>JACCDH010513552.1_pt1 | contig 19553 bp, 15 predicted proteins | sample 7442481 | NCBI WGS metagenome assembly JACCDH01 (sample SAMN15323433, study PRJNA562643) | freshwater metagenome | isolation source: river surface water | place: USA:Blue River Watershed | collected 2017-08-15 | reverse complement strand
GACACCCCATCTCCTGCCATAGTCACTCCGTAGAGCACCCCAGCACGCCCCATAGTCTCTCTGTTGTGAGTAATAAGGATAAGTTGAGACTTCTCTGCAAGTGCAGAGATCATGTCACCGTATCGCCTACTATTTGCCTCATCGAGTGCTGCATCCGTCTCATCAAGAATCACAAAGAGTGGTGGGTTTACCTGACTCATCGCAAAGATAAGTGCAATAGAAGTAAGTGCGCGTTCTCCTCCTGAAAGCATATCAAGACCGCGCACTTTTTTGTTCGGCAACTTCACGTCAATCTCAATCCCCTCCTCAACATCTTCATCCTCCGTAAGTTCAATATTCCTCTCCTCAACATCTTCATCTTTTTTTCGCACTTTTGGCTTCACGCGCAAAAGCTCAGCACTTCCCCCTCCAAACATTAAGGTAAAGAATCGATGAAACTCTGCACCGATTTTATCAATTCCCTGTACGAACTGCTCATTAAGATCATTGGTAAGTTCTTGTATGAGCGCTTCAAGTTTTTGTACTGACTCAGTTAGGTCAGCTATTTCGTGCACCAAAAATTCATCACGAGCTTTCACTTCATTATATTCTTTAAGTACATCTTCACCAGAACCAGTACCGAGCTCCTCAAGTCGAATTTTAATACGTTCAAGTTCTCGCTTTCTATTGTACTGAAGAGAGCGTTCTTCACACACGATAGCATCCCTTGAAAGTGGTTTACCGTCGACATCAAGAATTACAAACTCAAAATATGTACCGACCGCACGCCCAATAAGTGACACGGCTTCCTGCAGCTCGTTTTTAAAATCTTGTCGATCTCGCTCAAGCACCATGAGTTCCCGATCAATCGCATCAATTTTTTGATCTACTTCACGCTGTTCATTCATAATAGAAAACACCTCACGCTCAGCGTCACGATTTTCTTTTGTCTCTGATTCAATCCTACGCTTTATTACCTCATGCATTTCAGCAAGTTTCTTTTCTTCATGTTCAACATCTGCAATTTTTGAATCAATGAGCGCGCGCTCATCATTGAGTATCACCAACTCTTCACGGAGTGTTGCTTGAATATCTTTTGTATCCCCCGTAAATGTATGCGTGAGTAATAATGAAAGTGCATTTACGATGTCCTGCATTGCACGTGCTAGCATTTTGATATCGGTAGCATGTATAGCTTGCGATACTTGCTTTTCAATATGTTCAAATACTTTTCTAAATTCAGCGCGAGGAATAGGTGTATCCTTTTCATGCTCCTGTTTTCTTTGATGCTCTGCAATTTGACGCTCGATAAACACGATTTGTCCTTCTAGCTGTCCCATTTTACGGGTAATCTCTTGTCGCTCTTCGCGGGTCTTTCTAATATTTTGTTCAAGCGCTACTAAGTCATCACGAGTTTCAGTTCGTTCTTCTTTCTTCATTCGCTCCTTTGCATTTTGTAAAAGCGATGCAAGCTCAACCTTTCGAGCAGTTGGCAACCTTCTCGCCTCCGTGAGGCGGTCGTGGTGAAATGCAATATACGAATCTTCTCGCTTCAAATACTCAGCATACACACGCTTAAGTTCTTCTTGTAATTCTCGCGAGCGTTCAATTTTTTTAATCTGTCGCTCTAGGAATTTTAAGTGCGGTGCAACCTCTCTGCGCAATGACTCCACCTGAACAATATTTTCTTGTGTCTTTTTAAGTTTTCGCTCACTCTCAATCTTCTTAAATTGATACACCTTAAGTCCAAGCGCATCTTCGATCATTTCACGACGCTCCTTTGCGCTCGCTGAAAGAATTCTATCTGCCTCCCCCTGAGAAATAATATGATGTCCGGTAGGACCGATATTAGCAGCAGCAAGTAACTCCTGTACATCCTTAAGTCTTGCTTTTGAACCATTAATAGAATACTCGTTAGTACTATCACGATTCACGACACGCTCAACTGTAATTTCATCAAAATCAAGAGGAAAAATTCGAACCCCATTTACGGGAGTGTTATCGAGCGTAATCGCAACTGAAGCACGATTTGCACGTGACACGCTTGTCGAACCATTAAATATCAAATCTTCACCACGCTTCCCTCGCATTGACTTAATCGACTGCTCACCAAGTACAAAACGAAACGCTTCAGCAACATTAGACTTTCCCGAACCATTTGGTCCAACGATTGCGGTTACCTTGGTCGAAAACTCAAGCTCTCCCTTTCGAGCAAACGATTTGAATCCATTAATAGTAAGTTGCTTGAGATGCATCATATAGGTGCACATATTTTAGCATGCTCTCATCATTAGGTATGCACCCACATGTTAATGATGCACACAGTAAAGCCCGCGAAGCCAAAGGCTTCGCGGGCTTTACTCCCCACACCCCTATTACCACCCTTTCGCCACAATCGCAGCTTCAGCAGCCGACTGCTCAGCTTCTTGTTTAGAACGCCCCTGCCCTTCTGCTATCTTTTCTTGTCCCAAAAATACTCCCACCGTAAACATGCGATCGTGGTCAGGACCCGCTTGATCAAGTGTTGCGTAATTTGGCGTAATACTTACCTGTTCCTGAGCAATTTCCTGCAACCGGCTTTTTGGATCCTGCCACAAGCGTTTTGCAACGATAGTTTCTGTTTTATCGAAGAGATGACCTGCAACGAAATTCTTTGCAGCATCATACCCTTGATCAAGATAAATTGCTCCAATGAGCGCCTCAAATGCATTTGCAAGAATATACTGTCGTGCCCTCCCCGTGTCTTTAGCTTCACCTTTTGAGAGTAATAAATACTCATTAATATTCATACGAGTCGCCACATCAGAAAGTGACACAGTGTTTACAAGCGCAGCTCTCACCGCAGTGAGTTCACCTTCTGGCTTTTCTGGATACTTATGGAAAAGAAAGTCAGTAACCACAAGCTCAAGGATAGCGTCACCAAGAAACTCATACCGTTCATTATGCTCTTGCTTTGCCTCGCGATGCTCATTGAGATATGAACGATGCGTTATTGCGGTTAGCAAATGCATAGTATCCACAAAGGTGACTCCGATCAGTTTCTCGAGCTTTGGTAGATTTATTGATATTTTTTCAATCTCTGTCATCTGGCTACACTAACACAAAAACTAAAAAGTGGAAGACGTGTGCATTTACACACACCGACTATCGTCGTGAGACTAGCATGGTAACTGCCTTTGTCACTATTGGGAGTATATCCTCGTAGAAGTTTAATTCGAGAATATCTGCAATTTTAAACCACTGTGCATCATCGAGCCCACCCTTCTGCTCAAGTGATATCTTTTCGTACGGTGCTTTTGCGAGGTAATATGCAACCTGCTTTCGTACTCTACCCTTTTCTGGATGACTCGCAACATACTCATTCTTCCCAAGTTCATTCTCAATCTGAGCATCAAGTCCGATTTCTGATTTTATTGAGCGTCGAGCACCCTCTTCAACTGTTTCATCTCCAGCAATCTTTCCTTTAGAGAGAGTCCAGTGACCAAACACGTCATGCACAAGCGCAAGATAAATAACACCCTCATGCTCAGCATACACCACCGAACCAGCAAGTCGTTCAATTTCCATCTGCTCAAATGGAATGTCTTTTTTCTTTTTATTTTTAGTACTTTCTTCTTTTCCTGGCTCACCAATCTCTTTATATACGGCACCAAGTACTCCGTTAATAAAACGTGAGGAATTTTCACCACCAAATTGTTTTGCCAGTTCTATTGCTTCATTAATAGCTACTTTTGCAGGCACTTCCTTTCTATCAGAAAAAAGAAGTTCATATAAACCAAGTCTCAAAATATTTCTATCGACAGGTGCGATTCTATCAACAGGCCATTCTGGTGCTGCTTTTTCAATGACCAAATCGAGTTCTGGTTGCTTCTGAAGTACACCATCAAGAAGCTTTTTCATAAAAGGTGCGTCTGACCGATGCGGTGCAAACTCATCCATATTTCGATCAAGTGCCTCATGTACCTGATCTTTTTCTATATTATTTAAATCCCACTCAAAGAGTGACTGAAGAACAATTGATCGTGAAAGGTGTCTATTTGCCATAAAAAACATTAATGAACTACTACTGTCATATAGTGTACCAGACTTTAATATACAAATGCCCCCTTTTAGGGGGACATGTGTGGATTTGTATATACAAACTATTTTGTCTCCTCCGCTACCTCAGTCTTCTTTGTAGACTTCTTAGCTTTTGGAGATTCGATTTCTGCAACTGGTGTCGGGGCTGCTTCAGGTGTCACACCAAGTTCGTTTTTAATTCGCTCTTCTTTTGCCTTAATACGTGCATCTCGCTTAGCCTTTGAACTCGCAAGATCGATTACTTGACGTCCATTATAAAATCCACAAGAAAGGCACATGTGGTGTGGTCGGTGAGCTTCACCACAATTCGAACACTTTGAAAGGTTCGCGGCTTTTAGACCGTGATGAGAACGGCGCTTTGCCGTATGTGCTCGTGTATGTCGCATTCGTACTACCATAATGACGAAGACTATACCAGATAGCCCTAAAAAAAGCAATAAACAAAGGCCATCTTGATAGATAGCCTTATGTTCTCGGTGGTTTTATAACTTAACCACTCTTCATTTGAATTCTCCACTCACACCCCACCTCATCGCTTTGCGAACATTTTCTATCTACTCGGCGAATTTTTTCAATCTTATATCCGTTTTTCTCATAGAGAGAAACTAAATCCGATTTAAAACTGAGCACCTCTTCCGTGATGCGAGAGCAATCGTCTTGCGTCACCTCCGGAAAACCAATAGTTACTGCCGGTCCGATTTGATGAACAACGACCGTAAGGCCTAGCGTTGATTCCTTTAATTTCTTTCGAACATACGGAATCACTGTATTCGTAACAAAATGACACTTTTTTTCGACCGTATCAGTATCATCGATATCAGATACAGTCTCAATCGCATATGCTGTTACCTGCATTTCGATCTCCTTTTTTGAAATTTTTGAACTACAAAGAACCAGCTTCAAGAACGATTATACAATACATAAAAGTATTACATTACACAAGACTTGTTCATAACGAATTAGTCACTAATGTATGAACGTTACCCGATGAAGTGGTGTCACACCGAGAGTTTGTATACAAGCTCTGTGCTTTTTTGTTCCATATCCCTTATGTATTTCAAATCCATACTCAGGGTATTTCAAGGCAACAGTAGTCATGTATTTGTCACGCGTCACCTTAGCCATAATTGAAGCAAGACCAATCACCTTCTCCTTAGCATCACCCTTAATAATAGTTTCTTGATGTATAAATTCAGAGGGAGCTTTCAGAAGACCATCCAATTTTACATCAGTAGTATCGGGGTGTGCATTAATTTTTTTAAAAGCCTTTTCAATACCGAGTCGAACTGCATACGAAATTCCCTTTGTATCAATAATCTTTGCACTCACAAGAATAACCGCATACTCAAGCACACCTTCTTTTTTGAGAGATTGCGTGCGCCGAAAAATCGCTTCGCGATTTTTCGGCGTCACCTTCTTCGAATCCCCCACCCCAGGAATTAAATTCCAATCAAAATCATACGGAACAACTGCAACGCCGACAGAAACAGGGCCTGCAAGTGGTCCCCTACCTGCTTCATCAACCCCTACTAAGCTTTTTATTTTAGTCATACGAGTTTCTGATGTTCATAGAGCACTCAGAGAAAGAATACAGATTATTACTAGCTTATTTAAAGTCTTCATTAAATCGATTCTCTATATTCAAAAATGAGCACTTCAGGATTAATACCAAGGGCCTTGGATACCATAAGACGAGTATTCCCTGAGACAACATGATACAGGTCTCCATACTTCATAATAATAGATGCATCAAGTTTTATACCCGATTCAATTTTATGCTTGAGAAATTTCCAATCTCGTGGTTTATCTGCACTTTTATTTCCTTCTTGTACATTAGCGTCCACAGTCTCCCAATCTCCTTTAGTAATATTGATTGAATCCGTATTATGCAAATGTACCCACATAGCGTCATCGAGTACCACCATTTTACCTTCTGTTTTAGCGAGAAACACGAGCACGTCAGACTCAAGTCCAAATGTATCTGCAACTCGGTCAAACTCCCCAAGTTCCGATTTAATATTTGGAAAAGTAAATCGCTCTCGTATATATGTATGCTTTAGACCTTCCATACGCACTATAATACAACATTTTCCCCAACTTTCTTTTTCACGTATCTACTATACAATAACTTTACCTATGAGTGAGCAAAACATACCACCAGCGGATTTCGTACATCTTCACGTACACTCACACTACTCTCTTCTCAATGCACTCCCAACCCCCAAGGAGCTTGTAAAGCGTGCAAAGCAATACAATATGCCCGCACTTGCAATCACCGACAATGGAGCACTCTATGGGGCAGTTAACTTTTATAAAGAAGCTACTAAAGAAGGTGTTAAACCTATTATTGGTATTGATGCATATCTTGCCCCACGAACTCGATTTGATAAAGACGCAGGAATCGATAAGCCACGAGGTCGAGTCGTGTTCCTTGCTAAAAATAACGATGGATACAAAAATCTTATTAAGATGGTGACCGAATCATGGGTAAACGGCTTTTACTACAAACCTCGTATCGATCACGCACTTATAGAAGAACTTCGTAAGGATATTATTTGCATCATCCCCTCTTTTAGTGGTGAACCGGTTCTCGCACTTAAAGACCTTCACGATGAACGTGCTGAATCAGAACTTGATTGGTACAAAAGTATTTTTGGAAATGACTGTTACCTTGAAATTACCCACCACCCTGAAATTGAAGGTCATGAAGAAGTGCAAAAACAAATCATTGCACTTGCACAAAAGAGCAACACAAAACTCGTTGCTGCACACGACTCATATTATCTCGACCAGAAGGACTACATCGCCCGCGAAACACTTATTAAAATTCAGAGTGGTGGTATTGTTGATGCTCAAAATATCGATCCAGAGTTTTCACCAAACTTTTCATTCATTTCACAAGAACGAGCAAAAGAACTTTTTACTTCTGATATAGAAATAGAGGCGCTTAAAAATACCGTACGCATTGCAAATGAGTGTAATGTCACCATGACACCTGGACAAGTTTGGTACTTCCCTGAGTACAAAATCGAAAGCGGAAAAGAGCCTGATATCGAACTGCATGATACAGCATATGCCGGCGCAGCATGGCGCGGACTCTCGCTTGAAGATCCTGATGTTAAAAAGCGCCTCGACTACGAACTCGACGTCATTAAGATGAAAGGGTATGCAAAATACTTCCTAGTAGTAGGAGATCTTATTCGTGAAGCGCGTGAACGTGGAATACTTACCACCATTCGAGGATCAGTTGCAGGGTCACTCACTACATACGTACTTGGTATTACCAATGTAGACCCACTTGAATACAAACTCCCGTTTGAACGTTTTCTCAACCCTGAGCGACCTTCTGCACCTGATATCGACATGGACTATGCCGACAACCGTCGTGACGAAATTATTGATTATGCGCGCGCGAAGTACGGCGCCGACTGTGTTGCGCAAATCGGTACATTTGGAACCATGATGGCGCGCGCTGCCGTACGTGACGTCGCGCGCGCCCTCGGCCACCCCTATGCTACTGGAGACAGAATTGCAAAGCTTATTCCTATGGGAAGCCAAGGTTTTCCTATGACACTCGCAAAAGCTCTCGACATAGAGCCAGACTTGAAAGAACTCTATAAAAAAGACGCTGAAGCGCGAGAAGTAATCGACCTCGCAACGCAAATTGAAGGTCGTGTACGTCACGTAGGAGTGCACGCGGCAGGTGTTGTAATCGCCCCTTCTCCACTCAATGAATTCGTACCCGTACAGCCCGACCCGAAGTCAGGCAAACTCATCACACAATACGAGATGCACTCTGTTGGAGAAGACGGTGTAGGACTTCTTAAATTTGACTTCCTTGGGATTAAAAACCTTTCAATCCTTGCAGACGCAGTGAAGCGTGTAAAAAAGATTCATAATGTCGATATTGATATCGAAAACATTCCCGTCGATGACACAAAGACTTTTGAAATGCTTGCGCGCGGTGAAACTATGGGACTTTTCCAGCTCAACGGTTCTGGTATGACCGCTTTCCTCAAACAACTCCGCCCTTCATCAATCCACGACATAAACGCGATGGTGGCACTCTATCGTCCTGGACCAATGGAATCAATTCCTCAATACATCGAACGTAAACACAATCCTTCACTTGCGACGTATCTCGACCCACGCCTTGAGAAAATCCTCGACCGCTCATACGGAGTTATCACCTACCAGGATGACGTTATGATGACCTCTATCGAACTCGCAGGATACAGTTGGCTCGATGCAGACAAACTCCGAAAAGCGATGGGTAAGAAAATTCCTGAAGTAATGGAAGCTGAAAAAGAAAAACTCATGAAAGGATTTCTCGAATATGGAAAACTCTCTCCTTCTGTTGCTGATAAGCTCTGGAAACTTATTGAGCCATTTGCGGCGTATGGATTTAACAAAGCACACGCAGCTAGTTATGGACGTGTTGCCTATCAAACAGCCTACATGAAGGCAAACTATCCTGCCGAGTACATGTCTGCTGTACTCACAGCAGACGCCGGCGACACTGAAAAGATTTCAGAAATTATTGCCGAGTGTGTACGCATGGGTATTGAAGTACTCCCCCCTGACATCAATGAGAGCTTTGGACCTTTTTCTGTTGTACCCAAAAAAGATGGTCAGGATGCTAAAATTCGATTTGGACTCACTACCATTAAAAACTTTGGTGAAGGTATTTCCGAGGCTATTATTGAGGAACGAAAAAATAACGGTAACTTCACTTCCCTCCAAGATTTTCTCACCCGTGTTACTTCAAAGAATCTAAACAAAAAATCACTTGAAGCCCTCATCATGGTAGGTGCATTTGATAGTTTTAACGAGCGTGGATTACTCCTTGCTAATGTCGAGCGCATGCTCGGATACCACAAAGAAATATCTCACGGAAAAGAATCCTCTCAAGATTCACTCTTTGGAAGTTTTGGCACCTCATCAGTACACACACTTGAGTTACTTCCATCAGAACCCGCAAAGAAAGCAGAAATGCTCGTTTGGGAAAAAGAACTTCTTGGTGTTTATGTTTCAGGACATCCACTTGATGCATTCAAGGCTGAGCTTGAAAAGCGCCCGAGTATTGGAAGTATCAAGCGTGCAGTATATGAAAAAGAAGAAATTGCTATAGTCCGTTTGAAGGGAGAGCTTGTTACCGCAGGAATGATTGAGTCAGTACGAGAATTACTTACAAAAAAGGGTGACCGTATGGCGTTTGTTGCCATCGGAGACGGTCTAGAAAGTATTGAAATGGTTGCGTTCCCTGAGGTGTATCACACATATCAAAGTCTTCTTACTGTCGGCACCTGCGTCGCCATTAAAGGTAAGCTCTCTATTCGAAATGACGAGCCAAGCGTCATTGTCGATAAGATAAAAAATCTTGATAAATCTCCTTCTATTGACAATGATTCTCAACAGAACTAAAGTGGGCACAGAAGTCCACTAACCTACTGGAGAATGGTCATGATTCCTGAAATCGTACAATATCAGATTGATAAAAAAAATAGCTGAGCTCTTTACAGTCGAAGAATTAGAAAGAATCTTTAGGCAAGAGACTGAGTGCCTGCGACACCTTTTCGAGAGAATGCAAGGAAACCCATCTACTCTAGACCACTCACAACTGTATTCTATCTTTAACGCTAGAGAAGACTATCGAAAGTTACTCGACGTAACTCATGGCGATTTCTCACAATTGGTATGGGTTGCCGTCCTGCCTGCGCTAATTGAATCAGCGCGACGCGGTCATGATCAAATTGGATAAAGGAAGGATAGAGAGACAAAGTACCGTGCGCCAAACGCACGGTTTTTATATTCTCAATTGACATTCCCCACTAAGACGTTAGGATAGATACATACCAGAGAATGCTTTGGCTACCACCCAAAGGCACACATGTGCGTCCTTGCGACCTAATCTGAAAAATGAGTGCCGGAAATCCGGAAGCTTGGTGGAACCGCGGTTATACAATCGCCCAAGCAAAAAATCGATTGAATCGATTTTTTGCTTGGGCGATTTTCAATTTATTAATTAATTATATACAAAGTGACACATTGAATTTTAAGCATCCACAGTGACAATTCTCGGAACGAGGACCTGCTTAAAATTCGATGTGTCACGACCATAAACCTATGTCAGAAAACCTAGAACACATACGCCACACGCTTGCCCACTTGCTTGCGCTCGCAATACGCCGTGACTACCCACACGCCCTCCCTACTATCGGCCCAGCTACCGATACTGGCTTTTATTATGATTTCGATTTTAGTGCTGGAAATGCCCCTACTGACGAATCACTTAAACAAATTGAAAAGAACATGAAGAAAGCACTTTTTTCATGGAAAGCATTTTCTCATCGTGTGGTAACCGCTGATGAAGCGCGTGAAATTTTCAAAAACAATCCATATAAAACAGAACTCATAAACGAACTTGAGGCGAAAGGAGAAACTATTACGCTCTATACCGTTGGTGAAGGACATTTTGAATTCACTGACCTTTGCCGTGGTGGACACTGCGAGCACCCCTCAGATGAAATCAGTATCGACGCATTCAAGCTCGACAAGATGGCTGGTGCATACTGGCGTGGAAGTGAAGCAAATCCGATGCTTACCCGCATATATGGGCTTGCATTCGAAAGCAAAGAGGCACTTGATGCATACCTTGTACAGCAAGAAGAAGCGAAAAAGCGTGATCATAGAAAGCTCGGTGTTGAAATGAAACTCTTTACTATTTCTCCGCTTATCGGTTCAGGACTCCCCCTCCTTCAACCAAACGGAGCCATAATTCGTCGTGAGCTTGAAGAATACTTATGGAATCTTCATAAGGATAAAGGTTACGAACGCGTTTGGACTCCCCACATCGCAAAAGAAGGTCTCTATGAAACGAGCGGACACGCATCAAAATTTGGCGATGAACTTTTTCGTGTAAAAGGAAAAGAAGAATCATTCATTCTTAAACCAATGAATTGTCCGCATCACATGCAAATTTTTGCCGACAATCAATTCTCATATCGAGACATGCCTGTTCGGTATTTTGAACCAGCAACCGTGTATCGCGACGAAAAAACAGGGCAACTCTCAGGACTTACCCGTGTTCGTTCTATTACACAAGATGACGGACACCTCTTCTGCCGCGTCTCTCAAATAGATGAAGAAGTTACGACTATCGTTGGGATTATTCGTGAGTTCTATAAAGCAATGAATCTTCTTGAAGGATACTGGGTACGCCTTTCAGTACGCGGAGAAGGTGGACTATATATTGGTGACGATGCAGTTTGGGAAAAAGCAGAAACAGCACTTGAAAACGCCGCAAAAAAAGAAGCCCTTAATTACAGACGCGTCGAAGGAGAAGCTGCATTTTACGGGCCAAAGCTCGACTTCATGTTTAAAGATGCTATCGGACGCGAATGGCAACTTGCCACCATTCAGTGCGACTTCAATCTTCCAGAACGATTTGGACTTAGCTTTATAAATGAAAAAGGTGAAAAGGAACAACCTGTTGTTATTCACCGTGCCATTAGTGGATCACTTGAACGATTCATGGGTGTTATGATTGAACACTTTGGAGGCAACTTCCCTCTCTGGCTCGCCCCAGATCAAATCCGTGTTATTCCTGTCGCCGATACGCACGGCGCATACGCAAAGCAAGTACACACCGAACTACGCGCAATCGGTATTCGAGCATCAATTGATGCAAGCAACGAGTCCATGGGAAAGAAAATTCGCAATGCAAAGAAAGAACGTCTCCCCTACTTCATCGTTGTTGGTGACAAAGAAGTTGCAGAAAAAACGATTACACTCGAGTCACGAAATGGAACATCGAAAACCATGACACTCGAGTCTCTTGGTAACCATCTCCTCGCAGAGATTGAGACTAAGAAGATTGTGTAGTATACAAAAACCTTAATCTTATTGCGTACATCACATACACTTTGTAGCGACATTGCGGAGCGATTTAGTGAGCGAGCATAGGAAAACCCCCACAAATGGCTTTGCCATTTGTGGGGGTTTATCCGTGTCGAAACAAAGTGTATGTGATGTTTTTACCCAACGATATTCCCTAACCCAAAACACTAAGCACTCGTTCTTTATTAATCACAATCCAATCTCCTTCTTTAGGAAACTGTGCTTTTGCCTTCGCGATAATATCACTAATTTTTTGAATTTGTTCCTCTTCAGTATTTCCAAGCTGTGCAATATATGCAAGCGCATCACTTGAAAGAAGTGCGTAGTTTGTATGAGCAAATGTTTCAAGTGTACTCATGGTTTCCGTAACTGAAATTGTTTCCATAGTTGGTAAATTTGCTGGAACAGTAGTCTCGAACACTGATGCAGATATTTCTGAAGCAGACTCATTTTGAGAAACTACCGTAGAAATTTGTTCAACCGCAACCTTCTCCGATCGCTTTCGTATTACTAATACATATGCAATTACAACTCCCCAGAGGACTACAAGACCATAGAATATTGCCGTAAGCATTGGACCTGCCTCAAATCCAGTATACGGTACTGAACCTAGGTTTATACCACCCTGAACACGTGTAGCAGCAATAACCTTTTGTGTATCAGTACTCACGGTACACTTCTCTCGCTTATTTCCATCGTACACGGTAAGAGTATATTCAGTAGGGGTAGTTGGTCGCAATGTTATAGCATCTTTATCTTCATCAATTTTTGAGTCTTCTCGTGTATCGAAGATTTCTTCACCATGACTATCTTTGAGTACCGCACGATCAGCAGACTCATTGTTCCAAGATAGTGTTACTGGTTGTCCAGCAGCAATATGTGAATCTGAAATAGTGAGTGTACACTGTAAATCATCGTTACTCTTTTTCTTCTTTGTCGAACGCTTCTCATCATCAACATCAACACTTACACGACAGATGTCTGTATAGCCGTCACCGCGAGCAGTAAGCGTGAAAGTTGAATTATTGTATACACGCACTCGCTCTTCCCCATCGTCAGCCACATCTCCTACTCCACGATTAATATCAACGTCATCTGCATTACTTGTTCGCCAACGAAGTGTTACATAATCGCCTTCATCAACTCGAGAATCAGAAACCGTAAATGAATCACAACTTACTCTATCATCACGATTATTTCTTTCTTCTTCTACTTCAACCGTTAGTCGACATGTATCTGTTCCGTATTGATTTGTTACCGTAAGCACAAATGTAGTATCTCGATTCACTCGTACTCGCTCACTTCCATCATGTGCCACATCTCCTACACCGTTATTAATATCCACATCATCAGCACGCGAAGTATCCCAACGAAGTGTTACGTAATCCCCATCTTTCACACTGTAATCATCGGCAGTGAACGCACGACAGTATGGTGACTCACCGCGCGGTTCTCGGTCCCAGTCATATGAGTAATCGTATGAGTAGGTTGGTGTATACACATAAGGAACATAGTCGTATGAGTAGTCATATGAGTATGTTGGTGTGTATGTATACGGAAGATAGTCATATGTATTTGTGTAGCTGTAACTGTAATCGTACCGAGTATACGAGTAGTCAGTATAGTCATATGAATACGTATAATCTCCTCCTACATAGTTAGAACCGTAGTCGTAAGAATAGGTGTAATCACCACCAGTATAGCTTGGTGTATAGTCGTAGGTGTAGGTATAGTCACCACCTACATAGCTAGGAGTATAATCATATGAATACGTATAATCTCCTCCTATGTAACTCGGCGAGTACGAATACGTACTTGTGTAGTCACCTCCTGTAAAACTCGGTGTGTATGTATACTGTGCGAATGCCGTATAGGTAGGAACAACAAAAATAAGCATGAGTATCATACTCATGAAGGTACCGAAACTTAATACAATACTATTTTTCATAAAATTTAATTAATTTAATTGTGTGATTACATCTTTATCTTCTTATAAAGAATATGCTAATGGTGATTCTCACCAGCAGTGTACTCTCTATAAAATAGGTCTTGGGAGGAGGTGTATATTTCACACCTCCTCCGCAAGCCCTCGAGTGCAATCAGCGTTCAATAGCTGACTGCGTATTTGTAGAACAGCTCTTGAACTCTTCATACCAAGAGTGAATTCCACTCATCTGGTACGGAGAGGCGATATTGCTGTAATCGTCGAAACGAGTTATCACCTTATCGCCCGGAGCAAAACCAAGCGTATCAGGAATAGATACTCGTTTCTCGCCGACAATCGGACCGTCATAAAGCACAACCTCCTCTCCAGCCCTCCACAGCACTACCTCAACATCATGCAGTTGTGTGCTCAAGCCCACATGCCCCTGTTGAAGCATAATATCGAATACTGCTCCAAACTTTCTGGATATTCGATCCGACTCAAAACCATTACCATCAAGAGTACCTTCTTGCGCACCCCTGACCTGCCTGCGTCCCTGACCACTTGCGCGAGCATCGAACGTACTTCCGATACCTGTGCGGCACGGCTATCGTAAATTCGTATATCCGTAATCATAGGACATGCAGGGATACTAGGCTTCTCATCCGCTCGAGCATACCGCCAGGTGAATACTTGAGGAGCCAGACTTGATTCCTGTGTCACCTGAGTAATAGGTGTCACAGGAATGACAGGATTCAAACACGTGAGAGAAATAATTTCTTTCCCCTTGTACGCAAGAACCTTTTCGCCACGCATACATGCGCGATTCCATGCACCAAACGCAGTCCCGTCACGGTTTGTTACCGCAATGGAGTTGCGTGTAGTGAACATTGCAGAGTCGCAATCGAGCACTTCAAACGCAAGATCACGCTCAATCGCAGCAGCCGCCCCCTCACAACCTTCAAATGGAAGTTCAGGGTGTACCTGCATCAGTTGCTGAACAAGCGTTTCGCAACTGACTCGCATTTCCTGTCGAGCGAAAACTGGATCGCGAAGGATCCGAACAATATCCGCCTTTTCACGATCAACGTACGATCGCGCATAACCCTCCCCTTCACCAGAAGCGAATTCACGCACTGGTGAAAATGAAGTCATTGCTGTGATATCCGCCGCAAAGGCGGGAGATACCAGAACTGTGAGAAGTGCCACTACAGCGTATAGAATCTTGGCCATGATGGCCCTCCTAATTTTTCAAAATAACAGTATATCCGTACTCTACGGACAACTCCTTTGATACAAAGTATCGCAGGTAGCTTGTTGCAGAGAAGAATATCTTCCATACAAAAAGCCAACAACGAGATGTGCGTGAATGATAAATTAAAAGTACAGAATGTACTGAGAGTGAGCTATAGAACAACCTATATAAATATTTTACATTGAATAACTATGATTGTCAATGCTTTTTCATGGCTCAGAATAAGCGTTTTATGATGCAATTTTTCGTTTTGATACGAGCGATGCCTCTACAATAAAGCGATCATCCTTTGTTCCAAATGAGTTACAGGTTGCAAGTACGAGTTTTGGTTCAGAAAATTGAAGTGGCACTTCTGCGTCAGATGCTTTTGCTTCATACACCTTATCGACACTGTATACATATTCCATATCTGCAGATTGAAGTCGTATGGTATCTCCCCACTCGAGTTTTTGGATTCCATTAAATGCCTGAAAATTTTTATTCATCACATTAGGCAGATAGCTAGAATGACCAAGTATAAAAATGGTTCCCTCATTAACTAAATCAGCGGAATCAGGATGTCGAACCACTCCTTTAAGAAGAGCTTCATCGAGCGCTTCTATGGTGTTTGTATCTGGATTTAGTACAGCAACCTCCCTTTCGAGGCTGTCGATAATTACTTTAATAGGAAGAGATTCAGTGGACGCAGGAAGCGCTACATCTGTTTTTTCTACCACAACATCTTGAGACGCAGGCTTCTCAGGAAGAAAATCCGCTACCGCAAAAATCCCGAGAGTCAGCGTTACCACACCCACAACCACAAAGAAAAACACCACACGCTCTTCGAGCTTAGACGAAAATGTAACACCTTTTGATTGTTGAGTTTCTGACATATACGAAATAAATTGAATGTATTTATAATACTACATATTTTTTATAGTGTCAAACAGTTGCATTGACAGCAATTATTCCCCGTTGTAATATCCCCGCATGATTGATGAATCTTTTTTGAGGGGAACATTACTAAAAGTCCTTGCGATTATAGGATTTAGTGCCACCATTCTGCTTATTGGATGGTCTATACTTATGCTTTTTACGCATGGTCAATCGATGTTTTCTTCGCTTGCGGGAAAAATTCGAAATATGTATCAGACATCACCAGAAATTTCTTTAGTTGAAGAAATTATTGTTGAAAGTGATTCTGATACACAAGAAGAAATTACTACATCCGAGTTACCTATTAAAGCGTCGGCAGCACCATCTACAACAGAAATCTCCTCAGAATCGTCTGCAAAATTTATTGATTTAGACATAAGCATACTGGGTACTGGTATTGTTGAGCGAGGAGTGTTTTCGTTTACACAGTCATACCGAGAAGACAGACTTAATGCAGTCATGATCGATATAGTAAATAAAGGAAATACGCTTTCTGATTCATGGTCATTCATCACCTCCCTTCCGGACGGATCAACATACACTTCCCCAATGCAAGCACCTCTTAAACCAGAAGAGCATGCAATATTTACACTCCAGTACGAAATTGGAAAATCAAAGGGAAACAGTATCCTTAGTACTGTACTTCCGATACGTGACGCGACTATACTCAACAACACCACTATGTGGTCAGTAACGCGAAATTAGTAACAAAAACCCCCGACACCTACGGCGTCGGGGGGTTTAGTATGTATTACACATCAAGATTTGCCATGTGTGCATTTGATTGAATAAATGACTTTCTACTCGGAACATCTGTCCCCATAAGAATATCAAACACTCTGTCAGCATCAATAGCATCCGGAACGGTCACCTGCTTCAGTACCCGATTTTCAGGATTCATACTTGTCTCCCAAAGTTCTTCAGGATTCATTTCTCCAAGTCCCTTATATCGTTGTACTCGAAACTTCTTAGATTTTGCTTTTGTATCATCCTCTTCGAACTCTTCCTCGCTTTCACCCTCCTCAGCAATCTCATCACTACTTTCATCAGCTTCTACACCAAGAATTTTCTTTTTTTCTTCATCGGTGTAGGCGTAATGCACTTCTTTACCTTTCTGAATTTTATAAAGTGGTGGCTGTGCGATATACAAATACCCCCCATCAATTATTGGCTTGAAATAACGATAAAACAACGTAAGTAAGAGAGTACGAATGTGTGCACCATCCACGTCAGCATCTGTAGCGATGATAATCTTATGGTAGCGTAGCTTAGAAATATCAAAGACATCTCCAATGGCAGTACCGAGTGCCACCACGAGATTCTTTACCTGCTCTGAACCGAGCATTCTATCAAGTCGTGCGCGTTCTACGTTTAGAATCTTTCCGCGCAATGGAAGAATTGCCTGTGTACGTCTATCTCGCCCCATCTTTGCAGAACCTCCCGCAGAGTCTCCCTCCACAATGAAGAGTTCAGACTCTTCAGCGCTTTTAGTCTGACAGTCCGCAAGCTTTCCTGGAAGTGTCATTCCCTCAAGTGCCCCTTTACGAAGTACAGAATCCTTAGCTGCCTTAGCTGCCTTTCGTGCTTTTACCGCAATAATCACTTTGTTAATGATTGCCTTTGCGTCATTTGGATTCTCCTCGAGGTACATATTGAATGCATCTCCGAAGACACTCTCCACCGCACTTCGTGCCTCAACCGATCCAAGCTTTGATTTTGTTTGTCCTTCAAACTGAATCTCAGGCATCTTTACCGAAACCACCGCTGTAATACCCTCAAGCACGTCATCTCCTGTAAATCCTGTATCTTTATCCTTTACAGAAAAGAAATTATTTTTCTTTGCATAATTATTGAGAGTACGAGTGAGCGCAGTTTTAAAACCAGTAACATGGGTACCATGTTCTGGGTTGTATATATTGTTAGCAAACGCACTAATACGGGGACTAATATCATCCACATACTGAAGCGCGACCTCAACAGAAAGTACTGGGGCGTTTTCTTCTATCTTTTCGATATAGAAAATGGTGTCATGTACTGGCTTTTGATATTGATTATTAAATGCAACAAGCGACTTAAGTCCTCCTTGGAAGTAAAAATGTTCATGTGGCACCTCAAAATGTTCATCGGCAAGATACTGCTTCCCTGCAATACTTCCCATAAATTTTTGGATATCCTTTTCAGTCGGTTCATCGCCCAACACTCCTCGTGCATCAATAACCGAAATCTTCATACTTTTTACAAGATATGCTTGCTGACGAAGATGTGTCACGATTCGCTTAAAATCATACTTTACTTCTGTAAAGATTGTTGGGTCAGCTTGAAACATAATCACCGTCCCTTGGAGCTTTGAAGAAGATACTTTCTTCACCTTTGCTTTTGCTTTTCCAATATTATATTCCTGAATAAAGTATCCATCGTCTCGGTGTACTTCAGCAACCATGTGTGTCGAAAGCGCATTCACTACTGATGCTCCTACTCCGTGAAGACCTCCAGAAACTTTGTATCCTTCCCCACCAAATTTTCCTCCCGCATGGAGTGTTGTAAGAATTGTCTCAAGTGCAGAAACTTTAGTGTGCTTATGTGTGTCTACAGGAATACCACGTCCATTATCTGCAACACGAACATAGTTACCCGGAAGAAGCATTACTTCTACACTATTAGCGAAGCCACCCATGGCTTCATCACGAGAGTTGTCGAATATTTCCCAAATAAGGTGATGGAGTCCATCAGGACCAGTAGTACCGATGTACATTCCTGGTCGCTTTCGTACCGGTTCGAGACCTTCAAGTACCTGAATCGAATCAGCACTGTATGAACTTTTTTTAGCCATAATAAATCGTTGTGTGGATTAGGAATATATTAAAACGAGCGCTCCTGCTCAATACCAAAATTATAGCAAAAATAAGCCGTTTTGTCTCACGACAAAACGGCTAGTTTTCCACTACCAAAATCGGAAAAATATCGATATACACCGAAATTCCTACCGAATTTCAAACCCTTTCTTCCGTAACGTTTCTTCAATACGCTTCATAGATGGTTCTACTTCTTCATCGGTAAGTGTCTTATCGAATGACTGGAAAATAAGTCTAAAGGCATATGAGACTCGTCCATCTTTCTTGAAAGTATCAAAGAATCGTACATGTTGAAGAAAAGACCTTCCTTCCTTAGTAATGTCTTCTTTTATGCTTTCAGGAGTAACTTCCTCCCCCACCCAGAGCGCAATATCTCTCGTAATATACGGATAGAGTGAGTATGGAACAAAGGTACGTTCAGGTTTCGATTCGAAAGGAGCGTATGCTGTTGGTACGGGAAGTATCGTAAGTATGTGAGAAAAATCACATTCATACACACCTTGACTGAGCGAACCATTGAAAGACACTCCGAGTTTTTCTTCAAGCAACTTCACCACCTCAAGAAGACGCGCATCGTCTTTGGGTGTATAGGTATTCTTTATACGCACACCAAGCGCGAGCGACACGTGTTCTGTCACATCATTCGCTT
>JACCDH011316612.1_pt1 | contig 19564 bp, 21 predicted proteins | sample 7442481 | NCBI WGS metagenome assembly JACCDH01 (sample SAMN15323433, study PRJNA562643) | freshwater metagenome | isolation source: river surface water | place: USA:Blue River Watershed | collected 2017-08-15 | reverse complement strand
GCGCAACTGCAAGATTGGTTCGATGACTACAATTTGTATCACCCGCACAGTGCACTTGGCTACTTGCCACCAACGCTGTTCAGGGAGAAACGATCGGTAACTTAAACATACCGGTGGTACTTAATTACAGGGTCAAGACCACTGCCTAACCAAGTCTCTAGCAAACGAGGCCGTCAAGAGCTACATCGGACTCCACGAGCCCGAGATCCTGCCCCACCAAGAGCTGGCGGTAGACCGTCAGCATGTAAGAGGCTCCGCAGCAACAACAAGAGGCAGAAGTCTAAACCTTCCTAATATTGAGAAATATTTTTTATGACGGTATGGGCCGTACGGCTGCGCACCAGGTACAATGTTCAAGTTCTTACGAAACTTTGCTTTGCCACTCCTTGCGACCGCGCTTGCTCAGAGTGATACGGCATGGCGGTAGCGTGCTTAAAACACATTTAACTCACACCGTACAGAGAAAACTCGTCAAGTTTATGACAAGTCGCCAAGCCAAACTTCAGGAAGACACCTATTTCAGGGTAATGCGCATCCTGCAAGAAAACCCTGATCTCACCCAGCGTGAATTGGCTGAGAAGATCGGTATCAGCTTAGGCGGGCTGAATTACTGCCTGAAAGCACTGATGGAGAAGGGTTTGGTGAAGATGAAAAACTTCTCCAACTCCAAAAATAAATTCGGTTATGTCTATGTGTTGACCCCAACTGGCATGGCAGAAAAGGCCGCCATTACGCACCGGTTCTTACAGCGAAAGATGGATGAGTACGAGGCGCTGAGGGCGGAAATTGAACTGCTGAGGTGCGAAGTTGAGAAGTCTGGCGGTGAAGATACTCAAAAAGCATGATTAACGTCACCCCTGTCATTCTCTGCGGTGAATCAGGCACTCGTTTGTGGCCACTGTCCCGCGCCGTGTTTCCCAAGCAGTTTTTGCGTTTGACCGGCAAAGATAGCTTGTTTCAGCAAGCTGCCTTGCGTCTGGGGAACTTGGGTAATACCGATATTCGGGTTGCAGCACCCCTACACCACCCCGGGCTGAGCACTGGATTGTAGTGACCGGTACCCCGCAATAACCAACGTTGACAAGGCTATGACATTACCCGAGAACCAATCCACCTATATTCCGTTGGGCGAAGTACACCGCTTTTCCAACCTAGGTACCGTCCCGCTAGAAATCATTGAGGTGCAATCCGGTGGATATTTGGGCGAAGACGACATTGTTCGATTTGAAGATACTTATGGAAGAAAATTAAATGCTTAAAAACTCTAGCATTCTGATCACAGGGGGTACAGGTTCGTTTGGAAATACCTTTGTTCCTATGACATTGGCTAAATACAACCCCAAGAAAATAATCATCTTTTCCCGCGATGAGATGAAGCAGTGGGACATGGCCAAAAAATATATGGGCGACGAACGTGTGCGGTTTTTTATTGGTGATGTGCGCGACAAAGAGCGCCTGTACCGGGCCCTGGACGGGGTGGACTATGTGGTTCATGCCGCTGCAACCAAAATTGTGCCCACTGCAGAATACAACCCCTTTGAGTGCATCAAAACCAACGTTAATGGCGCAATGAATTTGATTGATTCCTGCATTGACAAGGGGGTCAAAGGTGTTGTGGCCCTATCCACCGACAAGGCCAGTAGTCCCATCAACCTGTACGGCGCCACCAAGCTCACCTCCGACAAACTGTTTGTAGCTGGAAACGCTTACTCGGGTGAGCACGGCACACGCTTTTCTGTGGTGCGCTACGGCAACGTCATGGGCTCGCGTGGCTCGGTCATTCCGTTCTTTTTGTCTATTCGCGACAAAGGCGCTCTTCCCATTACCGACGAGCGCATGACTCGCTTCATGATCTCGTTGGAGCAAGGTGTAGAACTGGTTTGGCATGCCTTTGAAGACATGGTGGGTGGCGAGATTTACGTCAAGAAAATCCCGTCCATGAAAGTGACCGATTTGGCCCGCGTGGTCGCTCCCGAGTGCAAGCAGCATGTGGTGGGCATCCGCCCTGGCGAAAAACTGCACGAACAGATGATCGGTGTCGAAGATGCCTACTACACCTTCGAGTATCCCGAGCACTTCAAAATTTTACCCACCATCAATGAATGGGGCAGTAGCCCCGAGCGCATCAAAGACGGCAAAAAAGTGCCCGAAGGCTTTTTGTACGCCAGCGACAAGAACCCAGAGTGGATGACAGACGCAGAACTCCAAGCCTGGATTGACGCCAACCGCGAAAAAATCGGAAGAATTTGAAGATGATTCCCTACGGTCGCCAGGACATCAGCCAAGCCGACATTGATGCGGTCGTGGCCGTTTTGCAGTCAGATTTTCTGACGCAAGGCCCCCAAGTGCCCCTGTTTGAGCAAACCGTTGTCAAGCACGTGGGCGCCAAACACGCGTTGGCGGTGAACAGCGCTACATCGGCTCTACATATCGCTTGTATGGCCTTAGGGCTGGGGCATGGCGACTGGCTGTGGACTACGCCCGTCACCTTTGTAGCCTCAGCCAACTGCGGTTTGTATTGCGGCGCGCAGGTGGACTTTGTGGACATAGACCCTCGCACCTACAACCTGTGTCCCGACACTTTGGAGGCCAAGCTGCTTGCTGCCGAAAAGGCTGGCAAGCTGCCCAAGGTCCTGGTGGCGGTGCATTTGTGTGGCCAGCCATGCGATATGGCCGCCATCTACGCGTTGGGCCAAAAGTACGGCTTCAAAATCATTGAAGACGCCTCGCACGCTATTGGCGGCAAATACAAAGGCGAGCTCATTGGCAACGGCCGTTACAGCGACATCACGGTGTTCAGCTTTCATCCGGTCAAGATAATCACCACTGCCGAAGGCGGCATGGCGCTGACCAACAGTGACGAGCTGGCCTCAAAAATGGCCTTGCTGCGCAGCCACGGCATTACCCGCGACACCGCGCACATGACGCATGCGCCAGATGGCCCCTGGTACTACCAGCAAATCGACCTGGGCTACAACTACCGCATGACGGAGTTGCAAGCCGCCTTGGGCGTGAGCCAAATGCAGCGGCTGGACGCCTTTGTGGCCCGTCGCCATCAGCTGGCGCAGCGCTACGACCAGCTGCTGGCCAGCGCCTGCCTGCCTTTGACTACACCCTGGCAACATCCGGACAGCTATTCGGGTCTGCACCTGTACGTAGTTCGCCTGCAGCTGAACAAAATTAACATAACACACCGCCAGGTGTTTGAAGCACTGCTCGAGCAGGGTATCGGCGTCAGCCTGCACTACATACCGGTACACACCCAGCCGCACTATCAGCGCATGGGCCACAAAGTGGGTGATCTCCCACAGGCCGAAAAGTACTATGCCGAGGCCATTAGCCTGCCGATGTACCAAACCCTGTGCAACAGCCAGCAAGATCAGGTGGTTGCTGCGTTGCGAAAGGTGCTGGCAGCATGAAACTGGCTCTAGGCACGGTGCAGTTTGGTTTGAATTACGGCGTGGCCAATACCGGTGGCCGTGTCAGCACTGAGATGGCTGATGCAATATTGATTGAAGCGCAGCTGTCAGGCATGAATACCCTAGACACCGCCATTGCCTATGGCGACAGTGAGTCGGTGCTAGGCAGATTGGGTGTACAAGGCTGGAACGTGGTGTCCAAGCTGCCTGCATTGCCCGAAGGCTGCCCGGATGTCGCTCACTGGGTTAGATCGCAACTTAATGATTCCTTGAAGCGCTTGGGTCTGCAAAGCATACATGGCTTGCTCTTGCACCGCCCTGGGCAGCTGCTCGAAAGCGTGGGGACTGATCTGTATGCCGCATTGCAGTCGCTTAAAACTGAAGGCCTGGTAAGCAAGGTGGGCGTGTCGGTGTATGGGCCTGCAGAGCTGGACGCTCTGTGGCCAAAGTACAAACTAGATCTTGTACAGGCCCCGCTGAACATTCTCGACCGCCGTCTGGTCGATTCTGGCTGGGCATCGCGCCTAAAGGATTCTGGGGCTGAGGTTCATACAAGATCGGCGTTTTTGCAGGGGTTGTTGCTCATGCCTCCAGACAAGCGCCCGGACAGATTCAATCGCTGGTCGGACCTCTGGCATGAGTGGGATCGCTGGTTGCTTGCTACCAGGTTGAGGCCGGTGCAGGCTTGCTTGCATTATGCCAATTCACTCGATGCGATTGATCGTGTGGTAGTCGGTGTAGATAGCGTCATTCAGCTCAAAGAAGTCGTTTCTGCTGTCGATGGTGTTCTGGACAGCTTGCCCGACTTCAAGCACTTACAGGACGATCGTTTGATCAACCCCGCCTCCTGGAACCAATTATGAAAATTGTCGCCATCGTCCAAGCCCGCATGGGCTCCACCCGCTTGCCAAACAAGGTCATGAAGCGGATTGCTGGCGTTCCCATGATCGAGCTTTTGCTGGCCCGTTTGGCCAAGTCTAAAAAAATTGACCAAATTGTGTTGGCTACATCGACCGACGAGCGCAATACCCCCTTGGTTGAACATGTGCAAAGACTTGGCTATGCCTGTGTGCGCGGCAGTGAGAGCGATGTGCTCGACCGCTATTTGGTAGCAGCGCGACAAGCCCATGCCGATGTTGTGGTGCGTATCACAGGCGACTGCCCACTCATTGATCCAATTCTGGTAGATCAAGTCATTGCACAGTTCGAAGCCGAAGGGGTGGACTACCTCAGCAATGCCGCACCCGCCAGTTACCCCGACGGGCTAGACACCGAAGTGTTTACCCTGCAAGCCCTAGAGCGCGCAGGCCACGAAAGCCAAGACCCGTTTGACCACGAACACGTTACTCCATATTTGCGCAAGCCCGGCTTGTGCAAGACAGGCGTCATGCAGCACAGCGAAGACCTATCTGCCCTGCGCTGGACGGTGGACGAACATGCAGACTTTGACGTGGTCAGTCAAGTTTTCGCTCACTTTGCGCCCAACATCCATTTTTCGTGGACAGAAGTGCTAGGCCTGCAGCGCAGCCAACCCGCACTATTTGCCGCCAACCACAACATCATTCGTAACGAAGGAGCCGCAATGGGTGCTGGTCAAAAACTCTGGAAACGCGCCAAAGGCGTTATCCCTGGCGGTAACATGTTACTGTCCAAGCGTGCAGAAATGTTCTTGCCCGAGCAGTGGCCAGCTTACTTCAGCAAAGCCAAAGGCTGCCAAGTTTGGGACATGGATGGCAAGCCCAACATCGACATGTCCATCATGGGCATTGGTACCAACATCCTTGGCTATGGCCATGAAGAGGTTGATGCTGCTGTGCGACAGACGGTGGACGCCGGGAACATGTCCACCTTCAACTGTCCGGAAGAGGTGTACCTGGCCGAGAAACTGGTGGAGCTGCACCCCTGGGCCGATATGGTCCGCCTTGCCCGTTCTGGTGGCGAGGCCAACGCTCTGGCCATCCGCATTGCGCGTGCGGCTTCTGGCAAAGACAAAGTGGCTGTGTGCGGCTACCACGGCTGGCACGACTGGTACTTGTCCGCCAACCTGGGCGATGATGAAAACCTGGCGGGCCACCTTCTGCCCGGTCTGGACCCCAAAGGCGTACCGCAAAACCTGCGCGGCACTGTGTTCCCGTTCAGCTACAACAACTATGCCGAGCTGGAAACCCTGGTCAACACCCAAGACATTGGCGTCATCAAAATGGAAGTGGTCCGCAATAAGGGGCCGGAAGACAACTTTTTGCACAAGGTGCGAAAGCTGGCCACTGACAAAGGAATTGTGCTGATTTTTGATGAATGTACATCGGGCTTTCGCCAGACTTTTGGTGGTTTGCACAAGATGTATGGCGTGGAGCCGGACATGGCAATGTTTGGTAAAGCACTAGGCAATGGATACGCCATCACCGCTACCATTGGGCGCCGCGAGATCATGGAGGCGGCGCAGAGCACCTTTATCAGCAGCACCTTCTGGACCGAACGTATTGGCCCGACCGCCGCACTCAAAACGCTGGAGGTGATGGAGCGCACCAAGTCGTGGGAAACTATCACCCAAACTGGCTTGAACATTCGCCAACGCTGGCAGCAACTGGCCGACAAACACGGCCTGCAAATTGACCACTGGGGCCTACCTGCACTGACTGGCTACACCTTTAAGAGCGACAACGCGTTGGCCTACAAAACACTCATTACGCAAGAAATGCTGACCAAAGGCTATTTGGCGGGCAACTGCGTGTACGTGTGTACCGAGCACACACCCGCCGTGCTGGACGGCTATTTTGCCGCGCTGGATCCTATCTTTGCCACCATTAGAGAGTGCGAAGAAAGTCGCGATGTTCTGACCCTGCTCAAAGGTCCCGTATGCCATGGCGGCTTCAAGCGCTTAAATTGAATGAAGTGATTGAATCAAATGAGTCAAAATCAAATTTTCAAAAAGAGTGAAGGTGATGCATGGTTTAAACGAAACCATGATCATATTCAGGATGTGAATCAAGTAATTAATTCACCAGATGTTCACTACATGCTTCAAGTCTTAAAGCCCTTTTCGTCTCGGATTAATCATGTTTTAGAGATCGGTAGCAGTAATGGAGTAAGGCTGGAGACAATTTGTTCAGATCTTGGTGCTGCTGGTATGGGGGTTGAGCCATCTCCGATAGCCGTGAAATCGGGCAATGATCGAATAAAAAAAACTGCTAAAGTCGAATTAGTAGTTGGTGCCGGTGACAAACTGCCATGCGAAGATGCTTCCTTTGACTTGGTGTATTTTGCGTTTTGTCTTTATTTGTTTGATCGAAATACTCTGATGCAGTCATTGTCTGAGGCCGATCGGGTACTTAAACCTGGTGGGTTTCTTGTGATTACTGATTTTGATCCAGGGTTCCAGCATAAAAAGCCATACGTTCATTTTCAGGGGCTCTTTTCGTATAAACAAGATTACGCATCTTTTTATGCTCAGAGTGGTCTTTATTATTCGGTTGGTAAGCACAGTTTCTCTCATAGAGAGCCTTTTTTTGATGAGTTACCAGATGAGAGGGTGTCGACCAGTATTTTGTATAAAGAAACCGACCCTTACCCAATTAGAGACTAAATAATGAGGTTGATTGCTTTTCGTGTAGACGCATCGTTGGAAATTGGCGCGGGTCACGTTATGAGATGTCTGACGCTAGCCGATGCGCTGCATGAGAGCGGGGCAAGCTGTGCTTTTGTTTGCCGCCCGCACCAGGGGCACTTGCTGGAAATAATTGCTCAGCGCGGTCATCGCGTTATGGCCTTGCCTAAACTACAAAAGTTTGTAGAGCCGATGCGAAACTGTGCAGGCCACGCCCACTGGCTCGGCACCGACTTGACCACAGACGCTCAAGACACCCAACAAGCGCTGATCGCACTCTCAGGCGGTCAGCCCGTGGACTGGCTTGTAGTGGATCACTACGGATTGGACGCCCGCTGGGAAGAAGCGCTGCGCCCCCGAGCCAAACGTATCATGGTAATAGACGACCTTGCCGACAGGCCACACGCTTGCGACTTGTTGCTTGACCAGACTTTTGGGCGGGAAGCGGCGGAATATGTCCAATTAGCACAAGAGGGTTGTACACTGCTGTGCGGTTCAAAATATGTACTTTTGAGGCCGGAGTTTGCTGCATTGAAGGCTTATAGCCTAAATCGTCGACAGCATCCTGTCTTGCGTGAGTTGCTCGTTACCATGGGTGGTATCGATAATGAAAATGCAACTCAGAAAATCCTGAATGCCTTGCAAAATTGCACGCTGCCTCGCAATTGTCGGATCACAGTTGTTATGGGTCAGAGGGCTCCTTGGCTGCAGGAAATCCGTACACAAGCTGAACTTATGCCGCGGCGAACTCGTGTACTCAGTGGTGTAAGCAATATGGCGGAAATCATGGCTGATAGCGATTTGGCCATTGGGGCTGCGGGTGGGACATCTTGGGAGCGTTGTTGTCTAGGCTTGCCAAGCATCGTGATAGTGCTAGCGCAGAATCAGCTTAAGGTTGCAAAAGAGCTCAAGCAAATTGGAGCTGCAGCGATTATTTCCCTAGGTTCTGATACCTCATCTGAGCTTAAATTGCTGATTAGTTCATTTGTGTCAAATCCATCTTTGTTGCATTCTTTTAGTAACACTTCTTCAGCTATTGTCGACGGTACGGGTGTCGCTCATATAGTGGGATGCATGGAGTCTTAGAGTGGCGAAATATAATAACCTGATAGCACGGAATATGCGGGAAAGTGACCTTGGGTACGTTTTAAGTTGGCGAAACGATCCTTCTACTCGACGGGCTATGCTTTCGCAGCACGAAATAACCGACGCAGAACATCGCTCTTGGTTTAATCGTGCATTACTTGATAAGACACATGTTCCGCTGGTAATTGAGGAGAATGGAGAGCCATGCGGATGTGTAATATTTTCTAATGTGCAGAATAATAGTATCTCAGAATGGAGCTTCTACTCGGCCCCTAAAAATCGAGGTGGCTACGGCACAAAGATTTGTAGTGCCGCACTTGATCATATTTTCTTGAAATTCGGTGTATACAAAGTTGCTGGATATGTCCTGGCATTTAATAACGCTTCAATACGATTACATAAACACCTTGGATTTATTCAGGAGGGAGTAATAAAAGAGCATAGCTTGATTGATGGGGTGTTATATGATCTAATACTTTTTAGTATTTTATCTACAGACTGGCGTTCTGGAAAAATTAAGCCTCACATTACATCATCTCAGTATTAATTTGAGATATTCCTCTCGCGTGTCATTCTCCATCTGGATTCAATAATATTGGCTTTTAATAATTTCTGGAAAGATAAATAATGCGTGTAATGATGAGTGCTGCTGCATCACCGGCATCTGTATCCATAATTGGTCATTTAAAATCTCTTGGCCATCAAGTTGTCGGATTGGATGCAAATGAAAATGCAGAACAGCTTGGGAGAGCTTTTTGTGACGAATTCTACGTTTGCCCGTTGGCGATTTCAAGTGATTATTTAGATTTTGTGTGTAGAAAAATTTTAGATGTTGATGTGTTTTTACCTTTTGTAGACGAAGAGTTGTTTGCCCTAGCGAATGCATGGGGAAATTTACCATCTTCTATCACAAGAAAGATTGCGCTGTCTGATCCGGGTGTGGTGCTGGATTGTCTTGATAAGCAGCGTTTTCAAATGGCATGTGTTAAAAAGGGATTAAATATAGCACCTGAAGTCAAATTCTCTCCTGCTTTCTTTAAGCCTCGGTATGGACGTGGAGGGCGCGGGGTGTTAAGTCTTGATGATCAGTCGATGTACGATGCAGTTAAAGATAGGGATGGTGTAATACAACGCAAAGTGTTAGGTACGGAATACACTGTTGATGCAATATTTGATCGCGTTGGCAATTTCTTAGTTGCAATACCAAGAAAACGGCTTAGCGCGGCTGGGGTTTCTACGATAGGAGAAGTAGTTCATGACGATCAGTTATCTGAACTTGCGAAAAAGCTAGGCAATGAATGGCGTTTTCGCTACGCCATTAATTTCCAGGTGATTAGGGACAGTGAGGGCAAAGATTGGTTAATTGAACTTAATCCAAGGCTTGCCGGAAGTGCAATTTTTTCCACCCTGGCTGGTTGCGATCCATTTGATGCTACAGTTACCTTATCGCAAGGCGGCACATGGGTTGTAACTCAACCAAAACCACTAAAAGTTTGGCGCTATTGGAGCGAATCCGTAGCGGGTAATTAATATATTGCAAAATAGGAAGGCAGAAGAATATTTTTGAATAAAGATGACCGAATAAAATATTTAGTATCAAAATTATATTCTTATCCAAGGGTTGCATTTGATCTGGATGGTACGTTGTATGATGCTCGCGATTTTGAGAGGGCTGCACTCACTTCGGTTTCAGATTGGCTACAAAAAAAAAGTGGGCGAAATCTTGATACTCTGCAAGATATTTTGATTGAACGTCGTGAAAATAATCGGAAAGATCGTAGGTTATTCGATAATGTTTTGATTGAATTTGGTTTGCCAATAGCATGGAAATATGAATGTATTAATCACTTTCTATGCTATGAGGGCGATGAGCTGGCTAGATCTGAATCGCTTAAGTCTGAGTTACTGGAACTGCGTAAGGCAGGATGCCGAATTGCGCTTGTTAGTAATGGTCATGCTTTGACTCAAATCAAAAAAATCCAGAAGCTGAATTTGGATAATGTTTTCGATCAATGCGTGTTTTGTGATCCGAAAATGGCATATCAATTGAAACCATCAAGCTGGGCGTGGTCTCAACTTGCTGCTTGGCGTGGCAATAATAAATGCATATTCATAGGAGATGATCCTGTGGATGAAGAGTTTGCTAAATCTGGTAATTCTGATTTTATTTCATTTAGTTTCAAGAGCTCAAAATATGATCATTAATGAACGACAAATTGGTCGCCAGTATCGGCCGTATGTAATTGCTGAAATATCCAATAATCACCTAGGTGATGTTGATAAAGCTTGTAGATTAATTGAGGCGGCTGCTAAAACTGGAGCAGATGCTGTAAAAATACAAACATATGATGCTGATTCTTTAACCATCGATTGTGATAGGCCTGAGTTTGTAATTCAAACTGACCCTTGGAAAGGTTTAAATTACTATCAACTGTACAAGCAAATAGCGTTGCCAAAAAAATATACGGAAAAACTATTTAGTGTTGCCAATGAATGCGGTATTACAATTTTTAGCTCACCATTCGATGAAGGGGCCGTAGAGCTACTGCAGGGTTTAAATTGTCCAGCGTATAAAATAGCATCATTTGAAATTTGTGATGACCCACTATTGAGTGCTGTTGCTGCAACAAAACGCCCGGTATTAATATCAACTGGCGTTGCTAGTATGACGGATATTGAAGGTGCAATTAATACTTTGAGAGCCGGAGGATGTAATGATTTAGGGGTATTTCATTGCGTTTCTGAATACCCGGCAGATATTAAATCAATGAATCTGCGTAGCATGAATAGCTTGTCAAGATTTGATTGCGAAATTGGACTAAGTGATCACAGTTTATCTCATTTGCCATCAGTAATATCAGTTGCGCGTGGCGCAACCATTATTGAAAAACATTTCACATTGGCAAGGTCGGATGGGGGGCCTGATGCATTGTTTTCTCTTGAACCCTCTGAATTTAGTGATCTCGTCAGAGTCATAAACAATACTTGGGAAGCTTTAGGTTCCGCGGATGTATTCAATAAAAGTGACCGACCAGGCGTACAACACGCTCGCTCACTTTTTGTCGTATCCCCGATAAAAAAAGGGCAGATTTTAAATAAGAGTAATATTAGAGCCATTCGGCCTGGGGCAGGATTATCTCCAAGAGAGCTTAAAAATGTTATTGGGCGTCGTGCTTTATGTGATTTGGCTATAGGGGAGCCACTTAAATGGAACGACATAGAGTAAACTAAAAATAGATAGATCTTTACTAATGATTGGACTCTGGTTTTGGAGATATCGAATCTATATGAAAAATAAAGTTCTTGTCGTTGCTGCACATACTGATGATGAGGTCCTGGGGTGTGGCGGAACAATTGCTAGACATGTTGCCGAAGGAGATGCCGTTTATGTGGTTTTCATGGCCGATGGCGTATCGTCTCGAAGTGGCATGAATCAAGATAACTTTAATAGAAGAATGCAAGCCGCGGAAAATGCTAGAGTAATTCTAGGTATCAATGAAAATTATTTCCTTGGTCTGCCTGATAACCGTATGGATAGCATTCCTCTATTAGATATTATCCAGCTGCTGGAGCCAATCATAGATAGGCTTCAGCCGAACATCGTTTACACGCATCATCATGGCGATCTGAATGTCGACCACAGAATTACGCACCAAGCAGTAATGACCTCATGTCGACCATTGCCAGAGAGCAGCATACGCGCCATATATGCTTTCGAAGTAATGTCAAGCACAGAGTGGGCAACGCCAACAGCAGAACCGTTTTTGCCGAATTACTTTGTAGATATTTCTGCACACCTAAGTGTAAAGAACGATGCAATCAATGCATATAGCATGGAAATGCGCAAGTCGCCGCATTCTAGAAGTATTCAACACCTCACAAGTCTGGCGAGTCACAGAGGGCAAGCTGTGGGATTCACAGCTGCGGAGGCATTTATGTCAATAAGAGTTATTAATTAGGTTCGAATAAGGTGCCTACTTCTGAAAATCCCAAAGTTATTTTTACTTGCATGCTTTTGGAGATCAAAACCTCTGTGAAGGCATCTGCTAATAGCTAGCCAAGTCTCATTATGAGAACAGCCCCCCGCACTCGCAACGAAATAGAGGTCATTTGCTGAGACCTTGTCTGACTTCATTACAATCAATAATAACCAACATCATAAATACAGTGAAAAAATTAAATCTATTAGTTAATCTGTTAACGCGTGGAAGCAAAAAAGAGCTAGTCTTACTAATTGTTTTTATGTTCGTAAGTGCGGCTGTGGAGCTGATTTTTCTCTCAACCTTGCCTAAGGTTATTACGGGAATTGTAAAGAATGATGAGCATATCGATTTTCTCAGTCATAATATTCAAGTAGTTGATGCTATATGTCTTCTGGCTTTATTTGTTTTAATTAGATTTATTTTCTCTTTTAATCTATATAAAAAAATAGGTAAGTACATATACATTAGATATGAAACAATAGGTGTCGCACTCTATAAATCGATAGCTGAAAGGTATGTAGAAAAATCAGATCCGATAGAAGTAGCTAGGTCGTCAATCAAAGATGTTGATTTTATTACGCATTATCTAACATTCCCACTTGTTTCTGTGTTAACTGAAACATTGACCGCAATCTTACTTATTATTTATATATTGAGTGCAGCACCTGAGTTAATGCTTTATCTTTTCATATTATTTTGTACTTCCGCACCAGCTATACTTTTAGCTCGTAAGAAGCAAAAAGTATTTTCTAAGAAAAGATCTAAAAATGAATTAGACTTATACAGAATCGGAGCAGATTTGATTAGAGAGAGAATACTCTTGAAATCATTGAACGCATTTGAATCTGTAATTAAGAGAATTGACTATTTTATTTCTGAAATATCTCAGGCATATCAGGGGCAGTATACAGTTCAAAATGGCGCCAGACTAATTGTAGAAGCCTTTTCAATTTTTCTTATAATAATACAATTGTATTTCCTTTCAAATAAAGGTTATGAGGTTAATTTTATTATTGGTGTTATATTCGTACAATTAAGGCTGTTTATGAGTGCCTCGCGGGTGGTTGGTACGTTTCAAACAATTAACTTTGGATTGGAATCTCTACCCAGATTCGATGGAATTAATTTACAAAATAAAAGTTCATCCGATGAAAAGCCATTGAGGGCTCAGGGGGTAGTTCCTAATGAAAACGAATTAAAAAAATTAATTACCATAACTAAAAATAATAGAAAACTAGATATATGTGGCAGGAAAGGTGACGTTATAAGAGTGTTGGGGCAATCCGGGTCAGGAAAAAGCACATTATTGAGGCTCCTTCAAAAAGAACAGCTTGAGCCAGACGAGAAGGTTCAGATAAAGTTAGAGGGGAATGAGGAGATTAACAATAGCTTTTCTATTTTATACGTATCTCAAACTACAAGACCATTTAATGCTTCTATTGCTGATAATATAACATTATTTAGTGAGAATATTGATGCGAACCGACTGAAAATGGTAAAGACACTTGTAAAATTGCCTGACTCTGATTTCAAAGATAATCGTGTTGTGGATTCAGAGTTAAGAACCATATCTGGTGGCGAAGGTCAGAGGCTAATTGTTGCAACATTAATGTATCACGCAGGTGATATACTTGTTATTGATGAAGGGTTCGCAAACCTACCTTTGAGTGAAGAACACTATCTACTCAATCTTCTCCGAAAAAAATTCATGGTGATCTACACAACACACAAAGAGTCTCTCCCAAATGCATCAGAAATTTCCATACTTCATGAAGAGAATTCTTTTTAAAATTCTTGACACAGCGAGTCATATAGCTTTAATGGTTAAGTTGTCCAAAAGCTTATATCAATATGGTGCAGTTGGCCGGCTACTATCTAGATTATTGGATAAGTTCATAAGGGTTTGGTATGGAATGGAGTTGTCTTCATTTTCCATCGATGTACAAAAGCTTTTGGTTGGCCACTCTGTTGGAGTTGTGTTAGGTGGTAACGGTATAAAAGTTAATGGGATTTTACGTGTGAGCAGCGGAGTGGTTTTTGGCCGCAAACATATACCGAATATAAATGAATTAAGTTCAGAAGCCGATCCTGAATTCTTTTTTTGTAATGGAGATTTGACTGTAGGAGCAAATGCAGTTGTGCTAGGGCCAATTAGAATAGAAGGCCCAACAACGATTGGCGCCGGAAGTTTAGTCACAAAAGACATCACTATTCCAGGAATTTATGCTGGCAACCCACTGAGGAAAATCAAATGAGCATCATTGGTACAATTCGCTGGAGAATGAAATTATTACGATTTGTTCAAAAAAAAATACGGTATTTTTCTTCAAAATCACCTATGATAACACTCGAACATACGAGTGATAGTATTGCTGATAGTTTTTTTAAAAATCCGGCATACGTGACGGAATTAAATATACCAAATATTTTAATTGATCGGCCAAACCTCGAGGACAATTTTCAGCCATTTTATAATATTTACGACCAAAATTCAGAAATTTGTAAAGAATTAGTAACTCAAATAGCAGCTAGATCTGATATTATTGCAATTCTTCGTTCTTATTTTGAGGGGGCGTATGTGAAGTGCTGGAATATTTCGCTAAATTATTCTCCAGCAAGACGTGAATCAACAAATATTACTGAAAGTCAACTCTGGCATTGGGATTACAATGATAAGAAGTTAATTCACCTTATGCTTTATTTAACCGATGTAGATGAAGATTCTGGCCCATTCACTTACCTAGATAAGATAAATTCAGAACTTGTACCTCGAAATCCATACTGGATTGAGCGTTATGATGATGATTCTATTAATTCAATATTAAATGGAAATTTAAAGAAGTTTACAAACAAAATAGTTTGTAAACGAGGTACATGTCTTGTTGTCGATGCTGGAGTTTTTCTTCATCAAGGCGCAAGAAATACAAAAGAGAGAATAGTATTATCTTGTTCATTTACAACAGACTTTCCTTATGAGCTCGAGCCAAGATTTGAGGCATTAATTCGTAAGGATGAATTTTTCTCAGCTCTTGAGAGAAATATCAACGGAGAATGATCTGTTTATTTTGAGGGCGTTGGTACATAAGTAATGGTGACGATTAGGCAGCTGCCGGTTTCAAAGGCACTTTGTTAGGTGTGTGATGGAACAGGTAGTGTTCAATGGGCACTAGAAGGAAGTTCGGCCAAGAGTTCAAGCTTGAGGCGGTGAAGATGGTCAAGGAACGAGGAGTTGCTTTGAGTCTGCCTACTCCTCAGGATCTGGAGCTTAATGAAAACATGTTGCGTCGCTGGATCCTGGAATTCAGCGAGGACCTGCAAGACGTTTTTCTTGGCTTGGGCCACATGATGCCCGAACAGGCGAAGATTGCCCGACTGCAAGGAAGCATCGCCAAGCTCAAGATGGGGCATGAGATCCTAAAAAAGGGCCGCAGCGTACTACTTAAAGGGTTCGATGTGAGATGCGTTTCATTGCAAAACACCGAGGTGCGTGACCGGTGGAGTCTTTGTGTGAGGCGCTCAGTATGTCTCGAAGTAGGTTCTAATGCATGGCTCGCTCGCCCCAGGAGTTCGAGAAGTCTGGCTGACGAGGTTGTGGGGGCTAGGGTTGGCTACGCAGGCGGCAATTACCGGCAGATCGCTGTGTCAACAAGAGCGATTGCTGACAACGTGCGTGATCGGCAATTCCAGGCCGATGCTCCCAACCAGAAGTGGGTGGCGGACTTCACCATCACCTGGACGGCTGAGTGCTAGTCGATATAATCGAGCATGTCATCGCAATTAGTGGCGGATGCGCAGATGGTGGCTGTATGGCGCAGGGGAAAGCCAGATGAGTTAGTGCATCACTCGGATCAGGATAGCCAGTACATAAGTGAGCACTTCCAAAAGTTATTTACTGAACAAGGCATCAGCTGCAGAATGAGTCGAGCGGGTGAGGTCTGGGGCAACTCTGCAATGGAGAGCTTCATCTCGACGTTGAAGATGGAGCGTGTGCATCGGCAAGCTTTACAAGACGCTTAGCCAACCAGGGCGGATGTATTTGACTTCATAGAAGTCTTCTACAAACGTAAATGTCGGCATTCGACACTAGGTAACTTCAGTTCAGTAAAGTTCGAGGAGACGTTATTAGCTTATGCGGGTGTCCATGGATGCGGGCGCAGCCCACATTAATGAATAGAGTTTTATTTGTACACAAGAGGAAGGCAAGAATTTATACATGAGGGTTCGCCTGTATGCAAACTTGGTAGACTTTTTGAAAAGTCACTCATAAAACTTGAGTTGTATGATTATATTAAAAAGCGTTAAACATTTTTTGTGGAATATTGTAAATATTTCATTAGATTGTATTCCTACTAATGAAATTAAGGTTTTTGTATTGAAAAATATTTTTCAATTTGAAATTGGAAGATTTTCTTCAATTCATATCGGATTGAGATTCTATAGATTGGGAAACTTTAGTGTTGGTGATTATTCTGTAATAAACAGGGGTTTCACACTGGATAATCGAGGTTCAGTATCTATTGGTAAAGGTGTTTCAATAAGTCGATATGTTACCTTTTATACAGCCGGGCACCGAAATGATAGTGAATTTAAAATGTGGGTCGATCATATTAAGGTGTCAGATAACTGTGTGATATATTCAAACTCTATAATTCTTCCCGGCGTGATATTATCCGAGGGCTGTATTGTGTATCCAGGTTCCGTTGTTTATAAAGGAATTTATCCAAAAGGCTCTGTTCTTAGTGGCAATCCTGCTATTATTATAAAAACAAACACGCGTAACGTAGTAAGGAGCCACTACTACCCCCACCTTTATGCAATGTAAAATGAAGATAGCACTCTTTTCTCGGGCGTTCCTTGCTGCTGAACTAAGCCCATTATTGGCTAATAACACAGATATTGAATTGATATGTTTTGTAACGAGCAAGAAAGAATTTGAAATAATTAAATCATTTTCTTTAAAGATAAAAATTATACACATTAAGGATTACTTCGATGATTTGCAGGTAAGTGAATTAGATAAAGATCTGGAGGGCAAACTTGCAATATTCTTGAATACCTGTAGATTTTTCAGAAATACCCAACGTGATAAATCTTTGAGATTAGCTAGAAGTTGGTTTCGACAATTCGAACTCGCAATAAAGACGCATGAGATAACTGCCATCATAGATGAGCCATTATCTACAACAATAAACTATTGTCTACAACTCGCAGCAGATAGGCAGTCCCTAAAGGTATTTCATTTTCACAGCTGCTGGGTGCCAGATTTTACTTTTTTTTCATTTGATCAGCATCAGAATAATCTGGCAGATGGGATCGCTAGTGATATAATTACATTTCAAGATCTGGTTAATCACTCTAGGCTTAGATTAAGTGGTGCAAATAGCCCAATTTATGTGCGAGGCGTGAATAAGATTGGCTCAAAAGTTTTAAGGCTGACGCAAGCGCTTGCTTCAATTGGGTCTAGAATGCTGTTTAAGAAGGATAGTTTTACGGATCAGAATATAGATTATTTGCTTTATGATGTAAAGTGTATACTTTCTTCAGTATTCAAGCGTAGTCACTATTGTCAGGATTTAGAAAATAATTATTGCAATATTTTATTTCCATTGCACTACTACCCCGAAGCGGTATTGCAGACGTGGAGTGCATACACACGGCAGGTTGAAATTGTTGAAAATATTTTAGATGTATTACCGGCAAACTGTCGGCTAATAATTAAAGAACATCCGCAGCAGGTTGGCGCTACGGGTTTATCTGAATTTTCAAATATAAGAAAAAATAAAAATGTATTAATAGTGCGAGGTGACATATCTGCAATGTCACTTGTGCAGAACGTTAACTGCGTAGTAACGATCGGCTCAACCCTTGCGATTGATTTCGCAATGATGGGTATTCCGGCTGCAATTTTAGGGAAACCTCATTATCTAAGTGCCCCGATGATTACTGGATTCAATAAGCTGGATGATTCTTTTAGTAATTGGCTTCATGATCAAACTACAAAAAAAATGAAACCACTGGAAGTTAATATAAACTTCATAAATTGGTACCACAAATTTATGAATGAACATGCGATACCTGGCACTATAATCCCGGGAAACACAAAAATTGATGCCAGAAAGATGTTTAAATTGATTGAGGAAAACTTATGAAGGTATTATTGATTGGCGGTGCTGGCTTCATTGGCAAAAATCTAATTGAGGATAATAAAATTTATGAGTTGTCTGTTATTGATAACTTAGACCCTTTAATTCATGGAAGTAATACAAAAGAAATTATAAATTATTTCAAAAAAAATGATATAAGTTTCTTGGAGTCAGATTTTTCCTCGTCAGATTCTCTTGAATTTATACGAAAATTAAGACCGGCTGTCATAGTTATGCTAGCTTCCCAGACTGGGACTTCTGATGGAAATACAAGGCCGGATTATTATTTTAATGAGAATGTCTCAAAATTTGTAATGCTATTAAAGTCTATGCAAGACATGGATTTCATCAAAAGAATTATAAATCTGTCTACAAGAGCTGTATATGGTCATGGCTTTTCGATGGTAAATGGGGCACTTGTTCAGAACAATATTAGAACCAATGACGCACTGAATTTAGGTCGATTTAAGTATGACTGGGAATACATAACCCCGGGAGAATATGCTCCTCACAGTGAATTAATACCCGCTCGTCCCGTATCAATCTACGGCACTTCCAAGTTCTCTCAAGAAGGTATTTTGCAGTCGCTCAGAATAAATTCAACCTGGGATTTTGTAATTTTGAGATTACAGAATGTTGTTGGCAGGTGGCAATCCATTCATAATCCATATACTGGCCTTACATGCTGGTTCGTTCAGGCAGCCTTAGAAAATAAAGATATTGTTATTTATGAAAACGGAGAGATTTGGCGTGACTTTATTGACGTGCGAGATGTTGCTGCCGTGATTTTAAGGTCAATCCATGACGACTCATGCGCTGATCAAATACTAGATATAGGTAGTGGCGTAGCAACTTCACTCGCTATATATGCCAAAGAAATTACTGATGTATTAGGCTCCTCCTCTTGCATCAGGGAGTCAAATTTGTTTAGGCAAGGTGACATTCGCTGGGCGTCCGCAGATATTTCTAAAGCAAGTAAATTAGGTTTACTAACGCTTTCTCACTCTTCAAGAGATTCCATCCGAAGTTTCGTAGAGAACATGTAATCGTAAATCATTGATATCGATTGATACTGTGACCTGCCCCCTGCCAGCCTTACCAAGGTAATGCCAGTAAGTCCGCAAATTTTGGAGAATTGCGGATATGAAGACCACACGATTTACCGATGAGCAAATCATCGGGTTCCTCAAGCAAGCTGAAGCAGGGGTAATCGTCCCCTATAACCAAAGGCGTGAGAAGTAGAATTTTTTCCAATGGAAGAGGTTCTATATGAAGAGATCAAAGTTCAGTGATAGCCAGATTTTGGATGCGGTCAAACGCGTTGAGGCT
>JACCDH011177046.1_pt1 | contig 19567 bp, 16 predicted proteins | sample 7442481 | NCBI WGS metagenome assembly JACCDH01 (sample SAMN15323433, study PRJNA562643) | freshwater metagenome | isolation source: river surface water | place: USA:Blue River Watershed | collected 2017-08-15 | reverse complement strand
TCCCACATTTTTTCGTGAACAGATCCGGCCTCAGGTTTGTACTGATAACTGAATTTACATCTCGCTGGAAGTGAAATCAGAATCGAGTCCACTCTCCCATTAGTCCGAAGTCCAAAGAGCGTTCCACGGTCATGAAGAAGGTTGAATTCGACGTAACGACCTCGACGGTGAAGCATGAAGTCTTCATCAGCTTCAGTCCAATTTTCTGTCATTCTCTTTTTAACGATCGGAAAATAAGATTCAATGAAATGATTTGATAAATGGAAAACCTCTTCCATATCCTTTTCAGTGTTTCCAGAATTGTAGTGATCAAAGAAAAGTCCGCCAATCCCACGCATTTCGATACCACGGTGAGAATTATTGAAATACTCATCGCAGGTCTTTTTCATCTCATCGTACTTAGGGCCAGCAGCTTTTTTCCAGACGCCGTGGAAGTAAGTAAAGTCTTCTTCATGGGGATAGTAAGGAGTCAGATCTGCTCCGCCACCAAACCAAAATTTATCACCCTGATGAATCATCCTGAAATTGGCATGCACTGTAGGGATACGAGGACTCTTAGGATGAATGATGAGAGAGATACCTGCGGCCCACATTTCATCACCAGTACCGTTGAGGTGCTTGGCGAACTGCGGATCAATTTTACCAAAGACACATGAGGTATTCACACCAGCATTCTCAAAAAGTCCACCCTGGAATGCTCGGGTAATACCACCACCACCTGAAGAGCCTGCATGATCTTGTCTCTGCCAAAGGTCTTCTTTAAGAATAAGGTTTGAATCCAAGGCCCTCATTTCCTGAGTAATCTTATCTTGAAGAGTCTTAACGTGCTCATGGAATGTATTCTTTAGAACTTCTAGTTTCATATTTTTTCCTCAGTGGCCTAGAATATTAATAAACTCTCTCAAGGCCAAAAAAGTGTTCATAAAAATTGTTACAAGATCTTTCAGATCCCTCGGAATGCTCTTTTTCTTTTTTATCGCCATGGCATGCATGTTTGGATCAATGCTCACGCGCGACTTGGAAACTTCCACACTCTTCGGAGAAATCCTCAATCTCACCGTTTCATTTGAAAATCGCTTTTATGATTTTCGTATGAGGTCTCAGATTAATCCTCGTTTCAAAAGCAAAGAGGTCGTCTTAGTAAAAATCGATGACTACTCTTTGCAGAAACTCGGTGTCTGGCCAATTCCTCGAACGAACTACGCTACCATGATTGATAAACTTGGGGCCTTCGGTGCCAAGGTTGTTGCTATGGATATTATGTTCCCAGAGCGTTCACCAAAGATTGGAGACGAATCCCCCGATCTCATCATGGCCGAATCTATCAGACGATTTCAAACCAACGGAGCAAGGATATTTTTATCGTACTCGCTAAATGATGTCGAAGAAAATCCTCTCAAAGAGACGCCTGTTGAAATGCTTAATGACGCTGTTTTAACAAGAAATGTTCCAGAAGCTGATCTAGATCCTTCCAAAATCTCAAAATTTACTTTTCCGATCTCCGAACTCGTCGAATCCGAGGTCGGACTCGGATATATATCCATTAGAGAAGATCGCGATGGAATTTTTCGGCACTACAAACTCATCGCAAACGTGGACACAATCTACTACGGCTCTCTCGCCTTTAATGCTTTTGAGGCCTACACCGAAAAGAAAAACACCATCAACATTTACTCCGATTCCACAGGAGAACTTGCTCTTCAAAAACACAAACTTGAACTCAACCGAAACGGAGAAACTCTCATTCGGTATATCGGCGGAGAAGGAAATTTTGAACAAGTTTCACTTTATGATTTACTAAAAGCACCTAAGAATGACCCTAAGATGAAAAAAATTCTTGAAGGGAAAATTGTCTACGTAGGCTCAACCGCCACCGGGGCCCACGACTTGAGAGCGTCTCCGATTGATCCCAAAATGCCAGGAGTCTATGCTCACATTAATATGACTCACATGCTGTTGCATGAGTATTTCTTTCAAAAGATTAACGACTCCGTTAAGTACTCTCTCGTATTCCTCTTTGTTGGGATGCTCATTTTTCTGATTGTCCAAAAGTTTGAGAATCCCTTCCTCGATGCGTTCACCGTGGCCACTCTCATCGGAGCTTCCTATCAAATTGACCAGTACTACTTTCTGCCACAAGGGTACGAGCTAAAACTCTTCTTTTGTTTTTTCTGTTTCCTTAGCTGCTATTCCTGGAATACGTTCATCAAGTTCTATGAATCGAACAAAGAGAAAAAACAAATCCGTGGCACGTTCGCAAGATACGTGGCCCCGACCGTAGTGGACGAGATGCTTAAAGACCCAGATAAACTTCACGTGGGCGGAACGAAAATGGACATCACGTGCCTGTTCTCAGATGTGAGAGATTTTACAAAAATTTCAGAAGGTCTCACGGCCACAGAGCTCGCTCAGTCCCTTAATATGTACATGGGAGTCATGACTGATATTGTCTTCGATAACAAAGGCACACTCGATAAGTACATCGGAGATGCCATCGTGGCCATCTGGGGGGCACCGGTCGAGATTGGTAATCATGCACAATATGCCGTAGAGTCCGCAATTAAAATGATGACTGTACTACCAAAGATCAATGAAGATTTTAGAAAATTAGGTAGACCTGAGTTTAACGTCGGGATCGGACTTAACTCTGGTGAATGCTCCGTTGGGAACATGGGATCAGAACGGATTTTCTCTTACACTGCTCTCGGTGATAACATGAACCTTGGAGCAAGACTTGAGTCTCTTTGTAAGTACTACGGCGCACAGATCCTCATCTCGCAGATGACTCTAGATAGACTTAATCTTGAAAATATAAAATACAGACCTATCGATAAAGTAGTCGTGAAAGGTAAAACGACGGCCGTGGCAATCTTTGAAGTTCTCCATCCAGGTCATTGGATGTCAAAGGATCCAGAAAGTTTAAACTTGTATCAAAAGGCCCATCAGCATTTTATTAACCGTCAATTTGCTGAGGCGACGAGAATTTTTGAACAACTTCTGGCTCTGAATGAACATGATATCCCGACGAAAAGATTTTACAGCCTTTGTCAGGAGTATGTTAATCATCCTGAGCTTATTACAGATGAATTTGAAATTACGGTGATGAAAGAGAAATAAAAAAATTTATTTGGGTGTGGGTTTTACTTTTGTAAATTCCACATCCATGTGCCCTCTTGCGCCACAATACCTATCACAATCATCGGTTTGACTAACGAACTGAACTTTGTCGTTGTCTCTCTTGAGCTCGAGTTTACAGCCTGAGATTTCTGTATCCTTATCTAGAATGATTTGATGATTTTTAAAAACAGCGCTGCCTTTCCAGTTACAACTATGTCCGTTAGGCCAGGTTGTCTCCATGATGAGAAAATATTTTTGATCATTCATTTTTCCAATGAATACATTCCCGTTCGAAGCAGCATAGGTGCCCACGAGTGGATCCAGAGTCTTAGCGCTTTGCAAACGATGAGATGCCATACACGCATCGAGATTAGAGTAATCGATCATACAAAGTCTGGTCATTTCTTTTAGGGCCTCGTTTGGTTTTCCACTCTTTTCAAGTATCTCTGCCACTTTATAACAGGCATGAGCTGAAATTTGTTCAGACCCGTGGTCACACATGACTTTAAAAATTTTTTCCGCCTGAGGCCAATTTTTCTGATCCATTTCGAAGTTCGCCAGAGTGATGCAATCCTTCCTCTCGCCACACTTTTTCTGAAGGTACTTGCGCAATGCTTCGATACCTTTCGCTGCAATGATTCTTTCAGTGTACTCACTCTGAAGACACCAGTCGCTCTCGTTCTGTGTATTCTCCAGGCAGAGGTCTCTCTTTTTTAGCCACTGACGCTGCTCACTTTTAAGAGTGGCCACTTCTGAAGAGGATTTTCCTTTCAAATATTTACTGTAAACAGAACCTAAGATTCGGTCGTAATCAGCTATCTCCTCAGATTCATGACAAAGGTAGAGCTCAATCTCTGACTTTGCTAATTTACAATCAAAACTTGGGTTGTACGTCTTCTTCACTTCAGCTTGCCCAGGACTGACAAGAGTTGACAAGAACACTGAGGTAAAAAAACCAAGCTTATTAAAAAAATTCATAAATCCCTTTCATAAATTCAATTACTATTAAACCTAGCACAGGAATGACTACCGATGACCTACAATTCACGACTTTTTTACCTTGGACCTCTATTATGTCTTCTTTCGATGACTCATTTTGATCAGGATGGAAAATTTTATCTCGATCCCAACTGGGAATGCAAACTAGATGGAAAGTCCTTTGAAAGACCAGACGGCATTCTTGAAAAAAAAGAAAGGGTTTCTGGAACACTGGTTTGTTTTTCTTCAGGGAAAACTGTTTTTGAAGCGACCTTTAAAGAAGGTGAGGTTTATGCATTCAAAACAATTGGCACGAATAAAGTTGTTGAGGAAACATTTAAGATCCTGGGTCGTGGCCAGTATGAAATTGCCCGCTTTGCCGGAACTCTGGGGCACAACCCCAAACAATCTCTCACTCAGTACAATGAGAAAGACCAGGAACACGGCACAACTCAGTACTATTCTCAGAAAGGGAAACTAGAAAAAGAGCAGCAGTTTCGAGATGGAGAACTGGAAGGATGGAGTAGAACATACTACGAGTCTGGGCAATTAAATCTGAGTGAGTGGTATACAAAAAATAGACTGGTGCTCTCCTACGCGATGGATGAGCGACAAGAGAAGATGCTAAGTCTTGATTGCTACTCACAAAATCCAGATGACTACCCATCACAAGATCTTCAAAAACTCTGCGGCTTCAACTGGCCTCGTGTGGCCCACGAAATTTATACCATCAAAGATGGAAAAATCATTCTTGAAAAGAAGATCACCTTTCATAAAGGAAAGGCCCAAGAAGAGGCCCATTACAAAAATAATATCATCTCTATTCAGTATAAAAACACTCATGATCTCTCACTAAAAAAAGAGTTTAATGAACGCGGAAAACTTAAGGTGCTAGAGGCGTATCAACTTCAAGATACTCCTGGTTACACCAAGACATCAGGAAAGCGTCTTTTTAAGATCGGCTACGTGGATGGTGAAGTGAGTAGACTTGAGTGTGGAAGTCGAGCTTATTTTGACGAAGACCGGAAACTCTGTGGTTTTGATGGCGAAACGAAGGTTGCACTTCACGCTTTTAAACCTGGGACAAAAAATTTAATCATAACAGAAACAGTTATCATGAAAGATGGTAAAGTACATAAACGAAAGGATGAAAAGAAATGAAAACAATGTTAATGACAGCTCTCTTAATCGCAGGAACAGTCCACGCACAAAGCTGGGACGAGATGGTGGGCAAGTCACAAGAGAGTGTGAATGATCTCGCTAAACACTTAAATGAAAAATACAAATGGAACGTGTCACTTTCCATTAACAAAGAGTCTCTTGGCGGTCAAAAGAAATTCTGCGCTTTCGAGCACTACTGTGACAACGGAAAAACTTTTCTTGATGGGAGTATTAAATATTTCATCGATAAAACTGTCATGAATAATCTCGCCTCATACAGAGCTCCTAAAGACCTTCCAAAAGTCTGGGAAGAGATCTACAAGATTAAGAAAATTGTCTTCTCAGATGGCCCTAAGAGAGTAGAGTTTAAAGACTCTACTCTTGCTATCAATGTCGACTGGACATCAAAGCGTTACGAAGCCACTCCAAATGGGGATATCCCTGACCAGGAATTCTACTTCTCTGAAATGACTAAGCTTGTAAAAAAATAGGCTCTTAATCTCTGGGCCCGACTTCTGGGCCCAGTTTAACTTGCTTTTCGAAGAGCAAGGAGTGTGTCTTCAATCGCTGGAAGTTTCTTCGCAATGTCCGCGTAATCAAGAGACAAGCTCGCGTCTTCAATATTATCCACCACCCACTGCCCATTTATGAGTGCAAAACTCCACAACATCTCAACCTCTTTTTTGGTTTTACAACCCTCAACCACTTCACCACTTGCTTTATCAATGAGGTAATCTACCATCATCGCCGTTGCAAGTACGTGGATAGTTGATCCAGAGTGCGGAATGCCTTTTTCGTTACGGTGAACAAAAAGAAGCGGCTTAAAATTCACTTTTGTATCAACCTCACAAATATTTTTTAGACCCGCACGAGCCCATTTATCAAGGATGGCCACTTGCTGATTTTGCCAATACCAAGAAGTCATCCATTGACTCGCCTCGCTCACGTCTTCCTTATCCCAAGCCGAGTGCACTCTCATGAAACAATCATACAAGCGAGGTTTCATTTTTAACCAATCAAATTCAGAAGCGCCTTCTTTTCTCGCAATGTAATCAAGATCATTAAGAGCTCTTTTTTTCGCTTTGTTTTCTTTAAAATAAACGTAGGCCGCAAGAGGAAGTAAGAGTACACATATCACCCCCATCACGACCCGACCCCAAAAGGAGTTAACAGCGGCCTTGGCAATCGCACCACCTGGGCCAGCGGAGGCCTCAGCGATTATGATCAGATTTAAAAGGAGAAAATATCTTACCGAAAAATTCATACTGATAACTCCCGCTAGTTTTTAACAAGTCAAAATACTAACCGAGAATTAAGCTCGCCTATAGCATTTTTCTATCCTCATGATTTCACGTCATAAATAAAATCCAAATACGGCATTTATTTTTGGCGTCTTTGAGAAATTCCCTGCAAACAGTAGAATAAAGATGATGATAAAAATCCTGGCCTCTCTCTTGTGGATGAATTTTGTTTTAGCGGGCAACCACGTAGACCTTGTAACAAAATTATTTAAAGACTCATTCGAAGTCGATCGCCTCCAATGTGGGATCACAAATGGAGAGATTGATCTCACCTCTCACTTTTCTCAAGACTCACAGGAGATAAAAAAGTTTAATTGTGACATGATCCCAGATGGTCAAAATCAAGATGTTCTTTTTTGGTACATGCGGAAAAATCTCTGCACTTCAAAGTACGGTCAGAATAACTCTACGTGCACAGTTTTAGATCAGAGTCTTATAGAGAAGAGAAGAAACAATTTAGACCTTATGAAAAGAATCCAGCGTTATACGGAAAACCAGTTTCGTATCTATAGAGATGAACTCGCACTTAAATGCTGCCAAGGAAAAAGTTCTTGTCTTCCGAGATTTCAGAAAACGAGTCTTGAACTTGTGAATGATGAAAAAGCGATTGCTGAGTATCAATCAAGCCAGCTTGTGAATGATCCCGGAAGAATTGTTATCTCAAATACCAAACTCGCTGCCAACTTGAATGAAGAGAATGTGGACCGACTTCTCCTTCATGAATTAGGTCACGCATGCCAGTTTGCAAGGATCGCTGAAGATGAAAAAAGGTATAGCTCGTTCACAGACCCAGAGAAGAATTGCTCGAACGAGGAGACTGGTCTCTATGAGTTTAGAGAGTTTCTGGGAGAAAAAATGACTTTTTGTCTACAGAAGAAAATCACAATAATGAAACACAAACTTGAGTCCACGGGAGGATTCTGTTTTCATAGGTGGTACAGGGAAACCTTCGCAGACATGGCCTTCCGGGACCAAATGAAAACACCCTTGCATTGGACATTTGATACAAATCGGAAGAGTTCATCAAAAAATCATCCTGGGACAGCAAATCTTCTTGAGTGTTACGAGAGCGAAAAAATCAAGCAACAGCTTTGTAACTAGAATTGCTCTAGTTGAATGTGAAGTAAGATCTAACACAATTCGAGTAGAACAGCTCTAGAGACGTGAGACGGTACTGAATTGACCACGCAGTTCTATATTAACAACCATACCTTGAAGGTTCACACTGATATTTTGCTTTTCCCAATGGTTTAGGTGATGGTTAACTGCAACAATGACCCACCCATTTGCAAATTTTCTCGCACGAACGATCGGCAGCTTGAAGAACTCTGCACTCGCCGGAAGAAGTTGATCTCCAGAGTAACTCGTACCATTCACTGAAAATACGGGAGAGACAATCTCGCCCGTAATACCTGGGGCCTGGGCGAGATCAAAAAGCCCTCGCGCCACATAGTCGTAATCAATTTGAGCAGCGTAGTGGTAACTTCCAAAATTCTTGGGAGAAAGATCATTCGAAAGATAACCGTTGTTATCAGCAGGCTTAGAGTTCGAGCCATGGAACTCGTACCCTTCCATGAAGGGAAGTGGTTCGTCCCACCACCAAGTTCCGTTACCTAAAAAGTTACTCCAGACAGTAATGTTGTAGGCATAACTTGGCTGGATTGGGACTTTAAGTTCATGCTGATAAATGAAGCCGTTACTCTTTTTAAAAAACTTTCCAAACCCTTGGTGATCAGATCCTTGGACACCTTCTATAAGGCCCCAGTTCAGAGTAAGTGCCATTTTTAAATGTTTATTTGCTAACTCAAGATCTTGTATCGTTGCATACAGCGGTGTCGAATTTATTTGATGTAAGTAATCTCCAACAAGAGGGGTCACATAGTCCCCTAAATTTCCAGTCTCACCGGTGAACTCACCGCTATTGACGTCTAAGTATTTCACATCATAATGCCAGAAGCCTCCACGGATTTCTTTGAATGACTTCTTATACTTGGCGTTCTCAATATCTTTCTGATGCGCCGGCAGATCTGCCACGAACGTACTATGAAAAGGGTTCGCGTTAACGTATGAGGTGAAAATGGTCGTCGGATTTTTTTCATGAAATTTTTTAAAGAGAGTCCCAAGTTTATTGGCGACATCCGGATCTCCAATGTCGTATCCCCAGGCCTCGAAGTCTAGAAACACAAAATTTCTTCCGGCGGCGGGAGAGATAACATAACCATCAAACCATTTGTATAAATTCTGGATGCTATTATTTTTAATCCAGGCAATGGCCCCTGGCTGATTTCCTCTCGGACAACCGTTCGAGTAGGCCCAGTCATCATACTCTCCCATAAAGGTCTTCTCTTTTGGCCCTTGGGCCGCGGAAGAAAAACCTTTTAGAAGATAGTTCGCACTCACATTATTTTGATCTTTATCTAACTGCTGAAACCCAATCACATTCGTTCTGTTCGGTAATTCGAAATCAGGAAAGTTGTAGACGAACTGAGGCATTCGTTGATCAGGACTTCTCCTCACGAATCTTGGAATATCAGTATTAGGTTTGCCAGCAAGATGCACAAAGCTGTAGCTAATTAACCAACGTCCTGAGTCCCATCTTCCCACGTAAATGATGATATCGTTTCCTGCCTGAAGACTGAAATCGATTGCTTCGAGTTCTTTGTGAGTCATCCAAGAATTTCCGCTTTCAACTTTATAGCGAAGATCATCGGGACCGCAGGACCAAGCTCTCGTGTCAACAGTGAGCTTCAACTTGTAGTCGTCTCCAATGCTGATTTTGATGTTATCCCACATCTCGCCGTTCTGTTGGTTACCAGACTGAGGTGCATCTAACTGGTAGCTCGAGTCTCCGACAAGTCCTTTCTCATAATTGGTGATGGTGTAGTTGTATCTAATAGGTTCTTCTGACTTCACGACCTGACCACTAACCTGAGTGGTTGAGAGTCGCTTAGGATTCGGATCTCTTCCTTCTGCTTTGCCATGAGACTTGAAATGTACACAGGCATCCATGCCTGCGGCCTTGACGTCTGGATTTACAACCAAGTAGCCAACAGGATCAAACATCACTCCTGCGCAATCCACGAGTGAAGAAGAGGACTGTGAAAAACCACCCACAGGACCAGGATCTCTTATGACTTGAATATTTTTTGGATTCGGATTTCTTCCTTCATTCTTCCCATGAGATTTAAAATGTGCACAAGCATCTACTCCTGCGGCCTTGACATCTGGATTCACAACCAAGTAACCAATAGGGTCAAACATCACACCTGCGCAATCCACGAGTGAAGACGCCTGAGCTCCAAGGCCAGCGGTCGCTAAAAAACAAAGGAAGCTGTAGGTAGAGTACTTTTTCATTTTATCCACGACTCAGAAGATTTATATACTCATGATATCAAAGAAATAGTCTTTCTCACTATCAGGAATATTTCCACCCATTGCATAGGCCGGATTCATTGACTGCCACTTGTCAGGTGAAATGCGTAGGATTTGAGTTTTTCCTGAGATGGATTTCCTAATATAAACTGTCGTTGGCTCAATCTTTTCAGGACGTATGCACGCCACAATCCAAAATCCTTTCTTCGTATAGGCAGTTCTGCACGGAAGGACATTAGAATCCTTCTGGATATCAATCCCTTTATGGTTTTTCCAATCAATACCATTGTAACTCACTTCCGTTTCCCAATTATCACTAATGAGTTCAGGATAAAGATCTGTCGCCGAATAGGCTTCTTGGCCAAATTTTTTCTTCTGATTAAGAAGGTTCAGTACTCCTAGTACGCCATTGTAACCGTCGAGGTTTTGGTTCTTAATGTTTCTATCCCAAATTAGCCATTCGTGTTTATGCATGAAGGTCATGAGGCCAATCATGAAAGAATGTCTTCTATCGTAGTGCTTAAACTGCAGAGATGTGTTCGTCTCAGCTCCTTCAGGTAAACCAAAGTTGCCTCGATCACAGCTTATTTTTGTCATGATCATGGCCTTACGGCCGTCGAGCTTATTGTCAATATACCATCTTTGTTGCTCGAGGTTTGCGATCAGTCTCGCAAAAGTGTTCTCAACGTTTTGATTCGGACCGAACTTGTTCACCGTCACAAACTGACCCTGGCCAGTTTTGTCATACTGCTCCCCTTGATAAAATGTGCTTTGGGCGTATGAACTAACCTCACCTCCGACGACAATTTTTGGGTCATCAACAAGGCCCTTATTCGAGACCCCTTTCTCTGGCAAGGAAACCTTGAATTGCGGCGTCCACGAAAGGTTAATAGGAGCGTCTTTGGAATAATTTCCACCATCGTCCGGGTAAGCATGAGGATTGGCGTACCCAAGGGTGTTGAAGATTTGAGTATAGGCACTAAATACGTAACCTCTCGAAGCACTCGACATACCATGAAGAAAACTCGTCACAAGACTTCCACCGTTTTCAGAGTTGTTTTCAATGTCGGCCCAGGACCAAGACACATTGAATTTTCCATCGACCTTGTCTTGCTCTCCGAGCATGGAAGCTGATGAGGCTCCTACCCCTTCATCAAAGGCCCTAGAGTTTGAAAATTTATCCCAAGACTCGGCCGTACCATAAGTCGCGTGGTTTCTTGATTTAAACGGAATCGCACTCGTGAAGTTTGAAGGAGTATAGGCCGGAGAACACTTACGATCTCCGGGCCATGGTTTTCCGGTATCTGGGTCAAAGTCATAGATGAAATCCACACAGCGAGTTCCAAGTCCATCGTTAAACACTGGATTAACGTCTGGAGTACTTGTGAGCCCGACACTTTGAATTGTTCTCTTTTTATCTTTAAACACTTTACCGTGTACGTTCCAAATAACGTTCCAGTTATATAGTTCACCTTTTACGACTGCATCAAAGTGAGTAGGAGGCCCTATCACCGGAAACTTCTCAGGAGAAAAAACTTCAAGCTCCGTTTCGTACGGAACACCTATGAATGGGTTCACAAATGAGCTCACGACAGAAACAGTCACCGGTGAAGAACCACCATCGTCTTTTTTAGTTTGGTCAGAGTTACACGCCACATTTTTAGGAATGTAAAAAATTGCTCCATCTGGCTTAAAGCACTCGTTGAAAGTTTGCTTCATAAGATCTGAAGGAAAATCCAATGGTCTAGATAGTCCGCCGTAGCTCGTTTCTCCACCAAGAATCCCAGAGACACTAGGAACGAGGTTCGCGCCTCTAACGAGGAACTCCTCCGGGTTTGTCCCCTTGATAATTTCAACGGCCCAAGGGCCTCGCTTTCCTTCCGGAAACGAATTAAAGTAGCGCGCAACAATGACATTTCCATCTCGCAAACCGATCTGAAAGTCTTGTTCTGGAATCTTTTTTGATGAAGGGCAAGATGAGCTTTTTGGGAGATAGAAAATGGCTCCGTCGTTTTTCTTGCAACGATTAAAGAGTTTTGAGAACTGCTCTTGAGGAAAACTTTTTGGCTCTGACAAACCACCAAAGGCCGTCTCTTCTCCTAAATAACCCTTTTTTCCAGGAACAATATTTGGACCTCGAATGAGAAACTCCTCTGGGTTGGCCCCTTCAATAACCTCAACCACCCAAGGCCCCTTTTGCTCGGCCGGGAGTTGATCGAAGAATCGAGCGTAGAGCTTGTTTCCGTCTCGTTTTCCGATAATTTCTTCTCCTGCAACGACATGAAAAGAAGTGAGAGTGCTCAAAAATAATAAATGCGTAATTGACAGTTTCACAGTACCACCTTAGGTAACGATTTGGACTATGTTGATTATCTATCGAAACCCTCTAAAGGGCCTATGAGGGCGAAAAAACAATCACTTTGAGGTTTTCACCTGCCTTATTTTTTGGCCGAATCAGAGTTAGATCCTTTGCTCTCATTTTTAAAATCTTCGTCGAAACACCAATGCTTCCATGACAGCTTGCGAACGATCCCACCCTTTTCACCGTTATCAAGGTTCAACTGCGAGTATACTATGATTTCAAATTTTCTTAGGCCCACATCTTTCACTAATCTCACATCTCGGTCATTCCAACGTCGGCAAAGAAATCCGCCATAGTAGCGGGCGTAGTCTGCACGATCAGAGAGGTTCAGAAAGAACTTTCTCCAGTGCTCGTTGGGTATTGATTTATTAAACACATCGCTCTTAATGCTGTAGATATCGCGACTACCACTTAGGAGCTCTATCTGGGTTCCATCGCTAAGAACGGCCGGGATCTCAACCCAGATGTTATCCATCTTCGGAAAGGGAGCGAACATATTCCACTCTTGGTAGATGTGGATCCAGCGAGTGACATCTTGGAAAAAGGGCGCCTTGATTTCGTATTTCTTAATTGTCGTGAGGTTCCACATGAGAAGGGTTGCGAAGATGAAAGCTCCTGATAACTGATAGGCCCAGCTCAATACCTTTATCTCTGATCGAGGAGAACGGTAGTCTAAAAATTGAGAGACTTTACTTAGGTGCGGTCGATTTTTTGAAACCAACTCATAAACCTTGTCTCCCAAAATACGCATCACTTTGAGCGAAAAGACTGGAACAATAAGGCACCCGGCCGGCGAGTGCTTCATGAGTTCAACCCACGCATCGTAACGAAAAAAATGGTCTCCCTTTTCATTCACCACAACCCAGCTATTCTTTTTTTTCATCTCCGAGTTAATGACAGAATCAGACTGTGCGGCTTTCAAGGCCACGGTGTCTAAAAGAAGAAAGGACTTCAGAATCCGAACGCTTTTCTGACAGAAACCGCATTCTTGATCAAAGTAGATCGTCAATTTATCGAAGTTACGTTTTAAATAAAATTCTCCACAGAAGTCCCAAAAAGGCCCTGGCAGGAAAAGCGTCCACATGGCCATACAAATGAACGCAAAGAGTCCGATGTTCATCGTGAGGAATATCCCAAAATGAAAACCGATGAAGCTAAAAACAAGAAGAGTTCGTAGAACCCACCAGAAACGACCGAAGATGAATGCGAAGATGAGTAGCAAAGGACCGATCCACTCTAGGTAGATACTGAATGCCGTGATAAATTTCCCGAAGGCCGGAAAGTCTCGCAGCCAAACCCCTAAAGGAGTGGCGAAAATATCAAGACGTGATGAGTAGAAAAAAGCGGTGTAATCAGTTCGCCAGATGTCATGGTTCTTTAGAATATAGCTAACGAAGTAAATGACAAAGGCCTGGAGAAAAAAAGTAAGACCCCAAGTAGAGAAATGTTCTTTTTTTTGTCGCGGGCCAGTCTCCATGGCAGCGTCCACTGAAAAGCGTCGCTGGAATGGGAGAAAGATTGAAATGAACAGGATCGCACGTAAAACGTCATCGCCCCCATTGTTAATGAGCCAATTTCGGTTATGGACCGAAATTGCCATAATATAGGCCCCGATGATCCCCCAACGTGTTTTATATCCTGTAAAAACCATCAACCCGAATATAAAGTGAATGGTAAACATCCCGACAATAAACGGGTAACTTCCGTTCGCAAGATGGAACGAGAAAGACCACGGCATAGACATCTCGCCCGTGAATATACTCCTTGGAATCAACCCAACATCGGTATAGAAGTCCATCAAATCAGGCCAGCGATAAATCACATCACTCATGATCAATAATCCAAGCAAAATCCTGAAAAGACCTAGAGACCTTTCGTCAAAACTCAGAGTCTTTTTGATAAAATGGAGGGCCTTCATGAACGAATACCTTTGAAGTGTTGGAGTTATCTTTTATTGTAACTGAATTCATGACATTTTCGAGACTTTCGTCTAATCTTCCCCAATCAAAACAAATACAACAACGCAGCGCGAGGCTACAGGCATGCTCTATAAAGTACGCGATGAAATCACTAAAGAATACGACGTCGTCATCATCGGATCCGGTCTCGCAGGAATGACTGCGGCCAATATCTTAGGCCGGCACGGGCACTCAGTCCTTCTGCTCGAATCTCATAATAAACTCGGGGGATTTGCGACGTGGTTTTTTAGAGATGATCGAAAACATGTTTTTGATATTTCTCTCCACGGCTTTCCGGTTGGGATGATCAAGACTTGCAAAAAATACTGGAGTAAAGAAATTGCAGACTATATCGTGCAACTTAAAGATGTGCGTTTTGTGAACCCACAGTTCAACATCCAGACCGACTTCACGAAAGAGCACTACACCCAAATTATGGTTGAAAAATTTCATGTCTCAAAAGAGGTGGTGGATAGTTTTTTTGATTTCCTTGCCAAGATGAATTTCTTTGATAATTCGCAAATGACTAACCGAGAGCTATTCGAAAAATTTTTTCCCGGAAGAAACGATGTGGTGAGATTCTTGATGGAAGCAATCACCTACGCTAACGGCTCAACCTTAGATGACCCGGCCATATCTTACGGAATCGTTTTTTCAAACTTCATGAGTAAAGGTGTTTACACGTTCAAGGGCGGAACTGATTTTGTGATTAATCTCATGAAAGAGGAGCTTCTTAAAAATAATGTCGATATAAAACTCCAGGCCAAAGTAGAGGCCATCACAATTGATGATGGTAAGGCCACTGGTGTGAGTGTGAATGGGAAAAAGATAAAGTCCAGAGCAGTTCTTTCAAATGGGAACATCCGATCGACGGTATTGAACCTTGTTGGGGAAGAACATTTTCCAAAAGAGTTTATCAAGAAGACAAAAGCAGTAAGACTCAACTCCTCTAGCTGTCAAGTTTACATGGGGTTAAAAGAAGGTGCCACTATCCCTTACATTGGGGAACTTGTCTTCACGTCAAGTTACCCTACCTATGATTCGGCCCGACTATTGGATCTTAAAGTAAGCTCTCGCACCTTCTCTGTTTACTACCCGAAAGAATCACGTCCCCAAGATGTGAATGCAAGGGTGGCGATAGTCTCAAGTACAAACTGCCACTATGATGACTGGAAGAAACTCACTCCTGAGGAGTATGAGCAAGAAAAGAGTTTCATGATTGAAGAAACACTCAAAGGTCTGGAAGTCTTTATCCCGGACATTCGCGATAAACTAGAGGTTGTAGAGGCCGCAACTCCACTGACTGTTGAACGTTACACACTTCATCCCAAAGGCTCTTCATTCGGAACGAAATTTGAAGGCCTTGACATCTCAATGAACTTACACAAAACAATCCCAGGGCTCTTCCATGCTGGTTCCGTTGGAATCATCATGTCGGGCTGGCTTGGTGCCGCCAACTACGGCGTGATCCAGGCCAACACCATTGAAAGCTATTTGGGAACAGGAGCATAACATGTATCAATTTAATGGCCAACACGTCATCGTCACTGGTGGAACACGAGGAATCGGAGCAGGACTTTCTGAATCGTTTCTCAAAGCTGGTGCAACAGTGATCGCAACTTATAGCGGAAACGATGAAGCAGCAAAGGCCTTCAAAGACAAGCTCGCCGTGTATGGAGAAAAACTTGTGTTGAAGAAATTTAATGTTGCAAGTACTTCTGAAGTTGAAAACTTTTTCAACTCTTATGAGTTTCCATCGCTGGAAGTTTTAGTGAACAACGCCGGTATCAGACGAGACCAGATTGTGGCCTCGATGCCTGAGGGGGACTGGGATAGTGTGATCGATACCAATCTCAAGGGAACCTATAACATGACTCGTTTTGCGGTTCTTCAAATGATGAAAAACCGTTACGGACGAATCGTCAATATGTCGTCTGTGGGTGGTAAACTTGGTCTTCCTGGCCAGGCCAACTATGCGGCCTCCAAGGCCGGGCAAATCGCTCTGTCACTTTCGGTCTCGAAAGAAGTCGCGAAAAGAAACATTACAATTAATAACGTTTGCCCTGGTTTCATTGAAACTGAACTCATCGCCGATCTTCCTGAAGAGCAAGTGAAAGAATATAAATCTCAAGTTCCCATGAAAAGATTTGGAAAAGTTGATGAAGTGGCACATGCCGTTTTATTCTTCGCAAGTCGTGAATCATCATACATCACAGGTGCGACTCTTGATATCGCAGGAGGTCTCAATGCTTAAAACTATTCTTGAAAACATCCCTCAACGTGAACCCTTCTTATTCATTGAAGAGATCATTGATCGGACTCAGGACTCGATCACAACCAGTAAGAAGCTCACCGGAGAGGAGGACTTTTTCCGCGGTCACTTTCCTGGAAGACCAGTTTTCCCAGGAGTTCTCATGTGCGAAGCCGTTTTCCAAACTGGCGCTCTTCTTATGGCCCTTCGAGGAGAAGCCGCTGACAATTCGAAGACTGCCCTTGTAACAAGAATTCAAAGTTGCAAATTTAAGAACATGGCAAAACCTGGAGATCTACTACTCATCACAGTAGACTTTGTTGAAATGCTTGCAAGTGCGGCCTTCATGAAAGGCAAAATTAAAGCTAATGATAAAACAATTATGACCATTGAGTTTGCAGCAACCATCGTTGAGAACGGAGACGTTTAATGAGTTTTCTCAACGTCAATGGAAAAACATTTTATATCTCCGGTGTTGCGAACAAAAAATCTGTGGCCTATTTTTCGGCCAAGACCTTAATTGATGAAGGAGCAAGTTGTATCTTCTCTGTTCAAAGGGAAGAACAACTCGCAACAGTTCAAAAACTTTTCCCCAGTTCTAAAGTATTTGTTTTTGATGTCGAAAAAGATCAGGACTTGAACGAAAAGGTTAATCAAAAAATTGATGGTTTTCTGCATTCACTGGCCTTTGCTAATTTTTCTGAAGGCCCAAAACCTTTCCATGAGACCAAGCGTGAAGACTATCTCCAGGCGGCCCAAATTAGTAGTTTTTCAGTCGTTGAAATGAGTCGGCAGTTAAAAGACCTCTTTAATGAAAAAGCGAGCATCGTAACCGTTTCAATCTCAAACACAAAGGCCACTTCCTACGGTTATCTTGGACCCATTAAGGCCATGCTAGATGCCACGGTCCCTTTTCTAGCGAAATCGTTTTCCGAATTTTCAAACATCAGAGTCAATGCCGTAGGAGCGGGCCCACTTAAGACGTCGGCCTCCGCTGGAATTCCAGATTACATCGATAACTACTTGTTTGCTGAAGAATTAACCCTACGGAAAGAAGCCTTGGAAACTCAAGAAGTCGCAAACACTATATGTTTTCTCCTATCAGAAAGGAGCTCTGGCATAAACGCTTCCACCGTGATAGTTGATGCCGGAATGAGTTCCAACTATTTTGACCAAAACATTGTAAAGGCCTTCGCAAAAAAATGATTTTCTTAATTTTATTACTCCCAATTTTAAGTTTTGCCCAAATTGATGCTGAGGTTGGAGTTTATTCAAACTTCATCTGGCGTGGAACAACTTTCTCTGAAAATAAACCGGCCGTACAGGCCGATCTCGATTATGAATTCGCTGACCGTTTTTACATCGCTTCGTTTTTCTCAAACGCCGAGTTTAGCGACGAGGCCATGCACAAGGACGCAACGGTAACATCAGAGATCGATACAACTTTTGGTAAAAGATGGAGTGGCAAAAACTGGGAAATCCAGGCGAACTACTCTCGCTTCTTTTTTCCTGGTGCCGGAGTCTTTGATACTGACGAATGGAATCTTCAAGGGAAATACAAACATTTTCTTCTTGAGCTCTCATACCTTGATGATTACTTCGGCTACCACTCGGATTATCGCTATATCCGTCTGGGCTATGAATGGGTCTACAAAGAAAGCTTAGATGCTGCCTTTTTTGTTGGATTCAATTCATTCAATAGGCATAGAGGTAGCATCAGAACCAGAGAAACATTTGAAACTCTCGATGGGGCCGGAAATAATGATTACTTCGATTTGTTTTTTGTAAATAGAAAAACTTTTGAAAATGATACTGCTGCCGAGCTTGCGTTTAACTGGACGAACCGAGATGAATATACGGTCGACGAAGGAGAAATTGTTGAAGCAAGGGCCAAGGATTTTGCTGTAATCGTGTCATATCTTATTCCGTTTTCCTTGTAAGTTTCGCCTCCAAAACAATAACCTAGAAAATCAGTAAAGATAAACAAAAGACTTAGTACAACCCTAACTCTTTTGTTTTGTAGTATAAAACTGCCCTCTTCAGAAATCTTTAACCTCTGCTATTATTATAGGTTATGGGCATCAGAAGAAATCCAATGCGCGAATTAGAACTACTTTTAGACATCCGAGACACAACCAGTAAAGATGATAAGGTTGAAATAGTTGCAACACTCCTGGGTTCATTCATTCTCGGCGCATCTTTTGCCAAAGAGTTCTTCACCACAGGAAAATTTGAGATTCGTATTTTTTTATTTGGCATATCATGCTTCATTTTATTTAGCGCCGTTTCTCTCGTTGCTAAAATCTGGATTCAGCTTTTTGACCAGAAAAAAAAACTTCTAAGCTTCCTTTGGTTCTTTTTCTTTTTTCTCGGAAATTTCGCGGCCGTAGATCTTTTTAATAACCAGTTTCTGTCGGAGCAACTTCAGGGTGATCTGCGATTTGAAACAATTATTTTTCTCGCAAGCTACACCATCGCAACGAACATTCTCTACGTTATTAACCGAGATCTTCTTTTGGGGTCTCTCCGCCAAAAAACAATCTACAAATATCTGCTTGCACCGATTAATGGGCTTTCTCTTGGGGTGATCATTACTGGTGCGATTGTGTGGTCAGTGAACTAATCAATCATGATGGGCCACAAAAGGTCGCCCTTCCTTGCACATCAATATTATCAGTTAATTACATAACGCTTATTGAACACACTCTAGATTGGATTCGTTTCCATTCACATAAAGTCTTGCAAACTTAAGGGGTTCACCATTCGACGTATCCGCAATAGATAACTTATCCTTAGCACTATTCATCTAAACCTCTAGATTGCTTTTAGAATTGCTCATTTTTGAAAAAATCCATTCCATCCTGTCGCCGAAAATATAAGCGGTTCAGTACGATCAGGAAATATAGATCTACGTAATGTCTATCTCCATCATATAATGTAACTTTTAAAGTTCCTATATCACTCGAGCAAGTCCAAACAACCTTTTCACTAGCCTGTGTGTAAGTGCTGTGACCGTTGAAACAGGGATAATCCTTACCATCTATTTTAGTGGAAAACCAAAAATTGG
>JACCDH010170218.1_pt1 | contig 19576 bp, 23 predicted proteins | sample 7442481 | NCBI WGS metagenome assembly JACCDH01 (sample SAMN15323433, study PRJNA562643) | freshwater metagenome | isolation source: river surface water | place: USA:Blue River Watershed | collected 2017-08-15 | reverse complement strand
GCTACTCAGATTTGAACTGAGATTACAGGATTCAAAGTCCTGTGTCCTGACCTGGTTGGACGATAGCACCACAGAAAAATTATAAATCATTCTGTGGTGCCTTCTATGAGAATCGAACTCACGACCTTCTGTTCTCTGGAACGGAAGGTTGAATATACAGGTTATAAACTTGTATATGACCTTCTGTTTACAAGACAGACGCAATACCACTATGCTAAGAAGGCGATGATCCGGAAAGAGCATTAAAACTATTTCCTTCACAGTTAGTCTGGAGGCTTTTCTTTAGGTCTTTGAACGCAAAAAAGAATTAGTTTTTTGTTATTTTTTGTTATTTTTTTGTTATTTTTCATTATTTTATTAAGCCTTGGGGACAATCTTCTTTACCAGAGGCTTCTTTACCGCAGGTTTGGGTACAGGCTTTGCCTCTACGACTTCATCCTCCTCTATTTCGCTAGTATCGATGGGAGTTGGAGCAGGCGCAACTGGCTTAGGCACAGGCTTTACCTGTGCAAGTACATCCTCTTCATCATCGGATTCAATCATAGTAGAGGTAGGTTTCTTTGCAACAGATTTAGAAGTGACAACGGGTGCCTCCTCTTCATCATCTTGAATAGCACAACCAGGCTCAAATCCCTCGGCCCCTACATCTACACGCGCCTGGAAGAGTTTCCAAGTAGCACCGAATCCCTTATCGGTAATCCAGATACCGGTGCATTCAAGAATAGGAGTGATCTCGCATCCACGCTTCAGAACATCAACAGGAGTCAGACCTTCAATAAGGCGTTTCTCCTTATCATAGAGTTCAGCATCAAAAGTACCCGTCTTGTTGTTCTTCTTCAGAGCAACACCGTGTGTAGGAGGGTATGGCTTCAGATTGCCATCCTTATCTTTGGCGTACTTGATGCTTGGAGTGAATTTATCCACTACAATATCACGTGCCATGCCTGGCTTCTTAAACCAGGGACCTGACTTCTCCTGAGCATGGTCAATGATGAAGTTGTCAAAATCCTCCAGAGCCTTATAGAAGGCGGCAACCTTAGGATTGCTATCCTTGTCACGGAAGGATAGTTGAACCTTATATTTCTGGTTGCCCTGGTAATCACCGGCATCCATGGGAATAGGCATTTTAGGTGCCTGGATACGCAGCTTCTTACCATTGTAATTCACGTAGGCCTGACTAGAACCATTGTCTAGTTTCTTGGCCTCGCTGATGCTGAGGTTGGAGATGTTAAAGTTAGTAGGCTGAACAACGGACATTCTATAGGACAGTAAAAGGACGATGATAGTACATCACTCCGTATTATACGTCTCAATTTTCTTCCCTTTTTCCCAAAAAATGGGTGAAGAACACACTTTTTTGGCAATCAGAATACAGTATTATTTACAAAATCCCCACATCTCATTCTGAACTTTTTCAGAATCCGTTCTGAACCCGTTCAGAACTATCCAATTTCCTTAATTCCAACAATAATTGACGGAATAAGGGGACCAATTGGCGACGTTACGCTTAAAATCTGAACATTTACATCATCCGCTTGTGCAACAAATTCCACATAATCACCGGCATTCAGTGAGAGTATGTAGGGAACTATCGGAAGTGAATCTCCGTTATTGCTATTTATTTCAATTCGTCCATTTGTATCAGCAATATCCAAACCATTTTTACGAATCCAAATATAAACAAATACGGGTGAACCACCACTTGTTCGATGTATTTGCACTGAATAGTAGACTTCATAAATTGCAGTTTTTGTCACAGTAATTTGTGAAGAACTTACAATCGATATCCCGCGCCCTACAGATGTGGAATTATATGTAAGTACTGTTGGAATTGCAGGGGGTGTAGAAACAGGTTGGGTGTCAGTAGAGTAAAAACTACCGACAGCGGAACCGCTAAATGTTATTGCACCTGTAGGACCTGTTGCGCCAGTTGGACCCGTTTGACCTTGAATTCCTGTAGGACCTGTAGAACCTCTATTACCCGTTGCACCAGTTAATGATGCTTCACCGGGTGCACCTGTAGGACCGAATCCGCCCGTGGGACCTGTAGGGCCAATTGGTCCTGGTGGAGGACATCCAAATACGGCCTGATATCGTTTCCAGGCGGTTAATGTTCCAGAATCCATTTACTTTTTCTCTGTTTTTGCTCCAGTTTGTTTTCCATACATAATATTTACTACAATAACTAAAACTACTCCAAATACTAAAAATATAGTAATGAGTAATTTTATTATTTTCTCTATCCATTGGGCTATGTTATGAAATTTTCCTTTATAGTCATAATTCTTAATATCGTCAGATGTTACATTTATATCGTCAGACTTGAATACTGATTTCAATGTATCCATTTATCATACTCTGTTGGAATTAGTGAAAATTATCGCGTAAAGAGGACCGTATAAAAAGTAAATTACCTTGTATAATTTGTTGAATTTGCTGAGCACCAATAATATCCGCAGGTCGTTTTTTCTGAAACTGAACAGTACAAATACAGTGTTCTTTATCATATGATTTTGGAAATGAAGTACTTAAATATAAAATAAGAAATGATACACCTTTTGATTTCATTAATTCTGAAAATTTTCTAAGATATGCCATTTCATCCTCATTTCGGTCAAATTCAGGATACTTAATGCGATTTGCAAAATCCTGTTCTAAACGGATAAAAAGGAGAGGTACACCTTTTTGTAGCGTTGCATTCCAACGATCAATTCTTCTTTCATATTTTTCAGAAACTTCTTTCCATTTTTCAGCAGAAATAGAAGACAAATTTGTAACCTGTTTTCCATAATCATGTAAATAGCAAAAATTATACTTATCATGTGTAAGATATTCAGTCGGTTTATCAGAAAATCGTTTTCGCAAATGAATTAAAGAAGAGTCAGTTAAACCGGAAAAATTATTTTCAATTGCTTCATAGACTCCCCACATTTGGCTACCAAACCAGTCAAATGGTTGTTGTAAATATGCACGATTATCCATCTCGCCCAAATTGTCAATGAATACTTTCACATGGCAGTTATATCCAAGAGATATAGGAATTATGTTTGAAGTTCCGAATATTTGCTGCATTATACTAGTTTGCGTATATTATTTGGATAAATAATACGTACCAAATACTTTATCCCATAAACTGAATCGTTTAGAAAAATTCCAAGCAGGATTCTGATGATGCAAAGCATGGTCTTTTGTATATAATTCTATTCCAAACCATTTTGGTAGCCAAATAAAGGAAATGAATGACGAACCTCGTAATTTCTTTCCTGAATGACCACCTATTTCCTGGACAGTTTTATACCATAAAAATAAGGTGCTATAAAAAGAATTTGTCGGAAGTATCCAAAATGCGATGAATAGAGGTAATGTATTTGTGAAAAGCAAATCAACTGGATGATGTTGGAATGTTGTAGATGCCTGAATTATATGCGAGGAATGATGGATTTTATGGAACTTATATAATCTGGGAATTTTATGAGAAATCCTATGCGTCCAATAATGAAAAAAGTCAAAAATAACTTCAAACAAAAAAAGATGAGGAATTAGTAGATAATAGGATGAGTTTGAGGCAAATGGAGTAATACATATATAACTTATTGTATCAACTAAAGCACTGTATAAAAAATTTATTTTTGAAAAAGTATATTTTGTAGACTCATACAGAAATGGTTTATCATATGTAATGTATTGAACAAACCAATATAAAATACTTAATTTATATAAACTACCTAGTAATATAGGAGTTATGTAAGTATACTGAATATATGCATTCAAACATATAAAACTATTTATTAATATAAATAATTTTATAGAATTAAATGAAGGCCAGAGTCGAAAACCGCCACATTTATCGCGGTTTTCAGTCTCTGGTTGCTTCACCATACTTGAAATATGACATACTTTATGGTTCTCCAACCGCCTTAGCGGTTGGAGATTCTCATATGTTGTAATCATTTTCAAGTCTGATGATGGCATTTCTATATTAAAATAATATAGTGTATTTAGAACAAAGTTGTTTCATCAATACGATTTTTAATAGCACGTCTGTAGGTTGCCAGTGAAAATTCATACTCAATTACAACTGGGTCATTCATAGCCCAGAAAGTACCAAATTCCAGACTCTGAGTATAATCTGTTAAAACACGATTATCGGATTCCCCCACTACCAACATATCATTTACTGGACAACTTTCCAAATTGCAGATATTATCAATTGTACGTCCTTCATCGTAATCTAAATATGCAGCTGTATTGTATGCAGGATTATCACTGTATGAAATACTAGTGTTTCCATGTACCATAGAAAGAACCTGAAATTTACGGGCGATTCCGGGACGAACAACACGAATATTTTCCCATAGATTTTGGTTTTCCCAAAATTCAATTAATTCTGAATCAATTGAATGAATTACTCGCTGAGAACCCATATCGCGGGCAACAACCCATGCAGCGCCACTTAAGTCATTTTCAATACGGAATAATTTGTCATCCTGAACTGTAAAAAAATAAACTGGATAATCAGTAGGAACTCCTCTGTATGCATGAACCGCAAACTGACGACGCGTTGAATTAGGCTCTTTAATACCACGAAGAACAGAGGACATTATATACTATCAGAATATTATTTTTCAATTTTTAATATGTAAATAATTTTTCAGAAAGGGTTTTTGTAGGAAATCCTATACATAAAATGTAAAAAGTTTTTCCCGCACCCCCAAAATTTGTTTGTTTTTTCCCCCAAAAAGGAACAAAAATGAAGCGTGTTTGAGTGCGTTTGTTATGAGCATAAACTTCCTTCGGACTAGATATAAGATGAGCACTACTACTAACACTAAGAATACCGCACGCAAGACCGCCCCTAAGAAAGAGACCGCCGCTGTTGCAGCCCCTGCCGTTGCAGCACCTGCCGTTGCAGCACCTGCACCCGTTGTTGTACCTGAGCCTGTTGCAGCCCCTGCACCTGCCGTTGAGGCAGCTGTTGAGGAGGTCAATGTGGTTGCAGAGTTCAACAGCCTGGTTAGCAAAGTGAGCACCCTGCGCGAGACTCTGGCCGGTGTTTTCTCCGAGATGAAGAAGCTGGAGAAGCGCATTCCTCGTGAGCTGAAGAAGGCTAGCAAGGGTCGCCGCAATCGCAAGGCCGCTGCTCTCGCTGCTGATGGCACCGAGAAGGTGAAGAAGGAGAGCGTCTTCACTAAGCCCAGCAAAATCAGTGATGCACTGTGTGTATTCCTGAACAAGGCCAAGGGCACTCAGATGAGCCGTAGCGAGGTAACTACTGCCGTCTGCGCCTATGCCAAGCAGAAGGGTCTGATGGAGAAGCAGGTGATTAAGGCTGATGCTCCTCTGCGCAAGCTGCTGGCCATTACCGAGAAGGATGAGCTGAAGATTCTCAATCTGCAGCGATACCTCAAGCCCCACTACATCAAGGATGCACCTGTGGCTTAAGAAGCGCAAATAACTAAAATACTTACTCTTTTTTACTGCTGTTGCTGAACAGCATGTAAATTCAAATTTTTCTTTTGCTTCAATAAAATGAATCATAGACATTTTATTGAAATGATTTTGATTATGATAGTTGCAGGTGCATTATCGACAATGAATATTTGGGCAACATCGTGGGAACACATACAATTCTCCCTGAATGATGTATATATGATATCACTTATGACCGGCTGGATGGTACTTTTTATGGCAATTCTTCACAGGTCGGTCGGATATTTTTTGTTTGGAATTCTGGTTGTTATAGGTTCGTTTTATGCTATTAGGACACAATTATTTGTCAGTTACCGTCAGTATCTGAAGGGGATGATTCCTCACCATTCCATGGCAGTCCAGATGTCCAAATTTCAGAATACAGAATTTGCAAAATCCATTGAAATCCAGCAAATGAAGGAAATATCTTATATGAAATCGGTTTTAGCGAATAATATGAATGAATGATGTTTGGAGCCCAGGTGCGTTTAGATATCCGTTTTTTCTTCCCTGGCCTAGGTGGAAGGAAGTGGTCGTCCTTCACCCGTCTCGAGATAGCTCAGTTGGTAGAGCAGTTGATTGTAGACATATACAGTCTAAGCGGAACTCAACTAGTCACTGGTTCGATTCCGGTTCTTGAGAAGACCCAAGATGCTCCGTTAGCTCAGTAGGTAGAGCGCACGGCTGTTATTCATAATACGATAACCGTGATGTCGCTGGTTCAATCCCAGCATGGAGCGTAAAAACAAAACTTTTTGAGAATGTTCTACATTCTGAAAATTATATTAATTTATTTTCAACATTAGAAATAGAAAATGGTTTCCCGCAAGTCAACTCGCAAGTCCACCCGTAAATCCCAGAAAGCAGGAGGACTTTTTGATTGGCTATTTGGAAAAAAAGATGCACAATCAACGAATACTATTGCTAAACCTGCGTCTAATAACACTGCAATTGATATTCCTGCAACAAATACAGTTCCTTCAACCAACACTGTAATTGATATTCCTCCTAATACCCCTACATCAAACACTGTTGTAAACATCCCCCCAATGAACCAGGCACTAAGCGGTGGTCGTCGCAAAGCCTATCGTAAAGCTCATCGCAAAACCCACCGTAAAGCTCATCGCAAAGCTCATCGCAAAACCCAGAGCAAAGTCCACCGTAAAGCTCATCGCAAAAACACTCGTCGCAATATGCGTAAGTAAAGAATCGGCATAAACACTGTCCAAAAATAATGGCTTCACAGAGACCTAACGATAAACTCCCGGCTACAATACCGGTAAATAAACCAGTATCCACTAATTCTGAATTAGTAGATGCTGTTAGAAATTGGGTACATTTTGATAACTTGGCAGAAAGTTTGAACAAACAAGTTACAAATGCTAGAAACTTGCGGTCTGAATACGAAGCAAAGGTAATTCAACATCTGGAAAAAGCAAATATGAAACATTCCACAATTAAAATTAGTGGCGCCACACTTCAATGCGCAACCCGAACTAAACAATCTGACCTTGGGTGGACAATGCTAACAGACCATCTTCATGACTATTTTAAAAGCCGAGGGCGCGTCGATGAGACAAATGATATACTGAACTATCTTCAAAAAGCAAGAGATGTTAAAACAATAGACTATCTTAAAAAAACAACGGTTTAAAGATTTCAGATATAACGCAATATAAATATAGTATTTACTATTGCATTTTCATAATCAATCATGGTCCTAAATGCTCGATACAAAAAGGAAATTGAACGCAATATTAATTTCTGGTTTCATACACCAAAACGCGATTCTATTGCACCGGATGAAACTATAATTAAATTTTGTGACCTATTTTTGGAGTATCTTCATATGCATAAATTCACATTGTGTATTCCAGAACGCACATTCAGATTGTATATGTGCGAGGCAATATGTAGGATGTATGAAGCTAAAAAACGTGATATGCAATGGATTGGACCTTTGAGCGAAAAACCTAGACCTGAATGGTGGAATGCGAAGTATGAATTTGAATGGAAAGACAATTTAACCATTAATTATCTGAATTCTGACTTTTTTGAATCGATTTGGAAACAGATAGAGGAAGGACTGTGGGAGGCGATTCTTCCTAATTGGCGTACATCATTCGAACATATTGTAATTCAATATGTTTCAGTACGACCGGACTTGATTGATAATGCGAAAATGTTTGAAACCAGTGATGATAATTACGTCGATGATTATTATTCTGACCAGTGACCTTTTCTAAATGGCAAAATTGTGGATGCATCCATTTGTTCACGGAATTTCTGAACTTGTTTGTCAAATTCAATTTCTTCGGCGGAAGGTGGAAGAGCAACCTGACTTTCCAACAGTTCATCGGATGCCTTTTTAGCAGGTTTAACACCATAACAGTTCACGCCAAATCGTAAATCAGGATTATCAAAATATCCACCGTTGACTCCAGGTTGCCCACATGCATTTCTGTATTGCGGTGCACCTTTCTGGAGTTTTTCATAGGTTTCTTTCTGGGTTGGATAGACGGCCATTTGTCCCTTTGTCCATCCATAATTGCACCAGTCTGCACCATTTTCATAGGCTTGTTTTACTTGGTCGTATGTTGCAAGATCCGCATTGGCCGCAGCACAAACAGCGGCTGCATCATGAAATGTGTAGATATTGCGACTTACATTGAATACTTCTTTCTGGGAACCAATTGGGTTGTTGAGTTCTCCGAAAAGAGAAGAGGAAAATGACGGTGTAGATGCACCTGGCATACCTGAGGGTCTCTCATCGGGAGGTAACATGGGTGGTGAGGGTCGAGCCTCAAAAGGGCGTTCTGCCGCTGCACCGGCACCGGCAGATTGTAATGACGCAGGATATATGGATGCTGATACCACGGGATTCTCACCAGGGGCACCAGGGCCAATATCAACATCTAATTGAGTCTTGTTACCCATCATTCCACGCATACGATTCCAACCAAGACTTACATAGTATCCAATCTTTTTATGGTATATATACAGGATTACAAAAAAGACTAACACTAGAATTCCTGCAAAAATAGGATTTTTTAGTGAGGAAAAAATCCCTGAACTATTTGTGCTGAATGTTGATGCTGCATTAGCACTCGCATTCGCAGCCGCATTTGCAACGGGTGCATTGTTTTTTGAAAATAAAGCATTCATTCTTACTCTGTCTATTGTGGAGGTTTTGCTTCTAGAAAGAGAATGTAAGAGTCCGCGGAAATAATATGAGTATCTGGTACATCCACATTGACCATACAATCATCAAAATTATTCCATGTTCCACAAGGCCCTCGTGCATACATATGATAATGTCCTCCTTGTGCCGAGCCTTGATGTTCAATTACCGCAAATGTTCTGAAATTGGAATATTGTTTGGATTCTGAAAAGGGACATCGTTTAAAGGCGGTCCATTCAGTAAAGTTTGTATTTTCCAAATCCCAAGTAATCTTTCCGCGAATTTTACTTCCATTATTTGTAAATCGTTTTAGAGTAAGAATTAAAATGGAGGGGAGTTTGGAAATACGCTCCTGTTTTTTTGCCAACTGTTTGGATTTACAAACTTCACAATTATAATCGGGAATCTCTTCGGATGCAAAGTTTTCTTTTAGGCAATTGTACAATGTGGGAACTGCTGAACCTTCTTTATCTCCACCGGGAATAGGTGCTTTCATCATCAACCATGGCTCATACCGAGTACTTACAGTCTTACATGTTTGGCATTCAATTGAAATTTGAGACTGTCCATAGAATTTTTCAACAATAATTGAATATTCTTTACCAAAGAATGTTGCCCAGGAGTCAAAGGCTTTTACATATTCCACTTCATGTGGATTTTTGGCTCTACCTTGAACCGTAATTCTTACATGCCTGTACAGGGAATCATGTATTCCTTCCAAAATATATTGTAAACATTCAGAAGAATCGGCTTGCTGTCTGGGTCTAAACCAATCATCGTCGCATTCCTGAACAGTTTCCCATAGAGCTGAAAGAAACTTACGGGGGATTATAGATGAACCTGTTTGTGTATCATTAACCTCTGTTAGAATCTCTTTGTATGCTTCTGTGATTCGTGACTTCTTGCTCTGATTTCTGACAGCAAGCTTGTTTCTTTGTAAGAAATAATCAGTTAAAGGTGAACATTTTCTAAGTGCTTGAAGAACCGAATTTAGAAAACAGGTATTACCTAAATTTGCAAAACCAACTTCAGACGTCATTTATAGTACTTATGTGTTTAATTACAAACAATTAACCTCAATTTTCTAGAAAAAAATTGAGGTTGATAAACGATACTATTTTCAGTGTAGTTTATAAAATGGCGTCTTTACAGTCCGCTTTATTTAATCCTTCCCGTTATGAGACGGTCTATGGTGTCAGTCTCTTTGACGATTTGCACAATTACCTCCCAGAAATTTTGTACGATTCTGAACTCTTTGCCTCCCCAATTCTTGCATTAGTTCAGAGACGGATTCAGAGTTTGTTTGAACCAGAATTTATTCGGAACAGGACACAATATCGAATGTTTCAGCAACCACAACGTCGCAGAGCATCCGGCATCTTTACATCTGCACGCAATGTTTATACACCGGCACCTTTTCAGGAACCTTTGCAGACACCCGCAACTCCTCCCAGAACAAGTGTTCCCTCTCTTTTGCAAACACCTCCGCGAATTCAGAGACGGATTCCTGTTCGAACACAGACATCCTTTGTGGATTCAACCCAACTAGGTTCAGGATTATCCGCCATTTTACTTTCAGCTCTAACAGGTTCCGATGAATCTTCCTTTCAACAATCTTTAGCACAGTTCATGAATTTTGACCCAGTGCCCGTTGCACCTACAAATGAACAACTAGATAGAGCAACATTCCTTACAAGTATTGAACCCACTGCAGATGTTGTGTGCTCCATTTGTCAGGATCATAATTCTGAAGAAAACACTTCAAGAGAATGGAGATACATTCGGTTCTGCAATCATGCGTTTCATAGAACTTGTATTGACCATTGGTTTCAGGAACATGTTCAGTGTCCTGTTTGTCGTTTTGATATTCGAGAACAGTCACGTGATGCTTAATCGTAATCTAGACTGCTAAATTCTTGTATAGTTCTTGAACAATTGTCTGAAATGACTCTGACAAAAAATAATTCTGCATTCCTTCCAAACAGGGTTGAACATTTTGGAAAGAAGGTTTTACGTGTAAAAATTCTTTAAGGATAGTATATCGTTTTTTAATGACCTCCGTGTAAATTAATTGTACTGTTTTTTCACGATAGTGATGTTTGGATATTAGGAAATAGTGTGAAAAATACCATGAAATTGCATTCTGCATTCGTCCATTAAGCTCACCTGGTGTACATATATCCATACAGTTCAGAAATTCTGAATATCCCATGATAGCGAGTAAAATGGTACTAAAACAGGCATGAAATCCTTGCTTGGAACGATTCAGTCCTGATACGAGTTTTGTGCCTAGAGAGCGATGAAAGAATGTGTGAAGTGCTGGAGACAGCCGATTGCTTTTTCTTGATTTCTGTTTTTTCTTTGTTTGAAACGATTGCGAAACACGACCTGAAAAGGTGTAAAATTCATGGACGGAGGGACTAATGTAGGCGGGTTCTTTTTTCTGAACCTCACCTTCAACGATTGCAAATAAGAATTCCAATGCTGTATCCAAAAAAGGATTGCAATCTCTCTTACAGAGAAGAGGAATACATTTTTGTTTAGAATAGGACATGTTCCGTTACCGGATCTATTAATAACCTGGTATTTTTGTTCGGGAGAGTTTTAGATATTAGTTTAAATATCTAAAGCATTTATTATTGAAGACTATAAAATGGGGGCTGAATCTGAACCATTGTTTGCTACTGTATCTCCTGGACTACCAGAAGACTATGTAATTACAGTATCAGAATTATCTGAAGAGGATGTGAGAATTTGGAGGCATGGCGGATTTCTGGATTCTGACAAAGAATCCTATACTCTAACTGAATTTATGAATACGGGTTATGATTCTCACAAGATTATGGGATATTTATCAGGAGTACGCGTTTCACGATGGTTGCTTTTGTTTGACTATCTCGCAAAAAAATATCCGGCTTTGAATACTATTGAATTTCATTTTTATTATTTGGATGAGAAAGAGCCTTTTTACTTTCAGTGGAAACGCGAGGATATACGAACTCATACGGAACTTTTAGTTCATGTAGGAAGCAATGAAAGCATTTACTGGTTTATAGAAGATCCAGAACGGAAACATAAACCGTACAATACACTTGTTTTTCAGAAAGATATGTATATATCAAACTGGAAAAAAGGGACATTTCGGTCATATTATACAAAAAACAGTACAGTTTTTTCAATTTAATGAATCCGACCGAATAATACCAATCATGTCACCTTTTATTGCCTGTGTAAGAGATAAGGGAGAGCCTGTAGGAGTCCAAACATGTCGAATTTGTTGGTCTGGACCACGGTATTTATTGAATTTTTCCAGGAGGTCTCCTACAGTCTGTCCTGCCTGGTCTGCTGTAATACGAAGTTCACCACCACTTTTAAATCCGTTGACTTTGGTTACGGCGGACGGGTCTGGTTTCAGAATGAGAGTTCCTTTTTCAGCAGAACCGAAGAGTGCCGACCACATTTCTTTTTAGACATCTTTTTTTGTATCCTCGTTCACCGCATCTTGATTTACTGCAGCAGGCGGAAGATTCAGAGGTGGGATGTATCGATGTGGGTAATGATGTGTGATATTGATTGTGATTGCTGGCGAGTCCCCCCTAAACTTGGGGGTATTCACTTGAATGATAGTTCTATCTTTCTGGGGTTCGACTCTTGAGAGGATAGCATGAAGAATTGTTAGGACTAGGCATCCAATAAAGAAGAGAGCAACAAACCACCAGAATCCAAACACTGGATTCTCTGGTTTTAGAAAGCTGTATCGAAGAGACATTTGGCTAGAAAACTTGCAGAAAACACGAAAAAAGGTCACAATGGCGTTTTTTCGTTGGTAACTATCTTCAATTTTTTGGACAGGGATTCTGATTTTCAGAATTAGGCTGTGATTTCTACGGCGGTCCAAGCAGCCGGCTTAGAACAGTATGGGCAAGTCTGTAGGGTTGCGGCAATGTCAGAGAAGACGTGACCACAATTTGCAACACAGAACTTGGTATAGTCATTCAATGGCTCCTGTGTGATTGGACATACAGCATCAGCCTGTGATTTAGCATGTTGGACAAGTGCATTTGCAATAAATGTGGAGAGGGCAACTGGTACAGGTACATGAGGTTGTGCACCCTGAATATCTCGGTTTGCTACTGGATTCTGAATTTGCCGAGGTATCGGAACTAATTCATCCATTCGTGTTCCTTGTTGAAACCATTCCACATTCTGACGTCCTGAAAGAATCTTATCCACTGTATCTCTCTGTCCCGCATGAGGAATAGTATATTGATGCGCCTGATTTGTTAGGGGAATGGAAAAGGAATTAGCTCTTGCAGGAAGTGTGAATGAACCTCCAGTATTGACTTGGCATAGGCGAAATCGTATATGAGCAACCTGGTCGCATTGTAGATAGAACCTGCAAATTCTGATATGCCAATTATTTTCTCCACACAGAAAATTTACATATTGTACAGTCCGTTTTTCGTCTTCGGAAATTTCACCCTCCAAAAGACGCCAGGTGAGTTCCATATTTGCAGGTTCAATTTCGAAAGGTACACTACCCATTCCGCTACCACTTGCTTTTACCAACTGGATGCCTTTCCATGGTCGGCCAGGACGCAGAACAAAGACACCAACCTCGGGCATTTTGAAAAGAAAAGAAACGAAGAGAAACGAAAAGCCAAGAAACCCAAGAAAAAACGGCACATATACTCTGTTTGGAATTCAACGCTTCAATTTTTTACAGCTGTTTTAGCAAACGAGGCGATGGAATGTTGTCCTCGCGCTTTCATTGTGGAAGGGTCTCTGTTCGCATTCAACAGTGCTTGACTGAATAACGCTTTGATTGCCAGCTCCTCTCGGGCTTTTACGGGTTTCTTGGCATTGTTTGCCTTCTTAATTTCCGCGGCAGTCACATTCGGCATATGCTCCAAAGCCAAGCCAAAGACTTGAGCGACTGGTTTGGAAATTTGGTTTGTGATGTAATAGGTGTAATCGGGTTTCAGACCATGTTCCTTGATGTAAGAAGGTAGTTCAATCTTTTCACCAGTCAGCTTTCCCTTAGGGCTAGGGTGTTCAAAATAGACAAAAGGAATTCGGTCGCTCGTGGAGGGTTTGTTTCCTGGGTCCCGTTCAGCAATTCGGTCAGCCAGAACTTTATGGGCAATTCGGGTTGGGTCCGCGTACTCGGCTCTCAATGATTTCGTAATCGTCAGTTTGCTCATGGGAAACTTTCCTGCCAACAAATCTTTGGCCGCTGTTTGGACGAAAGCAGTGGCCTCTTGAATTCCTTTGACTGCGTCCATGCGTTTGGGGTCTAGAATCAGGTCAATGGCGTGTCCATACACGTATTTTACAATGGGTGCATTATCTCGGCGTTTCATCACAATTCCCATGGACTTGCGATGAAAATCATCCTCTTCTACGCCGTCCTCGGACATATCGCCCACATAGCGTTTCTTGGAAAGGAGGCAAAATGTACGAAAGATTTTATCAAACTCGAAATCATGTGGGGGTTTCAAACAGGAAGATACGAGTTTTCCAGATTCCACTGTTAGGTCTTTGGCAACTTGAAGCGCCTCTTTGCCTTTCAGAGGTTTTCCTGTTTCAGGATCTTTTGGTCGGAAACGGAGGAAGATGGAATCTGTGTCACCGTAGACACACTCCACATTACAGCGAGGGTCTTTTCCGCCTCCGTATACGGCCTCAATTACGGCCTTGGCAAACATAAGCTGTTTGCGACCATAGGCTGTTGTGGACGCTGCAAGCACTTGGCGTCGAACTTTGAATGTACCGGAACCCAGCTGACCATACAGAGAGTTAGCAGTCAGTTTGTAGGCAAGCTGTTGGGCATCCAACAAATTCCGTGCAAATTCATCAGCTTCTGTTTCGGCCAGCTTACGGCACCGTTTTCGGCTGGCAAGCAACATTTCCAGAATTCGCGGAATAGTTCCTTGAGGGTTCTGGATGTATCGAGCCACACGTTTTCCATCGCGAATCTTGCGAGGATTTTTCCGTTTGTCTTCGGGGTCTGGTCGTAGAATATCAAATTCGATGTTCACATATTTGGCACCCACAATATTGTCGTACTTTTCAGAACCCTCACGAATACATACAAAGTTTCCTTCCATATCGTAATCTTTTACCCAAATAAGTGTGTCGTGGGAAATATTTTCAGAAATAATGGAGGAGGGATACAGGGATGCAAAATCATCCGCTGTCACGGGGTCGTCAATATAGATTCCTGTTTTCGGTTCAAGTACAATAGCGCCTTCATAAGTATCTTCTCCATCATTTCCTTCATCGCTATCCTCATCTCCATCCTCTCCAAAATCCTGCACTTCTTCTTCGCCTTCGCGAGCCTGGGATGGCATAACCTCAATCAGTTGGTCCACTTTTCGGCATTCTTTGAAAATGAGGGATTCGATTTTAATTCCTTGGCCTCTCAGGAAAATGAAAGATACAGGGACTGAGCAAACATTCGCCATGGCTACCGAATTGTTCAGAATATCCAGTTTGTAAAAGAGTTCCATCACCAGATCGCAATCTTGCAAACAGTAACGGGCTACAGTGGCTCTATCGGTTTCAGATCCCTTGTGAAGTCGGAAAATGTCTTTGGGGGAAACATCGTCCTTCACCTGAGCCCAACGTTCAGGTGCCAAGCCATGTTCAGCCAATGCCTCTGCACCGCCTACAATTCTTACTGTAAGAGCCTTTGGTTCTACGGCTACAACCTCACAGCGATCCACAACACGGTCATTCTCGGCATCCAACAAAGTAATAAATCGTCCTGTAACTGTTCCTTTTGTAGATTTAGTACCGAAGCGAAACAGTTCACCGGATTCATCTGTTTCTAGGGATGTTAAAGTGCCCGTTACTGCACCACTTACAAAGGTCGCTGAAACGTTATCCAGCGTGTAGGAATCCAGGTTATAGGAACGACGAATGTAGGGAAGTAAGTCAATTTGTAGGCGACCCACAGAACCTAAGATGTACATGAAATTGTCACCCATGGCGGAGGAGGACAGGCGTTTTTCTTCGAGTTTTGGAATACGAGACCGCAGTCGAGACCAGGGTGCCACAATTTGACGAATGGCTTTTTCAGAACCAAAGAGTTCCAGAAGTCGGTCATAGACAAAGCGTTCATCAAAACCAAACACGTTGTAACCAATCAGGACATCCACGTCGATTTTTCCAATCCAAGACAACCAGTTTTTCAACATTTCTTTTTCTGTACGGAACGGATATACGTGTATGGGAACTTCTGCTCCTGGTGGTCTTACGGCATCGCGGTTTACTGTACCGAGTACCCAAATATGTTTGCTTTGTGGAACACAATTCTTGTAGAGTACGGTACCAATCTGAATAATGGGGTCACCTTCAATTGCTGGTAAACAAGTACTCAGAACTTTGTCCAGAATTCCAACAACTTCCTCTCGTTCTTTGTTCAGTTCATTTCGCTGAGCAGGAGGCAGGTCACGTTTGCCAAGCGTCTGAATGATTCGTGTAAGTTGTGTTAGGAGTCCAGCAACACGTCTTGTGTGACCTTTGGAGTCTAGTGCTAGCCGAACCGTTTCAGCAGATGTGGTTGGACCAAATGCGGCTGTTGCACGTTTCAGATACACCGGTGACAGATACATCTGAGATGTCTGTTGACCTCTGATAGCTGCGGCCAGAAGTTCACACATCTCTGACACTGTAGAAGGACAGGCAGATTTGGCTTCCGTCATTTCGCGAATGGGTTTCCTCCAAGTCTTTTTGGCAAGTGGGAAGTCACCGTGTGAAGAAGTGCACTCAATATCCCACGAACCGACTGTGAGGGGTGCAAGTGCATTCTTATCGGTCATGGGACAAACATTCTGCCATTGTGTTTGCGCCCGTATAACGGCACGTGCATCCGAGGTTTCCATGACATCCCATTTTCCAGCAGGAACCTGAATCCAGCCAGCGGGTGCAATATCACGCTCATGAAAGAATCTGAGTGAAGGATCAATATTGGCTTCATACAGTTTCAGACCGATTCGTTGTTTGTTTGCGGATAGAAATCCAATACTTTCGTTTCCATCCAAAGGTAGTGATTTTATTGCCTTGGCTCCACCGGCCCCAAACAGTTCTTCCACGCGATATACACGCGGCGTTGCCTGTTTAGTAAGGAATAGCTGAATCAGAACACGCCACAGTGCCTGAGAAGGAACTTCCACACGGAGAAAAGAAGCCATGTATCCTCCGTTGTAATCCAACAGAGTTTTGTGCTTTTCTTCTTCAATACGGACGGCAGATTCAATTGCAGCGGGGACTTTTGACAGAATCCAGTTCGTCAGAGTGCGAATGTGAGGAGTAGGAAGACCCTCTGGAATCCGAATATAGAAATAGGGTCGGTAATCTTCCACTTGCAGACAAACAGACTGACCGGACTGTGTGGAGCCATACAGGAGAATCTGGTATCGTTTCAGAGCGAGTTGGGAGAATTTTTGGTCTTCAATTGCACGCGGTTCACCACTTTCTTCGGAACCAGATTCTGAAACATTCTCTTGAGAGGAACCTTCATCCTCCGAGAAAACTACACAATCTCGTGTCAAAAGATCGATACATTGAAACTGCAGGGAGTCTTTGTCGGAATCCATGGTCGGCTCTGAAAAAAACGGGTGCAAAAAAGTTTGATGGATATACGAGAGTCAATTTTGAGGGGTTTGGCGGTCTTTAGGACCCTAGAAGCAGGCGGTTTGATTATTCAAGAATCGTGAGTACACATGTAGGAATTGTGTCTGATTTTGGAATGCATAAAATATGGAATCATCAGGTGTTAGAATTCCATAGGTGCCGTTCTTGAGTTTGTAGAGAATTTGTGTCTGTGTAGGCAGAATAGGTAGGATTCGACTTACTTGATGGTTAACACTAGGATGTAATTCGTCCTTACAGGACAGTTCATTTGGCCATTGGCATTCAACACTCGTATATTTAGGAATAATTTGTCGTTGTGTTCTATCATAAATATACGATTTATGAATTACTTCAGGGCGATAGGCGAGACAATTGTTTGAATTCAATTCAATCAATTGATACGTTTGAGGAGGTGGACTAGAAGTTCTCCATCCGCTTAGGAGTAATAGAAGCCCACAAACAAATATGAAAATTCCGTCAAATTTATGCATGATAGGTAGAGTCAGAAAACAACACAATGCAGTAGTCGGCAGCCTAAATAATTCAATTTTTACGCAGTGATGATTTCCATTTCTATTTCTGAATACTAGTCGTCTCCAAGTAGATTGGAGACGACTAGTATGGCAACTAGGGTTATCCAATCCAAGTGGATTGGAGAGCCCTACTGAATACGCTTATTTACTTGTTCGGCTGCAATAGATTTAATCATATGTTGCATATTTGCAATGTTAATTGTTTGCATATAGAGAGGAATTGTAGGAGCCGGATTCGTATCTGATTTCTTTTTCTGAATTTTCATAACAATTCCCAAATTTGTCATTATAGAATCCATTAAACCGTGTGCAGTTCCTACATCGATATACGCTTTCCAGAACTTTGTGGGCATGGCTAAGAAAATGCCATTATTTAGAATAAAAGGTGTTTCAGAAGGAGTAATGTCCCGTTTGTCAATTCCACCATATCCTGAAATCCAAACATATCCTGATTCCGTTCCTTCTTTAATTAGGGCGGTCGAATAGACGGCCGTATTTGTGACGAAAGATGCCTTAAAATTATCGATTATATTCAGAGAACCTGAAATAGTAACATTTGGTGTAGCCGCCAGGATACAACCAGGTGATATTTTCCATTCTTCGCCTGGTTTCAGAGTTAGTTGAGTAATTGCGGATGGCATGTTTGGACTTAAGGTCAGTTCAGCCGTTTCAGAAGATGGATTTACAACTTTATTAATCAGAAAACTTTGCCCTGAGACAGCCCGTTTTAATGCATTGAGCATACCTCCACCTTCTTGTGGTTCCTGGGGTTCTTTAGATCCACCAATTGATGCTGTCGTTTTGAGATGTCCTGACATGAAGGACATGGTGTTCTGATTTGTCAGAACGGACGTATTGGGAGGAAGAGTAATGTGTAGGACTTGTGTGGACGCCTGGTCAATAATTTTGGCCGAAATTGCCGGTTCGGCTCCTCCACTCGCCGTTGTTTGACGGCTGCGTTTTCTTTTCAGAGTATATCTTACCATATTCTGAAAAGTATAAAGATTTTCAGAATAGTAGAGTATAAAATGGAATTGACTGATTTGAAACAAATGGTAGAGCGCGAGAATCTTGTAGGGTTACACGAGTATTTTGCCATGGTTTTGACTGGCGAATTGGATTCGGCGGCTGATTGGGATTATCTTTTTCAGAAGGTATATCTTCATGCCTGTCTGAAAAAGAAGAATGTGATTGCAGAATGGCTGGAAAAAGAGGTGTTTCCTCAGTTACCACCAATTCAGGCAATGGCTATACGACAAGTATTTCCGTATGGGAGATATTTACTAAAGAAGTAAATTAATATGTCTAAAACTTCAGCTGAGTGCGCAGGAGAACTGTGCAGTTAGGGAAGTCGCTCAGGTTAGGGCGAGTGGTGCTAGTGGAGTCAGAAGGTGCTGCCACGGCAATCTTGCTGCCAGTATCCACATACACATTGGTGTTACCGCCAGTGCGGATAGCATTCTGGACTACAGGGGCAGAGATCTGGCTGGCAGGGAAACGGAATGTTACCAGGAAAGCCAGAGTATCGTCTACCACGAAAGGCAGGTCCTTGTATTCAGCATCGTTAGCGGAAGGTTGTCTCATCAGAGCAGAATCCTGGAAACGCTCAGGGGCCAGAGAGAACATCTGTTCGTAGATGTTCTGGCGGAGAGCAGCAGCAGCCACACCCTGTTCAGTAGCACTGGAACCGCAGATCTGGTTAGCCAGAGCAGAAGCAATGATTTCGGATGCATCAGAACCGCTGCGGCTCAGG
>JACCDH010647925.1_pt1 | contig 19586 bp, 19 predicted proteins | sample 7442481 | NCBI WGS metagenome assembly JACCDH01 (sample SAMN15323433, study PRJNA562643) | freshwater metagenome | isolation source: river surface water | place: USA:Blue River Watershed | collected 2017-08-15 | reverse complement strand
TGATACGGTGAAGGGAACAGCAAGACCGCCCCACTCACCCCATGCCACGGATCGGCAAGCGGAGCGCGCAGGCCCTCAAGGGCCGGAGGCGTCAGGGATCAAGCCGGATGGCCGCGATTCGGCACGAAGCGCGGGGCGCAGCCCGCGAGCCCGACGGCGGTACGCCGGTACGCCGGTACGCCGGGACGCCGGGACGCCGGGACGCCGGGACGCCGGGACGCCATGCCGTTCTGCCTACTGATGACTTGCACAATGATTCAATAAATGTTGTATTGTCGAATAATGAACGAGACCCAAGCTGTTTCCGCCCTGAGTGCCTTGGCCCATGCCCAGCGTCTGCGCGTGTTCCGCGCCCTGGTCGTCGCCGGCCCCGAGGGTTTGACGCCCAGCATCCTGGCCGACCAGCTCGACGTGGCCCGCAACACCCTGTCCTTCCATCTGAAGGAGCTGGCGCACGCCGGCCTCGTCACGATCGAGCAGCAGGGCCGCAACCTGATCTACCGCGCCGAGTACAGCCGCATGAACGGCCTGATCGGCTACCTGACCGAGCACTGCTGCCAGGGCGGCGTGTGCGAGGTCAGCCCGTCTTCCGCCATCTGCACCACCTGCTGAAAGGACTTCCCATGAAACGCTTCCACGTCCACCTGAACGTCGATGACCTGAACCGCAGCATCGGCTTCTATTCCCAACTGTTCGCCGCGCAGCCCGCGCGCACCGAGAGCGACTACGCGAAGTGGATGCTCGAAGACCCGCCGGTCAACTTCGCCATCTCCACGCGCGGCGGCAAGCCGGGCATCGACCACCTGGGCATCCAGACCGACGATGCCGAGGAACTGGCTGGCCTGAAGGCCCGCGCGCAGGCCGCCGACATGGCACTGCTCGACGAAGGCACCACGACCTGCTGCTACGCGCGCAGCGAGAAGCACTGGATCACCGACCCGCAAGGTGTGGCCTGGGAGCATTTCCACACGCTGGGCAACATCCCCGTCTTCAACGAAGCATCCCAGCCCGCAAGCGGCGCCGCTGCGGCGTGCTGCGCGCCAAGCGATGGCCGCGCCGCGAAGCCCGCTGCATCTTGCTGCTGACGCGAGGCACGCATGACGACTGAAGCCACCTACAACGCGCTGTTCATCTGCACGGGCAATTCGGCGCGTTCGATCCTCGCCGAAGGCATCCTCAACGAGCTGGGCAAGGGCCGGTTTCACGCCTGGTCGGCGGGCAGCCATCCCAAGGGCGAAGTCCATCCGCTGGCGCTCGCCACGCTGGAGCGCCTGCATCTGCCGGCGACCGGCTACCGCAGCAAGAGCTGGGACGAGTTCGTGGCGCCGGATGCGCCGGTGTTCGATTTCATCTTCACCGTCTGCGACAACGCCGCCGGTGAGGCGTGCCCGCTGTGGCCGGGCGAGCCGGTATCGGCCCATTGGGGCGTGCCCGACCCAGCGGCCGTCGAAGGCACGGAGGAACAGCAGCGCAAAGCGTTCACGGACGCCGCGATCACGCTGCGCCGGCGCATCGAGCTGTTCCTGTCGCTGCCCCTGAAAAGTCTCGATGCCATGTCCTTGCAGCGCGAGCTGCGCGACATTGGCCGCCAGTGAGGCCAGCACGATGACCGCAGGAGCCGATACCGCCGGCCGCGCGCCGGCGGCGCCCGCCATGAGCGTCTTCGAGCGCTACCTGACCGTGTGGGTGCTGCTGTGCATCGTCGCGGGCATCGCCCTGGGCCAGCTCGCGCCCGGCGCGTTCCAGGCCGTCGGCCGCATGGAAGTGGCCCAGGTCAATCTGCCGGTCGGCCTGCTGATCTGGATCATGGTGATCCCGATGTTGCTCAAGGTGGACTTCGGCGCACTCGGCCAGGTGCGCCAGCACTGGCGCGGCATCGGCGTGACGCTGTTCGTCAACTGGGCCGTCAAGCCGTTCTCGATGGCGCTGCTGGCCTGGCTGTTCATCCGCCAGGTCTTCGCCGACTGGCTTCCGGCCGACCAGCTCGACAGCTACGTCGCCGGCCTGATCCTGCTGGCCGCCGCACCTTGCACGGCGATGGTGTTCGTCTGGAGCCGGCTGACCGGCGGCGATCCGATGTTCACTCTGTCGCAGGTGGCGCTGAACGACACCATCATGGTCTTCGCCTTTGCGCCCCTCGTCGGGCTGCTGCTCGGGTTGTCGGCCATCATCGTGCCCTGGGACACGCTGCTGACCTCGGTGGTGCTCTACATCGTCATCCCGGTCATCATCGCGCAGGTGTGGCGCCGAGCGCTGCTGCGTCAGGGCCAGGCGGCGTTCGACCGCGCGCTGGCGCGCATCGGTCCACTGTCGATCGCGGCGCTGCTGCTGACGCTGGTGCTGCTGTTCGCCTTCCAGGGCCAAGCCATCCTGCAGCAGCCGCTGGTGATCGCCATGCTGGCGGTGCCGATCCTTATCCAGGTGTTCTTCAATTCCGGCCTGGCCTACTGGCTCAACCGCAAGGTGGGCGAGAAGCACAGCATTGCCGGCCCCTCGGCGCTGATCGGCGCGAGCAACTTCTTCGAGTTGGCCGTGGCAGCGGCCATCAGCCTGTTCGGCTTCCACTCCGGCGCTGCGCTGGCCACCGTGGTCGGCGTGCTGATCGAGGTGCCGGTGATGCTGCTGGTCGTGCGCCTGGTCAACCGATCTCGTGGCTGGTACGAACAGGCCCCGCGCAACGCAGCGAGACATCCGGCATGAGTATCGTCACGATCTATCACAACCCGGATTGCGGCACGTCGCGCAACACGCTGGCACTGATCCGTGCAAGCGGCATCGAGGCCACGATCATCGAGTACCTGAAAGCGCCGCCTGACCGGGAAATCCTGAAGGCACTGATCGCGCGGATGGGCATGCGCGTGCGGGATGTGCTGCGCGTCAAGGGCACGCCCTACAAGGAATTGGGCCTGGACGCCATGCATTGGAGCGACGACCAGTTGATCGACCAGATGCTGGCGCACCCGATCCTCATCAATCGGCCCATCGTGGTGTCTGCGCTGGGTGTGCGGCTGTGCCGTCCTTCGGACATTGTGGTCGAGCTGTTGCCGCAGCGGCAGGCAGGCGAGATCCGCAAAGAGGACGGCACGCTGCTCCTCATAGACGCGCCAATCGCCGGCGGCGATCCCGACCTTGCCCTGGCGCTGCAGGGGGCCGGGCTTCCCACGGATGACTTGACCGAGCCGGGACGCCGATTCTTCGCCTATGTCACGGTGTCAGGGGAGCGCGTGGGCTTTGGTGGCTTCGAGCGCATGGGCCAGAACGTGCTGGTGCGCTCCTTGGTGGTACTGCCGCAAGCGCGCCATCGCGGCATCGGCGGCGGCATGCTCGCGCTGCTGCTGCGCCGCGCCTTCGACGAAGGGGGGCGCGAAGCCTGGTTGCTGACCACGACGGCCGCGCCGTTCTTCGAGCGCGCGGGCTTCAAGCCGATGGAGCGTACAAGCGCACCGGCTTCAGTACCGGCGACGCGGCAGGCTGCGAACTTGTGTCCTGCCAGCGCGGCGTTGCTTAGGCGGTCGATCCATCGGTCGTGCAGAACGGCGAATTTCCGCGGACACTGTCTCGGATTTCTCGGCGGGCAGCCCGTTCCCCGATTTCCGAGACAGTGCCTCGGAAATCACAGGCCGGGGGTAGGCGGCGAAGAACCGCCGCAGGTTCTCCAGATTGTCCGGGCTGAACCCGCGACCGAAGCGCACGGTCAGGTCGGCGGACAGCCGGGCAATCAACTGTTCGCCATATCCCGCGCGACGCTTGCCCTGTTGCTCGGCCTCCACGATGCGGCGGCCAATCTCTCAATAGCTGGCCGTCATGCCGTCGTGGATGCCGGCGTAGCCGGCAGGCAGGGGCGGCACCTTTTACTGCTTTGGGCGTCCGGGCGCTCATGCCGTGGCCTCCTGGGGCTGGCGCTGCCGCGCCTTCGTGATGGTCTGGCGCCGGGGGTCGCCACCAGCTCGGCCGCCTGGCGCACAGGATTGTCCTCGGTGTGGACGTAGCGCATGAACATAGCCACGGTCTTGTGCGCTGTCAGCGCCATGCCGACCTTGAGCGGCACGCCCGAATTGGCAATGTCCGTCGCCGAGCGGTGGCGGATGCCGTGGGTGCCGACCTTCGGCACACCGGCACGGTCAAGGATGCGCCGCCACGCCTGATAGTAGGAGTGGAGGCTTAACGGCTTCTTGTGATCGAGGATCGCGGGGCAACCGGGCCCAGCACGGCGCAGCGCAAGCTGTCACAGGGTCGAAGACGGCCACGGCCGCAAGCGCCGAAGGCGCGAGGCCCTTGACGGCGAGAACGCCGTGGTACGGTGTAGGGACAGCAAGACCGTCTCCATGCGACGCATGAACTCTGGCAAGCGGAGCGCGCAGGCCTGTCCAGGCCGGAGGCGTCAGCGATGGACGCCCGTAGGGGCGAGACGCCAACGGTGGCTCGATGCGAAGTACGACAGCGCGGCCCATTCGGGGACGCCCCAAAATCGGGTATCTTTAGAAACAACAGATTCCCGTATTGGGTCTCGCTTGGTTAGAACACTGCCATTGCAAGGAACGGCATGCCAGCCCTATATCAACTTGCCCTGCTTGGAACACCAACTGCAGTTCAAATTTCCGAACTTGAAGAAGTCATCGGAAAGGCTGTCGGCATGTTCAATTTGCGGTTGGGGCATGAGATTGGATGGGAGGTTTGTCCCGATGAATTCAATCCAGACCAACAGCGATCGTCTGCTGCGGCATTTTTCGGAGGTCATGAGCCTCCTCTTGCCAATGTGGCAAGACTGCTGGCGCGAGGCATCCCATTGCTCCCGGTCGCCTCTGACGTCAATCGAGTCAGTGCAGAAATCCCCGCATTGCTGCAGCCGCTCAACTGCTTAGCATACGCCGCAGGTGGGCCGCAACGTGTCGCGTCTGCTTTGCTGGAGTGTGCTGGGCTCCTTCCTCGACAGCGCCGGGTGTTCGTAAGCTATCGTCGGGGCGAGGCTAGGGAAGCAGCCTTGCAGCTATTCGATGCGCTGTCTGCTCGGCTATTTGATGTATTTCTCGATACACATGGTATTCCACCTGCAGAAGATTTCCAGACAATGCTATGGCACCGGCTTTGTGACTCGGATGTCCTGCTGATGCTCGACACGCCAGGATATTTTGAAAGCCGTTGGACGAGTGCTGAGTTCGGACGCGCTTTGGCCAAAGGCATCAGCGTCTTGCGGGTCGGTTGGCCTGACACAACGCCTTCTGCGCGCACGGCAACGGCCAGTCGGGCGGAACTGTTACCTGAAGAAGTCGATCCGACGACCGGACGCATCGCAGACGGTGCGGTGGATCGCATTTGTCTTCAACTGGAGGAAGTTCGCAGCCAGAGTCACGCGGTTCGCTCTGTCAACCTCGTAAGCAATCTGCGCAATGCCATTCAAACAATCGGCGGCCAAGTCGTCGGAGTGGGCGCCAATAGAGCTGTATATGTCCAACTGCCCGATGGGCGGAATGTAGTTGTTTATCCAACGGTCGGTGTTCCCACGTCAACTACGCTGCACGATGCGTCTACGAACTCACCGGAACAATCCGTTGCCGTGGTCTACGATCACGTAGGTCTGCATCCCAGGTGGCTGGGCCATCTGGACTGGTTAGGACAGCACATTCACTCCGCTAGGTGGGTTAAAGCCAGCGAGGCGGGTTGGCAATTCGCGGACTGGGAGGCGTAGCCATGAGTGCAATCTTCCTCTCGGCCAGCGTGCCACTTGTAGGGCGTGGCACTTACCACGAAACCGCCGATCCATTTCTTATCCAATGTGCGGTGAGAGAACTGGTCATAGCAGTCATTCGCCAGCACAAGATCGTGTGGGGTGGGCATCCTGCGATTACCCCGATGATTTGGAGCATAAGTGAAGACTTGGGGGTCGACTACTCGCAGTCTGTTGTCTTGTATCAGAGCACGTTCTTTGCAGAAATCTTCCCTGAAGAGAACAAGCATTTCCAAAATGTAGTCTTCACCGATGCAGTCCCTAATGACAGGGCGGCAAGCTTGCTTGTCATGCGCGAACAGATGCTCTCGCGTGAGGACTTAAGCGCTGCTGTGTTTATTGGTGGAATGGATGGGGTAGAAGCTGAACATGAGCTTTTCAGGCGCTTCCATCCTGCAGCCAAGGTGCTCCCGGTGTCCTCGCCAGGCGGAGCGGCGCTGAATCTCGCCAAGGACCATAGCTATTTCACCGGGGAAGCGCTTGTCGATGTGGACTTTGCTCAGCTCTTCCATGAGCATCTGGCGGTGCCCTTGGCTGGCAAGTAGAGTCAGTTCGTTTCCCGATCCCGTGCTCTAAAAAATCAACCGAGGATTATTCATGCCACGGAAAGTTTTCTACAGCTTTCATTATCAACGCGACAGTTGGCGCGCATCCAAGATACGCAATATTGGGGTTGTAGAGGGCAACCCGTCAGCAAGCGATAATAAATGGGAAGAAGTGAAGCGAGGCGGTGATACCGCGATCAAGCGCTGGATTGACGATCAATTGCAAGGGCGGACATGCACAATTGTTTTGGTTGGTGCGGAAACGGCAAATCGCCCCTGGATTCGATATGAGATTGAGCAGTCATGGAACAGCGGAAAGGGACTCCTGGGGATACGTGTCCACAAGCTCTTGGACCACAACCAGCAACCATCAGTGGCAGGGGCCAATCCGTTCGACTCATTTACCTTGAACGACGGTAGAAAGCTATCCTCCGTCGTCCGCGTCTACGATCCGCCGGGAGGCACCAGTAGCGCGGTCTATACCTCCATCAGCGACAGCCTGTCGAGTTGGATCGAAGCAGCGATCGCCGCTCGCTAGAAGTCAGAACATCTCGTCAAAACAACGATCCGGTACTCATTGGTTGCCCATAGAGTTCCGAGATTTGCGTCTGGAACTGTGTCTGTCCTCCGTAGCTAGGGTGCCTCACGCAAATTACCGGTACAGAATCCGTGATGCGATGGGCCGCAGCGGTGGCATCATTGCCGATGGCAACGATGCGAGAAGGCTTCAGCAAGACAATGAGTTGTTGGAGCAGTTCTTCGCCGGCGCGTCTTTCGTGCGCGTTGTGCTGGCGGTTGGTGAATGGATCTCCAGATTCATGCGGATGAAGGGGAAAGACATTCCAGAGGAAGATGCGAGCATCAATGTGTTCTAGCATGCCCCATATGACCGCCGCGGTTCGTTCAGCTACAGCACTTCCTATCGTCGGCCGCTCAGCGATCAGATCGAGATTCCAGCGCTTGGCGTGCTGGCTCATGTGAACGTCGTCAGTCAGGGCTAGCCCAGTGCGGCGCCCTCCGCGATATCCGAGGTCTCTCCCGATCCAGATCGCATCTACAGGCTCCTCTGTTGCACGACGCAACATGGCGGAAAGTGCTGCAGCACGGCGACGCGGCGCATCGCGCCGATCATGGACTTCACATCGATCCGAATACGGATTGAAGCAGTCTTCGAATTGCAGCGAAGCAACTGCCTCAACGAATGGGTGGATGTTCATTTTTCAGACTCAAGTGGCATGTATTTGATGGTGCGTTGTTCTCGGTTTCCAATGATCCAGCCGCCTTGATTTTCCTTAAGCTGTCGGAAGACCGCATACCCTTCCAAGATGGCCTTTTCCCAGAGCTTCAGTGGGCACTTCTCTACCTCGTAACCACTCACGAACTCGCCGATGGTCTTGAGAATTCCGAGTGAGACCTTTTCCTGGTTCTCGAAGAAATTCAATTCTTTGGCTCTTGAGAAAATCCAAGCTGAAACCCCTTCTTCAACGACGATGGCTCGACCGCTGTCCTGCTCTTCATCGAATTTCGGATTGCTCTTTCGTTTGTGTTTGATCAATGCCCGCATCACGGGTGACCAGTGCAGGATCGCCGCATTCGCAAAATGGAAGACGTCATGGAACCGGTAACCATCGCGGTCGGCAATGTTGTCGGTTAAGGGATCTCCAATGAATACGCCATTCCATTGGAGATAACTCTTACCACTGCCTCGTTGATTGACTCGGATTCTGAATTCTCTGGGTAGCTGTTCCTCGATTCCAAATTTACTGTCGAAATCAAGGTCAACCAGATCATCTGCTTGTGGTTCCAAGAACGCGCCGCGCGCTTTCCGAAGGTTGGCGCGAGCCACTTCCGAAAATGCTAGTTCGGCCGCATGGATTGCATCCAGGTAAGCCCGCGCGAACGCGACCAAATCAGTGCGCGCAGGGGTGCTTCCCATTAGGGCTGCTGCTGACTGCCCCAAACGTGCCAGGGTGGCATCTAACGATGCAGTCGCCGCAATAGGCACTGCGATATAGGCCAATGCACCTTCAGCGATATCACTTGCAGCGCCAACATTCTTAAAATTTCCGTGGTTGGCGGCTTCCCCGAAGATATCCTCAAGAGGGATATTCAGGCGCCTGCAGATTGCAGCCAAGTACCAAAGAGTGTCGCCGAATTCTTCTTCCGCCGCTCTCTTGTAGCCAGGGTATGCTGATTTATCTCGAACGTGCTTTTTGGCCGTGGCCATTATTCCGCCAACTTCTCCATATAGCCCTTGGAGAACCGGATTGAAGTCGTTCGGATTGAGTACGTCTGTGGCTGCAATTCCCGCAGCGTAATCCGAGAGCAAGAGGGAGCCTTCCTTTTTCATCGGTCACCTGCGAAGAGTCAGCCATTCGAATGGGGCGCCTTGGTAGCCGCTCACTGCCAAGTTGCGAATCCATTGCTCAAGATTTCCAACCAATTGCGCATCGTCAAAGGCTGTGAGGCCTATTCCCGTTTTGCATAGAGGGCGACCTTGCTGATCTTGCAATTCATCAGGAAACGCAGGGCCCTCACCCCCGAAATATACGAAATCGTTGCTGATCAAAACCCTGTTGACGCCTGTATCACGGGCCACATGGTCAGGGTTGAGCGAGCCATCGGGGCGGGAGTGAAATGAGTCTCGCTGCTGCCAAGCAACCCCAGCCGCAGCCCTGAAGTAGATGTTGTCCCCGCAACTTTGCTTCCGGCTGCCATTGCGGTACGGCTTCTTGGATTCAAACCGCGGGTCTCGGCCATACTCGTCAAATGTCATTGCTTCGGTGACCCGCATCGCATACACGAGATGCCCACCGCGTCGGACACTTCGATCATTGCTTCCACTACCGACCACCCAATCGCCGATGTCAGCGCTTCTGCGGATACTGGGTTTGCAAGTCGCGAGCGTGCAGTAGCTATAGAAGGGGTTGGGTGCAAAACCACTGTCGTACCGCACTACATAGGAGTGAATACGTGTCATCAGCAGGGATGCCGCTTGAGTGGAACCGGGTCGCAGGCACCGCCGTCAGGCTTTTCCCACGAGTCCTTCCCGTTGATCGCGTCAATGATTGAATCACCGTTCCACCCAACCAAGGCGTCCGCATGTTCTTTCAGCGCATCTGGTAGGTCGCATTCCTTCTCACCATGCTCCCAAACACCAACAATGCGCTTGCCCTGTTTGGCCGCATATTCGATTTCCCAGTTCACCCAATCGCTGTTCTTGGTTTGGGGAGAGACATAGCAAATGAACACCCCAGCCCAATTGATGGCAGGCGCAAGGATCTGCGTCTTTATGTAGTGCTCATCAGTGGCATTGTTGAACTTTCCTGTATGGATCGAGGAATCCCGGACCTCCAGACCTTTCGGAGCCAACAAATCCTTGAGCTTCTGGAGCCCATGATCGTCCTTATGGACATGGCTGATGAATACATTCCTTTTGTCTGCCATCTGTCACCTCCATGGTTTTGCATGTTTTGAAGATCGTAACCGGGTTTGTGGCTGGTGCAGTAGGGGCTACTGGCCAGCTTGCTCGCTTAAAGAATTGCCTGTAGTCCCTTGTCGGCGATGACGTTGAGCAGCTTGAGGGTCGGCCCGGTGGGATGGGTTTCGCCTTGCTCCCACTTGCGCACGGTCGAGGCCGACGTGTGCAAATGAAGAGCAAACACCGGCTGGCTGAACTTCAAGGCTTCGCGCAGACGTTTGATGTCGGCAGCACTGAGTTGCCGCACCGGCGGCGGACAGATCGCGTCGAACTCGCGCATCGTCACCTTGCTGATCGCTCCCGCTTCGTGGAGCGCAGCCAAGTCGCCACGCAGGGATTCAATAATCTTGCTCACAATGCACCTCCAATAACGCGCCCGACCGCAACGCCTTCGACAAAGCCTCCGCGGACAGTTCCAGAAACACCTTACCGGCGAACTGCAGCGCCTTCTTCTCGTCTTGCGTGATGTTCGCCTTGTCGCTCTTGGGGAACCCATGCAGGAACACGTAGCGGCTACCGATGCGGGCCGACAGCAGCGTGCGGTAACCACCGCTCTTGCCGCTGCCGGGGCGTGCAACCCGCTTCTTATAGAGGAAGCCGCCCAAGTCCGCTTCAATCAGACCGCTTTCCATCTCCTGAACCGCTTTGCACAAGGCGGCATCAGGCAGCTTCTCGCTTGCCTGCCACCGCGCAAAGTCCTTTCGCTTGAGAACGCGCTTCATCTTGACCTCCAAACTATACCCGAAACGGGTACACTTTTCCAGACCCCCGCGCGATGCCCGGGCGGGGAGGGTCGCTGGGCAGATTGTCGTGACAGCGATACGACAATCTGGGCCGACAGGGCTGACCGCTGGCCACTGGTCATGTGGTCACCTCTTTCGGCTCCTGGCGCATGCCGATGACCGACTTGCGCCGGCTGGCCACCAATTCGGCCGCCTTACGTACCGGGTCGTCCTCGGTGTGGACGTAGCGCATGAACATCGCCACGGTCTTGTGCGCTGTCAGCGCCATGCCGACCTTGACCGGGATGCCGGAGTTGGCAATGTCGGTCGCTGAGCGGTGGCGGATGCCGTGGGTGCCGACCTTCGGTACGCCGGCGCGATCAAGGATGCGGCGCCATGCCTGGTAGTAGGAATGGGGGCCGAGTGGTTTGTCGTGATCGTTGATGGCTGGACAGATGTAGGGCGATTTGCCATAGCGAGGTGCGTTCGTCAGCAGCCGACGGGCTTCCTCGCTCAACGGCTTCGACATATCGCCCGTCTTGCTGTCCGGCCAGACAACCCGGCCATTGGGCAAGTCGAGCCAATCCCACTGCAACAGCAGGATTTCCGACATGCGGGCCGCGAACTCGAATTGCAGCCGGACAGCCAGCAGGTGGATCGGATGCTCCAGTTCCTCGGCCTCGGCCTTGTCCAGATAGGCGAACAGCTTGACCATCTGTTCGTCGGTGATGAGGCGGGTCGAGCCTTTCTCCGGGTACTTGGGCACGTGGCGGCAGGGATTCGAGCCGTCGGGCCGGTAGCCCCACAGCTCGGCCAGGTTGAACATCTTGCGGACAAGCGACAGCACGCGATTGGCCTGCGTCGGAGACTTCTCCATGCGCTTCATCAGCGCGGTGATGTCGTGGCGTGTGACCTCGTGAACCTTCTTGCTGCCGAAGGCCGGGATGACGAAGCTGTCGATCTGGTACTGGTAGCCGGCCTGCGTGCTGGGCTTGTTGTGCGGCCTGGAGTGGTCGTCCATGAACCGGCCGCACAGCTCCTTGACCGTCGGCGCCTTGCGGGCCTCGGCCTTGTCGAGTCCGGGGTCGCCGCCGCGCCGGACTTCGGCCAGCCAGTCTTGTGCCAGCGATCGGGCCTGTTCGACCGTCAGCTCGCCGAACTGGCCGAGGGCGGGCTTGCGCCGCACGCCGGAGTTCGTGCGGTACTGAACCATAAAGACCTTGCGGCCCGTTGGTGTTATCTTGCACAAGAAGCCCGGAACGAGCGTATCCCGGAGTTCCACGTCGCAGGTTTGCGCCTGCGCCGTGTCAACGACGGACTTGGTGAGTTTGATCTTTGCCATGAGGTGCTCCTGAAAGGCCCCGATTCCAGGGGCCGGCTAGGAGCCAGGCGGAGGGGAACCGGGGCGGTTTGCATCGCGCACCGGGATATGATCGAAGGCATTGGTCTGGCGGAAAACCTGCTACAGCAAGCCTCATCCAAGTCCAGCGTTAGCACGGTGCGGATGCCATGCTCTGGCTTAAAATCCGCCGCTTAGCCGCGAGGCAGCGTACCGGTTCGATTCCGGTCTCGGGCACCAGTCAGTTGGGCGGCGCAATGCCCAGCATCTCGAAGAACTTGTCCAGCGAGCCGGCCGATACGCTGACTTCCTTCACCATCTGTGGCAAGCCCATCTGTCCCAATTGCACTGCGCGCCTGATCAGGTAAGGCGTGGGGCTGTGCGGCTCGACGCTTTGCAGGTAGCTGGCAATCGCGCTCAGTGCTTCATACGCTTGCTCACGGTTGCGCCATCCCGCCATGGCCGCCGGGGCAGGCGTGCCAGTCACATTGGCGCGTGACGCTGCCAGGGCGATGGCCGCATGCTGATCGTGGACGACACCTGTCGCGTGATCCGCCTTCGCGTCATCGGACCCTGCGCCCGCTGTGCTTTCATTCGCTGGTTGCACAAGCTCCGTGACCTCGGCGACCGGGGCCGGCAATTCCTGCAACAAACTGTCAGCCGCCATCCGTACCGCGTCAAGCGTTGTGGCGAGCTTCGACAGCGAAGGGGATTCCTGCCCGAGCTTGTCGTCCAGGCAGCCCGATAATGCTTGCAACGTCGCCAGCCCTTCGGAGGCACGCTGCGACAGTGCGCGCAGGCCATCGCCATCCGCAGGCTTGACGCTGTCGCGGATCTCGCGCCGGCTGCGCGGCTGGCCATCACCAGACCGTGCATCGTCGGCGGTCGGCGCGCGCTCCCAATCAAGCAGCGAGACGGCGTCTGCGCGATGCAGTGCGGCGGGCAGCAGCACCACGTTCAGCCGCAGGGTCAGCGGCAGGTTGGTATTCATCCACACGAAAGGCGCGACGCGCCGGTCCGCATCGCCATCCTCGATCGCGGGCCATGCGTCATCCCAGTAGCGTGCGGCCAGTCCCGACGTCAGGGCCAGGCCAGCGCACAGGCCGTCCATGCGCGCCGTCCTTATCCACGCGTCGCACAACCAGCCGGCCAGCTGGAAGTCCTTGGTGTGCGATTGCAGCAGCTGTACGCAGGCCTCAGCGACTTTGCGCCAGTCGGCCTTCACGATCGGCCTTTCCCATTCGCCCATCGGCAAGTTCGGATCATCCTCTTCGCGCAACTTCGGGATCTCCATGAACTCGCGCTCATAGCGCATCCAGCGCCCGGCTGGCGCATCTCCCGCCAGTGGTTGCAGCAGTTGCTGCACGATCGTTTCGAGTGCGCTGCTCATCATTTCTCCACCGTAGGTGCACGCTCGGGGAAGGCGGACGGCCACGGCAGCGGCGCCGTCTTGCCCGGCTCGGACAGCGTGAGCGCGATGAAGGTGCGCACCGGCTTCGCGCGTGGCGTATTGTCCTTCGCGTCGGCCTGCACCGGGATGTCGAGCTTCAGCAGCGATGCGCGCGCATCCGATCCCTCGCTGCTTCTCAGCAGCTGCACCATGTCCAGCAGCGCCCACGGGCCTTCGAATCGGAACACCGCGCTCTTGCGGCTGACCTCGAGATAGGGGTTGTCGGGATCGGCACGCGGTATCAGCGGCACATCGTTCGCGAAGCGTAGCGTCAGTCGCACCGGATCGCCGGCCTTCCATCGCAGCGCGCGCGGCGTGTCACGCAGCTTCAGCGTCTGATCGCCGATGGTCAGCGCCCAGTCAATGATCTTGTTGCCATCGAGTTCGCCGTTCACATTGGCGCGGAAGCGCACGGCCACATCCAGCGCTGCCGGCTGCGACGCATCGGCCGGGAACAGCGGCGCCAGCAGCTGCCGCACCTGCGCCGCTTGCGCGGCGAAGTCGCGGATCGGTGCGATCGAGCCCTCGGGCACATTGTTGCGCGCGAAGATGTCGGCCGATACCGGCGGCAGTCGGTTCAGCAGGTTGCCGGCCTCGGACGGATCGGCGGCCGACAGCGCCGCAAACTCGCCGCCGCGCAGGCCACTGCGGTTGCCGATGAACGGGCGTCGCCCCTTCAGCAGACGGTTGAAGTCCGCCGCGAAAGCCGTCCATTGCTCGACGAAGGAGCGGCGGTCGAGCACCATGCAACGGCGCATGACCGCGCGATGGATTTCCGCGTGCTTGTCGGCGAAGTAGTTGCCGGCGCGCCTGGGCGGCTCGTTCGCCTTCAGCGCAGCGAGGCAGGCCGGCGCGTCGAGCTCGCGCGCCAGGTCCGACAGGAAGCGCTCCAGGCGGCCGAGGCTGCCCTTCGGGTCCTTGGCGGCGTACAGTTCCAGTTCCCGCGCGATGCCGTTCCAGCGCGCCATCTCCGCGCCGCCCTTGCTCTCCGGCGGCAGCGAGCTGCGCAAGGTCTGAGCCTGCGCCGACAATGCCTGCATCTTCGCCAGCTGCTGTGCGAGGTAGTCGCCGACGTCGCCGGCGCTGTTCACAAACAGGTTCAGCGTCGCGCGCTGGTCGCCGCGCACGTCGTCGCCATCGTCCAGCACTTGATAGGCATGCGCATCCTGCAGCTCAGCATTGAGCATGCGCATGCGCGCCGCCGCATCGTTGGCCAGGATAGCTTGCAGCGTCTGCGATTCACCATCCTGGCCCAGCTCCTTGAGCAGCGCGACCAGCTTCTTCACATGGCCGCTGGCCTGCTCGAATGCCGTCCACGACGGCGCTGCGCTGCCCGCAGCCTGGTCCTGATCAACCGGCGTATAGGCATGGCCGGTCAGGTCGACCAGGCGCAGCGCGTACTGGTAGTCGATCACGTCACGTACTGCTTCCTGCATGTCGGTCGGGAATTTCGGCAAGTCGTCGGTCAGGTATTTGCGGCGGCCGTCGCCCAGCTTCACGGCGCGTGACAGCTGTTCGTTATCCCACCGCAGCAGCGTGCCGCGCTGCGTCGCCTCCAGCGAATCGCCGACGGCCGGCAGCATGAAGGGCTGGCTCAGCAAGTGCTCCACGGCGGCCAGCAACGCCATGCGGTCCTTGGACAGCGCAAGGCCGCCATCCTTGCCACCCTGGGTGATGCCCATGTCGCTGCCCTCGCCGAACAGGGCCAGGAAGTGCTGGCGCGTGCGCGCGAAATCCTCGCGTGACTTGCGCTGCACGTCGGCCACGATCTCGGGGCCGATCAGCTTGTTGTCGGCAAACTGCTGCATCAGCTTGTCATGCGACGCACCCAGCCTGAGCTCGTCCTGCATCAGCCAGCTGCCGTGGCCATTGGCCAGCAAGGCCTTTTGCTCGTTGAGCGCATCGAGCAGCTTGCGGTAAGCGGCGATCACGTCGGCGCTGCTCGGCGACGTATTGGTGCTGAACAGGTTCAGCACCGCATTCTTCGCGGCCACCACGCGTTCTTCTCCTTGCACCAGCGCATTCTCGTCGAACAGCTTGCGGAACATCGCCAGCGACGCCTTGACGAAGCCGCAGCGCGCGGCGGTGGCCACGGCCGGGCGGTCGACCAGCGTGCCTTCGTTGACGGCCGCGGCGCTGAACAGGTGGATACTGGCCTGCAGGTCGCCCGGCAGGTCCGCGCCCAGCATGTCCAGTACCAGATTGTGCAACTCCTTCGAGCTGCCCTTGTGCGGTGTCTTCAGATGCTGCATCGCGCTGACGCTCGCATCGAGGCGGGCCAGCTCCGTGGCATAGCGTTGCAGCGTGGCGAACTCGCCCAGGTTCTCGATGGCGACGGTTTGCCGTGCCGCTGCCGGCACTGCGGCACCGGTCGCCAGCGGGCCTTCGCAATCGGTGCTGCTGCCGGTCAGTCGGAAAGTCACCGGGTTCAGCGGCGTATTCGCCAGCTCGGCAGTGCGGCGGTAGATGGCCTGCTGCAGCGTATGCACGCCCAGCTCGGCGAACGAGTCCTTGATGCGGTTGCGCGCGCGCTCGCGCAGGTTGTCGAACACGGGCCAGGAGCCCGGCATGAAGGGGTTGATGATGCTGGCGTCATACATCGACACCATATTGGTCAGCCGGCGCGACTGCAGCTCTTCGAGGCCGATCATCAGTTGCAGGGCCGTCTTGCGATACCACTCGAACTCGATGCGTTCACCTGCGCTGCTGGCCTGCGCACGGAATTCGCTGTCGCGCTTCAGGCCTTCCAGGCCTTCGCCAAGCGCCGGCAGCACGCGCTGCAGCTGTATGGTCGTGACTACGATGCCGAATGCATAGAACAGCGGCAGGCCGACCGCGACCCAGCGGCCGATGCGGCTCATCAGCGGGCGCGCCAGCTTCTGCGAATGCGCGGCGCGCGCAAGGCCGAATTCGCCGAACACCTTGGCGTCGAGCACATCGCGCAGGAACAGCGGCTGCGGGCCATTGCCGCTGAAGTAGATCCCGCGCAGGAAGAAGGGCTCGTGATACGCGTTCGGCCGCATCAGCTCGTCGAGGTATTCGGCCATGCCCGCACGCAGCGACGCCAGCCGCGACGGCAGCAGGAACAGGTCGGGCGGCGACGCGACCAGTGCATTTGACGCGAACAATTCGGCACCGGTGTCGGCCACGTTCTGCTCGACCTGGTCGAAGGCCTGCGTGACCCAGCCCGGCTGGTACAGCGCCGACGGCTGGTAAGGCGAGGACCAACCCAGCATGCTGTCGCGCAGGGAAGGCGGCAGCGCCTGTGCGAAGCCGGCAAAGCCCGGCAGGTCTTCACAGCCGGAAACCACGACATAGACGGCGAAGCGCATCGCATAGCGGTTCTGCGCAATCCAGATACGGCGGCTGGCGGCATCGGCCTTCAGCCGCAGGCGCTCGCGGCCTTCCGGCGAGCGATCGGCCAGCAGGGCGGCCGGCACAGACACGATCACCGAGTCGAGCGGGCGCTGCGGCCGGTACTGGCCGCACAGCGCGACGAATTCTTCCCAGCGCTTTTCCTGCAGGTCGATGCTGGCCGGGTCATCGAGCTGTTCGGATTCCAACTCGATCACCACGCCGCGATCGAAGAAGTGCCAGCGTGGCGCATCGCGCTCCGGCTCGCCTGCATCGCCATCGAGCACGCGAGTCAGCCCGCAATTCTCGATCGCGGGACGGGTAGCGGTCGCGCCGTCGTGCAACAGCACCACCCAGGGAATGTCATAGCGCTTGCCATGCTCGGCGATATTGCGTTCGATGCGCGCCACCGCGTCACGGAACGACGAGCGCAGCTTGCCGATGTCGAGCGCGGCGCGGCGCGCGCCGGCCTTGTCGCCATCGCGGTCGATGCCGAAGCGCAGCGCGACCAGCAGCACCGCCACCGCAGTGGCAAGCATGCCGGCAATCCAGACAATGGTCATCGAGTTATCCACGGTCGGCTCCACCAGGCACGGCTTGCTTGGGCATCGCGGGCGCCGTCGGTTCGAGCGCCTTGCGCACCGGGGCCGAGGTAACGCGCCACGCCACTTGCGACAGCGCGAGCAGCAAAATCATGGTGGCCACGAAGCCGAGGGTGCCGCGGCTGAAGCGGAAGAAGCGCACCGGCGCGATCTCTGACAGCCGGTAGCGATAGGCCTGTTCGGACAGCACGCGCTCCGCATACAGCGGCTGGCCGGCGAGACCGGGCATGAGCGCCGGCTCGCGCCGGTAGATCTTGCGGAACAAGGCATCGCGCAGCGGCTGCAGCTCGGCCTCGGCTTGCGCGCCGCGATGACGGCCTTCGAAGCCGACCGAGATCGCGAACAGGTACAGCGCGGCCATCTGCGAAGGCTGGCCGGCGGCATCGGCGAGCAGCGCATCGATGCGATTGAAGATCTCGTCGCCGGCGACGCTGCTGCCGAACAGCCGCGTCTCGACCAGATAGTCGGTATGGCGCGAACGGCCGGGCCAGTGGTGCGACAGCAGCAGCTCGTCGGCGATCGCGGCCTTCAGGTACCGCAGCTCGTCGACGGCCGCGCGGTCCGCCGGGCTGCCGATGCGCGAGATTTCCATCGTCTGTGCATCGATCTCGCGCGCCAGTGTGTCGCTGGCGTCGGCCGCGGCCTGGCGTGCAGCGTCCGGGCTATCCTCGTCGGCAAAGTGTGCGTGCTCGAAGCTGCCGATCACGCGCATCACCTCCGCGACGAACAGCCGGAACTGCCGCAGTAGCAGCGTATCGGTCGCCGACTGCAAGGGCATCGGCGCGCGCGGCTCCGGGTCGCGCGGCTCGATCAGCGTCGTGATTTGCGGCAGCGCCGGTCGCGGCGCTCGGGTCGGTAAGGTCAGCTTGCCCATCGCGTCGCGTCCTTAGTACCCCTGCGTGCGGATGAAGAGGCCGATCGCGGCCGGGCGCGCGGCGGTGCCGGCGCGGCCGGACGCGCCGATCACGAGCCGGCTGTCCGGGCGCAGCAGTTCCGGGCCGGGCACGATCTCATACAGCATGACGCCGGGCAGGCTGCGCAGCTGCATCTCCGGCGCGCCGGCGATGCGCGCGCGGCGATAGCCCAGCACGCGCTTCTCGCGCAGCTCGCCAAACACATGGGCGGGGCCGATCACGGCCGTGTCCATCCAGTCCTCGGCCTCGCCGGCCGCGCCGCCGGCGCTGCCCACACTGCCCTTCAGCCCGACCACCAGCCGCTGGCCCACCCATTCCGGGCGCAGTCCGAGCTCGAACGCGCCATTCACCCATTCCATCGTCACTTCGCGATAGTCCTGGCTGACTTCGGACAGGTTCTCGTCCAGCTCTTTCAGCAGCGGCAGGAAGGCCAGGTGCGGCTGCGCATGGTCATAGGCCGGCGGCGTGATCGGCAGCGCGCCCGGGCGCAGCAGCGACATCGGGCCCAGCAGGTTGCACAGTGCGAGGTAGAGCGGGTAGGGCGAGATCACCGGGCTTTGCAGGTGCGCTTCCAGCACCGGCAGCGCCGGCACCATGCACGACAGGCGCTGCAGCAGCGCGAGACGTTCGCCGCGCTGCTCGGCCTGCGGCACGCCGGCCGACTGGCGCGCGACGAAGGCCGCCTTGCTGCGCAGCGTGTGCACGAAGTCGCGCAAGGCATCGAGTAACTCAGGCGCGGCTTGCAGGTCCAGCAGCGCCGGTAGCGTATCGCCCAGCTTGATGACGCCGTCGTCTTCCAGCACGCTGGCGATCGCCATGCTGATCGTCAGTGCCGGCGGTACGTCGCCGGCTGTCAGCGTCAGGTTGGGGGCGAGGCGCGGGATGTCGGCGGGGGCGGCGTCGGACACTTCATCTTCCACCGCATCAGCCTTCACCGACAGGAAGCGCGACGCCATTTCCGGCATCTTCATGTTGCGCGACACCGGCAGCGACAGCCAGACCGTCTGCGGCCCTTCGGCCAGCGCGTCGACCATGTCGTCGAGCTTCAGCGACAGATCGGTCACGCCCGGTTCCTGGTGGTCGATCGCGATCGCGGTGCCGTCCGGCAGGATGGCCTCCAGCTCGAGGATGCGCAGCGTGCTGGCGGCCAGCAGTGCGGTGTCGAACTTCAGGCGTTTCACGCCCCAGCCGTACGGGCTCGAGGTCAGCGTGTGCCAGGCGATCAGCGCATCGACGCGCGCCGACTCCAGCTGGAAATGCTGCGGCGACAGCAGCATGCCCTCATGCCACTGGATGCGGTCAGGACATTTCATCGGCAGACTCCGCTCGCGGTGGTGTTCAGCTTCATCTCATGCGTTCCGTTCATTCATTTCTCCGAGGCGCTGGCCGAAAAATCGGTCGCGCCGAATTCCATGCTGATCCTGCCCTTCAGCGTCTCCAGCCGCGCGCGATGC
>JACCDH010660665.1_pt1 | contig 19597 bp, 15 predicted proteins | sample 7442481 | NCBI WGS metagenome assembly JACCDH01 (sample SAMN15323433, study PRJNA562643) | freshwater metagenome | isolation source: river surface water | place: USA:Blue River Watershed | collected 2017-08-15 | reverse complement strand
TGGTGAAATGGTAGACACGCAGGACTTAAAATCCTGTAATCATTGCGATTGTGCGGGTTCAAGTCCCGCCCCGGGTACAAATTCAGAGTGAGTGTGAGAGCGAAAGCGATACGCGAACTCTGAATTTTCTTCATTCTCATTCTCACTCTCATTCTCACACTTAATCAATTTCCTATTTTATGTTCGATTTTGAAAAATTGGATGTTTACAAGAAAGCTAAAATTTTCAATTCTACTATTCGAGAATTTATCAAAGAAACTAAATTAGACCCTACTACAAATGATCAACTTCGAAGGGCAGCATTCAGCATTGTATTAAATTTAGCTGAAGGTTGCGGTAGATTTAGTAAAGCAGATAGAAGAAATTTTTTTATTATTGCAAGAAGCTCCATTTTTGAATGTGTTGCTATTCTTGATGTTTTAAAAGATGAAAACAATATAGAGCAGGATAAATTTAAAGTCTTTTATCAAAATGCAGAAGAACTTTCTAAGATAATTTATGCCATGATTAAAAACCTCAATCCAATAAAACCTTCTTAAACTTTAAATCTTTTTCCTCACTAAAATCTTATCTCTCCTCTAATTACTCCCCCCACCAATTGATTGGTATAAATTAATGTGGTTAATGATTTGTTTAAATTGATAATCTACCGAGTTAATTTCCTCTTGTAGTACATTTTTTTGAGATGTAATTACCTCGATATAATTGGCTTTACCAGATAAAAATAAGATATTAGAAATACTTACAGCCTCTTTTAAAACAGCAACTTCCTGTAATTTATAATCAATAACAGATTGATTAATTTGTATATTATTTAAATGGGTTACAATTTCTGAAAATGAACCTATTATTTTTTTCTCATAATTATATAAAGCAATTAATTGATCTTGTTTTTTGATTTTAAAGTTTGCTTTAATCGCATATCTATTAAAAATAGGTTGTGCTAATCCCGAAGTTAGGTTATAAGCTAATGATGCAGGTAAATTTAATAATACATTAGCTCTAAAAGCTTGTACACCCATAAAAGCACCAATATTTAAACTTGGTAAAAAAGCAGCTCTGGCAGCATTTACATCCGCTTTACTTGCTTTTAAATACAATTCTAATTGTTTAATATCAGGACGATTTGCAATTAGTTTACTAGGAACACCCATTTTTAAATCATACACAAAATCATCTGTTGTAAATTCCTTAGCTCTTTTGATTGTTGTTGGAAATCTACCTAGTATAACATTTAAATTGTTTTCAAGTTCTAAAATTTCTCGTTCCAATTGTTTTTCTAGTGATAATGTATTTAAATACTGAGCCTGTACTTGTTTTACAGCCAATTCGTTGGATCGTCCACCTTCTTTTAAAGTTTTCACTAAATCTAATACTTTAAATTGCAATTGAGAGTTAAATTGTGCAATTGCCAATTTTTTATCCAATGCCAATAAAGAGTAATATTGCGTAGCAACTTGAGCAATTAATATCGATTGTATAGCTTTTCTATTTTCCTGATTCGCCAGGAAATTAGCTAAAGCAGATTTTTTTAAATTGCGTAATTTCCCCCATAAATCTACTTCCCACTTCGATTCAAAACCGATTAAGTAATCTGGAACAGGATTAGGTAAAACTCTGTTTCCGAAAACATTAGGAGAAAGGTTAGCGTCATAGTTACCCACACCATCTATGGTGTAATCGCCAAATCTTTGTACACCAGCACCTGTGTTAATTCCTAAAGATGGAAATAATGAAAATCTTCTTTCTTTAAATAAAGCTTTTGATTTTTCGATATTACTAATTACAGTTTTTAAATCGTAATTATTTTTTAAGGCAATATCTATCAAAGCAATCAAAATGGTGTCTTTGTAAAACTCTTTCAGTTCAAATACTTTAAAACTGGAATTGGTATCTAAATTCCCAATAAATTTATCCGGAATACTTACAGTTGATTTTACTGATTCCTTAGAAGAATTACAAGATAAAAGAAGTATAGTGAATACAATACTCAATAATATTTTATTCATGTTCGTGTTGATTGTTAGATTCTGTTTCAATTTTCTTTTTCTTTTTTTGACCGATAGAAGCAAATGCATAAAACAATCCAGGGATAATAATTACACCTAAAACTGTTCCTAAAAACATCCCTCCAATTGCAGTGTTACCAATGGATTTATTACCAATTGCTCCAGCTCCTTTTGCTAAGGATAAAGGAATTAAACCAGCTAAAAAGGCAAAGGATGTCATTAAAATCGGTCGTAAACGTGCTTTTGCTCCCATTACAGTTGCTTGCATAATTTCCATACCTTCTTCCATTTTTAATTTAGAAAACTCCACAATTAAAATGGCATTTTTACCCAATAAACCTATTAACATTACTAATGCCACTTGTGCGTAAATATTGTTTTCTAATCCTGTAATTTTTAAGAAGAAAAACGCTCCGAAAATACCAGTAGGTAAGGAAAGTAATACAATTAATGGCAATTTAAAGCTTTCGTATTGCGCACATAAAATTAAATATACAAACAATAAACAAATGGCAAAAATATAAACCGTTTGGTTTCCTGATAAAATTTCTTCCCTCGTCATACCACTCCATTCAAAACCAAAACCTTGTGGTAATTTTTCATTTAATATAGTTTCAATTTCTGTGATAGCATCCCCGCTACTGTAACCCTCTGCAGATTCCCCATTAATCATTACCGAAGGATACATATTGTATCTGGTAACTTGTTCTGGACCGTAAGTTCTTTGAAGTGTTACAAATGTTGAAAACGCAACCATTTCACCTCTATCGTTTTTCACATACATATCTAATATGTTTTCTGGTTTTACACGATATTCTGGCGAAGCTTGAACCATTACTTTATACATCATACCAAAACGAATAAAGTTGGATGCGTAATAACTACCAAATAAGGTTTGTAAAGTATTCATTGCATTTTCAACATCTACTCCTTTTTTTGCAGCCATATCATAATCCATATTGATTAAATATTGAGGGAAATTGGGATCGAATGTAGTGAACGAGCTTTTTAATACCGGAGATTGTTTAAATGCTAGTAAAACATCCGTAATTACTGTGGATAAAGCATGTAAATCGTTTTTTCCTGTTTTATCTACAATTCGTAACTCAAAACCACTGGCGTTACCAAAACCAGGTACCGTTGGTGGAGCAAAAAATTCGATATCAGCACCACTAAAATCTTTGGTTTTGGTTTTTAGTATTTCGATTAAACTATTTACACTTTCTGTTCTTTCTTCCCAGGGTTTCATATCAATCATCCCCATTCCATAAGATGCACCAGCGGATTCTGTTAAAATACTATATCCAGCAAGAGTTGATACTGCATTTACACTAGGTTCTGTTTTGGTAACACCGTAAATTTTATCTAACATTCTTTCTGTTCTTTCCACCGTAGCACCAGGAGGGGTTGTAACACTAAAATATACTACACCTTGGTCTTCTGTTGGGATAAAACTAGATGGTAAAATTTTGTTTACTCCCCAAGTACCTAAAATAAATGCAATTAAAAATATAAAAGTTACAATTTTTCTGTTAGCGATTAATTGAACTAATTTTCCATATTTGTTCTCAGTTTTATTGTAATAAAAATTAAACTTATTGAAAAATGTGTTGAGTAAGTTTTTTTTAGGATAATGTGTATGATTGTTTCGTAACATTAGTGCACATAGGGCAGGTGTTAAAGTTAATGCATTAATACCAGAAATAACAATTGCAATAGCTAAGGTTAAGGAAAACTGCCTATAAAAAATACCAACCGGACCACTTAAAAAGGAAACTGGAATAAATACAGCCGACATTACCAAAGTTATAGAGAAAATTGCACCACCCATTTCTTTCATCGCTGCAAAACTTGCTTTACGGGAATCCAAATGTTCATCATGCATTTTAGCGTGCACAGCTTCCACCACCACAATGGCATCATCCACCACAATACCAATTGCTAAAACCAATGCAAATAAAGTTAGTAAGTTTATAGAGAATCCAAACATTTGCATAAAAGCAAAAGTTCCAATTAAAGATACAGGTACAGCTAAAGCTGGGATTAAGGTAGATCTAAAATCTTGGATAAATAAGAAAACCACTATGAATACTAAAATAAATGCCTCGATTAATGTTTTGATTACTTCATGAATGGAAGCATCTAAGAATCGAGAAACATCATAAGTAATATTATAATCTAATCCTGGAGGGAAGGATTCTGTTTTTAACTCCTCCATTTTTTTCTTTATGTTTTCAATAACCTCTTTAGCATTAGAGCCTGGACGTTGTTTAATCATGATTGAAGCCGAGGGCTCTCCATTCGTTTTGGATACCATACTGTAATTAAAGGAACCAAATTCTATCTCCGCAATGTCTTTTAAACGTAAAAACGAGCCATCTTCATTAGCTTTAATTACAATTCGTTCATATTGTTCTGGTTTACTAAATTTACCAGTATAATTTAATACGTATTGTAATTGTTGTTCATCTCTATCCGAGCTTTCTCCTGTTTTACCAGGAGCTGCCTCAATATTTTGTTTACGAATTGCATTAATAACATCTTGAGTAGAAATGCTGTAATTCATCATTCTTTCAGGTTTTAACCAAACACGCATAGAGTAGTTTTTTGCACCCATAATTTGAGCGAAACCTACACCATTAATACGCTTTAATTCTGATAAAACATTTATATCGGTAAAATTGTAAATAAATTTTTCATCCACATTTTTGTCGTTACTTTTAATATTTAAATACATTAACATACTGTTAACCTCTTTTTCCGTCACAACACCAGCTTTTACAACCTCTGCTGGTAATTCGTCTAAGGTAGTAGTTACCCTATTTTGTACGTTTACAGCTGCTATATCTGGATCTGTTCCAACTTCAAAAAATACAGTAGTTAATGAACTACCATCGTTACTACAAACGGATGACATATACGTCATTCCAGGAACACCATTGATTGCTCTTTCAATGGGCGTAGCAACTGCTTTAGCAGCAACTTGCGCATTTGCACCTGTATATTTTGCAGTTACAACTACGGATGGAGGAACGATATCAGGAAACTGAGTTACAGGTAAGCTAGTTAAAGCCAATAATCCCAATAACATAATCATAAATGAGATTACGAACGATAATATCGGTCGTTTTATAAAATTATCTAACATACCTTTCCTTAATTAAATTTGGGAGTTTGAATTACTTCGGTTTCTTTAATGATCATCCCATCTTTTAGTTTTTGAATACCTTCAAAAACAACTTTTTCATTTTGTGTAAATTGCCCTTCTACAACATAATAATCTTCGTATCTTCTTAAAGGTACAAAGCTTTTAGATTTCACTATATTATCTGGTAAAACGGTAAAAACAAAAGTTTTTTCTTGAATTTCGAAACAAGCTTTTTGCGGAATTAAAAATACATTTTCACTTAATCGATTTAAACGAATTTTTCCTGATGCATTGTGTTTTAATAACTTAATAGGATTTTTAAATTTTGCACGGAAAGCAATAGAACCTGTTCCGCTTTCAAATTCACCCTCAATAGTTTCTACCACACCCATTTGGTCGAATACAGTCCCGTCAGCCAAAACCAATTCAACTTCTTGTTTACCTTTATCTTGTTTACCTTTTTTTAGTTTAAGATATTCCGTTTCCGAAACGTTAAAATACACATTCATAAAACTTACGTCCGAAACTGTAGTTAACAATATACCTCTTTCGATTAAACTTCCTACTTTATATGGAAATCTATCCACATATCCATCAAATGGCGCTCTAATTTTAGTATGCGACAATCTAATTCTTGCTTCATTAATAAATGTTTTAGTATCCTCAATTTTCGCATTAGCGGCATCCAATTTTGCTTTAATTATTTCTAACTCTATTTTATTTACTACCCCTTTGTCTACTAATAATTGTGTATTTTTCAGCTCATATTCCATTGTTTTTGCTTCAGCCATACTAATATTATATGTAGATTGCGCTTTGGTTAATTCGTTTTGGTATAATTCACCATCAATAGTAAAGAATAGTTGACCTTTTTGAACAAATTCTCCTTCATCTACATGAATAGATTCTAGGTAGCCACTCACACGAGCTCTTAATTCTACATTGTTTTGTGCTTCAATATCTGCAACATAATCTAAATGGGTTGTTAAACTTGTTTTTTTTGCTTGATAAACGGGAACGTTTACTACTACTTTTTTTGGTGTTTTGTCCTTGCTGTCGCAAGATGAAAGAGATACAATCGAAATAGTAATTATCGATAGAAGTGTTAATCTGACAAATAATCTAATCATTGGGAATATTTCTTTAATTAATGCCGACAAAAGTATTAGGATTTTTCTAGTTTGACGAATATTTAAGATAAATTATTTTGTTAAAAAAATTAACTAAAACTTAACATTTAACAAATGCAGAATATTTGACACTAAATTTAAAGTACTTTTGCCACCAACTCGTAATACACGGGAGTGTTAGGAGGGATAATCCCGGTAGAGTTTCCGTCCTCACCAAAAGCTAACCAAGAGGGTAGGAGTAAAGCTATTTTTTCGCCATCGCGCATAAGCAATAAAGCTTCTTCAATTCCTTTTAAAACCTGCATTTCTTGTCCTATATAAAAATCCAAAAATTGTTTGCTTCCTATGGTATTATTAAATACCTCGCCACTTAAAAAGCTACCTTTATACTGTATAGAAACCGCTGTACCAAAACTTATTTTTTTACCAGTTGGATTTTTTTTAATCCATTTGTAAAACAAGCCATTTTCGGTGTTTTCCATTTGCCAATTATGCGCTCTAATATGTTCTTCAATCTGATAAATTTGTAAGGAGTAATCGTTTGGTTTTACTGTATTTTGTTGCATCCAAACCATAAATTCTTTTCCTTTTATTTCGTACTCTTCTGGCGTAAAAATTTTATCGATGTAAATATAAAATGTTACCAAGCTATCGCTACTAAAACATTGCCATTTGGTTAGTTTTTTAAATTCGGATTCAATTAATCTGGCATTGGTTTTAAATTTTCCAATTTCTTGTTCGTTGATTAAACTTAAAGCTTCTAAAACTCCTCCAGGGCTAGATTTTTTTGGGATACGTATAAACAATCTTTTTTCCTGAATAACCTTGTTGCTATCGTTCAATTGATAAATTTTAAACTGAACATAATCCAGTGGGCGAATGGTTTTTTGGTTTTCGGCAATGGACTGTAAGCTAAAAAGTAAACCGCTGGGTTGTGTTTCATATTCATTTTTTTTTAAACACGAAACACAGCCAATAAAGAGTAAAAAAAGAATAAATTTACTGCGCAACATCAATAATTTTAATTTGATAAATGATGGTAGTTAAAAAGGGTATTTTATCGTTATCCCCCATTAATCCATGTGCTCTGTAGGATGGAATAACCACAATGGCTTCGGTATTTTTATACAATAAAGTTAGTGCTTCGTGTAAGCCACTTTCCTTATGGTCCTTATTAACTTTAATGGTTGAGGGTAAAATAGTAGTGGGTGTAATGGTATCGCCATTTAATAAAGTTAGCGTGTATTGTACCGATAAAATATCTTCGTTGCGAATAATTTTGGAACTATCTCCTTTTTGAATAATATGAATATGCACACCTGTAGAGGTTTCGGTAAATTTTTTCCCAAAACGATTTATCCAACCCTGAATTTGAAGTTGTTCCTTGTTTACAGCATTTTTGATAGATTCCTGCATAATTGTTTGTCGCTCTTCTTTCGATAACTTATCAAAAAAATTAACTTTTTCGGTTTCGGTTTCGCAAGAAATTAATCCGATACATAAGGAGGTAAGGATACAATATAATACTTTCATGAATTATTTTTGAATATAGGTAAGCATAGATTTTTTAAATTTTAGGATAGTATCCTCCAACGTTAAAAGGGATATTCCTCCAGCCGCATTTTTATGTCCGCCTCCTTCAAAATATTCCTGAGCAAAAATACTTACATCTAAATCGTTTTTGGAACGGAAAGATATTTTTATTTTGCTATCATCTTCTCTAAAAAAAGCAGCACATTTAACTGTAGAAATGGATAAACCAAAATTTACTACACCTTCGCTATCTCCTTTTTTCATGTTTAATTGTTGTGCAGTTTTTTCGCTCATGGAAAAAATTGCCGATTCAATTTCGGGTGCAATTTCCATCGAGTTTAAACAATAGCCTAAAACTTTTACACGGGAAACGGTATTGTTATCAAATAATTTTTGATGCACTAAAGAATTGTTTAATCCTTTGGCGATTAGTTGAGCAACAATTTGGTGCGTACGGGCACTGGTTCCAGGATGACGAAATGATCCGGTATCGGTAACCAATCCGCAATATATACATTCGGCAATCGCTTCGTCTATTTCTTCTGTATAACCTAAAAACTCTATAAAATCATAAATCATTTCGCAAGTGCTACTTTTAGAAGTGTCACTTATGCAAAAATCTGTAAAGTCCTCTGGGCGTTGATGGTGATCTATCATGATTTTAAAAGCCTTACTCTCTCTCACCCAATTGTCTATCCCTTCAATTCGGCTTAAAGCATTGAAATCTAAACAAAAAATAATTTCACTTTCCGCTATGGCTTTTTGTGCTTCATTCGTTTGTTTTTCGCCGTTTATAATTTGGTTAGATTGAGGTAACCAACTTAAAAAATCTGGAAAATCATTGGGAACAACAATACTCACTTGGCATTGCTTTTTTTGTAAGATATGCTGTAAGGCAAGGCTACTGCCTAATGCATCTCCATCCGGACTTTTATGCGTGGTGATAACAATTTTTTTTCCGGGTGTTAATATCGATTGGATTTGAGTATTGTTCATTTTGTGTGTTTGTATTTGTTTTTGAAAACGAAAAATATAAAGTTAATCGCTTATTTGAATAAAACCATTTATTTTTTCCGAAATTTCGCCATTTAAACTGGTATAATAATATGTGCATACATAATAATATACACCAGCACTTACTTTGCGACTGTTTAAACTATAGGTTCCATCCCATTGAATGGGTAATTCGTTGGTTTGGTATAACAAAACTCCCCATCGATTATAAATTTTCAGCTCTATTTTGTTAATTTGATGAATTTTTATAGGTTCAAAAAAATCATTTATTCCATCGTTATTCAAACTGATATAGTTGGGGAATTTTAATATTGCGCAGGAATTTACACAAGTTTCTAAAAGCAATCCGCTAGAATTATTGATGGTGTCTATCAATTCAATTGCATAACACCCCACAATAGTATTGGTTGAGTAAGTAAAATTGGTGGTATTTTTATCTGTAGTTTCAAATATCACTTCTTTAGTGTTATTGTTGGGTAAATATTTATAAATTTTAGTTTGTTGCCAATCGATAGCACAATCTAAGTTTTGATATTTCCAATTAATTTCTACTGTATTTTGCAAGCAATTACTTGCTATAAAAAAAGTATCTATACAAGGTGGTTGTATATCTTGCGGTGTAATACAAGCAATTTGCGAAAAATTTACAATGCTATCCAAATAATCACCAATTTTATACTGCCCTTTACTTTGTATTTTAAAACAATATTCCTGATTATTTGGTAAATTTTTTACTGTGTAAAAATTGTTAGCAGTACTATCTATCACTAAAAAATCATTAGGATTATTGATGCTTTGCTTATAAATATAAAACGTATCGTTTTGCCAAGGTACATTTATATTCCAACGGATATCTACCGACTGATTTTGGGCTTGTAGCACAATAAAAGGGTTTTGAGCTATAGATGATTGTAACTCCAAATCCAAATTGTTTTTAAGTACAATTTGATAATTAAATTGTTGGTTTAAAGTGTTGCTATTGGAATGAATAAAAGAAGTATCGTTTAAATTAGCACTTTGATAAATTAAAACAGGCGTATTATTTTGTATTTGATACAATTGATAAAACATATTGTTGGTATTTCCAATTTGATTGATACTATCTGATACGCGCCAACTAATTGCAATTTCGCCTAAATTTTCGCTTGTTTTTTCTACGCTAATTTTGGTAAAATAGGGTAATACAATTTTACTCTCTACACAATACTCCTCGCTAATTACGCTTTGGATAAAATTGGGGTAAACAGCCACCAAACGGTAACAGTAAGTATTGTTGGGCGAAATGGAATTATCTAAAAAGTTTGTAGTAGTACTTTCTCCTATTTTTTGATAACTTGTACCATCAGGTAAACCAGTAAAACAGGAATCTAAGGTTAAAATTTCGGATTGATTGCTTCGATAAATATCGTATCGTAAAACGTTGGAGCAAAAATTATTTTGCCAATTTAATTGGTTGTGGGTAAAAGTAGCAATTACAGTATCCCAAGAAGTAGGTGGAGCAACTACTGTTATATTTACAGTTTTAAAACTAGATAATGGAGTTTGGATATTGTTATCCACTGCCCTAAAAACTACCTGATGTGGCGAGTTAAAAATATGATTACAAGCGGTTTGCCATTTAAATACATTCTCAACAACTGTAGTGTTTGTTTTACTTCCAAAATTGGCTAATGGCGCATTCTCTGGCTCAAAAACACCTCCTGTGGCGCTTAAATTTACTAAATCCTCTTCATTTAAATCTTGTGCTTTTACAGTAAATTCCACCTCGTTTCCTGCCCAAACACAAAAAGCATCTTGTGCTTCTATTGTAGGAGGTAAATTATTACAAACACTTACGTTAACTTGCATGTCTCTTATAATTTCACCCAATTTAAAACCGTTTCTAAATTCTTCAATTTTTATGGCAAAATTATACTGTCCGCCTACTTGCGGACTGTCCCAAGTAAAAGTTCCAGTTTGGGAATTCACAGAAACACCCGTTGGTAAAGTGTACCCAGAAACATCTTCTCCGTTTTCGCCTTTTGGTGTAGTTAAAGAATAGTATAAGCTATCATTATTGGCGTCGAAAGCAGCAGGATTGTGTTCAAAAACTCTTTGAATACAAGCTCTATCCAATGGCGGATTTAACAACACTGGCGATACATTGTTGCCTAAAAAAGGCGAAATGGTAATAGTGGTTTGTAGTGTTAAAAAAACTTGAGCGCTGTTCACAATATTTCGTATGCCGGCATTTCTATAAGGATCTTCAAAAGAAACTGTAAAACTTCCAGCTCCTCCATAAGTATGCGTAGCAGTGTATTTACTTATTTGTGTATCGTCAAAATTTCCAATTAATTTAGGATAGTCTTCATCCATTAATACTAAATCTTCGTTACTGTCTCCCCATTTAATATTTATACTATCACGATTAATTTGCGATGAAACCTTAGTGTATGTAATTAAAGTAATTTTAACCGTTCGATTCCCTAATTGCTCAAAAATAATTTCCCCCGCCTGATTATGTGAAGCCCACAAACCAAATGAAAAAAATATATATAAAACAACTAAAATATTACGCATCGAGGGATAAGCTGAAGTACTTAGCAAATATATACATTTTTACGAACTTATAATCGGGGCTGATTGGTAAACTAATTGTTATAAAAGTATTGCTTACAGTATTTTATAACATTTGAAAAATAGATTATAGATTTGTTTATGTTTTATTATCTAGCTGTATCAATTTTAGCTTAAAACAAAGTTGATTAAAAACAAAAAAACCACCTTTAAAAGGTGGTTTTTGTAGGATTTTAATGTAATGATTATCTGTTGCTAATAGCTACATAAGGACGATCGTTTGCTCCTGTGTAAACTTGGCGCGGACGACCAATTGGTTCTTTGTTTTCTGTCATTTCTTTCCATTGTGCAATCCATCCCGGTAAACGGCCTAATGCAAACATTACAGTAAACATTTCGGTTGGGATACCTAAAGCTTTGTAAATAATACCCGAGTAAAAATCTACATTAGGATATAAATTACGTGCTTTAAAGTACTCGTCGCTTAAAGCAACTTGCTCCAATTGTTTTGCAATATCAATTAAAGGATCTTGAATTCCTAATTTTTCTAAAACATCATCAGCTGCTTTTTTGATAATTGTAGCTCTTGGATCAAAACTTTTGTACACACGGTGACCAAAGCCCATTAATCTAAAAGGATCATTTTTATCTTTTGCTTTATCAATCCAAACACTTAAAGGAGTTCCGCTATCTCTAATTTCCTCTAACATTTCGATAACTGCTTGGTTAGCACCACCATGTAAAGGACCCCATAAAGCCGAAACACCAGCAGATATGGAAGAAAATAAATTTGCGTTAGATGAACCTACGATTCTAACTGTACTAGTAGAACAGTTTTGCTCGTGATCCGCATGTAAAATCAATAATTTATTTAATGCATCTACAATTACAGGATCAGCATCTTTACCAAACATCATATAAATGAAGTTTTCGATATAACCTAAACCAGCTTTAGGCTCAACACATGCTTCTCCATTAAAGTTTTTATAAGCCCAAGCAGATAAAGTAGGCATTTTAGCAGTTAAGCTGATAATTGTTTTTAAAACTTCTTCTTTTGAACGATTTGGATTTTGAGAATCCACTTCGAAAGTAGATAATGCACCAATAACAGCAGATAAAACAGCCATTGGATGTGCTTTAGCTGGGAAAGCAGCTAATAAATTTTTAACTCTTTCGTCTACATTAATATCTGCAGCTAAAGATTTTTCAAAATTAGCCAATTCATTAGAAGTTGGTAATGCACCATATATTAATAAATATGCAACCTCTAAAAAGTTAGATTTTTCGGCTAATTCTTCGATAGAATATCCTCTATATCTTAAAATACCATTTTCACCATCCAAATAAGTGATAGAACTTTGTGTAGCTCCTGTATTTTTGTAACCATAATCCAAGGTGATATACCCTGTTTCGGATCTTAATTTAGCAATGTCAATTGCTTTTTCGTTCTCTGTCCCAGTAATTACAGGTAATTTAATCGATTTACCCTCTACTTTTATCTCTGCAAATTCTTCCATGAAAAATTATATTTTAAGTGTTTTTTTTGTCGAAAGCCTAAAGATAAAAAAACTCTAAATTTTACCGAACTAAATTCAAATAAAATTTTCAAAATGTTTAAAGAAAAATGTTTTTAGATGTTAAAATCGAAAAATGCCTTTACTTTTACAGCTAATTTGTTAATTTTATAAAAAACATTCAAATCACACTTATGACCAATACGAATACATCCGATTTTGCCTACCATATTCATCAAACCATGGAGCAAGAAAATGTACATTTATGTTACACAGGAGGTTTTACCCCCGAGTTAATTAATGTTTTATTGTTAATGGCTAAAAAAAATGTAGATGAACGCGGAGTTTTAAAAAAGGTATATAATATAATGATAGAAAGTTTGGAGAATGTAACTAGGCACGCTATAAAATCCAACGACGAAAAATATCCAGCTATTTTTGTAATTGGAAAAGATGACGAACATCATTATTTAGCTACGGGAAATAAAATAGAAAAAAGTGATAGGGAGGGTTTGGAAAGCAGATTACAAAAAATAAACAGTTTAGATAAAGCGGGTTTACGCGCTTGGTATAATGAAATTTTACAAAATGGAAATATGCCTACCGATACTACAGGTGCAGGTTTAGGAATTATTGATATTGCTTTAAAAAGTGGAAATCCTTTAGATTTTAAATTTGAGGAAATGGAAGGTGATACACAACATTTGTTTTTTGTATTAAAAATTAAAGTTTCTCAAAACCAATAGTTATGGAAAATTTAGATATTAAAGGTTCGTTTACTTCTCCCACTATTTTTTTTGATGTAGAAAATTTGATTTTTACGATTGAAGGGGAGTGTAGGCCTGAAAATGTACTTACTTTTTTTCAGTCGGTATTGGATTGGTTGGATGCCTTAAAAGTACATGCAGCGCAACAAAACTACAGCAACAAATTGTTACAATTTAATTTTAAAATTGAGTATTTTAACTCCTCTAGCGCCAAGTTTATTTTTACTATCTTTAAAAAAATTAAGTTATTACAAGAGTTTGGGATAGTGATTGAAGTAAATTGGAATTACGATAAGCTAGATGAAGATCTATTAGAAACAGGCAAAGAATTACAAAAAATTTTAGAAATGGATTTTAAATTTATTGCTATTTAGTAGTTAAAATTCTATATAGTTTACAATACTTTTACTTTTTAAAACTAGAGTGGAAGATGTGGTAAACGTATTGTGTTTCTAACTTTCCTATTTCCATTTTTTCAACTATTTCGTAGGTGTTTTTTCCGTTGTGTACAAATTCCTGAGCTCCTTGAGGTTTTTGTGTGATTTCCGCAGAGATATAATTCATGATTTCTTTAGATTCTCCGGCTGGGATTGTCCACTTTTCGCCATTTATTTTTTTTTCGATAACCAGTCTTTTTTTGGTATGATTAAAAATGATAATTTTATTTTGATGTATATTGGCGCAAATCGCCACCTCTTTTTGTTGTTGTTTTTCTGTTTCTTTAACTTGTTTGCGGATAGTTTTTTCCATTTCGGGATTAGGGCCAGTTGTGGGTATAATGTAGGATGGGCGCATTAATCTATCATAGCTTAAATCATTAACATGAGTAATATTGCCATTTTCATCAAAAAAAGTTTCGGTTTTATACCATTGTATTCCACCATCAGGGGCAGAGGAATAGTTGGCTTGTTTAATAGCTCCACTAGGATAGTGTTTAAACTCTACACTAGCATGTCCTGCAAATCTCCGTGTCCCACTTTGATAAATAGTTTCCCCTTTTATGTTAAAAGCTTTAGCAACTCCCTCACGATCATTACTTAGTTTTAAGGTAGAAATTTTGCCATTTTTAAAACGTACCACCTCTAGGGTGTCCATTTTTTGAGCAAATGTAAATTGGTGAATTAATATGAATGTTAAAAAATATAGGAATTTAAACATACTAGGCAACTTTAAATTATACTTTTCAAATACAATGCCTAAATACTATTTATTTGAGTAATAATTTCATTCATTTTTTTATCCTTAGTACTTTGATGGTTGTTCTCTAAAAATTCATCCACTGTTTTATCCACCCAATTCCATTCTGCACAATTTTTAATAGGAACTTCTTCGCTACCTAGTTCTTCAAACTGAATAATAAAATCCGAAATTTTTAATTCACTTAAATCTTTAGCAGGACTGTACCCTATGGTTTTAAGTTCGTTGGTGTACGTTTCCATGATAAAATTACTTTTTAACAAAATCTGAATCACATTTTGCACCAATCGAACAGGTAGTTTTAAATATCCAGCAATTTCATTGGCAGTTAAAGGTTTTTCGCCTGTAGTAAAGTTTTTATTGATTAAAATTAAAATTAAAAAAGTTACTTTTTTGTTGTGTTTGATGCTAATGGTATTTACCTCGTTTTCGTAAATGTATTGCTGTACATTTTGATTGGCAAAAGCCAGTTCGCAACCAAATAAAACAATTAACCAACTGCTTTGTAGCCAAACTAAAAATAAAGGAAATGCTGCAAAACTACCATAAATAGCATTATATTTTACTGCACCTATTTGGAAGGTAAAATATACCCATTCCAACAACTGGAAACTTGTTCCTGCAATAGCGCCAGCTACCAATGCACTTTTAAATTGTACTTTAGTATTAGGCAAAGCAACATATACAAAAGCGAATAATAATCCAATAATTATAAAAGGTATAATCTCTAATAAAATTGTAAAAAACGGTCCGATTTGATATAAAAAACTGTCCTCAATTGCTGCACTAGTACTGGATATGTACGCAGTTAATCCCCCTGATAAGATTATAAAAATAGGTGCAACTAACATAATCGATATATACTCGGTAAATTTTCGCACCCAGTTTCTTTCTTTTTTTATTCCCCAAATGGCGTTAAACGATAATTCGATATTGGTTAACACTTTCATAACCGACCAAAACAAAACCAATATACCTACTCCAGCAATAACACCACCTTTGGTATTATTTAAAAATGATTTTGAAAAACCAATCAACATTTCGCTCACTTGAGGTTGATTTTCAAAATAACTAGTTATCTGTTTATTTAATATAGTTTCAAATCCAAAACCTTTTGCAATTCCAAATGCCATTGCTACAATAGGTACGATGGATATTAGGGTGTAAAAAGTTAAACCAGAAGCGCGTAATAAAATGTTATCCTCGTTAAATCCTCTGGCAGCTAAAACAAATATGCGCAATTGTTGTATCCAAAATGATTTTGATTTTGGTAAACCATCGGTTTCAACTTTCCATAAATCGTTTTGGATAAAATCAAGTAATTTTTTAATCATATCAATTAGCTTTAAAAAGATTTTTCAACTAAATTAATTAAAAATTACCATCCATCATTCATCAACCAATTTTAATATATAAGTTTGTTAAAATAATTAACTTTACTTTATTTTATGATTACAATAGATGGTTTAGGGGTTTCTTTTGGAAACATTAATTTGTTTAGTGATGTTTCGTTTGCGATTAACGAAAACGATAAAATTGCCTTAATGGGTAAAAATGGTGCGGGTAAATCTACTTTGTTAAAAATTATTGCAGGGGTAAATAAACCTAGTAAAGGAATGGTTTCGGCTCCTAAAGATGCGATAATTGCATATTTGCCACAACATTTATTAACGGAAGATAATTGCACGGTTAAAGAGGAAACAGCAAAAGCTTTTAAAGAAATTTTTGCTATGAAAGCGCGTATAGATGAGTTAAATCATCAGTTGGAAACGCGTACAGATTATGAATCGGATGAATATGCAAAAATTATTGAGGAGGTATCGGAATTAAGCGAAAAATATTACTCCATTGAGGAAATTAATTATGAAGCCGAAGTGGAAAAAGTATTAAAGGGTTTGGGTTTTTTAGCAAGCGATTTTGATAGAAATACCAGTGAATTTAGTGGTGGATGGCGTATGCGAATTGAGTTGGCTAAAATTTTATTAAAAAAACCCGATTTAATTTTATTGGATGAGCCTACCAATCACATGGATATCGAATCTATCCAATGGTTAGAGGATTTTTTAATCAATCAAGCTAAAGCTGTAATAGTAATATCACACGATAAGGCGTTTGTAGATAATATTACCAATCGAACCATTGAGGTTACAATGGGTAGAATTTACGATTATAAAGTAAATTATTCGCAATACCTTGAGTTGCGCAAGGAACGTCGGGAACAACAACAAAAACAATACGACGAGCAACAAAAGTTTATTGCAGATAATATGCAGTTTATCGAGCGGTTTAAAGGTACTTACTCCAAAACTTTACAAGTACAATCGCGTGTAAAAATGTTGGAAAAATTAGAAATTGTTCAGGTAGATGAAGTGGATAGTTCGGCTTTACGTTTAAAGTTTCCGCCTGCATCTCGTACCGGAAATTATCCTTTAATTGTGAAAGATTTATGTAAAAGTTATGGAAACCATGTGGTGTTTAAGGATGCCAATTTGGTGGTAGAACGTGGCGAAAAAGTTGCTTTTGTGGGTAAAAACGGTGAGGGTAAATCTACCATGATTAAAGCAATTTTAGGAGAAATTGATTTTGAGGGAAGTTTGGAAATTGGACACAATTGTAAAATTGGGTATTTTGCTCAAAATCAAGCTTCTTTGTTGGATGAATCCTTAAGTATTTATGAAACTATCGATCAAATTGCAGTGGGGGATATTCGCTCAAAAATTAAAGATATTTTAGGTGCGTTTATGTTTGGTGGTGATGTAAGTACTAAAAAAGTGAAAGTATTATCGGGTGGCGAAAAAACCAGATTGGCAATGATAAAATTGTTGTTGGAACCTGTAAACTTTTTAATTTTGGATGAACCTACCAATCATTTGGATATCAAAACGAAAGATATTATTAAGGAAGCTTTAAAGGATTTTGATGGGACACTAATTTTAGTATCACACGATAGAGATTTTTTAGATGGCTTAGCAACTAAAGTTTTTGAGTTTGGAAATAAACGCGTAAAAGAACACTTTGAAGATATTCAAGGCTTTTTAAAATTGAAAAAAATGGAAAACCTTCGCGAAATTGAAAAGAAATGATACTCTGCTTGAATTCAAATTAAATAAATTATAATAATGTTATAATAAATTGATTTTCAAATTTTTGCGTTTCTTTGCGTTAAAACTTTGCGTTCTTTGCGTGAAATTAATTGCTACAGCATAATCCTTTTGTTGTCAATTAAAACCCACAATTACAAGGTGCGCTTAGTAAAATTTTTACGTTAGGAAGTAAATCTAAAATTTGTTGTTGCTGTGTTGGGTTCATGCTAATTCCTCTTAAATCAATTTCTTTAAGTTTTTCTAATCGTGTAATTTGTTCGGGTAAGTTGGTAATATTGGTATTCCATAAATCCAAAATTTCAAGCTGCAATAATTTTTGTATGGAAGGCGAAATGTAATTTACGTCGTTAGAGTTTAAGGATATTATTTTTAAATTACTCAATTCGTACATTTCGGCTGGGATAGAGTATATTTTATTTTTATTTAAATATAAAACCTGTAAGTTTTTAAGGTTTTTGATTTGAGGGGAAATACTATCTATATTATTTCTAGATAAATCTAAATATTGCAAATTTACCAAATCATATACCTCTGTGGGAATGGATTTTAATTTTTGTTTTTTTAAAGATAATTTAATGGTTTGAGCATTTGTTTTACTTAAATTTTCCTCCGCTTTTAGTTCGGTTAAACTTTTAATATCTAAAAGTTCATTGTTTTGTGCGTTACTATTAAAAGTTAAAATGGCAAAAATTAACAGTATTGTAGCATAATATTTTGGCATGTTGTTTTGTCTTTTTGTAATTGATCAATTAACTCGTTAACGTTATTAAAAGCAATTTCGTCTCTAATTCTTTGGTATAACAATAATTTTACCGTTTTGTTATAAATATCTTCATTAAAATCAAAAATATGCATTTCAACACCTAAAACATGCTTACCAAAAGTAGGCTTAATACCAATGTTTAACATTCCAAAAAAACTTTTATTGTCCACCTCAATTTTGGCTAAATACACCCCTATTTTGGGGATTAATTTATCTGGATGGATAGCAATATTGGCTGTAGGGAAACCAATTGTTCTGCCAACTTTTTCGCCATCAATTATTTTTCCGCTAATAAAATAAGTATAGTTTAATAATTGATTCACTTTTTCAATATCACCTTCTGTAATATATTTTCGGATGGCAGTACTGCTTATTTTGGTTTCATCAATTTTTTTAGCACTAATTTCTTTTACTTCAAATCCAAATAAACCAGAATTATTTTTTAAATATTCGAATGAACCTTCGCGATTTTTTCCAAAATGATGATCGTAACCAATTACCAATTTTTTACAACCAATTTTTTCCACCAAAATTTTTTCAATAAATTCCAAAGAGCTTAATTGAGAAAAAGCTTTGTTAAAAGGAATAACAATTAAATAATCGATTCCAGTAGTTTGTAAAACGATAATTTTTTCTTCAACAGATTGAATTAATTGTAGTGGTAAATATGGCTGTAAAACTTTACGTGGGTGGGGATCAAAAGTAATCACTACAGATTTTGCATGATTGGTTTTGGTGGAGTGAACCAAATCTTTAATGATTTCTTGGTGGCCCAAATGTACGCCATCAAAAGTACCCATGGTTACTACTGCGTTTTCTAGCTGTTTAAAGTTTTCTAATCCCCAAAAAATCTCCATCAATT
>JACCDH011550088.1_pt1 | contig 19598 bp, 15 predicted proteins | sample 7442481 | NCBI WGS metagenome assembly JACCDH01 (sample SAMN15323433, study PRJNA562643) | freshwater metagenome | isolation source: river surface water | place: USA:Blue River Watershed | collected 2017-08-15 | reverse complement strand
CTTGCAGATTTAATGTTATTAGAACAAAGAATACCAAGAATTCTGAAATAAAATTTAAACAGATGGAAAGTGAATTCATATATCATGTAACGACTCAGACAGAGTGGGAACAAGCAAAAAAGGAAGGCGCATATAAGCCTGCTGGTTTTGAAGCAGAAGGGTTTATTCATTGTTCTTCAGAGAAACAAGTGGATGGCGTATTAGATCGTTTTTACAAAGGTCAAACAGGATTGGTTAAATTAAAGATAGAAAAGTCGAAATTAGAAAGACCCCTATTGTTTGAATTGGCAACCGATTTGGATGAGTTATTTCCACATATTTATGGGGAGCTCAATATAAATAGCGTAGTAGAAGTTATTTCAATAACTTAAATTATATGAAACACTTATTTGCTTTATTGATTTTTGTTTTGTCCTACCAATTATTGGCAGCTCAAAATATTTATCCTAATAGTCTAACGACTGAGAGCCATTTAGATAGTAACCTAATTAAGAGGTATAAGAAAAAGATTGATACCAATAGGATTACGATTGAACTCAACAGAGTCACCGGTATAGCAAGTTTTTACAGTGTTGGCTTAGATGGTACTTTGACCAGTACGGGAGAGCGTTACCGAAACAACAGGTTAACTGCTGCAAGTAATATTTTTAATTTAAACACTTTAGTGAGAGTCACCAATTTAAGAAATGGCAAAACGGTACTTGTAAGAATTAATGACCATATGCACCCTAATATGTTAAAAAAGGGAAGGGTGATAGACTTAAGTGTTTTGGCAGCGAAAAAAATTGGTATCGCAAATAATGGGGTAGGCATTGTAAAGGTTTCAGTAGAAGCAATCGGGCATAGTAAGGTGAATCCAAAAAATGAATAAAAGATGGTTTTATAATTATAATTTCAACATACACATTTCAATATGAAAATTTTAAATACGTTTATGAAAAAGTCAATAGTATTAACCTTAATGTCTTTAGTGATAATGGGGGCTTCCATTGCGCAGGATACCAGTTCTGTTGTAAAAAAATCATCCATAGCCATAAAAGTGGGTGTTTTGGATTACAAGAAAACAAACAAGACGGAAGGGTTGGCTACAAGTGCAGTGAATTATGGTGTACAATATTTAAAAGGAGTCACTAAAAAAATTGACTTTGTTGCCAATGTAGATTACGCATCCATAAAATATCCTTATTACATGTCTTTGAAAGTGCCAACAGCAGATAAAGAAAAGACGAATTTAGCCGTTGACTTCAATGCCAATTACAAATTTTTAACTGATGACCATAAAATAGTACCCTATGTAACAGCAGGGGTGGGGGTAAATGCAGACCATTTTTCTTACTATACCGCTTATTTTCCTGTAGGAGCTGGTTTACAAATTAAGGCCAAACAAGGATCTTTTATTTTTGTACAAGCAACCCATAGAGCGGAATTAAGTGAATTAACAAAAAAGCACAATTACTATTCTGTTAGTTATTCTTTCCCAATCAAATTAAGAAATAAGAAACCGGTCATGATCCCACCTGCTCCAGTGAGAGTTGATGGAGATAATGATGGTGTGGTGGATAGCTTGGACCAATGTCCTAACCAAGTAGGTGCCGCTAAGTATAATGGATGTCCTATTCCAGATACGGATAATGATGGTGTTAATGACGAGCAAGATAAATGTCCTAATTTAAATGGTACCGTTAAATACAATGGATGTCCTATACCAGATACAGATAAGGACGGTGTAAATGACGAGCAGGACAAATGTCCAAATATAGCTGGATTGTCAAGATACAATGGATGTGCCATTCCAGATACAGATAAAGATGGAGTTAATGACGAAGAAGATAAATGTCCAACAGAAGCAGGCATTGGAGCAAATAAAGGATGTGCGGATGTCCAACCTTTACTCAATGAAGTTGCAAGTGGATTTAAATTTGCAAGTGGTAAAGTGATTTTATCCAAAAAGGTATTAAACCAATTAGATAAGGTAGTTGATGAATTGAATAAATATCCAAATGTAAGTTTAGAAATTGTAGGAAATACAGACAATACAGGTACTAAAAAGATAAATACTAAATTATCCGAAAAACGTGCAGCCGTGGTGTATGCCTATTTAATTAAAAAAGGAATTGATTCCGCTAGACTTTCTAAATTAGGTGTGGCAGATACAAACCCGATTGCAAGTAATAAAACTAAACTAGGAAGATCGCAAAACCGAAGAACAGACATGAATGCTAAATATTAATGTTTCATTCATTCTTGCGCTCCTTTAAATAAAGATGCCCCTAATTTAGGGGCATCTTTATTTAAAATACATTTACTTCTCGTTCTAATAGGATATTGAATTTAGCATTTACCGAATGGATTATTTCCTCGGAAAAATCATACACTTCTTTGCCAGAGACAATCCCGTAACTAACAATCACCAATGCTTGTTTTTCGTAACAACCCACATTCCCTTTTCGAACCCCTTTCCAATTACAGGCTTCTATTAACCAACCGGCTGCAATTTTATAATCGTTATCAGAGATTGGGTAGGCAATTAATTGCGGAAAAGCAAAAATTAATTCTTCGTAAACCGCTTTAGATACAGTTGGATTTTTGAAGAAGCTGCCTGCATTGCCTAGTACTTTTGGATCAGGTAATTTGAGCGTTCTTATTTGAATAATGGATTGAGCGATGTTTTCTAAACTGGGATTGCGAATACCTTTTTCATGTAAAACTTCTCTAATGGCGCCATAATCGGTCTTTAACTTAGGTTGCTTGTGTAATTTAAATGTAACCTGGGTAATGATATATCTATTTTTAGATGCTTTAAATAAACTATTGCGATAACCAAATGCACAATCTTTATTTTGAAGCAGGATCCATTCTTCTTGTAAGATATCGTAAGCGGCTACCGACTTGATGCATTCTTGCACCTCCACACCATATGCCCCAATGTTTTGAATAGGACTTGCTCCTACAGTTCCTGGAATGAGACTTAGATTTTCAATGCCACCCCATCCCTTTTGCACGCAATAGCTTACAAAATGATGCCAGTTTTCTCCGGCGCCTACTTCTAAAACTACTTCGCTTGCCGTTTCTTCTACTTTCTTTATGCCCATCAATTCCATTTTAGCCACAATGCCTTCAAAATCTTTAGTAAACAAGACATTGGAGCCTGCCCCTAAAATTAATAGGGCTAAACGCTGCGCTTTTGCCCACTTGACCGCCTCCACTATTTGGTCTTTGCGGTCGATGGTCATAAAGAATTGCGCTTTTTCGGTACTAGCAAAACTATGATAGGGTTGTAAGGATATATTTTTTTCCGGAAGCATATAAATGAATGGGGCGTTAATTAGTTGGGATCTATGTCAATAATCATTTGAACAGTTTTGTATCTAGGGTGTACTTCTAGTAAACGAATATAATGTAGTAATTGTTTTTTTGCAATTTGTAGTTGCCCAGATTGGGTAGATATTTTCACACATAATTCCCAAATATATTTATTTCGAACCCTATTTACCAAAGGCTGAGCTGGTCCCAATACTGTTCTTTGAATTTCTGGCGTGAGTGTTCTTAAAAAATGGTTGGCGGCTTCCTCTGCAATGGAGTTGTCTTTATGTTTAAATAGAATACTCATAAGTCTACTAAAAGGAGGGTAGGCAAACTGTTTTCTATTTTGTATTTCAAATTGGTAGAAGCCTAAATAATCATGTTGTTGTACCAATTGTACAATTGGGTGTTGGACTTGACTTACTTGGATAATTACTTTTCCATCGCTATTTTTTCTTCCAGCACGGCCGCTTACTTGCTCCATCATTTGGAAGGCCCTTTCATTGACGCGGTATTGATTGAAATTAAGTAAGCTATCAGCATCGACAATACCAACTAGGTCTACATTTTCAAAATCCAAACCTTTTACTACCATTTGCGTACCAACCAATACATCTATTTGTCTTTGTTCAAATTGCTGAATCAATTGATCATGTTCGTTTTTGCCTTTTACATTGTCAAAATCCATACGTGCAACGATGACCCCTGGCAATGCTTGGTTTAATTTTTCTTCTATTTGTTCCGTACCAAAACTCTTTTGTTTAAAGTGTTGCTTGCCACATGCTTGGCAGGTTGTTACTATTGGATAGGTAGCGCCACAATAATGACAAGACAGTAAATGCTTTTGTTTGTGATAGGTGAGGGTAACATCACAATGAGAACAATGTGGGATCCATCCACATGTTTCGCAAATTAAATAAGCCGCATAGCCGCGTCTATTTTGAAATAAGATGACCTGTTTTTTTTGGTCAATGGTTTGTTTAATGGCAGCTAATAAGGCAGGTGTTAATATCGCAGTTCCAGCAGGTTGTTTTTTAGTATCAATTAATTGAATGCTAGGTAACTCCCCTTGGTTAAAACGTTCTGTTAAATGGGTATAGCCATATTTTTTTTGTTCCGCATTGTAGTAGGATTCTACCGATGGGGTAGCGGATCCTAAAATTACTTTTGCATTTATTTGATTTGCATAATAGATTGCCGTATCTCTAGCTTGATATCTTGGGGCAGGTTCTTGTTGTTTATAAGAGCCATCGTGTTCTTCGTCTACAATAATGAGGGATAGATTTTGATAGGGCAGAAAGAGAGCAGATCTTGCTCCCAATACAATTTTTATTTCACCGGTCTTTACCTTGTTCCAAATTTCTACGCGCTCATTGGGGTTAAATTTAGAATGATAAATGGCAATACTATCCCCAAAATATTGTTTAAGGCGTCGAATCATTTGCGCAGTGAGTGCAATTTCTGGCAACATATACAAAGCCTGTTGCCCCTTTTTTACAATCTCATTAATAAGTGCAACATATAGCTGTGTTTTTCCGCTTCCTGTAATGCCATGTAATAAATGTACCGGATGCGTTGCAAGTTGATTTTGAATAGATTCAAAGGCTATTTGCTGTTGAGGAGATAAACGGTGCGCCTTGGGGTCTCCTAGTACATGGCTATTTTGTATTCGGTCTATCTTTCTTTTTTCTGTAATTAAAATACCCTTGTCAATTAACGCTTTCAATTGTGCATGAGATGCATCCGATTTTTCTAAGATTGCTTTTTGACTTACTTCGCCTTCCGTTTTATGAAGATGCAAAAAAGCAAGCAATAAAGCCAATTGTTTTGGGGCTTTTGTCCATTCATTTAAAAGTTGCTCTAAGGTTGCTTCCGATTGATAAGCGGGGGCCAATAGTACGAAGGTTTCTTGTTTTACCTTGTATTTATCCTGCAGATTTTCTTGTACGAAACAAATTCCTTTTTGAATTAATTTATTGATAACCGGATAAACCGATTTTCGATCTAGAAGTTTTTGTACTTCGTTAATACTTAACTCTTTTTTAATAAGTAAAGCCTCGCTAATCAAGTATTCTGCATCGCTTAATTGATGTGTGTCAATTGCGTTATCCTCGTTGTATATAAAAACAGATTCGCTAGTAATTTTTAAATGGCTTGGCACTGCAGCTTGCATGACTTCTCCCTCTGTGCACATATAATATTGCGCCATCCATTCCCATAAAGCTAATTGTTGGGGGTAGACAATGGGCGCTTCATCTAGTACAGACAATATTGGCTTGGGGTTAAAGCCTTCCGGTTTTTGGGGAAGTAGTTTTTTTACAATGCCCGCATATCTTTTGTTGGCTCCCAACATAACTTCTACGCGCATTCCCTCCATAACTTCTTCTTGTAAAGAAGCTGGTATTTCCCATGTATAGTTTTTAGGAAGGGCAAGCGGTATGATAATTTCTGCGTACATAGATGATTGCAAAAATACGCTATGATTTTGGATAGTCCCTATATCTTCTCATTCCCTCGTCCATTATCTGATATACTTTTTCCTTAAGCTGTTCCATATCATTGAGGGTATAGTTAGAAACATCAATTGTTTTTAAATAAACGACTCTATTTAAACCAGGAGTTAAGGTAAAGACACTGTCAAAATGTAATCTATCTACCGCATCAATCATTAAAATGGGTTGAATGGGTACCTGCATTTCAATTGCCAATTTAAATGCGCCATTGAAGAAGGACTTTAAAGGTTTTTCTTCGGTCATGCTAAATGTACCCTCTGGAAAAATAAAAATAGAAATATGTTTATGAAGTGCCGCTTTTAAATTACGTAAACTTTGTGCACGTTTAGCTGGACTACTTCTATCTACCATAATTACTGCGGCTTGATATACCCATCCAAAAACAGGTATTTTAGAAGATTCAAATTTGCCCAGTGCGCGGATAGGTTGATGTTTTAATTGAACAATAGGGGGGATGTCCAAATAAGAATTATGATTGGATACAAATACATGGGGTTTCCCAAAATGATGCGGGGCTTCGTAAATTTCTTTGTGTCGAATACCAATAAATAGGTACCAGGTTTTGGCCCAATATCTACAAACTTTATAAATCCGATTACCCAATTTAGCCTTACCAAAAGGGAGTAAAAATAATAATGCGATAGCACTTAATCCAGTTAGACAGGCAAATACGACTAAGGCGTAAAGGCAATAAAGTATTTGAATAAATCGAATTATTGGTTTCATCGAGGCACTAATATAATAAAAAAGGCCCGAATAGAAATTCGGGCCGAACGATTGCTTGCTTTAATAGGAAAACCTATAAAAATATTAAGCCTTTAGGGGGTTTCTACCATATTTTTCATCATGTTGTGTAGCATCTAATCCTAATTCCTCTTCTTCCTCAGATACACGTAATGGTAACAATAAGGCGATGAATTTAAAAATTAAGAAAGAAACAGTAAAGCTATAAGTCACTACAATCAACATGGCTTTTAATTGTGTAAAGAAGAAAGCAGGGTTGCCATAAAATAAGCCGTCATTACCAGCAGGGTTGACGCCTTTGGAGGCAAATACACCTGTTAATAACATACCTACGATTCCACCAATACCGTGACAAGGGAATACATCCAAGGTATCATCTACTCTAGATAATTTGAAGGCATGACTTAATACATTTGAAATAACCGCACCAATCACGCCAATAAATATACTTTGAGGAATACCTACAAATCCAGCCGCTGGTGTAATGGCTACTAAGCCAACTACTGCACCAATACAGAAACCCAATACAGATGGCTTTTTACCTTTCATCACATCAAAGAACATCCAAGCTAAACCCGCAGCAGCTGCAGCAGTATTGGTGGTTGCAAAAGCATTCACAGCTAATGCATTCGCCCCTAATGCAGAACCTGCATTGAAGCCAAACCATCCAAACCATAATAAGCCAGTGCCGATTAATACATAAGGGATATTCGCAGGGGGAATTTCATGTTGTTCTAATTTTGCACGTCTTTGTTTTAATACGATCGCACCTGCAAGTGCCGCACAACCTGCACTAATATGAACCACGGTACCTCCCGCAAAGTCTAAAGCACCCATTTTTAATAAGAATCCATTGGGATGCCAAGACCAGTGTGCTAAAGGAGCATATATTAAGGTGATGAATAATACAATGAATAAAATGTAAGACGTAAACTTAATACGCTCTGCAACGGCACCCACCACTAAGCCTGGTGTAATAATGGCAAACATCAATTGAAACAAGGCAAATAATAATAATGGAATTGTCATAGCCGTCCCGCCTTGTAATGCAGGCGCCCCATCTACCACCCCTTTAAAAAACAAGTGTGTTGTAGGATTGCCTATGAATCCATTTATGGATTCGCCAAAACTTAAACTATAACCAAAGCTTACCCAAATCACCGATACGATACCTGCAGAAACGATACTCTTAATCATCGTAGAGATAATGTTTTTACGATGTACCATTCCCCCGTAAAAGAAAGCCAATCCTGGAGTCATGATAAATACCAATGCGGTTGCTACTAATATCCAAGCAATGTCTGCTGGGCTAAACGTGTCAGGATTGCCGGCATAGCTTGGTAACTGGGGCACAAACAGTGCAGCGATGGCCACTACCAATAATAAAATGAAGGGAGTGAATTTTTGTACAATTTGGTTTTTCATGTGTTTCTATTTGGGTGAGCTAATGATATTATAAAAAATAATATGTAACATTTACAAGACAAATATAGGTAGAAATATAGATTTTATAAAAATAAATTACACATATAAAATTATATTAATAAATAGATTATTTTAGTTTAATATATTGATTTACAAATTATTATGATATCATTATTTACTAAATCAATGAATTATTCAGTTGCCAATGTGGAAAAAAAATAAGGGATTCGTTATCGAATCCCTTATTTTTTCATCAAATGAATGGAAATATGATATATGTAATTAATTTATATGGATGATGCCAATAGGCTTGCATCTTTTGATTCTAAAAGGGTAGAACCTGTCAGGAAGATATCTACTTTACGCGCACATTCTCTTCCTTCACTTATTGCCCATACCACAAGTGATTGACCGCGTCGCATATCTCCAGCAGTAAATACTTTATGGATATTGGTTTGAAAGGCGCTTTCAGTCGCTTTCACATTGCCTCTTTCGTCTAATTCAATACCTATTTCATCCAGCATACCAGTGGATTGTGGATGTAAAAAGCCCATTGCAAGCAATGCCATTTCACATGGAATTTCACGAAGGCTTCCTTCTTTCTCAGTAAACTTAGCAGGACGACCATCTGCGGAGCTGGTCCATTCTAAATCTACAATTTGCAATGCTTTTAAATTTCCATTTTCGTCTCCGATAAATGCTTTTGTAGCGACTTCCCAAATTCTAGTAACTCCTTCCTCGTGTGAGGTAGTTGTTTTTAACAACATAGGGTAGGTAGGCCAAGGCATATAGGGCGCTCTTGTTTCAGGAGGCTTTGGCAATAATTCAAATTGAGTGATTGTTTTTGCACCATGTCTATTGGAAGTACCCACACAGTCACTTCCTGTATCTCCACCGCCAATCACCACCACATTTTTTCCTGTAGCGAGTAATTCAGTTTCTTCAATAGGAAGATTGCTTACTCTTTTATTTTGTTGTTTTAATAATTCCATGGCATAATGCACTCCGTTTAATTCGCGACCAGGAATAGGAAGGTCTCTTGGTATAGTGGAACCTCCTGCTAAAACAACAGCATTATAGTCACGCATAATGTCATTTACACGCACATTCACGCCCACATTCGAATTGCATTTAAATACAATGCCTTCTTCTTCCAACACACTTATTCTTCGTTCAACAACTGTTTTTTCTAATTTAAAATCAGGGATACCAAAGCGTAATAAGCCACCTGGTTTTGCATCTCTCTCAAATACAGTTACTTCGTGACCTGCATAATTTAATTGTGCTGCAGCGGCTAAGCCAGCTGGGCCTGATCCAATGACAGCTACTTTATATCCACTGCGCATATTGGGTTTGCGCGGTTGCACAAATCCTTTTTCAAAAGCAATCTCAATAATATGTTTTTCAATTTCTTCAATGGTAACAGCAGGTTGATTAATACCCAATACACAAGCGCTTTCACAAGGTGCAGGACAAATACGTCCAGTAAATTCTGGAAAATTATTAGTGGAGATTAATATTTCATATGCCTCCTTCCACTCTTTACGATAAACAGCATCATTGAATTCTGGAATGATATTTCCCAAAGGACAGCCGCTATGACAAAAAGGTACACCGCAATTCATGCATCTTGCTGATTGCTCGTTTAATTTTTGCTCTGGCAAGGCAGCGACAAATTCTTTGTAGTTTTTCTTTCTTTCCTCCACCGGCAGTTTGCTGGGGAGTTCTCTTGTATATTCTTTAAATCCGGTTGGCTTTCCCATAAATATTTTTTTATTATTTTCCTGCGATTGCGGCTGCCTTTTTTGTTTGTAACACTTTTTTGTAATCGCGTGGGAATACTTTGATAAAATGTTTTAATTGGTTGTCAAGATCGCTTAAAATAAATTTAGCAACACTGCTTCCTGTTTTGTCAAAATGAGTTTGAATCATTTTTTGTAATTCAGGAACGTCTTCTGCTCCGACAGGATCTAGGTCTACCATTTCTTTGTTACATAAACTATCAAAATCATTTTGAACATTATATACATAAGCAATGCCCCCGCTCATTCCTGCTGCAAAGTTTCTACCAGTGGGTCCGAGAATCACGGCTAAGCCACCGGTCATATATTCACAACCATGGTCGCCAATGCCTTCCACTACCACCGATGCGCCAGAGTTTCTTACCGCAAAACGTTCTCCTGCTTTACCTCTGATATAGGCATGGCCACTTGTAGCACCATAAAACGCAACGTTGCCAATTAAGATATTTTCTTCTGGAACAAAGCTAGCTTTTTTATCAGGGTATACAATTAATTGGGCACCGCTTAATCCTTTTCCAAAATAGTCATTGGCATCCCCCTCTAATTCTAAGGTTACCCCTGCTGTATTAAAGGCGCCAAAACTTTGTCCTGCTGTTCCCGTAAATTTAAAGTGAATCGTATCCTCAGGTAAACCAGCTCCTTTATGTACTTTGGTAATTTCATTGGATACAATGGTGCCAACCGTGCGGTCTGTATTTTTAATTTCAAATGCAGCAGTTATTTTTTCTTTTTTCAATATAGCAGGTTGTGCTGCTGCTAATAATTTCCAATCCAATACTTCGGCTAAACCTTGATCCTGTGCTTCTGTTTGGTACAATCCAACACTTGCGTCTGCTGGTTCTTTATACAACACGGCACTTAAATCTAAGTTCTTATATTTCCAATGATTAATATGGTCACGCATTCTTAATGCGTCCACTTGACCAATCATTTCATTCACGGTTTTAAATCCTAATTCAGCCATAATTTCACGTAACTCTTCTGTAATGAATTCAAAGAATTTAACTACATGGTCCGGGTTGCCTTTAAATCGCTTGCGTAATTCAGGGTCCTGTGTAGCTACACCTACTGGGCAAGTATTCATATGACATTTACGCATCATGATACAACCTTCTACTACTAATGCAGCAGTAGCCACACCCCATTCTTCAGCACCTAATAAGGCGGCGATGGCAATATCACGACCCGTTTTCATTTGGCCATCGGCCTGAACTACCACACGAGATCTTAATTTATTTTTTACTAAGGTCTGATGTGTTTCGGCCAATCCTAATTCCCATGGTAAACCCGTATGTTTAATGGAACTTAAAGGAGAGGCGCCGGTACCGCCATCAAATCCTGCAATTAATACCACATCTGCTTTTGCTTTAGTCACCCCTGCAGCAATGGTTCCAACCCCCGCTTTAGAAACTAATTTTACATTGATTCTAGCAGCACGGTTGGCATTCTTTAAATCGAAAATTAATTGAGATAAATCTTCAATGGAATAAATATCATGATGCGGAGGAGGAGAAATTAAACCAACTCCAGGTGTGGAGTGTCTAGTTTTTCCAATCCAATCATCTACTTTGTCGCCAGGCAACTGTCCACCTTCACCAGGTTTTGCACCTTGCGCCATTTTAATTTGAATTTCGTCTGCTTCTGTTAGGTATTGACTGGTTACTCCAAAACGAGCACTAGCTACTTGCTTAATGGCGCTGCGCATAGAATCTCCATTTTCCAATTTTTCATAACGTATTGGATCTTCTCCACCTTCACCCGTATTACTCTTGCCGCCTAAGCGGTTCATTGCAATAGCTAAAGTGGTATGCGCTTCCCAGGAAATAGATCCAAAGGACATGGCGCCTGTTGCAAAGCGTTTGTAAATTGCAGATGCAGGCTCTACTTCATCAATTGAAATGGAGGGTCTTGTTGGTTTAAAGTCAAATAAACTTCTTAAAGTGCAAGCTTTTTCACCTTGATCATTCACCAACTTTGAATATTTTTTGAAACTAGCATAGTCTCCCATGCTCGTTGCATGTTGTAAAGCATGAATGGTTTGTGGATTAAATAAATGCGCTTCCCCACGTCGTTTCCATTGGTAAATACCGCCTACAGGTAAGCGATCAATGGCCGCTGATTTTTTAGGGAAGGCAATATTGTGTTTTGCTAATATTTCTTTTGCAATTTCATCTAGTCCCATTCCTTCAATGCGAGAAGTAGCTCCGGTGAAATGTCTATTGACTACTTCTTTGTTGATACCAATGATTTCAAAAATTTGTGCACCTTGATAAGATTGTAATGTTGAAATTCCCATTTTAGAGAATACTTTATACAAACCTTCGTTCACTGCTTTGATATAATTTTTCTTCAAATACTTGTCATCTAAATCGGTATGGATATGACCCGTTAATTTCATATCTCGAATACTTGACATGGCTAAGTATGGATTAATGGCGGTTGCCCCAAAGCCAATCAAACATGCATAATGATGTACTTCCCAAACATCGCCTGCTTCTACAATAATGCCTACTTTACCTCTTAACCCTTTTTTAATTAAGTGATGGTGAACAGTAGAGCAAGCTAATAAAGAAGGGATGGCTGCGTGTTCTGAATCAATAGAACGATCTGTAAGAATCAATACTTCAAATCCATCATTGACAGCGTCTACAGCATATCGACACAAACGATCTAATCCATTCTTTAAGGAGCCTTCTTTTCCGTCAGCTCTAAAATAACACTGTAAGGTCTTGGCTTGGAATACACCTGTATCAATACTTCTAATTTTCTCTAATTCGTGGTTGCTTAAAATAGGATGATTTAATGCAACACAGTGACTTGCCATGGGGTCCTCAATCAATAAACTTCCTTGACTTCCTACAAAAGTGGCTAAGGACATGACCATACGTTCTCTAATTGGATCAATCGGAGGGTTGGTTACCTGTGCAAACAATTGCTTAAAGTAACTGGTAATATGTTGTGGTTGATCACTTAAAACTGCTAATGGAGTATCCGTTCCCATGGAACCAATGGGCTCTTTGCCATCCAAGGCCATTGGAATAATGATTTGCTCTAAATCTTCTTTTGAATAACCAAATGCTTTTTGGTATTTGAAAATTTGATCATGCTCCAAATGTGTAAACTGAATTCTTGGTTCAGGTAATTCTTCTAAACGAATTTTATATTTATTCAACCAATCTCCATAAGGTTGTTGGCTGCAAATTTTTTCTTTTAATTCGGTGTCGCTAATGATACGTCCTGCTTCCATATCTACCACAAACATTTTACCCGGTTGCAAACGTCCTTTTTCAATAACGGTAGATTGGTCTACAGGCAAAGCACCTGTTTCAGAGGCCATGATAACGCGGCCGTCATTGGTTACACAATATCTAGAGGGTCTTAAACCATTTCTGTCTAAAGTTGCACCAATCATTTTTCCATTGGTAAATGAAATGGATGCGGGTCCGTCCCATGCTTCCATAATGGCTGCATGGTATTCATAGAATGCTTTTTTAACGGGATCCATTAAATCGTTGCCATCCCATGCTTCTGGAATCAACATCATCATTACATGTGGTAAACTTCTTCCACTCAAAGTAAGCAGCTCAATAACATTGTCTAAACAAGCACTGTCAGATTGCCCCCCAGTTACAACGGGTAAAATCATATCCAGTTCTTCCTTGCTAAAGAAAGGAGAGTAGAAGCTAGATTCATTGGAACGTAACCAGTTTAAATTTCCTTGTAAAGTATTGATCTCTCCATTGTGTGCAATATATCGGAAGGGTTGTGCTAATTTCCAAGAGGGGAACGTGTTGGTAGCAAAGCGAGAGTGCACCAATCCAAAAGCCGACACCACTCTTTTGTCGCTTAGGTCAGGAAAGTATTCACGCACTTGATGACTTGTCAATTGTCCTTTATAAACAATAACATTTGGAGAAAGTGAAGTTATGTAAAAATCGATCTCCCCTTTTTTAATCGTATTGTTAATAGTGTGTGAAGCGTAGTTTCTTAGAATAAATAATTTACGTTCAAAATCGGCTGCGTCTTTAACATGCTCAGGCTTTTTTACAAACACCTGCTCCATGATAGGCTCAACAGATAAGGCAGTAGGCCCAATGGTACTTTTATTTACAGGCACATTTCGATAGCCTATAATTTCAATATTTAACTTTTCGGCAGCACGTTCAAAAATTTCCTTACACTCTGCAGCAATTCCTTTTTCCGTTGGAAAAAAGATAAAGCCAACTCCATATTCTCCTGCATTGGGTAAATGCAACCCTTTGTATAATAATTCGTCAAAAAAGAATTCGTGTGGAATTTGAATCATAATACCAGCACCATCACCTGTATTCACCTCACTGCCGCTAGCACCACGGTGTTCCATGTTCTCTAAAATAGTTAAGGCATCTCCTACATTTTGATGAGATTTAATACCCTTAATATGGGCAACAAATCCAATACCACAGGCGTCATGTTCAAAAGCAGGATCATACAATCCCAATTGCTGATTTTCCATCATACTTCTACAATTAATTAAAGGATAAATTCGTAGGAAAGGTTCTGTGGAAAATTACAAAAAAATAGGTGTTTTTTATGTCAATCTTGCAATGAAATTACTAACAGTTTGAAGAATGTCAAATTGGAAACGTTTTCGTTAGAAATTTTCTAATAACGAACGTTCGCATTTACCCCTCCATTCGAAAAGATTAAATGATATCTGTGCGAAGCGTGGTGTTAAAGGAGGAAGAAGTAATGGAATGGGTTTTAGCAAAGATGCCAAATAAGGAGCTGCCGGAGCCACTCATACTTGCATAAATAGCGCCAGCTTCATAAAGTTGTTCTTTGATTACGGCAAGCAATGGATGCGCTTTGAAAATAGGAGCTTCAAAGTCATTCACCAATACATTTTTCCAATCTTCAATAGGTAGGGTAATGATCTCGGCAATAGATTGCGATTTAGTATGTGGATGCAATTGTCCAAAAGCCCAAGCTGTAGAAACATGTATGCCGGGATGGATGAGTACGAAACGGTAGTTAGATAAGTCTACTGCAATGGGATTTAAAATTTCACCACGTCCTGTAGCATGACAAGCGTTATTGTGTACAAAAAAAGGACAGTCACTACCCAACTGTGCTGCATAGTCTATGAGTTGATTAGTTGGTAAACCTAAATTAAATTGGGTATTCAGTAAGTTAAGTACAGCAGTTCCATCGCTAGAACCACCGCCCAGTCCCGCTCCCATAGGAATATGTTTATGCAAATGAATCTTAACCGGAGGTAAATTGGGAAAATCTTTTTTCAGCAATGTATATGCTTTTACACATAAATTTTGGGTAGCATCACCAGGAATCGAAAGTCCAGTATGAGAAAATTCAACAGGGGTAGTGGTCTCATTGCTATGTATTATTTCAACCATATCCCGAAGACCCACAGGGTAAAAGACCGTTTCCAATTCATGGAAACCATCTGCACGTTTGGCTATTATAGATAATCCTAAATTTATTTTACAGTTTGGAAAAGCAATCATGTGCAATTGAATTAGGATTTCTTTTGCTCATTACGTTTTGCAATTTCATCTCTTATATCAATGGCGCGGATATAGTCCTCTTGTTCTAATACTTCGTTAAGCAATTGATTCAATTCAGCCATGCTCATATTAGATAAATCATTACCCGGGGTAGGTTGGTTAGAGAGGTCGGGTGTTTCAATTTTTTGTTTTTCAACTCCTTCCCCTTCCAATCCTGCTTGTTCTAAAATGTCGGCGTTCACAAAAATGGGACAACCAAAGCGTACCGCTAATGCCAAGGCGTCACTGGTTCTACTATCAATTTCTAAAGTATCATTAGCAGTGTAGCAAACCAATTTGGAATAAAAAATACCTTCTTGCAAATCACAGATATATACTTCTTGCAAAGCAATATCAAATGAAGTCATAAAGTTTTTCATGAGGTCATGTGTCAATGGGCGAGAAGGGTGCATGTTTTCTAATGCAACTGCAATGGCCTGTGCTTCAAATCCGCCAATTACAATAGGAAGTCTACGCGTTCCATTTACCTCGCCTAAAATAACTGCATAAGAGTTAGATTGGGTGATGCTATGGGAAAGGGCTACAATTTCTAATTCAATTTTTTGCATAGACATTTTAAGTACCCAAATTTAAATATAAAATACTTAAGCTGCTCCTTTTGATTTTAAAATTGCTGCAGTTAATGCAGGAACCACCTCAAAGGCATCTCCAACCACACCATAGTCTGCGGCTTTAAAGAAAGGGGCCTCTGAATCCTTATTAATGACAACAATGGTTTTGCTTCGGTTTACACCTGCTAAATGCTGGATGGCTCCAGAAATACCAATAGCTATATATAAGTTAGGGGCAATTTGTAAGCCCGTTTGTCCTACGTGTTCATGATGGGGTCTCCAGTCGGAATCTGAAACCGGACGGCTACATGCAGTTGAAGCACCTAATGCTTTTGCAAGGTCTAATAATACACCCCAATGTTCTGGTCCTTTGAGTCCTCGGCCGCCACTCACTACAAGCGTTGCTTCAGTCAAAGGCACTTCTCCTTTTATTTTATCTACCGCTGTAATTTTTAAGGTAGAAGCAGGTACATTTAAGGATAATTCATTTACGGTAGCTGCTCCTTCACTTGCAACTGCACCAAAACTGTTTTGATTAATACTAATTACTTTAACCGGGGTGTCAATTTGAATGGAAGCAAATGCTTTACCAGAGAATACCGTTTTAGTTACTACAAAACCGTTTGCAGTATTTGGTAAAGTACAAGCACCCGTTACCAATCCAGCATTTAATTTAACGGAAACGGCAGGGGCAACTGCTTTACCATTTACATTGTGTGCAAAAATAACCACAGCGGCACCTAGGTTTGCTGCCGCTTCTGCAATTACAGTTGCATTTACGCGAACATCAAATTGATTCAATGCTGCATTGCTCACTTGGTGTACTTTATTTACTCCATATTTACCTAAATCGGCAAGGTTGTCTTTTACTGTTCCTAATACCAATGCTTCCGCAGTGGTGCCTAATTGTTTTGCAAGCGCTGCTCCGTAAGAGATAGCTTCAAAACTTGCTTTTTTTATTTCTTGTTCGTCTTGATCAATGTATATAAGTACCATAAAATAGGGTTAAAGAGTAATTATTTTTTGTTTTATAGGGATGTTCCAAGTTTTATTAGATCACTTTTGCTTCTTCTTTTAACAATCTAACCAGTTCATCCATATTTGCTGGGTCCACCAATTTCACGCCCGATTTAGCTGGAGGAGTGTCAAAATTTTTGATTTGTGTACTTGCTGTTGTAATGGTTGCTTCTAAAACTTTTAACGGTTTAGTTCTTGCCGCCATAATGCCACGCATATTGGGGATTCTTTGTTCAGCCATTCCTTTTTGACAGCTTACAATAACGGGCAAACTGGTTTCACAGGTTTCTTCACCACCTTCAATTTCTCTGGTTACGGTAGCAAGGGTACCTGCTATTTCTAACTTAACTGCACTGGAAATAAAATTGCTATCTAGTAAAGCACATAACATCGATCCAATACTTGCACTATTGTAATCAATGGTTTCTTTTCCGGTTAAGATTAAATCATAAGCACCAGCTTTTGCAACCGCTGCAATTTCTTGTGCCACTACCAATGAGTCATTGCTTGTATTATTAATGCGGATGGCTTCGTCTCCGCCCAATGCCAAAGCTTTTCTAATAATAGGTTCTGTATCTGCACCCCCAACGGTTACCAAATGAATATTTACACTAGGATCCTTTTCTTTCAATTCAATAGCGCGCACCAATGCATACCATTCATCATAGGGGTTAATAATCCACTGCACTCCATTTTCATCGAACTTTGTACTACCTTCGGTGAAGGCAATTTTAGAGGTGGTGTCGGGCGTTTTACTGATACAAACTAAAATATTCATGATTGTCCATTTTGTTAAATGTTAATTAGTTGTTTATGCAACTAATGCAAATATAAGATAGATTTTACCATCTAGAGCGCAAAAATAAGTTAAGATGACCCGAATAGAAAGAATTATTGAGTTTTTAAATCAACAACCTAAGGATAACTTTCTAAGACATGCGCTGGCATTGGAATACAGCAAGATAGGGGAAGACCTAAAAGCCCGTGATTTGTTCCTCGAAATCCTGGTAGACTCCCCCGATTATGTAGGATCCTATTATCATTTAGCCAAATGCCTTGAAAGGCTGCAGGATAGGGATGGAGCAATAGTATGGTATGAAAAAGGGATGGCCGCAGCCAAATTAGCCAAGGACAATCATGCCTATAATGAGTTGCAAGCGGCTTATGAAGATTTGGTGTATTAAGCCAATCGATCGTTTAACTTTTTATCAATCAGCAAGAAAAAGTCCTCCGGCTTGTAAGTACGCCATTTTTCAAATTCCATCAATTCTACATACCTATTTAATTTTTTCAATAAATAATCGTGTTGCGCTGCTTGGTGTAAATTCACCATCACCGCCCAGCCATTTTCATCTGCAAGTTCTTCGTATAATTCTTCGTAATAGTCTCTGTCTCCGTTGTGAAAATTAAAAATATTTTCTCCTATCCATATAAATTTAAAAATACCCTCGTCCATTAATTTTTCTAAAATTTCTCTCTTAAAGGTCATGATATCATTTTCGATCGCATCATTCCATTCTCCAATCATTTCAATAATGGCAAATCCCATTTCATAGTCTACAAAAAGAAGTTTGATGTAAAGCGTTTTACTCCCCATTTCATCCCATTGTGGATGGATATAATAATTGTAAACCGTCTGTGAAAATTCAAATTCGCTATAGGTCTGGCCATAAAAAGGGGAGCGAGGGTCCTCCTCTGCCATATACAAATGTCTCCAATGATAATAAGGTTCTATCTCGTGCATCCCCAATTACTTTTGTTGCTTGTGAAATGCAATCAATCCTTCCATAGGTGATTTTACAATTTGGCCAATTTCTAATTCATAAGCTGCGGCCAATTGCTTAATGGTATCTTTAAATGCATAGGCAATACTTCCTGCAAAGTGAATGGGATGTAACCAGGATTCATTCAATTTAATTAAGTGGGTGAAGAAAAAATCATTGATGCCATCTTCAATAATATTTTCGATCATATAATGTCCACGATGTTCTGAAAGGAATTGGGCAAAAGAAGCCATGTATCTATTGGGTAAGGCTTGTTTGTAGATGGCGTCTAATATTTGGTCCTTATTAATTGCATATTTATTTGCAAAAGCGTGCATTAATTCCTCGTCAAAAGTTTGGTATAAATAATATTGCAATACTTTTTTTCCTAAATAAGCGCCACTTCCTTCGTCTCCTAAAACATACCCTAAGCCCGGACTGTTTTTGATCATTTTTTTACCGTTATAAAATCCCGTGTTCGAACCTGTCCCCAAAATGCAAGCCACTCCCTTTTTTTGTTGACAGGTGGCACGTGCAACGGCAACTAAATCGGTTTGAATATCTAAACTTGCTTTGGTAAATACTTTCTTTAAAGCTTTCTTAATTGCAGTTACATTATTAGGGTTGCTTAAGCCAGTTCCGTAAAAATAAACGGCATCAATGCTTTCTAGTGCTACTTTTTTCTGAAATGCTTTTTGAATGGTAGCAATCATTTCATCAACTGACAAAAAATAGGGACTCATTCCAATGGTCGTAATGGATTTTTTTTCTTTGCCTAAAACAAGGGTCCATTGACATTTCGTGGCACCGCTATCGGCGATAATGTAATTCTTGCGCATAACTTAAGACTTGTGTGTGAAAATAACCTTTTTAGTGTAATTTTAGCCGATAGAATATGAACATGCAAGAAAAT
>JACCDH011319253.1_pt1 | contig 19603 bp, 18 predicted proteins | sample 7442481 | NCBI WGS metagenome assembly JACCDH01 (sample SAMN15323433, study PRJNA562643) | freshwater metagenome | isolation source: river surface water | place: USA:Blue River Watershed | collected 2017-08-15 | reverse complement strand
CCTTCTTTCCGGGCTGCTCGCACATGCCGTTTTACGAGGACCCGGCGGGCTACGTCCGGGCCGTCTCCCACTTCTTGAAGGACTGACATCATGACCATCGATCACCTGAGTTTTGGCACCCGCAACATGGCGGCCACGCGGCATTTTTACGAACAGCAACTGGGCTTTGAGGTGTTGATCCACGAGCGGATGCTGGTGCAAGAAGGCGGCGAGGTGGACCATGTCTTTTTTCACACCGGCAACGGCTGCGCGCTGGCCTTTATGCAGTGGCACGGCACCCCGGGCGTGGCCACCGATTACGACGCGGGCATCAACGGCGGCCTGGGCGTGCCGCCGGGCACCTTCCACTTTGCCTTGCGCTGCGAATCGCTGGAGGCCCTGCTGGCCCGACGCGAGCAATTGCTGGCCCAGCAGGTGGTGGTGGGCCCCATCCTGAACCTGCCGCCGTATCAGTCCTTCTTTTTTGATGACCCGAACGGCCTGCGCCTGGAATACACCACCCGCGTGGCCCCATTCACCAGCGCCGACCAAGACCCCGCCAACCGCACCTTCCCGGTGAACCTGAGCCTGTTCAAGGACGCGTCCAAACCGGCGTGAGGCTTGGGGCTTGGGGCTTGGGGGGCGGATGGCAGCGGCACGCCTTTTGTGTTTCGATCAGCAACACTTGATTCATGAATGTAAATCTATGGAATTACTTTGATTGCAAATCTATCGGTTTTTGATCAGGAGGATCGCCGTGACGCAATGGACCCTGGTCAAACCGATCGACAACATCGAAAGCGCCGATGAAGCGATGGTGATGGGCATCATCCATCACCTGATCCCCGCGCTTGACGCTTGGCGTGGCGGTGAAGACCTCCGTGCCGAAATCGAAGCCAGCAAACAGGCACAACCCGGTCTGCAAGCTCGCGTGGACCGAGCGCGCAGTGCGCAGCGCGCCGCCAGCCAAGCGCTGCAAAACGCCAAACCCCTGACATTCAACAAAGCGTCCATCTGGCAGATGGCAAGCGCTTGGCTTGCGGGTGGTTTGACCGGATATTTCGTGGGGCTCGTTGCGGCCAGCGCCATGACCCTGATCCTGTCGGGCTGGTCCTTGAGCACGGCCCGAAGAGCAGCCAATGCCATCAAAAACAGCCTGTCTGAAGACCTCGCCGTCGCCGACAAGCTTCTGGCGTCCGCCGATACGGACTGCCAACAACAACAGCAAAGTCTTCTTGAACTCCAACAGCTTTTGCAAAGCCGTGAAGTCGGATTCCCCGCCCTCAAGGTCACCCCGATTGAGTTTGTCCTGCGCACAGCAGAGGTGGCCGGCCAACAGGTGTTGCTCGATCTGTCTGAATCCCACCCATCTGTCAGGCTCAAGGGCGTTGACGTTTCGGGCGTTGAGGCGGGCTTGGCACAGATCGCTGACAAGGTACAAGCCCTCCTGACGGTGCCGCCCCTGCTCACGCCAGCTGAGCATGCACAAAGCGACGATCCAATTCATGAATTGTTTGGTGAGGAAAACGACCTGCAGCAATTGGTGGGCGAATTCACATTGACGCTTGGCAAACTACGCGACATCCAGCTCAATTTGCCATTGGTGCCCAACAGCAGTCTGCTGCACCAGCGCGCAGCCCATCCCATGCGCCCTTCCGAAGGTGCAGCACCCAGCGTTCGAATCAGCAGCCAGCTCGATTCCAAAGTCATTGGCGAATTCATGGACCAGATCAACCAAAACCGCGATCGGGGTCTGGCTGTGTTTGAAGAACTCAACGATGTCTTCGACAAGCTCAACCGCGTCTGCGCGCTCTACGCCCAAGCGCGGATCAGCTCTGTCAACACCTTGCATGCCAACCTGCTTGATGTCCTCGGCAGCGCCAGTTGGTGTGGCCGGCGCATGTACTGTCCCAGGACCATTCAGTCGTCGGTTTACATGGAGGATATGCTGGGCCTGAAGGCATCCAAGGCCTACCTGCTGTCCTATGAGGACCTCCTCGACCGCCTGTGCCTGGACCTTGAAATTGACAAGCGCCTGAAAGCCAAGCCTGATCTAAAAGACCAGTTGGCGCAAAGCCACGACGCGGTGCAGCAGTTCATGGAAGGCGCTCAGTTCAGCGAGGATGGTCATCGACTGGATGTGGGGCAACGGCCTCGACATATCGAAGTGCAATTTGACGCGGCGGTCAAACACTTTTGCCATCTTCTGCAACAGGTGATGACCGGGGCGGCCTACCCGGTTCTCAACTTCTCCACGTCTGCCCAACTCTTTTACGACCCGGACAACCAGGAGTGGGCGTCCAACGTGGCCCCCTATACCTACTCCACCGCAGACGCCATTCGCTATGGCAGCGTGGTCAAAGCGTACTCGGATTTGATGATTCCCTTATGGGAACACCTCTGGACCGAGAAGGCCGACTTCCGCAAATCCGAGTTGTTTCGCACCAACGAGGAGATGCGCCGCATGACCGAGAAGGAATCCGAAAAGCTCATCGACATTGCCAACCAATTCCGCGCCGATATGCGCTCGGTCCGCGAAAACGTCTACATGCTCGAATCCGACCTCAAATCCAAATGCGCCGAAATCCTGAGCTTTCGGGACAGCATGGGCGCCCTGGGACTGATGTCCAAGCGCGCCACCGATGCGGTATCCGATCAACAAATGGAACGACTCGTGGTGGGCAACTCCACCCTAGGCATGGCCGATCGATATGAAACCATTTTGAGCAGCATGCCCCATACCCAAGCGGCCAACCGTGGCTCGGTGAACGACCCCATCGACCTGATCCGCGAGCCCGATGCACTGGTGCCACACGCCAGCGAGCAGCCCTCGCGTCTGCTCGATCAATGAATCAGGAGTCGCCATGTCCAACCAAATGGGTCCTCCGGGCATTTCGTACGCCGAACTCAATTCGGCGATCAGCGCTGTCCGTTCCGAATTGCGCCACGAGATCAATGACCTTCGACATGACATCAGCAATGTGCAGCGATGGGTCGAGCAAGAAATCCAGCGAATGGAGGAAGAGATGCGGCAAGTCGGGGAAATGATCGTCAACGCCATCCATCAACAGACCTTGGCGGTTGTGGGCGGGGTGGCGGCTTCCACCGCCATGGTGGAGCAAACCAAACGGCAGATCGAAGAAGATTTTCAGGCGACCCGAGGTCGCATCGAGGTGCAAACCGAATCGACGCTGCAGATCGAGGTGGGGAAAAAGGTGGCCGATGCCTCCGCAATCAAGGGCAAGCTCGAGTCCTTCTTTCAGGACATTCGACAGCGCTACGACCGTGCCTTGGTGGGGGTGGGTCTGAACCAGGAGCTCTACAGCCAGAATTTCCAAAAGATCACCGACGACTACCAGCAAAAACTGCGCGTCATTGGCGATCACATTTTTCGCATCAAGCTTGAAGACATTGCCCCAGCCGTCGATGCCGCGCGCGTGCCCTACGAAGACGCCCACAGCTTGCCAATTGAAATGGACCTGCTGCGCCTGTCCGCACGCTCGGCCAACCTGGACGAGACCCTTGAACTGCTCAAAACCAGCCGACTCGACGAGGTGACCCAGTCGCTCGATGCGCTTGACGAATCACTGATGGACTACACACGCACCGGGCTTGTGCCTTGCATGGGCGACGATGCCCTGTGTGTCCAGGGGCTGGCCATTTCCGATGACAAGGACTTCAGCCTGCTCTGTGGCCACCAGGCCCATGAACCACAAGGTCAGCAAGCCGTGTCACTGGAAATGCCCGATCAAAGCCTGGCCGCCTTTCATGGTCAAACGGCACAGCAGCGCGTTGCCAGGCAGGTGGCCATGTCGCCCCATCGCCCGGCGACCCATGAAGACATGGCCCGCTTGACCGAGGCCGCGCAGAACCTGGCCAGGCAAGACCTGATTTCTGCAGATGCCCTGGCCCTGTTCCAAGACTTTCTGCGCGCCGGCAAGCTCAGCCTGAAGGGGGCTTGACCATGGCCGTCCAACAAGAAGGCAGCAATGTGGTGATCAATCGTTCGGTGGCTGGGAGTGTGTTCCCCACCAGCGAGCGCGAATTGGTTTTCCCTGTCCTCATTGACGGCAGCGAACAGGCCGTGCACATCGGCGGGTCGGTCTATGGCCGTTCGCTGGCGCTGCGGGGGCAGGTGCGGGTGCATGGCCCGGTGGTCGCGCGTGGCGACACCGTGCTCCAAGCGGGCCAACAGCGAATTCAGCTCGATTCGGGCCTCACGATCAACGGTTCCCTCAACTGTCGGCACGATCCGCAGAACACGCAGGCCAGTCTGCAGGCGGGCGTCCAAACGGCGCGTGTGGTGGTGAAGGGAGACATTGCCGTCAACCAGGGCGTGTACCTGCGGGATGCCATTGTGTTTGGCAGCATCCGCGCCACCCACTGCGTGCTCGAGAACAGCCTGGTGCTGGGCACCTGCCTGATTGACGAAACCCTCAAGGTGCGCATGAGCACCATCGGCGGTTACGTCAGCCGGGACATCGCCTTTGAGGGCCACTGCGTCATGCTGCACAGCCTGGGGGAGAGCCTGAACATGCCGGTGTTTGCCCCCCACGAGTCCACCCCGGGCACCGTGCTGGATGCCGATGTGCGCTACTACCCTGCCATTCGTCATGGACACGGTCTGATGAACCGCTTGGCGCAGCCCGACGTGCGGTACCCGTCCTACGCACGGCTTTACCCACAAACCGATTGGGTCCGCGCCAACACCCTCACCAATCCAGCTCTTCATGAAGACGAACAGGGGCAGGTCCAGAAGTGGGTGCTGTCCATTGGTGGGCGCATCAGCGACATCTCCAAGATCAGTGAGGCTGTGGTCAGCCTGACCCAGATGCTCAAGTGCGGCTTCGAGTTCGAGCACTACGCCCCCAGCATTCGCCAGCAGCAGTTGCAGAGGGCCCTGGCCCCGCTCACCGACGAGGAGCGCTGGATCCTACAAACCGTTTGCGATACCCCGACATGACCCGCCTGTTCTTCTCCCTCATCCTCCCACCCCTGCTTTGGCTGCTGTTTGGCTGGCCTTCTCTTGACCGGACGGGCAATCTGGCGCTGCTGCTCGTCATGCTCGCGCATGTGTATGTGGTCATCTGGCAAGCGCCGCTCTTGCGACAGATGCGCGGCGACGACTTCACCTATGGCGCCGTCGCGCTGGGTTTGAACACCCTCTCTTTGCTGGCCACCCTGGTCACCACCGGTGCCATGTTCTTGATCTACGGCGGCAACATTGAGCAGATCGGCGATGTCCCCAAGCCCGTCTGGGGCGTGATCGGTCTATCGCTGCTGTTCACGTTGGTGCTGCCGCTGCTGGAAGGGCGTCACGCCGATTCGCTGCCCAAAGCCAGCGATCGTCGTCCGTACGAAGATCCGACCAACGGGTCATGACCGATCGAGGACATCATGCGATTTAGCTGGTTTAGCAAAGAGACATCCTCCATGTACGTGGCCCGACCGGCAGATCGGGCGGACGACCTCATTTACCTGCACCCAGACCAGTCCATTCCGCGCGGCACCAAGCTCACCGTGCGCAGCGACGAATGTGTGCTGTTTTTCCGGGAAGGCAAGTACATCGGCAAGATCGATCCCGGCACCACCGTCCAGTTGGACACGGCCAACATCCCCTTTTTGGGCCACCTGCTGATCGACAGACTGACCGACGCCAACCACTTCATCTGCGAAGTGTTTTTTGTGCGGCTGAGTGAAAAGCGATTTGACACCCCACGCACCGAACTGGGGCAATACAAAGACCTGAACTCGGCCAATGTGGTGGCCATGCACGGCAGCCTGTCGTACACCGTCCGGGTGACCGACCCCAAGGTGTTGATCTTGGCCCTGGGCGGTCAACATGCTGGCGCTGAACGCAACATCGAAACCACCTTCAACGGCCGCATGCTCAACCAATTGCGGGCCGCCGTCGGTCAGCGCGCCCAACGACTGCCCATCCTCAATGTGGTGTCCAACATCGACGCCGAAGCCCTGAGCGAAGATGTCAAAACCCTGGCCCGAAGCGAATTCCTGACATTGGGCATCGACGTGGCCCGGGTGTTTGACATGGCGCTGGCCCTGGATGACGCCAGCTTTGCGCTGCTGCGCGAGTTTGGCAAACAAGAGGCACAGTTGGCGCTGCAGGCCAAGGGCATGCAACTGGCCACCAATGACGGCTTTGCTGAGTTCAACATGGTCCAGGCACAACGCGCAGCCCTCGAAGGCCTGGGCAAAGGCTTGGAGTCGGGACACGGCCCCCTCATCCTGGGTGGGATGAACCTGGGCGGCAACCTGACGGGCATCAACCGCCCCCCCCAACGCGCCGCACCGCCTGCAAGGCGACCCGGCGTGCTCAGCAGCCAGATCGGCTATTTCATCGTCACCGACCGAGGCGAACAAGGTCCCTACTCTGCCCGCCAGGTGGCGCTGACCGCCATCTCCAAAGGACAAGGCCTGGGCCAGTTGCAGATACGCAGCAGCGAAGACGCCGAAGGTGTGAGCTACCCTGCCGACGCCGAACCGTCCATCCTGAACGAGTACGAACGACGTCGACCGCCCGGTGCGCGCCCACCCGTGAACAACGCCTCTGCGACGCAGACCGCAGCAAGCCCTTCACCGGCCGGTGCGCAGCAGGCCTTCAACCTGGCATTTGACGGTGCGGCGCGCAACGGTGAGATCGTGGCCAGCGAACTGAGCACCCTCGTTCAACTGGCGATCACCTTTGGCTTGGCGCCGGATCCCAGCGCTGCGGAGGCGCAAATTCGCCAGTTGGCCCAGTTGCGTGGGGTGCGCATCCTGGCATAGGCCGCTGTGCGGACTGTGGGGGCAAGGGCGCCCCATTGACGCGCGACACACCTTGACGCATCGCATGGCTCACCCGGCGGCGATCGCACAACTGATCCATCAACTGAACATGGAGAAGGCTTCGGATGCACCACCCACTCGATATCGTCAATGACCATTTGCTGCTCCGTATGCCGGACGGACATTGGCTCTTGGACACCGGTTCGCCCCAAAGTTTTGGCCATACAAACCGGCTGTCTGTGAGCGGACAAACGTTCCAGGTGGCAGAGCAGTTCATGGGGCTCAACTCGACCAGACTGTCTGACCTGAGCGGCCTTCAGGTTCAAGGCTTGATTGGAACCGACGTGCTGAACGCGTTTGATGTGGTGTTTGACATCCCGCATCAGCGCGTGCTGCTCTCGCCAACGCCCATCGACATCACTGGGATTCAATTGCGCGTCAACATGGTCATGGGGGTGCCCACCACGTCCATCCAGATTGGGCACCGGCCCGTGAACGTCTTTTTGGACACGGGCTCAACGATTTGTTATTGGCAAGATGCGCAACTGACCGACTTCCCGAAACACGACCTTCGTTCGGATTTCTTTCCGGGCATCGGTGACTTCGACGTTCAGACGCATTGGGTTCCGTTTGATTTGGCAAGCGAACGCTTGGAGATGGTCTGTGGCACCTTGCCGGGCATGCTCGGCTTGACGCTTTCCGCCGTGGGCATGGGCGGCATATTGGGCAACGCCTTCATGGCCAACCGGCTGGTGGCGTATTTGCCAAAGTCCAAGAAAGTGATCTTGGCATGAACGTCCCGCACGCATCCTGGGCCGACGGGTACGACCGGCTATACGAGAAGTCGTTTGGCAGCTTTTATCGGCACCTGACCGACCTCACCCTGGAGGTCATCTTGACGCAGACCCGCCCAGGCGACAGGGTTGTGGATTTCGGTGCCGGGACAGGCCGCTTGGCCATCCCTTTGTCACGACAGGGCCGGCAAGTCACGGCAGTCGAACCGTGTGTTGAGATGCTTGAGCAGTTGCAAGGCAAGGATAGCGAGCGACTCGTTCATGTGCACCCGTGCCGAATGGCCGATTTTCAAAGTTCAATGCAACATGACTTTGCATGCTGCGTCTTTACCGTTCTGCTCTACCTGCTCGATGACGAACAGTTGAGCGCGTCCTTGAAGGCAGCGGCGGCATCCCTTCGACCAGGGGGGCGGCTTTTGCTGGATGTGCCCGCCCCGTCACTGTTCCATGGCGTATCAAGATCTGGGACCGATTTTTCAAGGTCGGTACGGGTCGACCCCATCGGACAAGACAGGTATCGGTATGTCGAGGATTCCTGGCTTTTGGACGATGCTGGTCAAAAGCAGCTGTATCAAGATGAGTTCACCATCCGGTACTGGCCCTTGTGCACGGTGTTGCAGACGGCAGAAACATGGGGACTGTTGCTGCGCAAGGACATGGGCCATGTGTTCGCAGGTTCTGGCGCCAACTACCTGCTTTTTGAACGACACGGGGCATGAATCGACGTGGATGGGCATGGGGCAGGCCAGACCCATAGCTGGACTTGCGCCCCACCACTGCTGAGGTCCACACTGACTGCATTCGCGGTGAACTTGAGCCTGTCCAAGGACGCGCTCAAACCGGCGTGAGGCTTGGGGCGAGCGGGTGTTGACGTGGTAGCTGGTCACCTCCTCGTCTGGCAGGTCGCCGCTCGCTGGCGACCTGCCTCAAGGCCGTGCGCAGGGCTTGGCGCAATCGGATAGTGTTGTGGCGCGTTGGGATGCTGTGCCGCGCATGGGGTCTGCCTACATTGGGGGCAGGAGAACCCTGACATGACCCCCACCATTTTGATCACCGGCGCGTCCAGCGGCATTGGCCGGGCTGCTGCCAAACGTTTCCAATCCGCCGGCTGGCAGGTCATCGCGACCATGCGCACGCCCCAACACGAGCGCGAACTCAACACCCTGGATCGGGTGTTGGTTGAGCGCCTGGATGTGCTGGACCTGGCCTCGATTGACAGCGCTGTGGCCGCGGGGCTGGCCCGCTTTGGCCGCATTGATGTGCTGCTGAACAACGCGGGCTATGGGGCCTACGGGCCGCTGGAGGCCACGCCCATCGAGAAGATCCGCCGTCAGTTCGATGTGAACGTGTTGGGCGTGCTGGCCACCACCAAGGCCGTCTTGCCGCACATGCGCGCGCAGGGCAGCGGCACCGTTCTGAACATCTCGTCGATTGGCGGCAAGATGACCTTCCCGCTGGGATCGCTCTACCATGGCACCAAGTTTGCGGTCGAGGGCCTTTCCGAGTCGCTCCATTACGAGTTGCTGCCGCTGGGCATTCGCGTCAAGGTGATCGAGCCGGGCATGGTCAAGACCGACTTTGCGGGCCGCTCGTTTGACTTCAACCACGACCCCACCCTGCTGCCTTACCAAGCCCTGGTCCAGGCCTTTCTGGCAGCCATGGGGCCGATGGCCGAGAATGCGTCATCCCCCGAGTTGGTGGCCGACATCCTGTTGGCCGCCGCCACCGACGGCAAGGACCAGTTGCGTTACGAGGCAGGGGCCGACGCGGTGCAGTTGCTGGCCGCCCGCCGCGCTGCCGACGACGCAAGCTTTTTGGGGGGGATGCGCGCTCAATTTGGCCTTGGAGACCAATAACCCGATATGCATGCCACCACGTACGCCCTGGACTCGACCTGGCGTCCGCTTTTAAAAGACCTGGGGGTCTCGATGGGCCGTGTCTTGCGCCGGGCCGGCCTGTCCGACGAGCTCTTGCACCGACCGGGGGTGCGCCTGAGCGCGCGCGACTTTCATCGGTTTTGGGACGGTATCGACGCCGAGATGGCCGACCCGCTGTTGCCCCTCAAGCTGTGCCAGACGGTACGCAGCGAATCATTTTCAGCTCCCTTGTTTGCCGCACTTTGCAGCCCCAACGGGCTGGTGGCCCTGCAGCGCATTGCGCGCTACAAGGCCCTGGTGGCACCGATGCGGCTGGACATCCGTGCAGCGCGTGACCGGGTGTCGGTGGACCTGGTCTGGCTGGATCACGCCAGCGCGCCGCCGCTGTCGCTGGTCTTGACCGAATTGCTGTTTGTGGTCGCGCTGCTGCGCATGGGTACCCGCGAGGCGGTGCAACCCCTGGCAGTGATCACCCGCACGCCGCCCAAAGAGTCATCGGCCTACGCCCGCTTTTTGGGGGTGCCCGTGGAGAAGGGGACGCGCCACCGCGTGATCATGTCGCGCAGCGATGCGATGCTGCCATTTCTGACCTCGAACGAGGGCTTGTGGGCAGCCTTTGAGCCTGAATTGCGCACCCGCTTGGCGCAGCTTGATGCCTCGGTGACCCTGGTCGAGCGCGTGCGCTCGGTGCTGCTGGAGGCACTGCCAGGCGGCGGGGTGGACATGGCGGGGGTCGCCCAAACACTGGGCATGAGTGGTCGCTCGCTGCAGCGGCACCTGACCAGCCAGGGCGTGCGCTACACCGACCTGCTTCAGGCCACGCGCCACGCCCTGGCCCAGCATTACCTGGCCAAAACCCAGCTGCCGGCCTCCGAGATCGCCTACCTGCTGGGGTTTGCCGAACCCAATTCGTTTTTCCGGGCCTTTCGCCTGTGGTCGGGCCAGTCGCCCGAGTGCTATCGTCAAGCCCTGGCCGCATCCCCCTCCCCCGGCCAAGCGCTTGCCCAGCGCACCGCGCCACCCACCTTTTGCAGGAGCCGCTCATGACCCCATCCCCCACCCACACCGCGCTGCTCGATGCCTTGCACCTGTACTTTCAGGGCGAGAAGATCGAAGCGCTGGTGTTCATCTTGCCCATCGGGTTGCTGAGCCTGGTGTTTGGCGCCTGGCTGCTCACCGACCAGCCGGGCGGCTTTGCCAAGGGCGTGGCCATTCCCTGTGTGCTGATGGGCTTGCTCATGGGCACGGTGGGCGGTGTGGTGGGGCTGCGCACGCCGTCGCAGGTGGCGGGCATCGTGTCGGCCATCGAGGCCAATCCCAAGGCGGCCATCGAGGCCGAGCAAGCGCGCATGACGCGGGTGAACCAGGCCTGGCCCAAGTACCTGGTGATCTGGGGCCTGATGGCCGTGGTGGGGCTGTTGCTGCGCTTTGCCACCGCCTCGGATTTCTGGCAGGGCCTGGGCATTGCGCTGGTGTTCTTTGGCGGTGTGGGCTTGATGGTGGACGGCTTTGCCGAACGCCGCACCCACCCCTATGTCGACGCGCTGCAGCGCGGCCTGCTGGCCACCCCGGCGTCACCTTGAGGCTAGCAGTGCGGGCAGCAGGTCGGCTGCGCGCACAGCATGCAGCCGCAGATCCCGTCCGACGATGAGCTCGCAGCAGGTGCGGCCCTTGTGCTGGCCATCCGGCTTAGCGAGCGCGGAGTATGGTGTAACGCTTTTGCAGGGCAAAGAAGCCCAGTTTGCGCGTCTGCTTGTCTTCGGCGATCACTCCCTTGCGGTTGAATCCACCATTGAACACGGTGTGCCGTCGCTCAGATCGAAAGTCGTAAAGTAGCCAGGGCGCAATGCCGCAGACATAGGGCTTGGAGGCGCTGATGCGCACCTGCTCACTCAAAATTCGCGCCTGGCACTCCTCGGTGAACAGCTCATCGTCCCGGCCGTGGTGACCCGCTTTGGCGTCGGCCCCCGTTTCGGTAATGAGCACCGGGCGATCGGGATTCGATTGGTCAAGGAGGCGCTGCAGCCCTTCAAAACCTGGCTCGTACCAACCAAAATACTCGTTGATGCCAATCACATCCAGATGCTCGGCCAGACGGTCCTCAATCCGGAAGTGCTCCCGATTGATCAGGCAGGCCGCGCTGATCAGCCGACTGGGATCCTGTTGTCGGGCCGATTGCGCCAGCGTTCGCATGAAGGACAGGCGTGCATCGCTGTCTGCGTTTTCGTTACCAACACCCCAGAAGATCACACTTGCACGGTTGTGATCGCGTTCGATCAGCTCGTGCAACTGGTTGAGGGCATCGGCCAAGGTGCGCGGATTGGCGAAGTCGATCGCCCAATACACTGGGATCTCTTCCCACAGCAGAATGCCCACTTCGTCGGCCAGCCGTGCCACATGCTCATGATGGGGATAATGAGACAAGCGCAAGAAATTACAGCCCATGGCCCGCGCGTCTGCAAAACGGCGTCGCACATCGGCCTCTGTGGAGACCTTGCCCAGACGGACATCGTCTTCATGAACGCAAATGCCGCGCAAGAAGATGGGCTCACCATTGAGTAGGAGTTGCGTGCCCGACACCGAGATGTGGCGAAAACCCACCCGGTCTTCCAGGCGGTCTTGTCCACATTCGAAGTGAACGTCATAGAGGTGTGGATCGTCAGGGCACCACATGCGTGGGTTGCAATGCGCGAAGGCTTCGCCCTGGCCGGCGTGGATCGGAATCTCAAGGCGCAGGCCCAATGCCGGCACCTGGCAATGCGCCACGGTATCCAATGTCTGATTCAGCCGAATCCGAACGCACAAACCTCGCTCGGGCGTCCAGTCCACTTTGGCGCTACGGATGTGCAAGGACGGCAGACGCAGCAGGCATACCTCGCGGTAAATCCCACCATGGTTGAACCAATCCACATGACGCATTGGCACACGGTCAAGCTCTCGGCGGTTATCGACCTGAATTTGCAAGCGGTTGGGGCCCGGCAGCAAGGCCTCACTCAGGTCCACGCAAAAAGGGGTCGAACCGCCCAAGTGCGTGCCCATGAAATGGCCATTGAGAAAAACACGCGACTGGTAGTTGGCGGCGCCCACCCGCAGCACCGTGATGGGGCAGTCTGGGTCGGGCACATGGTCGATGATCCGGGTGTACCAGCCGCCCCCTTCAAAATGCAAGGTCTCGGGCCGCAGCATGGACCAGTTGGCCGGTACGGCCACCGTGCCACCTGTGTAGGGATCGTAATCACGAGGATGGGTCCAGGCTTGCGCCGGGGCCTGGGCCAAGGTGTACCACTTTTGCCGAAGCCCTTCGTCAAACAAGTCCAGCGTGAAGTGCCAATCGCCATCAAGACTTTGCTGGGGCCGCCCGCCCAAGGCAAGCAGGGTGTCGGCCTGCAACCGTGGCTGATCAAACGCCGACAGATAGGCCTCGTCATGCAAATGATGAAAAGGGTCCTGGGGCATGTTCATGTCACGACTTCCGTCTCTGATATCGGCATGGCATAGCCGATGCCCACCATGCGCCGAAAGCGCCAACCGCCTTCGACCACCTGCCAGTTGGGCCACAGACAGCGTGCAGCCATGGCCAAGGCGATCCAGCGAAACCAAGTGGAGAAGGTATTGGAGATGCCCTGGGGCTCCGTGTACCCCTGGACCCAACCATCTTGACGTCGAACCCCCTGCCCAGGGCGCCATAACTCATCTGGGAAGCCGCCATCCTCGTTCTGAATTGACAGCAGCGCCAGCAGCATCTGGCGCAGCCAATCCTCAATCTCTTGGCGTCGGTAATGGATGCAGGCATGACCATGGCAAAGCAAATCGACCAAGTCCACATCAATGCAGGCGCTGTGAACAGACGGCGAACACGACAAGGCGTAGTCAATGGCTCGCTCGTGATACGGCAAGCGCCTGCCTGTGGCGTACCAAAGGTGGAAGTTGTGCATGGAACCCGCCATGGCATGCAACAAGGCCGTCGGATCGAGGGCTTGGCCCACCCCCCAAAAGCCGGTCGCGGGCTCCTGCAGACGCTCATGCCAGGCAAACAGCAGGTCCAAGGCCTGACGTACCCGCTCCTGCTCGCCCTGCTCGGCCAGACCCAACAAAAAACTCACCAGGTTGACGATGTTGTTGCCCTCCTGCCAAGGGTCACGCAGGTCGCGTTCGCTCAACCAGGCTTGCAGGGTCAGGGGCTCAAGGAAGGGGCGAGCAAACGTCAGCAACTGGGGCCTGGACGGACACAAGGCCTGGATGGCCCCCAGGCTGTAGTTGCTCACATGGAAGTCGATGTAAGCCCAGGTGTCACGCAACAAAGGCTTTTTGAAGACCGTGTCGTCGGTCATGCCAGGGATGCGGAAGATGCCATCCGCACGGCGATGGCCCTCCAGCCAGTCGACCAATTCCAAGCATGTGTCCTCTCGCCAATGCACCAAGTCGCCCAGCAATTGGCGTGCCATGACAGCGTTGTAGGTGCCAGGTAGCAGCATCCCTGGCCAACGATCGACATCGTGCATCGCACTGATGCGTGTGACGCCCAAGGGCCGACCTGGCACTTGCATGCGCGTTAGCCAGTCCAGGCTCCGCTGGCGCGCCTGCTCAATGCCTGTGCGCAGCGCAAGGTCAGTCGGGCTGGAGAATGCTCGGTTCGATGGCTTCATGACTTAACCCTTGACGGCACCGGCGGTCATGCCCGCCATGACCCGCCGCTGTGCCAGCAGGAAGAAAAGAATCACCGGCAATGTGGTCATGGCCGACAAGGCCATGACCCCCTGAAAGTTGACCCCTAATTCACCATTGAGGTTCATCAGCGCCACCGGCAGGGTATAGGTGGCTGGCGACTTGGAGACCACCAGGACGGGGAGCCATTGCGACCAGTTCAGCAAAAACGTGATGATGGACGCGGTTGCGACGACCGGTGTTGCCATGGGCATGACCACCTGAAACAGAATCTGGCGCTCCGTGGCGCCATCGACCAATGCCGCTTCCAGAACCGAACGCGGCAAGGTGCGGAAAAACTGCTCAAACAGAAAAAATTGAATCGGTCCCACCGCCAGAAAGAGCACGATGCCCGCATAGGTACCCAGCAAACCCAGCTTGTACATCACGATATAGACCGGGATGACGAGCAGCATGTAGGGATACATGATGGTGGCCATAAAGCCCAAACGGAGCAGCTTGAACAGCCAAAAATCGGGCCGGCGCACGAGCGCGTAAGCCCCGAGTGCGGTGATGACCACGCTGATCAAGGTCGATGCCGTGGTGATCAGCACCGAATTGCTGGCATAGACCCAAAGTGGTGTTCCGCCTATCTGGGCCAACTCGCTGAAAATGCCGAAGGAAAAATGCTCTGGCCATGGACGCAGTGGCGAGGACAGAATGGCCTTGCTGGTGCGAAAAGCGCTCACCAACATCCAAAAAAATGGGTAGAGGCACAGCAGGCTCACCAGGATGGCCACCGCATAGGAAAAGCCCCTGAGCATTGCCGACGGCCTCATGCCCTGACTCCTTTGCGGGACTGCATCCACATGGACAGACCCGCCAGCAACAGGACCAGCGCAAACAAGACCGTTGCCATGGCGGTGGCCTCGCCGTATCGCCCTTGGTCAAACAATTGGTAGGCGTAATAACTGACAAAGTTGGTGCTCTCGTTGGGCCCACCTTTGGTCATGACGGCCACCACCGTGAAGGTTTTGAGGTACTGGATCAGGGCATAAACCGAGTTGACCATCAATGCGGGGCGCAACTGGGGCAGCAAGACATGCCAGAAATGCTGCCAAGCGTTGGCGCCATCGATCTGTGCAGCTTCACTCTGGCCCTTGTCGCACAGCGCCAGATTGGCCAAAAAGATGATCACGTAAAAGCCCACGTGATGCCAAAGTTCGGCCACGAGGACCGCGGCCAGGACCGTGGAGACCGACGCGATGCCGCCGAACAAGGGCAAGCCAAGCGCCTCCAGGGCGTGGTTGATGGCGCCAAAGCTTTGGTCGTACAACCAGCGCCAAACCACATAACCCGCAATATCCGGGGCAATCACGGGCATGAAGATGGCCACTTTGAACATCAACTTGCCGCGGCCAATCCATGACGAGTGCAGCAGCATCGCATAGGCCAGTGCGCAGACGATGGTGCTGAGCACAGCCAAGCCGGTATAAACCAGGGTGCGCCAAAGGGAAGCCATGAACACGGGGTCGGACCACAGCGACAGATAATTGGCCAGTCCAACCCACTTGGCCTGAGGCTGCAAAGCGCTGGCCGAGGCAGTCAACGACGTTTGGATGGCCAGCAAGATGGGCCAAACACCGAAGACCATGGTGAGCACAGCAAAGGGCGCCATAAACCACCAGAAGACCCCGATGGGCAAGCGCTCTGCGCGAAAGGCCATGGGCTGTTTCACCAACGCGCCCCCGTCTTGGGGTCAAAGGCCTGGAGGTTGGCCAGATCCATGGCAATTGGCAAGGTTTCGCCCAATTGGACAGAACGGTTGGCATCAGCTCTGCAGATCAAGGCCTGTTCGCCCACTGCCAGCGTGATCAAGGTTTCGGCGCCCAGCGGTTCGACCATTTGCACCGTGCCCAGGCCCTGTATGGCCGATGCATCACCCGTGCCCAATCGCACATGCTCGGGCCGAACACCCAGGACCAGCGGGGTATCGATGGGCCAAGCAGGCCAGCCCGCTGTTTGCCGGGGCCAGCGAACCGACTGGCCCCATTGGATGTGCTCGGTGGTGAGGATGGCTTGCAGCCGGTTCATAGGTGGTGAACCCATGAAACCCGCCACAAACAGATGTTGAGGTTCACGGTAAGTTCGGGCGGGGGTGTCGTATTGCTGAAGACGGCCCGCATGCATGACCGCAATGCGATCAGCCAGGGTCATGGCCTCCACTTGGTCGTGTGTGACATAAATGATCGTGGCGCCCAGGCGATGATGCAAACGTTTGATCTCGGCGCGCATCTCGGTGCGAAGCTGTGCATCGAGATTGGAAAGGGGTTCGTCAAACAGAAACACCTTGGGTTTTCGCACAATGGCGCGACCAATCGCGACCCGCTGGCGTTGCCCACCCGATAGATCGCCAGGCTTGCGTTGGAGCAGGTGTTCAATTTGCAGCAGTTGCGCTGCCTCACCCACTCGCTGACGAATCTCATTTGCGGGGGTATGGCGCAACTTCAGCCCAAAGGCCATGTTGTCCCAAACGGTTTTGTGCGGGTACAGGGCATAGTCCTGAAAGACCATGGCGATGTCCCGCTCACGCGGGGGCTGATCGTTAACACGCTGACCGTCAATGTGAACTTCGCCGCTGGTGATGCTCTCCAGGCCCGCAATCATTCGCAACAAGGTGGATTTGCCGCAGCCTGAAGGCCCCACAAAAACGGTGAACTCGCCGTGGCCAACTTCTAGAGAGACGTTCTCTACCGCCAAACTTCGGCCATCGTAGGATTTGCTGACCGACTTGAGTGTCACATCTGCCATGCGATCGAGCCTTGTGTGGGGGTTTACTTGCGACCGCTGGCCAGACGCGTGCTCAATTCACGCATTTCGTTGGCGGTCTCGGAGATAAAGGCCTTCCAATTGGTGGGGGGCTTGGCGAGGGCGCTCATCAGCTTGCGATGGTACGCCGCCTCCAGTTCTGGATAGAAGGGGTGCACCGCTTCAGGGAAGTCGTAGGCCGCCAAGTTCCAGTTCGGTGAGGCAAACAGTTTCTGACGCTCAGACAGTCCGCTGATGTCGAGGTCCTTGCGCACGGCCGATCCAACGTTGTCCAGTGAGGCTTGCTGTGCCTGCTTGGTCAACATGAACTTGGCGAAATCGATGGCAATCGCTCTATTGGGTGAATTCTCGGGCACCGCAACACCTCGCATCCCTCCAATCACCACCGCATTTTTGCGACCATCAAAAGCAGGCCATGGTCCGACCACAAAGTCGCCACCAAGCACCGAGGCCTGATCCCATTTCTTGACGTTCCAGTCCCCCACACGGAACATGCCAGCACGGCCCCCCTCAATCACCTGATACATCTCGGCGAAGGAATGGTTGATGGTGTCTGGCGGCGTGTAGCGGTACTCGGTATAGGTTTTGAGAAACTCCTCCAGCACCTTTGCACGCGCTGGTTCGTCAATCACAATCTTGCCCTGTGGATCGATGACGGTGTGTCGCAACCCAGACCCAAACATGAACAGATCGAGCATGTGAATCAGGTCGCGCGGCTTGGCCGCTTGCAGACCCATGCCAAAGGTATTGGCGCGGCCATCGCCATCGGGATCGTTGTCGCGAAACTTGACCGCAATGCGCTGCACATCGGCCCAAGTTGCCGGGTATTTTTCACCCACTTTGTCGAGCCAGCTCTTGCGCACACCAAAGGCCATCTGAACACGCTGGATCGGCAGAATGATCATCTTGTTGGAATGGGTGGCCACACGCAAATCGTCTTCGGACAAAAATGCCTTGTCCGCGACCGTGGCCAACACCGGCCGCAGGTCCACCAGCTTGTTCGTCTGATCGGCCACACGGATCACCCGCTCGTAATTGTTGAAGATCAGATCCGGGGCTGAATTGGTGTTGATGGCAGAGATGGAGCGACCAAACCACTGATCGGTCGGGTAGTTGATCGATCGCACCGTCACGCCGGGTCGTGTCTTGGCAAATTCGGTGCTTAACGCCTGGAACCATTTGACACCGTTGTCACCTAGGTCATGCCAAACCACCAATTCCTGCGCCTTGGCCAGGCCAACAAAACACAAAGACGTGACCAAGGTCAGCGCTTGAAAAAATGAGCTTCGTTTCATGATCGACTCCAGAGGGGGTTGGGTGGGGGAGTGGTAAACGTGAGTCAGGTTAAAAGAGATGAGGGAAATGGGTAAACGTTTTCCTGATTCTCACCACTGGGGCATGATTGGCAATAATTGGAAACCCTAATCCATGCCACCGCCAAAATGACCCCCTCTTCGCCCGCCCCCCAAGACGCCAATTCGGCGCCGCATGGCCCGGTGTCGATTGCCGAGGTGGCCGTCCAAGCTGGTGTTTCGATCGCCACCGTTTCGCGGGTGATCAATGGTGTCGCCAGCAAGTTTTCGCCAGCCACACAAGACCGGGTCATGCAGGCGATCGCCAAGCTCGGCTACCGGCCAACTGTGGCCGGTCGATCCTTGCGCAGCGGCCAAAGCCGATTGGTGGCTGTGCTGGCATCCAACCTCTCCAACCCATCCATGGCCGCAATTGCTGCTGCGGCTGAAGTGGCACTGCGCAAGGCTGGCTATGTGATGGTGCTGTGCGACACACACGACCAGCCCGAATTACAAGATGAGTATTTGTTGGAGATGGACTCTCACTACGCACGCGGTCTTGTGCTGCTCGGCGCTGTGGAGAGTCCTCAGTTGGCGCGCATGGCGCAACGCCCAGGTCAGTTGGTTTTCGTCAACCGGCGCTCCCCCGTGCCGGTGGCAGCACAACGCTTTGTCGGGATTGACAACCTCGCAGCGGTGAAGACCGTCGCGACGTGGATGGCCACGCATTGCCCAGGCAAGTTGGCGCTGCTGCACGGCGACATGCGCTCATCGGCCACGCGCGAGCGCGTGGAGGGATTTTTACGCGCCTGCCAAGATCTGGGACAAGGCTTGCAACGCGGCTGTGTTCAGACACGCCACGGCATGTCGCATCTGGAAATTGGATTTACCGGGATGCGCCAATTGATGGGTCATCGCCGCCCCCCGGTGGCCGTGTTTTGTACCAGTGACCTGATTGCCTATGGGGCACACCGCTTTTTGCAGGAACACCACCCCGAGCAACTCGCGCAAGTTCGGCTGATTGGTTTTGACCACAGCCCACTGAACTCCTGGGTGGCCCCGTGGCTTGTGGGGATCCGGGTGCCCTACGCCGAGTATGGCGATGCCATTGTGCGAGCCCTCAACTCCGAAGGCCCCGTCGAATTCCTGTTGCCTTACCAGTGGGTAGACGCCTAGCCGCGCGAACAAGTCCAGCACAAGCCCCCAGAGGCGTGCTGGGTGAAAGCGCTGAAGTCCTCGCTGTTGGGCAAGGGGTTCATGACCGATGAGCCGGTGGTGATGGCGTTGCCCCAGCGCCCGATGGCGCGGCGGCGGCGCATTGCCCTGCCCGAACTGGTGCGTTACCCCTGGATTCTTCCGCCACCGGGCATGCGGGTGCGCGATTTTTTTGACACCTTGTGGG
>JACCDH010107024.1_pt1 | contig 19606 bp, 22 predicted proteins | sample 7442481 | NCBI WGS metagenome assembly JACCDH01 (sample SAMN15323433, study PRJNA562643) | freshwater metagenome | isolation source: river surface water | place: USA:Blue River Watershed | collected 2017-08-15 | reverse complement strand
TCAATATTTGAAAAAATATTTTTCTAAATTTCAAATATTGAGTTCTACAAAGAACACTAAAAAACAAGTAAATCAGTTGAAAAGCTTATAAATAGTAGCTTTTCAAGTTTTTATCGGACAACAATGGTATTAAATAGTTTTATTTAAATAATTTTATCTTCTGGGGCCTTTATTTCGATATTGTTGTAACAACCTTCTATTAAAATCGTCTTCGGCTTTTTTTAATTTTATTATTTTAGTCGATGGCAATATACCTTTAAGGCTGTTGACGAATTTTTTTCTCATTTGATACAATTCATCTTCGGTGTTTTCCATTTGCGCAAGTAGGGAAGCAGCTTCTTTTTCAGTCATCCTATTCAAATCTGCATCCATACGTTGCTTGAATGCTTTCATTTTTTGATGTCTTATTTCAAATTGTTTGTCGTCGTAAGCATTGTAAATGGGCCAAAATTTGGCAGCTTCATCAGTAGTCAATGCTAATTCATTGGTAAAAAAACCTACTTTCAAAGCTTTAATTTGCTCTTTCTTTTCTTCCATTTGAGATTGTGCAATTGAATGTATCGAAAAGAGGAATATTGTCACCAATAATAGTATTTTATTTGTTTTCATTTCGTGTTAATTAAATAGGTATTGTTCTAAATTTTTGTTTTGTGAAAGTTCATTTTCGATAGTTATATCTTCTATGTCCAAGTCCACACTTATTTTTTGAATATCTTGTTCATCTAGAAGATTCAATAGGTCGGTATCCGAAACAGTGGAGTGATAGGCAATGTAATTTTCTAAAGTGGTTTCGTCAATTTCAGAGGAATGACTAAAATAATTGTTATAAATAGGAAGTGACAATGCCAGTACCATAATTGCTGCAGCTGCATACAGCCAAGTTTTTTTTCTAGCAAAAATAGAAATAATTTTCGGTTCATTTTTAGGCAGTTGTTGCATCATTTTTGCTGAAAAATCCTCAAAATAATGCTTAGGAACTGTAAATCCAGTTTCTATTTTAGGCTCGTTATCTAGTTTAAATGTTTTCATAATAATCATTAGACTTACTTAAAATCATAAGGTTTAATTCTTTGTTACAAAGGTTTCTATTTTTTTTACTGCAAGATGGTAAGATGCTTTTAAAGCTCCAACAGATGTTCCTAGTATTTCTGAGATTTCTTCGTATTTCAGTTCTTCAAAATATTTCATTTTAAAGATTAGTTGTTGTTTCTCGGGTAATAATACAATTGCTTTTTGCAATTTTATTTGAATATCATTCCCATCAAAATAAACGTCAGCTTTTAAATTGTCGATGGTTTTGTTTTGCAAAGTTTCGGATGTCACTCCATTTTTTTTTGCCTTTTGGGCTAAAAAAGTCAATGCTTCATTAGTTGCAATTCGATACATCCACGAATAAAGTTTACTTTCTCCTTTAAATTTAATCAAATTTTGAAAAACTTTCACAAAGGTATTTTGTAAAACATCATTGGCATCATCGTGATTCAAAACGATATTCCGAATGTGATTGTATAACGGTTTTTGACATTCTTTCAAGAGTCGTTCAAACGCCATATTTTGCGTTTTCGGGTTTAATAGCTCTTGAATAAATTCCTTTTCCTCTTGCAAAGTTGTAATTTTTAGACTTAGATTGGAAGTTATCAAATAGGTTTAATCACAATTGAAAAAAATTAAAATTCAGATGGAATTTCTTTTTCTTCAACAGCTTTTGGTGCTACTTCTTCGGTTGAGAGAGGATTTATTACAGGTTGTCTATAAACCACTTTTGGCCTAGTAGGAAAATAAATTTCGGTCTTCCATTTAGATGGATTATTGATTTCGTTTTTTCCAATCGAATAAACTTCAAGACGTGAAAATGTAGGATCTGATTTCAGATTATTCTTTTTGAAATACTCTAAAGTTTTATTTAATGCTTTACTTGTGTGTGAATAATCACCTGTAAGTGTAGTTTTTATAGCTTCGAATGATTTAAGGGTATCCGATGAAATTTCGCTTCCTTCAGTTATAAAAATGGGCTCTTTTATAGGTATGCAAATCGATATTTTGGTTAACTTGTTAGCAGTATCATAAGTGTGATAAATCACAAAAGGTTTTCCGTGAATTTTGATATTATTATCATTACAAAAAGTAGTAATTTTTGAAAACACGATACCAGAATTTTTACCAACATTTGAAAATTCACTTGTAAATGTTTGAGCAAGATAAAAAGCTTCAAGTTTTTTCACCACTCCATTTACATTTACATTAAAAGTATTTATTTCATAGTCTAATCTTTTATCTAAGTTGGTCAAACTTTTTTCGAAAATACTTCCAAATATTCTATTGGCACCGCCATCAAAAATAGTTTTTACTTTAAAAAGAAAACTCATCCTACCTTTAGCTTTCCAGGTTACTTTGGTTTTTCTCAAAGTATCTTTGAAACTTAATGATATATCGGCTGAATTTCCATTAAAATTCATCGTTTGAATGATGCTGTTGTTTTCTTTTGTGAATATTGTTTTCAATTCACCGCTACCTTCTTTTCCATCCCAATTACAAAAACTGCCTTTTCCAATAGTATTGTTTGAATAAGTAATGTTTATAAGTGAATCTTCAACAGCCAATGAATTCCAATCTTTCCAATTTTTTAAATCGTTGGCATAACTGAACAAGGAGGATCTTTGCGAATCGATAATTTTACTTCTTTCAACAGTAAATTCTCCTTTTTGGGTAGCTATAAAGATAGATAGCGCTACTAAACTAAGTAAAAATAATAGGAAGAGGTACTTTATAATTCTCATAATAGATAGGTTAATTTGAGTTGTAAAGTTAGAAATTTTATTAATACGTTTGACTAATCAAGAAAGTATAAAAATTTTCTCAATTAATTACAAACTGTATTTTGATTTCTGTATCAATAATGGTCAAATTAAAGATAATATAACTACTGAAATGGCATATTTAAGATTTTTTTTAGTTTTTTTTAATGCTATCAAAATCAATTATTTTTGTTACAAATTATTTTTAATTAGTGTACATTTGTTAAATATTTTTTTAAACAACTAAATTAATACTGATGAAATTACTTAAAATTGCCAGTGTTTTTATGACATTTGGAGTATTTATTGTTTGTAATGCACAGACACCCCAAACTCAGGATATAAAAACAACTCCTAAAAGTCCTTTTGAATATGTTGTCGAACAATTTGCCGACATTAAAGTCTTGCGTTACCAAATTCCTGGTTGGGAAAATCTAACGTTGAAAGAACAAAAATTAGTTTATTATCTCACACAAGCTGGATATTCTGGTCGAGATATTGGGTGGGATCAACATTATAAACACAATCTAAAAATTAGAAAGGCTCTTGAAAATATTTATGTAAATTACAAAGGAGATAAAACGTCGAATGACTGGAAGAATTTTGAAATTTATATCAAAAGAGTTTGGTTTGCCAACGGTATTCATCATCATTATTCGAATGATAAAATCAAACCAAGTTTTTCTAAATCTTATTTTGATGATTTAATGAAAGCGACAAAAACAAATTTATCTCCAGAAATCGTAACTCTTCTTTTTAATGATGTTGATTCCAAAAAAGTCAATTTGGATGAATCTAAAGGTATTTTAGAAGGGTCTGCTATGAATTTTTATGATAAAGGAATCACTGCAAAAGAAGTCGAGGATTTTTATGCCAAGAAAACAAGTCCTGATGCCAAAAGACCGTATTCATTTGGTTTGAATTCCAAATTAGTTCGTAATTCTAAAGGTCAGTTAGAAGAAAAAGTTTGGAAAAGTGGTGGAATGTATGGAGCAGCAATTGACAAAATTATTTATTGGCTCGAAAAAGCACAAGCTGTTGCCGAAAACAAACCACAAGGCGATGCCATCGGTTTATTAATTAGTTATTATAAATCGGGAAGTTTGAAAACTTGGGATGATTATAACATTGCTTGGTCACAGGCTACAGAGGGAAATATTGATTACATCAACAGTTTTATCGAAGTGTATAACGATCCTTTGGGATACAGGGGGGCTTATGAAAGTATCGTTCAAATCAAAGATTTTGATATGTCCAAAAAAATGGAAGTAGTTTCTAATAACGCTCAATGGTTTGAAGATAATTCTCCTTTGATTCCAGAACATAAAAAGAAAAATGTTGTGGGAGTATCTTATAAAACAGTTATCGTTGCTGGTGAATCTGGCGATTCTTCTCCTGCAACACCAATTGGGGTTAACCTTCCTAATGCTGATTGGATTCGTGCTGAACATGGATCAAAATCAGTTTCGCTGGGCAATATCATTGATTCTTATGGGAAAGCTGGTGCAAAAGGAAAGTTAATAGAATTTGCCAACGATGCCGAAGAGATAGCATTAGCCGAAAAATATGGTGAATTAGGTGGTAAGATGCATACCGCATTGCATGAAGTTATTGGCCATGCTTCGGGACAATTAAATCCGGGAGTGGGAACTCCAAAAGAAACTTTGAAAAGTTATGCCTCAACACTTGAAGAAGGAAGAGCCGATCTTGTTGGCTTATATTTTATTTATAATCCTAAAATTCAAGAATTGGGCTTGGTCGATGATTGGAAAAAGTTAGGAATGCAGTCCTATGACAATTACATTAGAAATGGATTAATGATGCAATTAGAGCGTTTGGAACCTGGTACAAATATCGAAGAAGCACATATGAGAAACCGTCAATATGTAAGTGCTTGGGCTTTCGAAAAAGGAAAAAAAGATAATGTAATCGAAAAAATTACTCGCAACGGAAAAACCTATTTCAATATTACGGATTATGATAAATTACACGATTTATTTGGTCAATTGTTGCGTGAAATACAACGTATCAAATCCGAAGGTGATTACGAAGCAGGAAAAGCTTTGGTTGAGAATTATGGTGTGAAAGTAGATCAAAAAATACACACTGAAGTTTTGGAAAGAAACAAACAATTTGCCTCTGCTCCTTATAGTGGTTTTGTAAATCCAGTTTTGGTTCCAAAAGTAGATGCTAAAGGAGAAATTATTTCAATCGAAGTTACACAACCTAAAACTTTTGTAGAACAAATGTTGAATTATTCTAAAACCTATGGCTTCTTGCCTTTAGAAAACTAGAAGTAACGGTTGATATATAGAAAAGGATGTCTTGATGAACATTCTTTTTTTGTTCTAAATGGCCTAATCTATCTTTTAAAAAATATTTTTATCACAAATAAAAGCACTATAAAAAGGGCAAATCCAATCAGAATTTTGAAATTTCCTTTGTAGAATAGTTTGTGCAACTTAGCATCTTTTCTATAAGCGTAAACCATTGCTATTATAAAAATAACAACAAAAAATCCTGCAAACATCATTTGACCTTGACTAAACATAGTATTTTTTTTTGCAAATTTAGGCTTTTGTTAGGAAATCTTACTATTTTGCAACTCAATTAATCAACTATAATTATGCAAAAACAAATCAACGCCGTAAAGGAATTTCATACCGCATTTAAATTGGGTCAGAGTGAAAGCCCAACAGCCGATTTGGGTGAATCGAAAAACAAGCTTAGGTACAATTTGATGAAAGAAGAAAACGAGGAATATCTTGAAGCGGTTCAGAATAATGATTTGATAGAAATAGCCGATGCTTTGGGAGATATGATGTATATTCTTTGCGGAACAATTATCGAACACGGTTTGCAACATAAAATCGAAGAAATTTTCGACGAAATTCAACGCTCTAATATGAGTAAATTGGACACCGACGGACAACCTATTTATCGTGAAGACGGAAAAGTGATGAAAGGGCCAAATTATTTTAAACCTAATTTTTCGAAAATACTTGGAGGAAGTTATTAGGCAGAAAGTAGTAGATAAAAAAGACCGCAGGTTTCAGAAATAATAAAGCAGTTTAAAAATGAAATAAATCATCTTTAAGCTGCTTTCTATTTATAATTTTTATTCCAAGCTGCAAGCTGCAACCTGAAATCTGCAAACTATACCTTAACAGTCCAGCCAAAAGTATCTTCGGCTAATTTGTGTTGGATGTTTGTCAATTTTTCTTTGAGTTCAACTGCAAACGAATTTTCTATTTTTGGCAATTCATAATACACATCTTGATAGGAGAATCCGATAATAGGGTTCACAACAGCTGCAGTTCCGGCTCCAAAAATTTCTTTCAAGCTACCATTTTTGGCACTTTCAACCAATTCTGAAACCAAAACAGGACGAACTTCTACATTGATCCCTTCGTGTTTTGCCAAGTCAATAAGACTTTTTCTAGTTATACCATCAAGAATTCTTTCGCTTGTTGGTGCTGTAAATAAGGTATCGTTTATTCTGAAAAATACATTCATAGTTCCAGCTTCTTCCAACTTGGTATGAGTGGCATCATCAGTCCAAATTACTTGTTGGAAACCAGCTTTGTTGGCTAAATTGGTTGGGTAAAACTGTGCCGCATAATTTCCTGCCGCTTTTGCAGCTCCAATTCCACCATTGGCAGCTCTACTGTAATGTACCGCAATTAATACCTTTACTTCGCCAGAATAATAGGCTTTTGCAGGTGACAAGAGAATCATAAATTTATATTCATCTGATGGATTGGCAATTACACCAGCTCCAGTTGCAATCATAAAAGGTCGGATATACATTGTGTTTCCTTTCCCTTTTTGTATCCAAGCCTCGTCTAATTTTAATAATTGATGCAAACCTTCCATAAAAATTTCTTCTGGTACTTCGGGCATAGCCATTCTTGTTGCAGAATTATTAAATCGGTGGTAGTTTTCATCAGGTCTAAACAACCAAATAGTATCTTTGTCATCTTTATACGCTTTCATTCCTTCAAAAATGGCTTGACCATAATGAAAAACTTTAGCCGATGGATCTAATAAAAAAGGAGCATAAGGTTTGATAATTGGTTTTTGCCATTCACCATCCTTGAAATCACATTCAAATAAATGATCTGTAAAAACTTCACCAAAATGTAAATTATCAAAATCTACAGCTTGTATTTTTGATGTTGAAGCTTTTATGATTTCAATCTTGTTGGTTTGTGTTGTGCTCATAATTGTTTAATTCTTTATAAAATACATATTAATAAAATCAGATGTTTCCCTCTGAAAAGACTTTTGCAAAATTAAATAAAAAACATCAAATTCCTTATCAATAAAACACTAATTATATCATTCTAATGCGATTTATTTATATTAAAAAAATAACGAAAAATGTGTCGTTGATTTTGTGGAATATCTAATAAATATGATACATTAATGTTTAAACATAAATTGAATTTAATTAAATTTGGTTTTTATACCCTTTGAATATTTAAAATACCCTTAATTTTGAAAAGAAATATAATTCAAACTCTCGATGGCTCTACTACAATTCACATTGAAGACTGGGACGAGTGTTATCATTCGAGATTTGGTGCTGTTCAAGAAGCGCAACATGTTTATATCAAAAAAGGACTTTCCTTGTTCAAAAACGAGTCGGTTTCTATTATAGAAATTGGCTTTGGTACGGGTTTGAATGCTTTTATCACTTTTTTAGAATTTCCAAAGTACAATCAAAAAATAAATTATGTAGGAGTTGAAGGTTATCCTATAACAATAGAGGAAGCTGATTTGATGAATTATGTTGTGAAACTTAATGCTGAGAATGAAAAAACGATTTTCAAAAAAATGCATCAATGCAATTGGGAAGTGCCAACTGTTTTTTGTGAAGATTTTGTGTTTACGAAAAGAAAACAATTTTTTGCAGACATCAATGATATAGAAAAATTTGATTTGATTTATTTTGATGCTTTTGGTTATGATGTACAACCCGAATTGTGGAGTGTGAGTATTTTTAATAAAATGTACAAAGCCCTAAAAAAGAAAGGTGTATTGGTTACTTATGCTGCTCGTGGCATAATTAAAAGGAATATGATTGAAGCAGGATTTACGGTCGAAAAATTAGAAGGTGCTCCTGGTAAGAGAGAAATGTTTCGGGCAATAAAAGGATGAAATTTAATAGTAAAATATTGTTTTACAGGATAATAAAATTATTCATAATTCGTTGTTAATTTTAGTTTATTCTAAGAATTAAAATCTTAAATTTACAACGTTTTCGTAGAGTGATTAACCCTAAATCAAGATAAATATGACTAAAGTAATGTTTGATTATACTAAATCAGTATTAGAAAGAGTGAGTTTTGATGTCACACTTTTTTGTAAAGAATTAGAAAAAGCAATAAAAACTTTATTACCATACGAAATGGAACAATTGCGTGAATGGTTATTGAATTTCGTCATCGAAAAACCAGAATTAAAGCAATGTTTGATTATTGTAAACAAGTAAGGTTAAAAGGCTACTCTCAAAAGTGAGTAGCCTTTTTTTATTTCTTTGAAATAGGGCTTATGATTTGTACATTTTGAAAAGCAATTGCACCTTTAACCACTCCTGAAATTGTATTTCGAAGAGCGTCAATTATATGCATTTTCAATTCACTTTTTGGGTAAATTAAACTTACTTCTCGAGCCGGTTTGGGTTCTTTGAATTGTCTAAGTTTCAATTTGTCTTTTTCATTCAAATTTAAAGTGTGTAGATAGGGTAGTAGTGTGGTTCCCAATCCTTCATCTGCTAATTTTATTAAGGTTTCAAAACTTCCACTTTCTAATTGGAAAGAGTTTTTACTTAATGTTTTTTGATTTTTGCATAAGTTCAGAATTCCGTCTCTAAAACAATGTCCGTCTTGTAATAGCAAAATATCATCCAAATTTAAATCCGAGATTTCAATTTCAGTTTTCTGATAAAGAATATTATTTTCAGGAACATAGGCTACAAAAGGCTCGTAATACAAAACGATTTCCTTTATTTTTTCGTCTTCTAATGGCGTTGCAACAATGGCTGCATCGAGATGACCATTTTTTAATCTCGTAATAATTTCACTGGTATTCAACTCTTCGATGATGAGTTTAATTTTTGGGTACTTTTTTATAAAATTATTTAAAAACATTGGTAAAATTGTGGGCATTATTGTCGGTATAATTCCAATTCGAAATTCACCTCCAATAAAGCCTTTTTGGTATTCCACAATATCCTTTATTTTACCCGCTTCATTAACAATATTTTTGGCTTGTTCAACAATTTTATGACCAATAGTTGTCAGTTGAATTGGTTTTTTTGTTCTGTCAAAAATTATTATATTGAGTTCTTCCTCAATTTTTTGGATTTGCATACTCAAAGTAGGTTGAGTTACAAAACATTTATCGGCTGCAAGAGTAAAGTTTTTATGTTCGGCTACTGCTAAGACATATTGAAGTTGGGTTATGGTCATTGGATAGTATTTTATGATGCAAATATAAAAACAATCAATTTATCTTATAATTAAAAAATTATTATTTTGTGAAATACAATCGAATTCATTTGTAAACAAAATTATATTTGGTCAAAGTAGGTAAAGTTTATTGTAATGTAAATAGAATTAGGGCAAACAAACCAGTTATTTTTTTGCCTCGAATCACTCTAATTCAGACTAATTTTAATGATTCTATAAATTAAATTACACCTATTTTATCTGTCTTTAGCAGATTTACTTCGTCAGTTTGCTTTCGCTCGGGTGAGTAATTTATGATATCCTATTTTGTGTTATTTTGTGTAATTATTGGGTGATTTTTATTTTTGAAACTCATGCGTTTACCCTGTAAAAAGAATGAAAATAGAAACCGTTTAATTTGAATTTATTTTTCTATTTTTGGAAAAACAAACTAAATATCTATGAGTGATTTCTATGAAAAAATATTAAAAAATAATAAAAAATGGGTTGAAGATTCATTAGCGCTTGATCCTAATTTTTTTCAAGATCTTGCTAAAGGTCAATCGCCACCGTTGCTTTGGATTGGATGTTCTGATAGTAGGGTGCCAGCAAATGAAATCATTGGTGCTAAACCAGGTGAGACTTTTGTGCATAGAAATATTGCCAATATGGTCATTCATTCCGATATGAATATGTTGAGCGTTTTGGATTATGCTGTCAATGTTTTGAAAGTGAGACACGTTTTGGTTTGCGGTCATTATGGTTGTGGAGGTATCAAAGCAGCTATGGAAAATAATTCGGTGGGTATTATAGACAACTGGATTCGACACATTAAGGATGTTTATCGTTTTCATCAAGAGGAATTGGATGCTATTGGAGATGAGACAGAACGTTTTAACCGATTTGTAGAATTGAATGTTAAGGAACAGGTTTATGATTTGGCCAAAACATCGATTGTGCAAGCAGCTTGGAAAAAGGGGCAAGAACTCCATATTCACGGATGGGTTTACGGATTGAATTCTGGATATGTAACGGATTTGAATGTCAATTTTAGTTGCGATAAAGACTTAGCCGATGTGTATCAATTGAAGTTTTAGGGAAACAAATAGGACAAACTAAACTTTTGTTGTAATGTTCTAAAATAGCCTCAAATTTACATTTAAAAGTGTGAATTTGAGGTTTTTTTAAAGGGATATTTTTTTTATGAATCCTCGTTTTCAAGGTTTTCATTAAATGAGGATGGTAAAAGGGTAGGTATAAATTTGATAAAAATAGGCAGTAATAAACTACCCCCTGGTAATAGAAATATAGTTAAAGAGGGTATTGTTTTACAAATATCCAACAATTGTTTTTTTACTTTTTTCTTTTCTTTTTCGTCTAAATCCCTTCGTGTAGAATAGGCTAGTAATATCATCAATTCCTTGCTTTCGAGTATTTCTTTCACCAAGCGGTTTTTATTCCGTGTAATTAATGTTACTACAGTTTGTGTGGTTTGGTTATAAAAATGTTTTACTGGATTAGAGTAATTAAAATAAGGGATTTCTTTTTTGTATTGGGTAATAAATTCGTTGGTTTGATAAATGCTTTTGGTTACAAAATCATCAGGAACTCCCATTAATTCGGCTAATTTGTAAAGAAAATAAGCCTCGTTTTTTTCGATAATTCCATCACTCCACAATGCCATTCCTGCCATATCGACAAGATATTGCTTTTCTAAAGCATTGGTAAAATAATCTAAATTTAATTCATCCACTCCGAAATTTTGTGACTTCACATTTACTTTCGAAAATTTGCTGTAACGAACTGATGATTCAAAAAGTTTGATTAATAAATCATCGTATTTCGATTTGTTGGATTTGGTTTTCAATGCAAGCGAAACGATACTGACTATAGCTTCTTCTAACTTTTTCAGGTATTTTTCAGCTATTTTCCCTTGAATCAAAAATTGATTAAATGCCAAAACATCTATAAACAACAAAGCATTAGTTACAATATGAGAGAAGTTTTTGCTAATGATATCAACATTGGTTTGAACCCTATTGTCAATAATTTTTTCTAAGTATAAAGAGGCTGAACTTCCAGGCAAAACTTTTCGTAATAAATTGAAACCCTGTGGATTCATTTCGTTATAAAATTCGGCAGTTTTGGATATGAATTGTTCAGAATCAGTATTATTGGTGTTCAGGATGTAAATTCCAAATAGAGAATTGAGCAATGCTACTTTTGAGATTTCATTTTGAAGCCAGCCTTTTTTGTCAATTTGGAATGACGTATCAAAAGATACAATGTGTCCATATATGAAGCCCGTTTCTCTAACTTTATTGTAAAATGTATTGGGTTGCATCTCAGCAGCTAACTCATAGTATTTTTTTTGTTTTAAGAAAAATTTATCTATCCAACCGGATGCTGATGGGTTAATCATTGTTTTGTTTTGAGATGCAAAGCTATGATTTTTTGAGGGTTTTGAAGAAAAATTATTCTCTAGATTTTTTATTTTGACAGCAAAACTTTAGAATTTCAGTAATTCTTTTGTTTCGAGTTTCCTCTCTTTTGGCTTGATTCAGCCAATAGAGATAGCTTTTTCTATACGATGGACTGAAATTTTGATAGTTATCAAAAGCAATTCTATTATGTTCAAAAGTTAATTTTAAATCTTCTGGTATCATTAAATCCTCGACAGCATCTAGTGTTGTACAAGAACCATTTTGCTTGGCCATTTCAATTTTGGCTAATCCACTTTCGTGGATGAGATTCTCTTTCAGGAGTTTATCAATATACGTTTTGTTGACTTTATTCCATACACTTTTGTCTTTTCTTGGTGAAAAAACCTGTTTTCTTCGTTCATCATCTATCTTTTTTACTGTGGAATCTATCCAACCATAACAAATGGCAACTTGAATGTCTTCTTCCCAACGCATACTTTCAAATTGGCTTACTAATTTGTAAAAAATCAAGCTAACGCCAGTAGATTTAGTATGGTTTTCGTGCAACCATTCCCCCATTTCTTTTGGCATTTTTGAAAAATAATGTTCTTTTTTGTCCAAATGCTATTAGTTTATAGGATCTGAAAAATTATTACTTTTTATGCCACCAATTCACGAATTAAAACCTTAAATTTTATTTTGAAAAATTCGTGAATTTGTTGCTAAAGACAAGACTACTTAATAATTGCAGAACAAGCCACTCTAGCTCCCGCATTTCCTGCTGGTTGAGACACAAAATCATCGGCACCTTGATGAACGATTAATCCTTTTCCAAGGATGTTTTTTGTGGCATCTTCGCCACCAATTGTCCACTCATCGGTAGTTAAAGTGATGGTTCCGTTTCCTTTTTCATCGGCTACGAAATTGCCAATATCTCCTCTATGGTATTCTCCAACTCCCCATTGTCCGTGTTTTTTAAAGGTTGGATTCCAATGTCCTCCAGCCGAACTTCCGTCAGCGGTCGAGCAATCCGATTTTTCGTGAATATGAATGGCGTGAATACCTGGTTTTAAACCTGATATTTTAGCAATAAAAGTAACTTTGCCTTTCTTTTCGGTGAATGTGGCTGTTCCTGTAACATTGCTGTTGCTTTTGGATTCGAAAACGAGGTTCAAACTTTTGGAATCACTAGAATTACTTTTTGTTTTACACCCGAGGATTACGGCTATAACTAGTAAGATAGAGAAGATTATTTTTTTCATATATGTAAATTTTGATTTTTCAGCGGTCATATATGGTATCGCCTTTTACTTATTGGTGTTTGCTTACGCAAACTTGTTGTTAATGGCGATTTCATAGTATTTAGATTTCATAGTTTTTACAATATTAAGCATTATTGAAATATAAAAAATTAAAGTTATCTTAAAATCGAGTTTGTTTTGTTGTTTCGCCCTGAAATAACTATACAGATTATTGAGAAAGTTTAGCAAAGAATAATTTTAAGAAGAGTTTTATACGGTCCTCTTTCCCAATTTATTGAAATGGTTGACCGTTTTTTTGTGTACTAAAGTACCTAACTAGAATAAAAATAAATTATTGTTTTACATCCGATTAATCAAATCAAAACTTGTAGTCGTTGTATTGATGAAGTAAATTTGCAATCGAAAATTAGAATCACAATTAAAATTAAAATACTTTGAAATCAAATATATTTAAATTACTGTTTATAGTGTTGCCTTTTGTCGTTTTTGCACAAACTGCCAAAGAAAAAGAAGTCAATCATCAGTTTCAAACTTGGGTTTCGCTCAATAGTGTGACCAAATTCAGTCAGCATTGGGGCATTGTTGCTGATGTTCACCTTCGAACCAATGATTTTTTTCAAGACAATAATTTTTTCTTTTTGAGAGGGGGTGTTTCTTATATTCCGAATTCTAAATTTTCATTTACTGGAGGGTATGCTCACATGTGGTTGGCACCAAGAAATCCAACTTGGAGCACCTTTTCAGATGAAAACAGAATTTATCAACAAGTTCAAATGAATACCAAATCAGGAAATGTGAGTATAGTTTATAGGATAAGAAATGAGCAACGCTGGCAAGAAATAATTGTTAATGATGTAGAAACCGGTAATAATAAGTTTTCGAATAGAGTTCGGTATTTGATTAGCTCCACAATTCCAATTTTTAAGAATAAATCGGCTCCGTCTCTTGTTCTTTCAGATGAATTATTGGTTCAATTTGGAAAAGATATTGTCAATAATACTTTTGATCAAAACCGCTTTTTCATTGGAATCAAACAAGTCATTAATCCCAAATTGAGTTTTGATTTTGGTTATATGAATGTCTATCAACAAAAGGCTACAGGGTTTCAGTACGATATGAATCATACTTTGAGATTGTTTTTTTATCTGAATTCGAGTATTGAACACACTGCGGAATAACTCCAATAGTAATACTTTCGATTAATTGGTTTCTTTAAAGGTTATCTTGTTTTATTTTCTATTTATTTTTCCATTAATCACACATTGGTTGCATCAACGGTTCAAGTTATAAAAGTTGTGAAAGTAATTTATTTTAGTAGGAGTTTGGAATGATTAAAAAAAAAAGATGATTAAAAAAAAATCATCCCTTTTTATCAATCAATGCTTCTTATCCACCATAAATTACTGCGTCAGGAATGTAATATTTTTCGTAAGTATTCACAATTAATTCCCATTCATCTGATCTTAATTTATTAAATTTTAGGTTCAACCGCAAAAAGAGTGGGTTTCGTATATTTGCTAAAAAACGATGACAGAAGATTTTTTTGAGAAGTTACTTAATTTTGGTTCAGAATGGAAAGTTGAACGAGTAGAAGTTAATCAGGAAAATGAGGTTGATATATATATTTAAAATGGGACTTACAAGCACATAAAAAGAAATATGGTAAAGAATTCGAATTTGTTCACGATTACATAGATTACCGGCGTTGGCGACATCTTGACATTATGCAGTTTAAAACTTTTATTAATGCCAAAATTCCACGCATAAAACAAAAAGACGGAAAAATAGAGCGAGTTAAAACACCGTGGGCTCAATCTGAAAAGAGACATTCCTATTTATTTGAAATACAAGCAATTGATTTATTATTAGCCACAAAAAACCAAACAAAAACCGCACAAATATTGCGATGTGGTTTTAATGTTGTTAATAATATTATGCACAGTGCCACACAAAGAGGACTAGAAAGAAGGGATACTAATGAGATATATAAGCAGCTTAGTATTGATGAAAAATCATTTCAAAAAGGGCATAATTATGTTACTGTTTTGAGTGATCCAGAAAAAGGACTTTTTTTGCTAATCTAAATTGAAACTGACACTTACAATGGCTGTAATCTCAATTTCTCCTAATGCCAGGGTTTCTCTTGAAATGGCTTCGTCGGATGCCACCGATTTCATAGCATACATTCTAGGTTGAGGTATGAATATTTGTGAATTATCAGTTATCAATCTTGCTTTCCCCACTTTTTGCCCTAATACGGAAACATAATCTTCGGCTTTGATTACTGCCTCCTTCATGGCTAATTTTCGAGCATCGGATTGTAATTGAGTCATTTTGGATGATTTGAATTCTACATTATCAATTTTGTTGATTCCTTCATTTACAAGACCTTCCATTAGAGCGTCGTATTTTGATAAGTCTTTCAAGAGAATTTGTATCGATTTTGTTGCAATATAACTGTATTTCTTTTTTTCATAATCATAATTGGGATTCAAAGAAATACGTTGCGTTTGAAAATCTTCTGTTGCAACATTCGACTTTTTGATGAATTTCAGAATGCCCTCCATCTTTTTATCGTTTTCTCGCTTTACATCTTCAGCTTTTGTTCCTTTTGTTTCAATTGAAATGGATACCAATGCTTGGTCAGGAGCTACTTTTATTTTTCCCTCGCCTGAAACATTAATCATTGGAACTTGTTTTTGCTCTTGTGCAAAAGAATTTGCCATAACTACTAGAGCAAGCATCAAAATTACTTTTTTCATATTATTTACTTTTTTTAATCACTATAGGTTTAATTCCTCGAAGCTCTGCTTCGATTTTTTTTGCCACAGATTGCTTCGCCTATTCTCTATCGCTCGGGTCACAGATTAAAAAAGATTTTTAAAAATCTGTGAATCTGTGGCTACTATTTGCTAATACCTCCGGGGCTCTGCCTCGAGGTAGTTTATTTTTTTTCAATCTGTATTCAATTTTTATGCCAATTACAATTTTTCCATTTTAGCAAGGATAAATAGAATAACTATTGGAATTGCCAAGAGTACTACCATAAAAGTATTGTTAAAAAACATTGTAGGTTCTTTAATAAGAGTTATCAAATACCCTCCAATAGCCCCACCAAAATGTGCTGTGTGGCCTATATTGTCGTTTTTGGCCTTCATACCATAAATCGAATACAATAAATACCCAATGCCAAAAAGATAGGCTGGAATAGGAATTGGTATAAAAAACAAATACAAATTCATACTTGGATGAATTAAAATAGCCGAATACAAAATTCCAATTACAGCTCCAGACGCCCCAATTGCGTGATAATTATACTCATTTTTGTGCATTATTAGTGTCAATAAACTACCAAATACAAGGCTAATTAAATAAATAATTAAAAATGAAAAATCGCCAAAATAATTAATCACAACAGGGGCAAAGATATAAAGTGTGAACATATTGAAAATTAAATGTACAAAATCGGCGTGTAAAAAACCAGAAGAAATCAATCGGATTTGCTCTCCTGCTCGAATACTGCCAATATTAAATTCATATTTTCTAAAAAAAGCTACATCATTAAATCCTTTATAACTTATTAAAACTGTAGCAACAATAATTGCAATTAAAATAGTGTTCATATGAAATAGTATGTTTATTAAACTGTAAATCTAATCAATATTTATGGTTCTAAAATAGAATCGGAGCTCTAAACTACCCTGTTAAAGATTTTTTGATTTATATTTGTTGAAAAAAATTAATGCGTTTGATTATTTACCTTTTGGTTTATCCCATTTTGTGGTTTATATCGTTGTTACCTTTTCGATTATTATACTTACTTTCTGATTTTACTTATCTACTTGTTTATTATGTAGTTGGTTACCGTAAAAAAACGGTACGGAAAAACATAGAATTGGCATTGCCTCATTTGTCTGATAAGGAACGATTGACTATCGAAAAAAAATCTTTTCAACATTTATGTGATATGTTTCTAGAAATGATAAAAACAATGAATATTTCTGAAAATGAAATAAAAAAACGCTTTGTTTTTACCAATTTTGAAGTACTCAAAAAAGTAGAAGCACAAAATAAAAGTATTGCACTGATGTTGGCTCATTATGCCAGTTATGAATGGAGTATTTCTATCAATTACTATTCATCTCACACAGCTACTGCAATTTACAAAAAAATATCAAATCCCTATTTTGACAAATTGGTCCGCGATATTCGATCTCGATTCAGATCTTCACTCATAACCACAAAAGAAACGGTTCCCACTATTATAAAAAATAAAAATATTAATAAAAAAACCATTTACGGATTTGCCAGCGATCAATCTCCAAAAGCAGAATCTGCTTTTCATTGGCAAAAATTTATGGGAATCGAAGTTCCGGTGCATACAGGAGCTGAAATGCTTTCGAAAAAGTATAATATGAATGTTATCTTCTTAAAAGTCAAAAGGGTTAAAAGAGGTTATTATGAAGCTAGTTTTGAAATTCTTTCTGAAAATCCCAAAGAAGTTCCAAACTACGAAATTACCGATACATATCTAAAACTCGTCGAGCAACAAATATACGAAGCCCCAGAATATTATTTGTGGACACATAAGCGGTGGAAGCACACAAGATAGTTTTTAGGATATCTAGAGTTATTTTCAAGTAGTTGCTCTGCATCTGCCTGCTTGATTAATGCCCAATGGTTAAACTTTAAACCAATTTTCGACTAATTCTTTTTCGAATTGCTTTGCATTTTTATGAATAAATTCATTAGAGTTTTTATCATAACTATAATCGTCAGCCCATTTCTGATGATTTTCTGCTAAGGCTATGATACTTTCACAGACCAATTGAATTTCATTATTTGTAGTCGTTGGATGTATCGACAATCGGATCCAACCTGGTTTCCGAATTAAATCTCCTATAGTTATTTCATAAACAAGTTTACTTGAAGTTTCTTGATCTACGTGCAATAAGAAATGCTCATAGGTTCCAGCACAACTGCATCCTCCACGGGTTTGTATCCCAAATCGATCATTCAATATTTTTACTCCCAAATTAAAATGCAAATCGTCAATGTAGAATGAGATTACTCCCAATCGTTCCTGATGTTGAGATGCTAGAATTTTAATATTTGAAATAGTACCTAATTTCGAAAAAACATACTTTACAATTTCATTTTCTCTTTTCAAGATGTTTTCTATTCCCATTTTTTCCTTCAACTGGATGGCTAATGCTGTTTTTATCACTTGCAAAAAACCTGGAGTTCCTCCGTCTTCTCTATCTTCAATATTGTCGATGTATTTGTGTTCACCCCAAGGATTGGTCCAAGAAACAGTTCCTCCGCCAGGATTGTCTGGAATTAAGTTCTGATATAATTTTTTATTAAATACTAAAACACCAGAAGTTCCTGATCCACCTAGAAATTTGTGTGGTAAAAAAAAATGGCATCTAAAAAAGATTCTGAATCTTCAGGATGCATATCAATGGTTACATAAGGTCCAGAACAAGCAAAATCCAAAAAGCAAAGTCCATTGTTATTGTGCATTAATTTTGCCACAGCGTGATAGGGGGTTTTAATTCCAGTAACATTCGAACTAGAAGTAATCGAAGCAATTTTGAATCTTCTATCGTTATATTTTTCTAATAACAAAGCAAGATTTTCAATGCTGAATAAACCATCCTCGCAAGACGGAATCACTTCAACATCAGCAATAGTCTCCAACCAAGACGTTTGATTTGAATGGTGTTCCATGTGGGAAATAAAAACGATTGGTTTTTTTCTGCAGGTATGTTGATGAAATCTTTGAGGTTTTCTGGAATTTTCAAACCCAAAATACGCTGAAATTTATTGACCACTCCTGTCATTCCAGTTCCATCGGTTATCAGAACATCATCTTCACTAGCGTTTACGTGCTTTTTGATAATCATTCTAGCCTTTTGATAGGCCAGCGTCATTGCTGTTCCGGAAACTGTAGTTTCTGTATGTGTATTGGCTACGAAAGGGCCAAACAAATTTATTATTTTTTCCTCAATAGGACGATACAACCGACCACTTGCAGTCCAATCGGTATAAATGATTTTTTTTTGCCGTAGGGCGACACAAAATCCTGATCGATTCCTATAATATTAGTACGAAACTGTTCGAAATAGTGTTCCAGTTCGGTAGGTATTTATTTGGTAATCATGGTTTGCAAATTTGATGTCAAAAATACCCAATTTAGATTCAGATTTTATTTAAACCTAAAATTATTTTCAAGTATGAAATCGCCATTAAAAACAAGTTTGTGTAAGCAAATGAAATTTGCTGAAAACCTATAAAAAATAGTAACTCAGTGAAGCAAACACCAATATGTAAAAGACAATACTATATATGACCGCTGAAAAATAAAAATTTACATATATGAAATGAGCATGACCTAAAATTGGTCGCAATTGAAAATCATCGAATACCAAAATAAAATAATAACCGATGAGATAAACACTAATGAAGATATATGCGGCTCGAACGAAGTGAACAGGCGAAGCAATTACATATGACCGATAAAAAACAATAAATATCTACATATGAAATCGCCATTAACAACAAGTTTGCGTAAGCAAACACCAATAAGTAAAAGGCGACCCGAGACAGAGTCGAACTGGCGAAGCATACCATATATGACAGATGAAAAATCAAAATTTACATATATG
>JACCDH011754141.1_pt1 | contig 19611 bp, 7 predicted proteins | sample 7442481 | NCBI WGS metagenome assembly JACCDH01 (sample SAMN15323433, study PRJNA562643) | freshwater metagenome | isolation source: river surface water | place: USA:Blue River Watershed | collected 2017-08-15 | reverse complement strand
TTGTCATCTGCCTTGGCGTCAGCCTTGGCGTCAGCCTTGGCGTCAGCCTTGGCGTCAGCCTTGGCGTCAGCTTTGTCATCCGCCTTTGCATCGGCTTTATCGTCCGCTTTGTCGTCTGACTTTTTAAGGTCAGCCGCATCTTTGACTTCGCCCGTGGTTTCTTCGTCCTTCGTGCTACCGCTGAGTTTCAAACCAATGCCAACAGAAGCACTGATCGCCGCGGTCTGCGTGACCTTGCCGGCCGCAGAGATGTCGGCCGAGCCATCGGTTTGCATCTGCGTGCCTTGCATGTTCACATTACCACCCGACGACACCTGAATGCCCCCTGCGCCAGCAGAAATGTTGGAGCCTTTCTGATCGAGGGCCGCATTCACCCCAAGGCTTACGCTGCCTTCATTTTCTTTGGTCTTCTTGGTTTCAACGTCGCCTTCATCCTTTTCATCGTCCAGACGGCGCTTGTTTTCGGTGCTGCTCGAAGTTTTGGCTTCCAAGCCAAGAGAAATACCACTGCTGGTGCTTTCGGCGGCTTTGAAGTTCACATCGCCCGCTGCAGCCACCTGAGCGCTGTTGCCAGCAGCCATGTCGGTACCCACAAAGGTCGCGTTGCCACCCGAGACCACCGTCAGGTTGTTACCGGCTTTGATACTGCCTGTCACTGCTTGCGAGCTTGAGGCGTTTTCTACACCCAGGCCCAAGCCGGCTGTTTGCTTGGCCGTCTCCGACTTGGTTTGCTTGCTGTCCAGCTGGTTTTCTTTCTTCTCGGTTTCTTTGCCTATGTCGACACTGACCGACAAAGAGTTGGAGGTGGATTCATTGCGCGCTTCTTTGAACGTCACATTGCCACCAGCGGCCAACTGTGCATCGCCACCGGCTTCAACGTTGGCACCCTCAATGGTCATGTTGCCACCAGAGGAGATGTTCAAAGATCCACCTGTGTTGATGTTGGAGACAACGGCTTCAGAGCTGTTTTCCGACTTGATCTCGACACCAGCTTTCAAGTTGGCTGCACTCTTGTCTTTGTCAATTCCAACGGCCACGCTGACCGACAAGCTGTCTGACTGCGATGTGTTGCGAGCCGCTTCGATCGAAACATTGCCACCCGCAGCCACATTGGTATCGCCGGCCACATTGATCTGTGTGCCTTCGAGTCGTGTGTCGCCACGTGTAGTGATGTTCAAACCACCACCTGAATTCAGCGATCCGACCACGGCATTGGTGCCAGAGCTGCTGGCGGTGTTCACATCGGCGCTGAAGTTGGCTTTGGCATCGATGTTGGCCCCCGCCAAAGCAGTGGCCTCCAATTTGATGGATGCAGCCACATCAATGGCCAGGCTGCTCGACTCAAACGTGTCCTTGGCCGCCTTGAAATCCAAACTTTCAGCAGCGATGTTGATGCCGCCATCACCTGCCGTCAGGTTGGTACCTTCCAGCGTGGTTTTACCCGTGGTATTGATGTTGATCCTGCCACCCGCGATGTTGGCGGCTACAGCCGAAGTTGAATTCGCATCTTCGAACTTGCCCGTGTAGTTCAATTCCGCTTGTGCACCAACACGAACACCTGCACCCGCTTCCGCGTTGGCGCTTGCACCGTCTTCTGAAGAGGCACTGGCTGCGGCTTCCGCTTTCGCGCCCACACCGACTTTCATCGATGCTTTCATGGCAACGGTGTTCTCGGTCGAAGAGGATTCTTCAGTGTTCCGAGCAGCAAGTACTTCAAGCTCTGCTGCGCTCAGGTTGACGTCACCCTTCGCTTCAATGTTGGTGCCTTGAAGCACCGTCGCTTGACGCGATTGGCTGTTCACGTTGCCACCCACACGGATGTTGGATGTGACTGCTTGCGTGCTGCGGCTCTTGTCGGTCTTCACCGTCACGTCCAACGAAGTTTCCAGACCCACCACAGCTTCTGTGTTGGCCTCGGCACTGGCGCTGGCCTCGGCTTTGGCTTCACCTTCCGTGCCGCTGGTGCCTCCAGCCGCTTTGGCTTCGACTTTGGCTTCGGCTTTGGCTTCGGCAGATGCACCCGCTGCTGCATAGAAACCAATTCGGGCTGTCGCATCCGAGCTCACGGTGTTGGTGAACTGGCTGTTTTCAGCGGCCAAACTTTCAATGCGGTTGGCCGTTTGGTTGAAGTCGGTTGCCGCTTCAATGGTCGTGCCGACATCACGAATCGTGCCCTCGGCCGTGCGCGAAACACTGCCGCTGCCCGAAATGATGGCGGATGTCACCGCAGTGGATGACCCCGTCTCAGTCGTGCTGCGTTGGTCCTTGACTTGGAGACCAATGCCGGCTTTGGACTGCGCTTCAGCCTTTGCGCCAACACTGGCTTCAGCACTGGCACTGGCTTCTGCATTGGCAGCCAAGCCACTGTTGCCTGCACCCGCCTTGGCCTGAGCACCGGCTTTGGCCTCGGCACTGGCTTCTGCACTGGCGCCTGCATCTGCATACAGACCTGCACGGGTCAAACCAACGGTTTCTTTCGAATAGTCGATGTCTTGAGCCGCCTCAAACGACATGTCCTTGGCTTTCAAGTCCACGTTGCCTTCGGCCTCGATGGTCGAGCCCACGGTACGCAGTTTTTCGGCCACATTGATGCTCATGTTGCCGCCCGAGCGGATGGCCGAGCCGGTGTTGGTCACCTTGAGAGACTCACTCTCTTTGGTGTCCACGCGCAGCACGTCCACTGTGTTTTTGCTGCTTGCACTGGCTTTTGCTTCGGCTTTGGCCTCAGCGCTGCCCTCCACCGATGCTTCCACATTGGCCGACTGACCAGATTTGGAAGCCGATGCACTGGTACCGGCTTTACCACTGGCATTGGCATTGGCTTCGGCACTGGCGCTGGCCTCGTTCTCTGTAGAGGCATACAAGCCCAAACGCGCAGTCACATCGCTGAACTCGCGTTTTTCGATGTTTTCAGCCGCCAACAACTCTACGTTCTTGGCATTCAGGTCCAGATTGCCAGCTGCGTTGAGCTCAGAGCCCTGCAGGGTGACTGTTTCTTTGGCATTGATTTTGACGTTGCCGCCCAAATTCAACGCTGAGCCCACGCTACGCTGAGACAAGGTTTTCTCAGTCGTGATCTGCGTTTTGGCAAGTGTCACACCAGCAGAATTGGCGTAAGCAGCTTGTGCCCCAACTGAAGCACCCGCACTGGCCGAACCCGACGCGGAAGCAGAGGCAGAGGCCTCACCATCAGCAGCAGAGGCTTGCGCGCCCGCTTCACTGCTGGATTCGCTTTGAGAAGCCGATTGCGTACCGGAAGAGCTGCTTTCCCCTGCACCCAAGTTTTCGATCTGCAAGAACGATGTGGTCACAGTTTTGGTGGTGACGCGGTCCACGTCTTTGCCTGCCAACACTTTCACGTCGGTTGCAGAGATGGCCGTGTCACCGGTCACGTTGAGGGTGGAGCCCTGAACCGTGAGTGTCTTTTCTGCTTCCAAATTGGCATTTCCACCAATGCTCAGCGTGCTGCCCACATTGCGGCTAGAGAAGGCATCTGTCGTTGTCTCAGAGGTACCAAACACGCCACCGCCCACACCTGCTCCGGCAGTCACTGATTTGGTTTGTGTGGTCACCTCATTTTCACGGGCAATGATGTTCAGATTACCACCGGCCTTGATGTCGGCATTGCCTGCAATGGTCGCATCGGTACCAGCCAAGGTGATGTCATTGGCTGCTTTGGCTTGCAAGTTGCCGCCGACAGTCAATCCAGACTTGACTTGGTCAACCGTCTCTCTTTTCTCAGTCGTGACTGTCGATGTCCCAATGGTGCCCGACGCGCTCGTTTCGTACGTTCGGTTGACATTCCTGACGGTGTCAAAGGTGATGTTGCCACCGGCTTGCAAATCGGCATTGTTACCCGCACTCACTTGCGCACCGATGTTTTTGATGTCACCTGCCGCTTTGAGGGTCAAGTCGTTGGCCGCAGAGATGCCTGCGGTCTTGCCGATGGTGGTTTGACCACGCAGCTCATTGCCACCGTACTGGCTGAAGGTCTCGTTGTTGATGTTGCCCTCTACGGACTGCACCGACACGTTGTTGCCCGAGATTTGGCCAGAGATGTTGTTGACGTTACCTTGAGCCGTGATGTTCAAATTGTCCTTGGCCTGGATGGTGCCACCCAAGTTGTCCAAGGAGGCGACTTTGATATCCAGATCTTTGGCAGAGATGACAGCGCTGTTTTGCGCAATTTCTTCCAGGATTTTCTTAGGCAAATAGACCTGAGGCGCCAAGACTTTCTGACCCTCCACCACAGTTTCAACCATCCAAACGATCGGCTCGTTCAAGGCGCCCATTTGCTCGTCTGTCAAAGGTTGACCAAAAACCAAGCCCATGCTGGAAGCACTGGTCACGGCGTTGTCCATGAAGCCCTTCATGACATCAGCGATGTTGTCGTATCCCGCCAAGACGCTGTTGCCGGTGGCCTGCAGCAACTGCTGCTCAACCATATAGGCTTCGTAACCCGCATCACCCAATCGGCGAGTCGTCGTGTCGCTGTTGACGTTCAAGCTTTGCATCATGTAGTCGGACCCAAGAGTCGACACGCCTGACTGCAACTTCGGGTTCATTTCGACCAAGAACTTGGCAGATGGGTCACGGTTGGTGACAAAGAAGCCGTTCGGACTTGAAGGCAATTGCACATTCAGCGAAAAAGCACCTGGCGCGTTGGCATTGGAGCCTGACCGCGTGGCTTGTGGATCCACCGGCGTAAAGCTGCCGACGTTTGTAAAAGCCCCGCCCTCAATTATCAAATTGGGACTTCCAATGAAGGCTGTTGGGGTAATGGACCCATCCCTTGGGACGGGTGTGCGACTTTGTTCAGGAGTTGGCTTAGCGCCACTCCAGCCTGTGTCCTCGTATTTCAACGGGCCCAACGCCACATATTTGATGTATTTTCTCTCTGTCCACTCGAATGGCTTGACCACTCGCGCCAAAGCATCGTTGGTGATCGCAGCCCCAGCGCCTTCAACTTTCAGAAGGCTGGATCCGGCGGTTGATTGGATTGCACCGCCATAGTTTTGGATTTGATTACCAACCAAGTCAAGTCCGTTGCCAGCCATGATTTGGGGTTTCTTACTTGGAACACCGTCCTTGTAATATTTGAACTCTTCCCAAGTGGTGACTCTTGTGAAGGTTTCATTTTTATCTGGATACGAGTAGCCACCGACCGAAGTTGTGTTTTCTTGGCGATTCAGTTCTTTGTTGTAGGTGTCTGTGATGGGGTTGTCTGTGACGAAGCCATCCGCACGTTGAACTTGGTTCGAAATCAACGGCGCACGAATGTCAACCTTGCCAGCAACCGCGCGCACTTCGGAGGAGTTCACAAAGGCAGTGGCAGCAGTGGCGGTCAAGTTGTTGCCAGCACGCATCTCACCATACGACAAGAGCGTTTGTGCCCCCTCGTAATAAGTTTGACCGTTCACACCAGACACCCCCAGTCGTGTGGCGGTAGGGTCAATGCTGACGGTGGTGAAGTTGCCAATGTTGTTAGCAGCGAGCGTCAGGTTACGGCCACCGTATACAAAACCATAGTTGGCCAGTGTGTTACCCGTTGCAGTGATGCTCAAGTCGTTGAGCGCAATCAACGAGCCATCGGGTCGGATGGTGAGGTTATTGCCAAAATTGGCGACCAGGTTTTGCTTCGAGAACAGCAAACCCTCAAGGTTCAAAGCATTGGTGACGCCCAAGTTGAAGGTGCCTGCACCTGACAAAGCACCACCGATTTCTTCACCCTTTGGCAACACCAAAGTGTCAAATGCCAGGGTCAAGTTTTTGTTGGCTTGGAAGACGCCTTCGTTGGTCAGTGTGACACCACGTGGTGCAGTCCCAGCATTCACCAACAAGTCACCACCAGAGAAAAGTGTACCGGTCGAGGTATTGGTCAGTGTTCCAACGGTCCAGTTGGACGCTGTAGTGCTTGCCGCCAATGAGCTAGTGAGCGTGCCTGAGTTGATCAGCGAAGAGAAATTGGCATCCAGCGCCATGTTGCTGGAAAGTGTGCCCTTGTTGGTCAGAGCAGTGCCACCAGTGCCACTCACAGAAGCAATGGACCAAGTATCTGCCGAAGCGATCTGTCCACCGGCTTCGTTGTTCAAGGTATCGATTCGCCAAACCACTGGGGAAACAGCCGTTGTGTCGTTTTGAGCCGCCACCCAATCACCGTAGTTGGTGAAAGTGGGCACCTTGAGTGTTGAACGGTTAGCGGAGGTGACCACACCTGGCGCCATGTTTCGAACTTGACCTGTCGCGTCAATGGTCGTGTTGTCCAACGAGGCCACTGTGCCACTGTTGATCATGGAGCCGATGTGCATGTCCATCAGACTCAGTGCCTTGAGCACCGTGCCTTCACCGATATCAAGGTTCGGACGGCGGCCCAAGCTCTCACTTCCGAAACGGAAGTTGGTGGCCTCCCATTTCGTGCCGCTGAACTGCATGACGCCACTGATGTTGAAGTTCAGGTCGTCACCGGCAAAGCGAGTGTTGTTGAACTGCGCGGGGTTAGCCGTTGATTGATCCACAAAGGTCTGACCACCCAATGTCAAATCATTGAAGCTGTAAATTTGACCGCCATTGAAAACAATGGAGCCGTCCGCTGCGATGGACATGTTGCCACCGGAGGTGACCGCGCCGTCGATCAACTGGATGTCTGCTACAGCCACGTTTTTGCTGTTGCCATTCGAGGTTGTGGCCAAGGTCAGGTCACCACTCGCAGACAGGCGACCATTGACACCAATGACGCCATCGGCGTTCACCGCCAAGTTGCCACTGTTGGCAGCCATTTCGCCAAACACGCGAACTGTGCCGTTGCCGTTGCTGGATTGGCTGTCAATCTTGATGGAGTCCGCAAAAATGCCACCGGCAGGGGTGACGCTCAATGCGTTAGCACGTGGGGTGTTCGTTGCGGCTTGGGTTGAGCCGCGTACAGCACCCACTGTCGCGCTCTGAGTGAACGAGCCCGCGCCCAAGCCCATGTAAAGGCCTTTCGCATTCAAGCTGCCAGCGATCACGGCCTCTGGCGCGATGATCGATGTCCATGCGGGCGTGGTCGCATCCAGACCCGAGCCCTCCAGCGTGAAACTGCCTGTGGCTGTGCTGCCAGTGTTCATGATGACGCCATTACTCAGGCTCACATCACCGACCACAAAGTCCAGTCGGTTCACATTGATCACGCCGCAGCTGTTGCAAACGATGCCCATGGGGTTGACGATCACCAGGTCTGCCCGGTTTCCAGCGACTTCCATGAAACCATTGAGCTTGGAGGCACCAGTGCTGAAGACCTGGTTCAAAACAACCGATGCAGGCTTGACCAAGGTAGGGTTGCCGACAATTTCAGCAGAGAGCTGAGTGACCGCGGTCACGCTCTGGCTGAAGGGCATGTTGTTGAAAATCAATCCGTTCGAATTGACGTTGAACAAGCTGTAGGTATTGTTGGACAAGCCAGACGCGTTGGGTTCGGCAATGTTGACCACCCAAGTGGCGTTGTTGGAAGCCTGCTGCACCGTGGTGGCCGTGTTGCCATTGGCGATGACAGGCGCAGTGCCATCCAAAGGCACATTACCTGTCGTTCCAGCGTTGTTGTTGCCCGATGCCGTATTGGTGGTGACCACTCTGTTAGGTGCCACATTCACGGCTGTGATGGTGCCCGTTGTGCTGCCCGTGACTGTGCCACCAATGTTGTAGTTGGTGCCGGCTCCAAACTGAATGGCGTTGCCTTTGAGTGTGGGTGTGTAGTTGGCACGGCCCATGGACAACTTGTCATCCGTGGCATAGCTTTCTACACCCGCTTGGTTGACATAGTCGTATTGGCCTCGAGCACCCATCAGAGCCTCTCGGGTGGTAGCCGCATTGGCTGAACTGCTGCTGATACCGGCAAGCTGTGACCGGATGGTGGTCCCCGACAAGTTCAGATTGCCAGCGGCTTCGATGTCAGCCTCGTTGACGGTACTGGCCGCTTGGATGGTGACAGCACCACCTGTAGAGCGGATCAAACCCAGTTGAGCTTCGTCGACGCTCAGTTTATTTTCAACGGTCGATGTAGAAGCAGAGTTGGTGCCGTCGTAGGCTTTGCCCAAATCACGACCATCGGTTGTGCCCGGTAACAGTTTGGCTTGGTTATAGGCCAAACCTGCCACATTCACCGTGAGTGCGCCCGTGGCTTGAAGGATACCCGTGTTGGTCAAGGCAGAACCTGTGGCGCCGTTACCAACCGTCAATGAGCCACCCGTTTGAATCAGACCACTGTTGTTGAGCAAGCCCGAAACCAGCAGGCTGGTGTTGTTGGTGCTGCCTTGTCCGAGCAAACTACCCGCTGCACCCACCGTCAAACTGTTGGCTGCGGTCACATTGATACCGCCAGACTTTGCCAGTACATCGCCGTTCAGGGTCAATGCACCGCCCGACATGCTAAAGGCACCGTCAGACACCAGTGCACTTTGAGCGTTGACAGTGATGGCGGAAGTGGTCGAATTGCCACCCAAGTTGGTCGTGCCCGTGACAGCTGCATCGCTGTAAACGTTGATGGTCGCTGCATCGACTAACAAATTGCCCCCCACCGACAGCAGGGTTTCAGTGCCATTGGTACCCAGGGTGACGGTGCCGGCTGCCACTGTCAAATTACCACGAACCGACACGGGTGCTTGTGTTGAAACAGTGGCCCCCAATAGCGACAAGTTGCCACCGGTAGCCACTTGTGCACCGGCTGACACGTTATTGAGGGTGCTGGCATTCACAGTCAAGTTTTGAGCAGCCACTTTCGAGGTCGCAGCCAAAGTGACATTTGCGGCGGTAACCGAAGAGGAACCCGAACCCGTGCTCAGTTCACCGGCAATGTTCGCATCACCTGTGGTGGTGATGTTGACCACATCCGTGGCTGTGGCCGTCGTGTTGGAAGATCCGATCAACGCCGTTGCGCCCAACGTCAAACTTGCGGCATCGATGTCGACGGTTTTACCCACCAAATCGGATGCTGCTACCGTGGTCGCTCCAGCGGCTACACGCAATCGTCCACCGGCAGTGACCACACTTTCACGACCAGTCGTGGCGCTGTCGGTCACGGTAGCTGCAGTCAGTGTCACATTGCCATTGGCTGTGCCAGTGCCCGCCTCAGCGCGGACTGTGGCTTTGTCCAACACCAAGTCGCCAGCAGCCGTGACCGAAACAGTGCCTCCTGTATTTGTAACCGTCGTCGTATTGCCTGAAGTGACACTGACATTGGTCTTTGCTGCAATCAATACCGCATTGGACAAAGTCACATCATTTGAAGCGTTGGTCGACTCCAAAGTGATGGTGTTGGCATTCAAGGTGGTTGGCGTGCCGCCGGAGCCCACCACCAAATCGCCATTGGCTTGGATGGTGATGGCATCGCCCAAGGCTGCCATGTTGCCCAATACCTTCACACCAGCGCCCGCCTCTGTGGCGATCAGGCTGATGGTGTTGGCGTACATACCGCCCAATGCCGACGAATCGATGGCCAAGGTTGGAGCTGCGCTACTCAAAGCACCCGTTGTGTTGGTGGTGATGGTGCCGATGGTATTGGTCGTGTCCAAAATGGCTTGACCATTGTGGGCAACCACGCGGAGTTTGTCAGCCTCTATTTTTCCAGCAATGCCGATTTGACGGCTGATCAAGGCCAAGCCTTGCGCACTCAAAGAGGTGGCACCCGACGTGGTCGGATCTTGTACCGTCAGCGCATTATTTCCGAGCTGGAAATTCACAATGTTGCCCGTGATGCCGGCAACAGCGCCTGTGGCAAGCACCACATCACTGGCGTTGATGAAACTGGCGCCATTGACCGTGATGCCATATGGGTTGGCAATGATCAACTTGGCAGCATCGCCCACAATTTCCAACTTACCGGCCAAGCTTGAAGCGTTATTGACAGTCACCTCGTTGATGATGACGCGTGCGGCTACACCACCCAAGTTTGCATTAGCACCCAATGAGTATGTTTGGCTGTTGACATAGTTGTTCCATGTCGTGTCATCTTCGCTTGGACCTCTGGCCCGCAATGTTGGTGTCCAGCTTTGAACCACTTTATTCACTGCGGCAGTGGCGCTGGATACGTTGTTGATGATCGCAGCATTGGTACTGTCAACACCAAACTTAGAGTACTGGTTGTGTGAAATGCCATTGGCATCAGATGCTTTGATATTCACCCAATTTTTTGTGATGTTTGCACCTGCCGCATTGGTCAAAGTTCCATTCACAACACTGGCATTAAGCGCTGGCGAGCTGGGTACTATGGGGACGATAAGAGTGGGATCTGCCGCATGCGCCCCGCTGAGCAGCAGCAAGGCTGTCATCGCCAACATCGTTGTGCCCTTACCCTTGACGGCACCGCGCGCGATTTCACTGGTGACGATCAAACGACCGTCAATTTTGCTGCGAACAATTCTGTAAACTTTATTCATTTTTCTATACCTCAGAAATCGAGACTCAGGACGGCGGATGTGTGCTTATCACCTTTGCCATCGACACCCTTAACGGAAACAGGAACGGCGTGAGTCAAAGCGAGACTCCAAGGACCGCCTGCACTGAAACTTGCACCCAACACCAAAGCTTCCATACGGCTTTCGCTCACCAGGGCCCTGTTGGAGCGAACGCGACCGAAGTCGTAGCCCACTGAGTACTCAGCCTTGAAGGCTTTGTCTGCGATTTGGTGTTTGACATCCAAACTCAATGTGTTTTGCCAATAGAAACCACGATCACCTGTGATCGATACGCTGTGCGATCCACGAACCGAAGAGGCGCCACCCACAATCAACTGCTGTGAGGCGTACAAAGGAACTTCGGCATATTGGCCCACGAACTTGCTCTTCCAACGCCACGATTGCTGGCTCAAGGTGAAGGGCTGCGACCAGTCCAAGCTGAGCTTGTAGCGCAGGTATTCAGATTGCGGGTTCTCGAGCGGCGTGTTGACGCCGGTGGGCAAGTTGTCTACTTCAGAAAGACCCATCGAGATTTCGGGTGTCACGGTCAAGACGTTTTGACCAAAGCCCAAAACGCTGTCACTTGACAGCACGAGGGCGTCAAGCGTTCTGCTGCTCACATCGATTCGCGTGTTGGCTATGTACGACTCGATCGAATCTCGCTTGAGCTTGAGGCCCACAGTGTGTTTGGAATCTTGGTCACGGTGAATGACCCGATTGGCCGAGATCATCACACTTTCGTTGGCGCCGTTGCTGGGCAATTGAGCCCCACTCAACGGAAAAGTCAGCAAGGTGTCAAACCCCCCCTTGCTGTAGCCAAAACCGTAAGTGTTGTAGCCGTGCGGTACCTTGACATCCAAGCTGAAACCGTTGGAGCTCTTTTCTTTCGGGCCAATACTTTGACGCGCATAGACAGACCACACATCGTTCAAGGACAACAAATCGCCTGCTTGCAGTGTCACTGATGCACCATTGACGCCCGTCGATTCTGAGCCTGTGTTGTCCAGAGAGACACGTCCTTTCACGCCTGGTTTACCAACGTTGGTGAAGACCACTTGGCTGGTTTGCTCTTGCGTACCTGGCTGCACTGCCATCACCACATTGTTCCCAGGCACCGCGTTCATTTGGTCGACGGCTTGCTCAAGGTCACGGATATTGAGACCCAAATCAGGGTCCTTGGCAAAGGCCGTGCCCACATTCATAGGCTTTTCCGCCTTGACCACCACATCGGCCACTTGACCCTCTGAGACCACGACATCCAGCACACCCTGCTTGAGGTTTTGATTGGGCAGGTATGCGCGCGAGGTAATGAAACCACGTGTCAGATAAAAATTGGTGGTTGAGGCCAAAACTTGTGAGGCCAGTTCTGGGGTGATGCAGTAGCCGAGGAAGGGAGCCTCCAAAACTTCCAGTTCCCACTCGTCGATCAGCTTGCTGCCTTTGAATACGATACGTTTGAGCGCCGGGCAACTGCCGTCGGCTTTGCGCAACTTGCTAGCCGCTGCACCTTGAACATTCAAGTTACTGCCACTGGGCGCTTGTTGCCCGTCCTTGCGTAATCGCTCGGCGTCTTGGCGTTGCTGCTCTTGGCCTGTGAGTTTTTGTGATTCGCGGGCGGCTGCATCGATCTCTTGTTGCGTGAGCGCGTGGGCGCCTGTCGACAACAAAACAGCTAATGTGAGAACGTTTAATTTTTTCATGTCAGTCATCTCTTAAAACACCCAATTCATGGATACATCAGAACCAAATTTCTGACGACCTTGACGCAACTCTGCCGCTGCACCCCACTTGAACATGGCCCCCTTGGCCACTTCGAGCTGAAGATGCATTTGCAAATTGACGTAGTTGCTGGCCCACTTTTCTGCAGGCGTGGTGAAAGCGGTGTAGTTCGAGTGGGCGGTGTGGGTCTCGCCGGTGTAACGGGCATGAACCGTTTGGTCTGAAATTTGGAGATCTTTGCCCACAGCCACGTCGAACACCGTGAGGGCCTTTACGCCGTTGAAGCGCCCCTTGTGCGACATGCTGAGGCCCACCTCACCGCTGACGCGTTGGATCTTTTGCTCAGACACACGCAAGCTCAAAGCACCTGCGCCTGTCTCTTCATATTCGGCCTGCTTGTAATAGCCACCTGTGGCTTGCACGTAAGGCGTGATAGCCGATCGGCCATTGGCCAGGTCAAAGCGCTGGCCTGCTTTGACGGTCAGCTCGGTGTTGTTGGTGCCAAAATCAAAGTCAGCGATGCGGTCAATGGCCGTGCGACGCAAGCCTTGAACTTGGCCATCTGCGTATTTGAGAGTGCCGCTGATGAAACTGATGCCATCTGTTTTTTGCGCATACAAAGCCCAGATGTGTTGATTCAATTTGGACATTTCGCCGTTGCGGTCATCGGCTTGGCGAATCGAGGTAGACACATTGCCATAGGACAGGCCGTAGGTGGCTTGGTCAAATACTTTGTCAAAACCCATCACGATGCCGTTGGCATGGGTTTTAAAACCATCGTGACCTGCGGTGTCCTGCGACGTCGGTGTAGACATGGGCACAGAACCACTGGAATTGGTCTGGGCTGTCACACCCTTGAGCCAGAAGGAGCTGTTGGCGTCGCTGTAACCCGACCAGTTACCACGGCGGGCGGCAATTCGGTAGTCAATGGCACCGGTGGCCAATTTGAGGGCGTCGTTTGCAGAAATCAAAAACGAGTTGTTGGCGATAGGTGCCAAACGCTTGACCTGAACGGCCAGATTGGCTGCGTTATTTCCGTAACCAAAGTCATTGATGTCCAAACGCGTCAGCGCCGTTTGCATATCGCCCAAAGCCACGCCATCTGCAGCGATCGTGCCCAACTTCAGTGCGGCATCGTTGGAGGGGTGGTTGATGGTGAAGGACTTGGTGATGTAAACGCTGTTGTCGCGATTGAATGTCACGACGACTTTTTGTTTGCCACCTTCAGCGACTGTGGCGGCCGTAGATTTGATGACATAGGATGTGTCATCCAAATTCGACTGGACTGCGTCATCGCCAGAGAAGTTGAATGAACTTTCTCCGGTAATTTGATCTCTCGTTTCCTGTAAGAAAACGAACGATGTATTGTTCTTCAATGTTGAATTCAAATCCAAAATCAATTTGAATCCAGCTTGGCCACCGCCCAATTCAATCAATTGCTCGGTCGAAATTCGTCCGGTGGTTCCTTGATTGACCGTCAACGCTCCAATACCGTTCATCAATAAACCGGCCGAAGAAGCGGCACTGTTAACTGTTGAAACGAAAACGGCACCCTGAGTTTGCAAAGTACCTGTGGTTTGATCCAGGTGCCGATCACCCAAATCAAGCAGTAATGGATTATGGGGAGTGGCCGTTGTATTTGGCGTATTGATTGAATTACCCGTTCCAAATTCCAAATTATTGGTGATTTGCAAATCACCACTTAATACCCTGTACAAATAGCCAGAATGACTACCTGCCAAACTACCGCTCAAATTACCCATTGTGGCTGTGGTATTGGCATTCAATGAGGCTGCTGTGCCGTCGAACAAGTTGACCGCAGAACGACGATCAGCAACACTGCGCCCCGTATTGAGCGGCCCGACGGTGGTAAGACCCAGCCTTTGATCGAACAAATTGATTGAATCACCCGCCACTGGGGAGATGAATTGCGCATAGGCATTTGTACCTGCGATGCAGCCCATGGCCATCATGGCATTAAATAAAATTTTCTTTTTCATTTTTTAACTTTGAAAAATAATGGAGTTGAATTAAATAAATCGCAATTACTTCACGCTGGCTTGCTCACGCAGCTTTTGAATGTGCGCATTGACAGACTGGGCTTCAAGATTGCGTTTGATCTGGGCGCTGACTTGAGCCAACTCTGGGGGTGTAAATGGGCGCGTGCCCTCCAAACGGAGGATGTGATAACCAGCCGGCCCTTTCACAGGCGCAGCGGCTAATTGACCTTTGGTCAATTGGCCAATAGCCTGAGCAATCTCCGGCATCAGTGCACCGCGCACAACCCAGGGCATCAAGCCACCGGCCTGGTTGCTTGCCGGATCTAGGCTGACCGACGCAGCCAAATCTTCAAATTTGCCACCTGCGGCTATTTGCCCTTGGACTTTGGTGGCTTCTTCTTGCGAAGCCACCAAAATATGACGGATCTGGACCTCTTGGTCACCCATCTGAACCTTCAATGCGTCGTATGCAGTCTTCACAGCGTCCGAAGCAATGGGGTTTTGTTGGAGCCATTGCTGCAGGTAAGCACGCACCAAAGTGGTTTCGGCGTTGTATTGCGCCTGCGCCTGAACAGCGGGCTGTTGTGCGACCGGTGCTTTTTTGGCCGCTTGAAGCAGAACTTCGTGTTGGACCAGCGCTTCACGGGCTTGTGCACGCAATGCTGCATCGTCTTTTTGACCTGTCGCCGTGGCTGCATTGACCAAAAGATCGACCTTGGCAGCTGGTACAGTTTGCCCATTCACAGTCAAAGAGGTCGCGGTTGGCTGAGCCAAAACGCCCATCATGGGAACCACGCCACCAAGAGACAAAAGTGCAAGAAAGCAGGGAAAACCCTGCATAAATGATGATGTTTTCGGGCTAAACAGACCCGAAATTTTCGCTAAAAATTGCATTTTTAAATACTAAATATGGATTTTTTTATTTTAGTCAAATTTAACTGTCATTTCTGTCAATTCGTGACGGAAATTGGAAGGTCATGAAGTACGTCATCAAGCTCGTCTTTGCGCTGTGGCTCTCATGCGGGTTAGCTGCGGTGGCTTTTGCCAATCCAACGCATCTCCCGCTTGACGCCAATGTCTTTCAAGTGGAGCCAGCAGCCGAAATCTGGCTGGACAAGGACGGCAGCATGTCGGCTGAACGCCTGACCAGCCCTGAGATGGCAAATCAGTTCAAGCCCATGGGTCGCACATTGGCCTTGGGGTTCACACCTGACACGATTTGGCTCAAATTCACGCTTCTGTCAGAACATGACAGTGTGTGGTGGCTGGAGGTCGGCCAGCCTGTGCTGGAGAGCGTTCGGCTCTACGAAGTGCGACCCAACATGGCTGCTGGGTCCCCCCTGGTGGTCCCCATACGCTCCATGGAGACCAGAAGGCCTACATTTCATATCGACTTGAAGGCTAATACGCCAAAGGAGCTGTATTTGCGACTTTGGTCAAGAACATCGATGACCTCGAGTTTGACGCTTTGGCGTCCAGAGGTTCTGCTGCCGCAAGTCCAAAAATACAACCTGATCTCAGGCTTGGTGTTGGGCGCCTACCTGCTGGTGATTGCTTTTTATGCCCTCTTCAGTTGGTGGACAAGGGCAAAAATCCACATCTACTACACCCTGTATGTTGGCGTCAATTTCATGGCGGCGTTCTTCACGGGGGCCTGGAATCACACATTAGGCTGGCCAATGGATCCAGCGGTACACACCACCTTCTTGGGCATTTCCATCTCACTGGCCATGGTCTTTTCCGCTCTGTTTACGACTGAATTCGTTCAATCCAGACGGGAATGGCCAAAAGTCAGCAAGACTTATATTTATTTTTGCACCTTTGCTGCTAGTATTTCTATTATTGCAATACTCAACTCCCACTACAGAGAAGCGCAAATATATTTTCAAAGCCTCACCATATTAACAATTATATTCACGACATTTGCTTTATTTTATTTAACCTTGGCGGGAAACAATCGAGCACGAATCTTGTTAATTGCTTTGAGCATTTTCCATATTGGCATTGCCTGGAGATTCATGCGCAATATTGGGTTGATTGAACCCAATGACTTCAATGACAATGCCTACCAAATAGGTGCATTTGTGCACATGCTCATCATGAGCACGGGTATATTTTCCAGCTACAACAAATTACGCCAAGAATCTGAAAAGCAAACGGCCAGAGCGGATGCTGAGGCAGCTTTGCGTCAAAGACAAAAAGAATTTTTGAACATTGTGGCGCACGAGGTCAAGACGCCTCTTTCCGTGATCAGTGCAGCTGCAGACAATTTACAAATCAGCCCAACAACACGGCCATCCGATCAACCCCGAATTGAAAAAATTATTCGGAATGCAGAAAAAATTCGACTCAGCTTTGAAAGCTATCTAGGCAAAGAGCAAATTCTGAACAGCAACGCAGAACACAATATCCGTCCGCTGAACTTATCAGAACTGTGCACCCATGTGCTCAAGGATTTTCAAGAAACGCACGAAGTTGAAATTTCGGCGAGTATTGCGCCAGGCGCCATGATCACAGGCGACGCCAACTTGCTTGCGGTGGCCATGGTCAATTTGCTCGATAACGCGCTCAAACACAATCCGGAAGGTACACCGATCTTTTTAACCCTAGAGATTGATCCGAACAACGAGGTCCTCATTTGCGTAGAAGATCAAGGGCTTGGTGTTCTGGATGTAGATTTGCCACGGCTATTCGACGCCTATTTCCGAGGTGGCAATGCCTTGGCCACTGCCGGTTCAGGATTAGGTTTGCACTTGGTCAAATACATCTCTGAACAACACCATGGCAAAGTTTCGGCGATGCGGTGCGATGGTGGTGGCATGCGCGTTGTTTTGCAATTGCCACTGCAGCAAAACTGAGTTCAGTGATCGGAGACAGCAAAGTCAGCCGTCACGGTATACCCAGCGCCATGCACTGTTTTGACGGGAAGTGGAATGGGTGTGACCAATGCCACTTTTTTGCGAAGCCTCAACAACAAAGCATCCAAATTTCGCGGGTCGTAGTCCGTTGATTTTTTCCCCATGCCCTCTATGACCTTGCGACGGGAGACAACGCGTCCTTGATTCAAGATCAGCGCGTGCAGGAAGCCCGCCTCTTGCGATGTCAAGCGAATGACTTCTCCGGAGGGCGCTTTGAGCTCCCAGGTTTGAAGAACCAATCGCCAATGGGTGTCTAACTGCAACCGCCAACCGACCGCTTTGACCACCGCACTCAACTCCTGAAGGCGAACGGGCTTTGTCAGGTACTGGTCCACCCCCGAGGAAAATCCATCCATCCGGTCGTCAAAGGAGCCCTTGGCGGTGAACATGACGACACCGCAGCGCCCCCCCTTTTTTCGGATGTTGTCGACCAAATCTATCCCATCTCCATCTGGCAGCATCCTGTCTACGATCAAGATATCGGGCAACTGCTGTGCTATCAGTTTCAAACATTGCGAAATAGACCCACTGGTTTGAACCTGGTTTCCTTCTAATTCCAAATAATGTGCAATTTCGCCACGCAAATCAGCGTCGTCTTCCAGCAACATGATCGAGGCCATAGGTTTATCTCTGCAGTTCTCAACGTTATCCAAGTGACTCGCTGAATGTCTTTGTCACTGACTTAAGCCTATATTGCAACACAGCTGCCCATTTTCATATCGATGGTGGCAGTCATGCCGGGCCCTGTGTCAAGGGCTTGCTGACTGCGCTGTGCACCTACATTGAAGTCCGAAAAATTGAAGTGACACCGCTATCCTGGCCCACAAAACACAGGTTTGCGCGCAAGGAAACAGGCATCAATCGATGCTGGCACTCCATCGGTCATCCCAGTTTTTTTCCATTTGCCGACGATCGCGCTTGGTGGGTCGACCTTGTTCGATGCTGAGTGCAGGCTCACGGGCCAGTCGGTGCTGCTCAGCCGCTTTTTGGCGGGCAGCGATGCTTTCCGGGGTTTCTGTGTACAGCAGCTGGGCGACCGGGGCCGAGCCGCGAACGCCACTCAAGCCCTGCACCACCACTGTGCGCTCCACAGCGCCTTGGCGCAGGCAAACTGTGTCGCCGACTTTGACTTCTTTTGACGGCTTGGCATCTTGGCCGTTGACCTGCACACGGTTCTTGCCGATCTCATCGCTGGCCAGGCTGCGGGTTTTGTAGAAACGGGCCGCCCACAGCCATTTGTCAATGCGCAAGGATGTCATCGCACCACCGAAAACAAAGCGCCTTGAGGGCTCAGGCCGTCGCGCACATGCGGGTAACGAAGTTTGAGCCTCAACTCTTGCTTCATGCGGGTGTTGTCCAAGCGCCGTGATTCGCTCATGAAGCTCAACAGCATCAAGGGTAAGGCGGTGTTGGCGTCGTTGCGGGATATGCGGGGTGGTTTGGGCAAGCCATAAAGACTGGCAGCCAGGTCAAAGTAGTCACCCATTTTCAGATCGGTGTCGTCGGTCACATTGACCACACGCTGGGGCTTGCCGCGCCACATAGAAGCAGCGCAGGCGCGAGCCAAGTCGTTGGCATGGATGTGGTTGGTGTACACATCTTCTTTGGCCACCAACACAGGTGTGCCTTTGAGCAAGCGCTCTCGGGGCGTGCCGCCTTCGCGGTCGGGGGCGTATATGCCGGGGATGCGCAACACGCTCACCCGCACGCCGCTGCGACCCAAAAAGCGCATCAGGCTTTCGGCATCGACACGCCGCTGTGCACGGGGGGTATGCGGCTTGGTAGGTCGGGTTTCATTCACCCACTTCCCCCCGCAGTCGCCATAAACACCCGTGGTGGAACCGTACACCAACACTTGGGGCAGCGAGCGCAATCGCAAAGCACGCACCAAAGCCAGGCTGCGCGGATCACGCTCGGACGCTCCACGTCGGTCGGTCGGCGGAGGCGCCAGGTGGATGACCCGGTGCGCGATGCCCGCCAAGCGCTTGAGGCTGGCTGCATCGTCCAAGTTGCCTTGCAAGGGGGTGATGCCACAAGCCCGCAGCAAACGCACGCGTTCAGGCGATGACGTCAGGGCCATCAACCGCACGCGCTGGCTTTGTGGGGCGCCCAACTGACCTGCCGTGCGCAAGCCTACATCGCCGCAACCCACGATCAAAACACGCTGGCGACGAAAACGGGCGGGCAGTGCACCCAAGGGGGTTTGGTTTGAGGGCAAAATCAGGGGTTCCGGGTCATATTCACGCCCTCTAGGATACCCAAAAGATGAGCTTTCAAATTTCTGTGCAGCCCAGTGGCCGCAGCTTCACCGCCGACGACAACGAAACCCTGCTGGCTGCTGGCATCCGCCAAGGCATTGGCCTGCCCTATGGCTGCAAAGACGGCGCTTGCGGTTCGTGCAAATGCAAAAAAATCTCGGGCACCGTGGTGCATGGCCCGCACCAGGACAAAGCCCTGTCTGCAGACGAAGAAGCACAAGGCTTGGTGCTGACCTGCTGCGCCACCGCGCAAAGCGATGTGGTGCTCGAATCCAAACAAGTGACCGCAGAA
>JACCDH011030260.1_pt1 | contig 19615 bp, 16 predicted proteins | sample 7442481 | NCBI WGS metagenome assembly JACCDH01 (sample SAMN15323433, study PRJNA562643) | freshwater metagenome | isolation source: river surface water | place: USA:Blue River Watershed | collected 2017-08-15 | reverse complement strand
TGGTCCTATACGCTTTTAATCTTTCACCAAATTCCATGTGCAAATATGATATGTGTAAATGAATAAAATAGTGACAAATAGGCGTCATTTAGACGTCATTTTGCTGCGTTTACTGTAAAAATACATTAAAAATGAACTTTTGAAATATGAAAATTCATTCAAATATGTCTGGCAATATAAAACAATGCTTTATCTAATAAATAACCTTATTCCCCCCTATTTTTGCAAATATGATACCCGTTTTAATCATCGTATTTATTTTAGGCTATTTAGCCATTACACTGGAACATAGTATAAACATTAATAAATCAGCCACTGCGTTGATTACAGCTGTGCTTTGCTGGACGCTTATTATATCAAATGCTCAAAATAAAGAACTAATCACTGAACAACTTTCACACCACCTAAGTTCAATTAGTGGAATTGTATTTTTTTTACTTGGTGCCATGACGATTGTAGAAATTATTGATGCGCATGATGGTTTTTATAGTATTACTGAAAGTATCAAAACCACCAATAAAAGAAAATTAATTTGGCTTATTTCAATTATTACCTTTTTCTTATCCGCCGTACTAGATAATCTTACGAGTACCATAGTAATGATGTCAATTTTAAATAAACTTATTCAAGACAAAAAAACCAAATGGTTATTATTAGGCTTAGTGATTATATCATCTAATGCAGGGGGTGCTTGGAGTCCAATTGGTGATGTAACTACTACTATGTTATGGATTGGAGGGCAAATTTCACCTTTGAATATAATTAAACAAACATTTTTAGCAAGTTTAGTAAGCATGGTAGTCCCTACTTTAATTATTAATTATCTGATTAAAGGGAAAATTGAATTAAAGATGAATGTAGAGAACAACCTACATTTTAACAATAATGCCTTTGAAAGAAAGCTTATTTTTTATGCTGGTATTGGATGTTTATTGTTTGTGCCATTGTTTAAAACCCTAACGCATTTACCACCTTATATGGGTATGTTATTTTGCTTAGGTGTTATTTGGACGATAACGGAATTGATTCATCATAAAAAGCATAATGATGAAAAAGGAAGTTTATCCGTAAGCCATGCACTTCGAAAAATAGACACTCCAAGCATTTTATTCTTTTTTGGAATTTTAATGAGTATTTCTGCCTTAGAAGTAACTGGGATATTACCACAAATGGCAAGTTCTTTGAATAAAACTGTGGGTAATATAAGTTTGGTTGCAATCGGTATTGGCTTATTGTCTGCAGTCTTAGACAATGTACCTTTGGTAGCTGCATTGCAAAGTATGTATAGCCTTAATGATTTTCCAAAGGATCATTATTTTTGGGAACTGTTGGCTTTCACTGCAGGAACTGGAGGTTCATGCCTGATCATTGGCTCTGCAGCAGGGGTAGCAGTAATGGGTATAGAGAAAATTAATTTTTTCTGGTATTTGAAAAAAATTAGCTGGATTGCAATTATTGGATTTATTGCGGGGGTAAGTACATTTTTAATGCAGCATTACCTACTAAATCCATAGCGCCTATTTTACATTTGGGTGGTAATTTTTGAAAGCCTCAAAGGGACCAATAAACAATAAAATGGCAGCACTACTATTAAGCTTAATACTTTAAGGCTTTCTTTTTTACAATACCCCCTTTAGTATCCTTTACACTATGTATTACAACAAAGGCATTAGGATCAATTAACTCAATTTCAGTTTTAATTTTATTCATCTCAATCCTAGTGATAACAGTATATAAAATATTAACATCGGCCATCTCTCCCCTCGAGCCATAACCACGTTCGCCTTTATAAACAGTGATCCCTCTTTCCATTTTGTTAATAATCATGGTTTTGATTTCCGCAAAATGAGTGGAAACAATAGTAACGCCCATATATTCATCTATCCCTTCTAATATAAAGTCCAGGGTTTTGGATGCTGAAAGATAGGTCACCATGGAGAATAATGCAATTTCAACGGAAAGGAAATAAATAGCGGCAGAAAAAATAAAAATATTAATTACGATAATGATATCTCCAACAGTAGCTCCTATTTTTTTACTTAAAAAGATAGCTAAAATTTCAGCACCATCAATAACTGCCCCTCCTCTCATTGTAAATCCAATACCCGCTCCTAAGAAAAATCCTCCAAAAATGGCAACAAGGATATCATTATTGGTTACGTTTGGAAAACTCATATTAGCTAAAAAATAGGCTAGTCCAATGATGGCTAAACTGGTTTTTACAACAAATTGAAAACCAAACATACGATAGCCTAAAAAGACAAAGGGGATATTAACAATAATGATTAAAAGATATAATGGAAAATTGGTCAAATTCGAAATAAGCAATGAAATACCAGTTGTACCTCCATCAATAAAATTATTTTGCAATAAAAATCCTTTAAAACCAAAAGTGGCTGAGCAAATACCTAATATAATTAAAACGATATCCTTCAAATATCGCTTTGACACTATTTTTAAATCGAAATAAGCTTTAGCATAAGAATAAGTTGATATGCTTTTATTATTAAGTTTATGAACAAATCCAGTTGATTCAAGTATATTTCTGATAAAGTGGTTCATATATAGATTTTCATTTGTAATCTATGATAAAATTAGTTTTTAAATTGTAAATGGAGTAAATAAAAAAAGCAATAATCAACTGGAAAGACCACGGTAAGTGTTTTTTGTAAAGCGAAAAATCTGAATAAAGACCTACTATTTAATTTAGTAAGTCCTTATTGCAGATTTTTTTATTTGGGAGAAGGAAAATTAAAACTATAAGTTTTCTAATCCAACATTATTCTTTTACTAAGAATGGAACTTTCCCATCTGTTATGATTATTTTAGCATTGGGCGATTTGCTTAATTTATCAAACGCGTCAATACTTCTCATTTTAAGAATTTCTGGTGTTAAACCTTGTGCTTGTATTAATTGTGCGTCTCTTGCTCCCGTAGCTTCAATAATTTTTCTAGATGCCTCTAGTTTTTCTTGCTGAAGCACAAATTCCATTCGCATTGCATCTTGCTCCGCCTTTAATTTTTGTTCAATGGATGAAGCTAGACCCACTGGTAAAGAAATACTTTTCATTAATACATTTTCTACAATCATTCCACTACCATTTAAATTCTCCGTCATTCTCTTATAAATAGCACTTTCAATATCAGATCGCTTTCCAGAGTGCATATCTTTTGCAAAGTATTGAGCACAAATATCAGAGGACGCGGATCTGAAAATTGCGGTAATAATAGGTTCATAATTTGTGCCATATCGTGTAAGGAGTTCTTTAAATTTCGCATTATCAATATGGTATAAAATACTTATGTCCGCTTGAACACTTAAACCTTCCTTACTTGGCAAGTTTAAAGTAAGTAAAAGATTATTAGTTTGAGTGGATGTTCTCACAACACGGGCTATTAAAGGGTTGAAGCCAATCAAACCGGAGGTTGTAGGCTCTCCTTTTAATTTCCCTAAACGTTGTTTCATACCCACTTCTCCAGGCTTAATTACTGCGCACTGCGTCAGTAAAAAAGGAATAAATAGCAAGAAAATTTTTTTCATAATTGCATGTTTTTTTTATAAAAACAAAATTCAATCTAAAGAGTTTACAAAAAATAAAAATAAAGGCTTAATTCTCATTTAAAGATTTTATTGGAAACATAAATGTTATTAATGCAAAGGAAAGTAGGATGATTATCGACAAAATATTTGAACCATTTGTTATAAATATTGTTGTTTAAGAACTAGTTTTGTGCCGTAAAAATGAAAAGAAATAATAACCCTATATTAAAGATGGTATTTGCCATTATTTGTATGCAAATAATGTGTATGAATATACCTGTTCATTTTTATGATCATCTTGAAAGCCAATCAGGCGTTTACTTGTCTATAGATGCTGAAGGCGAATCTAATCAGGGTCATAGTCAAGATTTTCCAAAAAGCGAAAATGAGTCCTTAGAAGACAATGAAAGTTTTTCATTAAAAATATTCACCTGCTTATCAAAGGATTTAGTCATTTTTAATTGTCAAAATTTGAATTTCTTATCGTACAACACAGAAAATAAAGTACAATTTCATCCAGAACTATCAACTCCGCCTCCCGAGTACTTTTTTTCATAATTGGCTAAATTCTTTATTGCCAATATCGTAGCTTATTTCATTTTTTCATATTTAAAGTCATCATAATGAACATGAATTCATTGGTGTGGGGTATTTGTATATCATTCGTATTAATTTCTTGCTCGGATAAAAAAGTAAAAGAAGAAAAACAAACGTATTTAGTGATTCAACCAGTATTGAAAGATACTAGCTATGAAATAGAATACGCAGCCAGTATTAACTCATTTCAAAATGTTGAAATTAGAAGCAAGGTTAAAGGCTTTGTTGAAGAAATTTTAGTTGACGAAGGTCAAAATGTAAAAAAAGGAGAAACCCTTTTTAAACTAAATAGTAAAGAATTTGAACAACATGTTCATAAAGCGGAAGCCGTTATTCAAAGCGCAAATGCCGAATTAAGGGCTTCAGAAATTGAAGTTGAAAACACAAAAAAACTATTGGATAAAAATATAGTTTCTAAATCAGAATTTGATTTGATTTCCACTAAAGTGAGTATTAATAAAGCAAAAGTGAATGAGGCTAAAGTGGCAAAAGAACAGGCATTATTACATATTGAACATACTAGAATAAAAGCACCTTTTGATGGCGTAATTAATAGAATTCCCAATAAAAAAGGAAGCCTAATAGATGAAGGTTCCTTATTAACAAGTATTTCAAATAATGAAACAATATATGCTTATTACAATGTTTCCGAAATTGACTACTTAGATTATATACAATCCAACAATAAAAATAAAAATGTAAACTTAACGCTTGCCAATAATTCAGTTTATCCGCACGAGGGAACTATTGAAACAACCGAAACTGAATTTAATAAAGAAACTGGCAATATTGCATTTAGAGCAAAATTTCCCAATCCTGAAAAAATATTAAAAGAAGGTGCTACAGGTAAAATTATAGTTAAGAAACAATTTAAAAATGCTGTAATCATACCACAAAAATCCACCTTCGAAGTACAGGGGAATATTTATATCTATTTAGTAGATAAAAAAGGTATTGTTTATTCAAAAAAGATTAACCCAATTATTAGACTTAATAACTTCTTTGTTATTGACAAAGATGTAAATAAGGATGATAAAGTAATTTTTGAAGGCATACAAAATGTTAAAGTGGGTGATAAAATTGCATATCAATTAGTAGAGAACCCCATCAATACCAAAAAATAAACTCAAGGAAAATGTCATTAAAATTCACCAATAGACCCGTTTTATCTATTGTTATATCCATATTTATTTTGCTTTTAGGCGTAATTGCTTTAACGCAATTGCCCATTACGCAGTTTCCTAATATTGCGCCGCCCGAAGTAACGGTTACTACAAAATACACAGGCGCCAATGCTGAAACATGTGTTAAAGCAGTTGTTACCCCTTTAGAGAGAGCCATTAATGGAGTACCTGGCATGTCCTATATGACCTCGGTATCTGGCAACGATGGGACAAGTGTAATTAGTATTGTTTTCAAATCAGGTACAGATCCAGAGCTAGCCGCTGTTAATGTCCAAAACAGGGTATCATCGGCATTAGATGAACTTCCTCAAGAAGCGGTTAAAGCGGGTGTAATTGTGGAGAAAGTGCAAAATAGTATGCTATTGTATTTGAATTTATTGAGTAACGATACCAGTATTGATGAAAAATTCTTGTACAATTTTACTGACATCAATATTTTACCTGAGTTAAAAAGAATCGAAGGTGTAGGGTTTGCAGATATTATGGGAATGAGAGAATACTCCATGCGCATTTGGTTAAATCCTGTAAAAATGCATGCTTACAATATTTCTAGTCAAGAAATTATCAATAGCTTAAAAGAACAAAATATTGAAGCTGCTCCAGGTAAAGTAGGAGACGCCTCGGGGAAAACTCCTCAATCATTACAATATGTGTTAAAGTATATTGGAAAATTTAATACAGTTGAACAATATCAAAATATAATTATAAAAAGTACAGCCGATGGTGCATTATTAAAGCTAAAGGATTTAGCTGAAATTGAACTAGGCTCACAGGAATATGACGTTATTTCAAAAGAAAATGGAAAGCCTTCAGCGGCGGTACTATTAAAGCAAAGGCCTGGCACCAATGCGAATGAAGTAATTGGGAATATCAAAAAACGGATGGAGGAACTTAAAAAGAATTTTAATGCAGATATTGACTATACAGTTAGTTACGATGTTTCTAACTTTTTGAACGCTTCCATCAAAGTAGTATTAAAAACTTTATTGGAGGCTTTTATACTAGTTTCTTTGGTCGTATTGATTTTTTTACAGGACTGGAGATCCACCTTAATTCCTGCATTAACTGTACCTGTTTCTTTAATTGGTACATTTCTATTTATGCAGTTCTTTGGCTTCTCCTTAAATTTAATCACCTTATTTGCATTGGTGTTAGCCATCGGAATTGTGGTAGATAATGCCATTGTAGTGGTAGAAGCCGTCCATTATAATATGGAGAAGTTTCATATGAGCCCACGAGAAGCAACCGACCATGCGATGAAAGAAATTACAGGCGCCATTATTGCGATTACCTTAGTGATGTCGGCGGTATTTATTCCAGTATCCTTTATTCCGGGGCCAAAAGGAATTTTCTTTAGAGAGTTCTCCTTAACAATGGCCGTGGCAATTGTTTTATCGGGAGTGGTGGCAATAACCCTTACTCCAGCGCTATGTGTTTTATTGTTAAAGCCACACAACAATGATAAAAAACCAACGAGTTTGGTTAGCCGATTTTTTAAAGGTTTTAATGCGGGATACGATAAAGTTGAAAACAAATTTCAATGGATCATTCAACTCATCTCCAATAAAAAAGTGATTATTTATGGCTCCTTAATTGTGTTTTGTTTAATCACTGGCATTTTAGGCAAACTAGTGCCAAGCGGATTTATTCCTAATGAGGATCAGGGAACAATTTATGCAAATATCACATCTCCTTCAGGGGCTACTTTAGAAAGAACAGAAAAAGTGGTAGATGAAATTCAAGCAGTGGCAAACAACCTTGATATGGTGAGTTCCGTTTCTACACTCACAGGATACAATGTATTGACAGACGGAACTGGCGCCAACTTTGGTATGAACCTAATTAGTTTAAAAAATTGGGACGAAAGAAAATATACCGACCAAGAAATCATAGAAATATTAAAAGAAAAAACAAAAAATATTCAAGACGCTAAAATTGAATTTTTTACGCCACCGCCTGTGCCTGGTTATGGAAATGCGAGTGGTTTTGAACTAAGAATTTTAGACAAAACAGGAAAAGGAGATCTTAAGGCTTTTGAAAAAGTCACCAACGATTTTATTGCTGAATTAAATAAACATGAAGCACTGAGAAATACCTATACTTCATTTGACGCCTCCTTCCCTCAATACATGGTAAATATAGACTACACTAAAGCTGCTCAAAAAAATGTCATCGTAGATGATATTTTAAATAGTCTTCAAACATTTTTAGGAAGCGAATATGCTACTAATTTTATTCGTTTTGGTCAGTTATACCGTGTTATGGTTCAAGCTGCACCAGAATTTAGAGCACATCCAGAAGACATTTTAAAATTGAATGTAAAAAACAGAAACGGAGAAATGGTTTCGGTGTCTAGTTTTTTAACAATTGAAAAAATTTATGGGCCAGAACAAGTTACAAGATACAATATGTATCCATCAGCTATTATTAATGGAGAGCCGGCAAAAAAAGTAAGTAGTGGCCAAGCGTTAGATGCCATTAAAGCTACTGCCCTAAATAAACTTCCTAAAGGTTATGGATATGATTGGGCAGGATCTTCAAAAGACCAAGCGGAACAAGGCAATGAGACTATTTTTATTTTTCTGATTTGTTTACTATTTATTTACCTATTGCTCTCAGCACAATACGAAAGCTTCTTACTACCCATGCCTGTAATATTATCCCTACCAGCTGGTATTGTAGGCGCTTTATTGTTTTTATACCTAATTGGTTTAGAAAATAATATTTACGCACAAATTGCGGTGGTGATGCTAATTGGTTTATTGGGAAAAAATGCCATTTTAATTGTAGAATTTGCCTCACTAAAGCAAAAAGAAGGCATGACTCCATTAGCAGCAGCCATTGAAGCTGCAAGGGTTAGACTTAGACCTATCTTAATGACTTCATTTGCCTTTATTGCAGGCCTTATACCACTTTTATTTACAAGTGGAGCGGGTGCTATTGGCAACAAAACCATTGGAGCAACAGCCACAGGGGGTATGTTATTGGGTACCGTTTTTGGAGTGCTCGTGATCCCTGGATTATATGTCATATTCGCTAACCTTGAATTAAAAAAATCAAAAAAGAAAAGCCAAATCGCTATTTCTGAAAAAATATAATATGAAGCAATTAATTTTTCTCTTTACGCTAACGATACTATTAGCTGCATGTTCAAATAGCAAGCAAGTTCAAAATACCATTGCTTATAAAGAACTACCCTCTTCCTATGCGAATTCAAGTAATGATTCAATAATACAAATTAAAAGAAAGGAATTTTTAAATGACCCTTTTTTAACCGCGTTAATAGATACCGCATTTGTGTATAACAATGACTTACAAATAGCTTATCAAAAAATTGAATCGGCTAAATCCAATTTTCAGTTTTACAAAGGAAAATTAAACCCCGAATTGAATGCAAATTTAAATGGCGGTGTTAGAAAATTTGGTTTATACACCATGGATGGAGCAGGTAATAGTACAACAGATATCACCCCCAATAATCGGGTTCCAGTTAATTTACCAGATATATTCGCAGGTTTTCAGGCCAATTGGGAGGTTGACTTTAGAGGAAAATTAAGTAATCAAAAAAAAGCGGCATATACTAAACTACTTTCCACTGAGGAAGGCGTTAAGTATATCAAAATTAATTTGGTGACAGAAATTGCTAAATGGTATTATGAACTCATCGCATTAGACATAGAATTGGATATTGTAAAGGAAACTATTAATAAAGAAAAAGAAGCATTAGAATATGTAAAAGCACAAAAAGAAGCAGGCAAAAGCAACGAATTAGCTGTTTTACAATTTAGTGGGCAATTACAAACGCTTCTTATGCTTGAATTGGAAATACAACAACAAATTAATAAAACGGAAAACAGCTTGAATTACTTAATTGGCAGATTCCCCCAAAAAATACTGCGAAATAAAGAAAGTTTATACCAAGCTAATGTTACTTTAAATAAAGGATTTCCTTCAGACTTACTGCGGAATCGACCAGATATAAAAGCGGCCGAACTTAATTTAAAGGCGGCTAATTTAGACGTGAAAGCTGCAAAAGCAGCCTTTCTTCCAAGTTTCAATATCGTTTCTAGCATTGGACTACAAGCATTTAATAGCGCCTACCTTTTGAGAACACCCGAATCAATGGCCTACAATTTTTTAGGCGGCCTCGCAGCTCCCCTTATTAACAAATCAGCCATTAAAGCAAATTTTAGTCAGGCTAATGCAAATGAAATTGAGGCTTTATCTAATTATCAACAAAAAATAATCAACGGTTATGTTGAGGTAGTTAATGAGTTTGGCGAATTAAATAATTTGTCTGCAATTACGACGATTGCAAAAAACAAGAATGAAAAAAATAGCCTTGCTGTGGTAAACGCACTTGATTTGTATAAATCTGCGAGAGTGCCTTATTTAGATGTTATTATTGCACAACAAAATGCATTGCAATCTAATTTAGAACTCATTAATATAGCCAAAAGAAAAAAAATTACTGCCTTAAACGTATATAAAAGTTTGGGAGGAGGATGGGAATAATTATTTTGATGAATACCATTAAATGATTACTTCTACACTACAACTTGTGCTTTCCTCCCATAGCATCATAGCGTTGATCAATTTAAATTGAAAAAATCTACTTAAATCTTTTATTTGTAAAGGCGCTTCTTTGATTATGCCCGCTTTTAAAAGAGCAGCTCTTCGCGTTCCCATGAGTAAAGGTTGCGTTGGCGTAAACCAATAGGTTCCATCAAAAAAAACCAGGTTGGCATAACTCGCATCTTTGATATACCCATTGTGCGTAAGAATAACTTCATCAGTTCCCGCAGCTGAAACAATTTCATTGATCCAAGTTCTATCGGAAAATTTAAATGGATACACTTTATTCCCTATTTCTTGTAAAGAAATTGTATTGATTTTTTTAATAGAATAAGGCTCAAAATGGACAGTTGCATTTCCGATTAAATCGTAGTGCAATCGGCATTTATACAGGTTATTGTCCTTGTTAGGCTTATTTGTTGATGTATTTATATGGTCCGCCAAAACAATAGAAGTATTTGATCCTAACTGCTTAAGCGAGTAGTCCACCCTTTGTTGATGAAATACCAGGTTTTCAGGCACTCCATTTATATACCTAATGGTTTCAAAAAGTGGGTACATATACTTTATTTTTCATTTCTTGGTATTCATTGAATGCAATACTCTTAGCAGTAATTCCTCCTCCACTTCTATAAATATTATTTGCTTGTAAATACCTAATTAAAACACAACTATCCAAATTAGTTCCATCAAAATAACCAGCGACCCCTGTATAATATCCTCTTTCCATTTGCTCAGCCTTAGCAATAATTTCTTTGGTTTTATTTTTAGGTGCACCAGAAACCGATCCAGCAGGTAATAAATCAAATAAAATATCCCCAATTATTTCATTATAATTATTGGGAAGGATACCCTCAATTTCAGAGCTCACTTGACCAATCACACCTTGTTGCGTTTGAATTTTTTCGTAATAGCGATATTTACTGACCCTTACATTAGTAGCAACCTTACTTAAATCGTTTCTAATTAAATCAACAATGGTGGCATGCTCCGCCAATTCTTTGGTATCCGCTAATATCAAGGATTCGGCATTAGGGATGTTGCCATCAATGGTTCCTTTCATGGGGAAAGACCTTATTATACCATTGTTAATTTGAATAAAGGTTTCTGGTGAATAAGAGACAAACTCATCCTTTAAATAACATATGTATTTCGAAGTAGCATGCTCTGCGATATAATCAAGTGATAAATTTGTTTCAATTTTTGTTGGCGCTGTTAGGTTTACTAAAAAACTATTCCCGTATTCAATCTCATTTTTTACAAAATCAAATTTTAATTGATAGTCTTCATATGAAATTGGATATTTCTTTATTTCAACAGTTGCATTTGAACTATTTTCGGACTGTTTTTTTGAAATAATATTGGTAAACCCATTGAAATTATATTTGAAATCATCCACTGGCTCATTTAAGGACCAGCACTTTGGTTTTTGACATTCAAAGTCAATTAAAAATACAAAGGGTGTTTTTTCACTACCCCATTTATTTAATTGCGCTTGAAAAGACAGTGACATTATGGATGATTTATAGTAAGGTGGTTCAATCCGATTTAGGTAAAAGTAGATAACCTCTCGCAAAAAAAGAAAGGATCCCCGTTCAGGGGGTATATCCATGGACTAAATTCAGTCTATCTAATTGATTTACAATATATTAAGATTTAAAAAGCACATTGAAGCAACAAATAATAAATAACTGTCATGGCCTATAAAATGCACCCCAAAAAAGCAATCTAATGATTGGAGACGATAATAAAGAAAAAGATGGTAAATTAAGTTTTAATCACCCTCATTACAAGGGTGATTACTCATTCAAAAATTGTATTTTCTAAAATTAGCAATATGAAAAATCAAAGAACCCTTGGTGCTATTTATTCAAAATCTGTAATCACCCTATTTATCCTGCTTTGTTTTTTAGCAGCAAAGCCTTTAACTGCACAAACCGTAATTGAAAAAATTGTACAGGAAGAAACCAATAATTCTCAATTACAAATAATGGCGCATGAGTTATTGGATGGTATCGGACCCAGACTCGTAGGAACCCCTCAAATGCAAAAGGCCAACGAATGGGCAGTGAATAAATATACTAGTTGGGGGATCAATGCACGCAACGAACAATGGGGTGAGTGGAAAGGTTGGGAACGCGGCATCACTCATATTGATATGCTTTCGCCAAGAGTAAAAAGTTTAGAGGGAACCCAATTGTCTTGGAGTCCTTCCACAAAAGGAAAATCAGTTAAAGCAGCAATTGTTATCCTACCGGATGTGGCAGATTCAATTGCATTTGTAAATTGGTTGCCCAATGTAAAGGGGAAGTTTGTGATGATTTCCATGAATCAGCCAACGGGAAGACCCGACGATAACTGGCAACAATTTGCTACCAAGGAATCATTTGATAAAATGAAAAAAGAACGTACCGAGCAAACCGAAGCTTGGCGTAAACGCATCAATAAAACTGGACATTCATCCAGAATGCTTCCTATTGTTTTAGAAAAAGCAGGTGCACTAGGCATTTTAACCAATGGCTGGTCCAACGGTTTTGGGGTAGATAAAATTTTTAATGCATACACCACAAAAATCCCCACTGTTGATATTGCTTTGGAAGATTACGGTACTTTATATCGCTTAGTAGCGGCAGGTGACAATCCAATTATCAGCATTCAAACGGATTCTAAAGACTTAGGAATCGTTCCTAATTTTAACACCATTGCCGAAATAAAAGGAACCGAAAAGCCCGATGAATATGTGATGCTTTCTGCACATTTTGATTCCTGGGATGCAGGACAGGGTGCAACTGATAATGGCACAGGTACCTTAACGATGATGGAAGCTATGCGTATTTTAAAACTTGTCTATCCAAATCCTAAGCGTACCATTTTAGTGGGACACTGGGGTAGCGAAGAACAAGGCTTGAATGGTTCTAGAGCATTTGTGGAAGATCATCCCGAAGTGGTTGGTAAATTACAAGCATTGTTTAATCAGGACAATGGTACAGGTAGAATTGTCAATATTTCTGGACAAGGTTTTAAATATGCTGGTGAATATATTTCAAGGTGGTTAGCTGCTGTACCAAGCAGTATAAAAGATTCCATAAAAACAAATTTCCCTGGCACGCCGGGTGGTGGTGGAAGTGACCACGCTTCATTTATCGCAGTAGGTGCGCCAGGTTTTTCCTTAAGCGCTTTAAATTGGTCTTACTTTAATTATACTTGGCATACCAATAGAGACACTTATGACAAAATCATTTTTGATGATTTAAAAAACAATGCCATGCTTACTGCAATGTTAGTTTATATGGCTTGCGAAGACAATGCAACTTTCCCTAGAGACAAAGTAGATTTAGGAATCAATAAACAAACTGGACAACCCAATCCATGGCCTGTTCAAGTAAAAGCAATGCGAAAAGGACCCGCTACGCCCAACAACTAGTGATTAAAGCAATGTTGAAACACGCATTCATAACAATCCTATTCCTGTGCACCAATGGTCCTATTAACGCGCAGCAAACCGCTACTAAGCTTGTTTTATTAGGAACAGGGACTCCCTTTGCCGATCCGAATAAATCGGGTCCTTCATTAGCCATTGTAGTCAACAATACCTCTTATATAGTGGACTGTGGGCCTGGCGTGGTAAGAAGGGCGGCGGAAGCAAGTCAACTTGGCTTTCCTGCATTGGAGGCATCGCAGTTAAAAACATTATTCATTACCCATTTACATTCCGATCACACGATTGGCTTGGCCGATATCATTTTAACGCCTGCTGTATTAGACCGAAATGCGCCTATCCGTATTTATGGACCAATTGGATCAAAAAAAATGACCAATCAATTAATGAATGCTTATCAGGAAGATATCGCCCTAAGAATTAATGGACTAGAAAAAGGAGATGCAATTGCTTATCAAGTGCAAACCAATGAAATTAAGGAAGGCGTTATTTTCAAGGATAGCAATGTAACAGTGACTGCATTTAAGGTGCAACATGGTCAATGGGCGCATGCATTTGGGTTTGTATTTCAAACAAAGGATAAGAAAATTGTCGTTTCTGGCGATTGCACTTACAGTGAAAATTTAATAAAATATGCAAAGGATTGTGATATTTTAGTACATGAAGTATATTCCCACGCGGGCTTAAAAAAACGCACCCAAAGATGGCAGGATTATCATTCCACCTTCCACACTTCAACGTATCAATTGGCCGAGATCGCAAATAAAGTAAAGCCAAAACTACTTATACTTAATCATCAATTAACTTTTGGGACCAGTTTGGAAAGCTTATTGGAGGAAGTTCAATCAAAGTATGCTGGCCCCGTTGTAAATGGTCGGGATTTAGCTGTATTTTAGTATGATTATTTCCCAAAAAAATCATTAATTTGGGCGCAAAATTCTTTAATTGTTAAAAAAATACTATGTCTATTTTATCCAACTACAGTGATGGCTTTTTTAATGTGAGTGCAGCACATGGATTTCTTCCAGTAAAAGCACCCATGGTAAAATTACCCAGTGAATACGCCGATTTACAAGCTGTTTTGGATCAAATGCCCGTTGTATTAAATGACAATGAGTTTGGTTATTTGAATACCGAGGATGGAATTGTAGCACCTACTTTGGCCATTAAAAATCATTTAGCTACAGTTGAAAAAGAAACAGATATATTTGTTTTACAAGCCTTGTTTAGATCATATAGTTTTTTAGCTTCTGCCTATTTGTTGGAGCCTTCTTTTCAACAATTTAGAAAAGATGGGAAATACGGAAAGGCAAGAAATGTTTTGCCAGCGAATATTGCACAGCCATTTTGTAAAATTGCTGATAAATTAAACGTCTTTGCTTGGTTAGATTATCATTACGCCTATTCATTAGGTAATTACCAAAAGTTAGACGAAGCCGGTGATTTAAATTGGGAAAATATTACCATGTGCAATCGTTTTTCCGGACAGCCCGACGAGGTTGGCTTTATTATGTTACATGTTGATATCAATCGTTTTTCAGCCAATCTAGTAGGAACTGTTATGCAGACAATTCAGGCCTTAGATGGCGGAGCGCATTCTGTAGGTGATTTGCTAGAAAAGAATTGGAATACGATGAAACAAATGAATGAGCGTAGAAAAGAAATGTGGAAGGCATCAAGATGGCAACGATACAATGACTTCAGAATTTTTATAATGGGGGTTAAAGGCAATACCGAATTATTTGGCGATGGAGTAGTGTATGAAAATGTATGGGATGAACCTAAAGCATTTAGAGGACAAACTGGTGCACAGGATGATATTATTCCAATGCAAGATATTTTTTCTGGGGTGATTTTTTATTATCCAGAAAATGAACTCACCAAGTATTTATTAGACCTAAGGTTATATCGTCCAACCTGTGTGCAAGATTTTTTCAAAGACCTTGAAAAATCAATGAAAACATTGCATCCAAAGGGCTTGATGGGTAAATTAGTTGAAAACAAAGACGTCACTGGCCTTTGTTATTTATTAGGCATTTTAGAAGAAATTTATCATTTCAGAAATGGCCATTGGCAGTTTGTACAAAAATATATCATGGCAAATACAAAATATGCTATGGCTACTGGAGGTACTCCAATAACCTCTTGGATTCCCAATCAAATTTTATCTGTCATTTGTCAAATGGAAGATGTGGTCGCGGCAATTCAGCAACTAGGCACATCCAATGAAGAACAAGCCAATGCTATTTTTGAAAAAAATTCAAAATTATTACCAACTAAAAAAGGATTAATTGATGGGCAGCTTGAATTAATTCACAAAAACGACTTTTCAGCTGAAGCTGTATTTGCCCTGAATCAAAAGTTCGGCTATGATGATACTAAGTAGTTTAATTAATTTTCAAATTTACAATTATGCTTGATGCAATCATTCCTTTAATTTCCTTAATTTCTTTAGAAGTAATTTTAGGAATAGATAATGTTATCTTCATCTCTATACTGTCCGATAAATTACCGGACAGTCAAAGAAATAAATTAAGGTATTGGGGCTTGGGCTTAGCCATGGCAATGCGCCTAGTTTTACTAACCTTAATCTCATGGATATTAAAATTAGACCAAAACTTATTTACCATTTATGATATAAATTTTTCTGGTAAAGGTTTGATATTAATTGCAGGTGGATTATTCTTAATTTACAAAAGTACAGTTGAGATATACCATAAAACAGAATTGGCAAATAACAATGATCAGCCAGTAGCTACAAAAGCGATTAGCTTTAAAAAACTTTTATTAGAAATTATTTTATTAGACTTGGTTTTTTCAGTTGATTCCATCATAACTGCCATTGGAATGGCACAAGAGCTTTGGGTAATGTACACTTCAGTTATTGTAGCTGTTATCATTATGGTTTTTGCTTCGCAGCCCATTAGTTTTTTTATCAAAAAGCACCCCTCCTTTAAAATACTGGCCTTAAGTTTTTTACTGATGATTGGCATTTCCTTGATTGCAGAAGGCTTTCATTTTGAAATCCCTAAAGGCTATATTTATTTCTCAATGGCATTTGCATTTATTGTGGATATTATTCAAATGAAGACGGTAAAATAACCCCATAACATACGCACTTATGAGGGATCTAAAAGCCGGTATCTATATTAAAAGTACTGAGGCATTAATTGGCAGTTTTTTCGAGCATACCACCATTCTCCTTCTTCAACACAATGAAAAGGGGTCTTTAGGGTTTGTTACAAATAAACCCTTTGAGAGGTCACTGCATGAACTCACTGAATTCAGTCATAGCCACCCATTTCCATTGATGGATGGGGGGCCTGTTGATAGAGAACACCTTTTTGTATTGCACAAACGACCTGATCTTATTGAAGGAGGCGAATTAATGACCAATGGCCTTTATTTGGGTGGTAATATGGAGCAGGTGATTAAAGCCATTAACACTCAAGCTACTAATGAACAAGAAATACAAATTTATATTGGCTATTGCGGTTGGGATGAGGAAGAATTAGAAGCAGAGTTCGAGGAAGGTAGTTGGGTGCTAAGGAATGGTCAATCCTAAACCCAATTTTTGAATAGTTCCTATGGATGATTTTTAAGAAGCAATATTTTTCTGCCTACGAAAATGTAGTTTATCATTAATGACCACTCTCAAGTCTAAAATTTTATGAAGGTTGCCATAATCAGTGATTATTTTCTTGTGCATTCTTTTAATTCCTTTTGTATCCAGGCTGTCAGTTTGTAAAGCTTCTAATACAAATAAATCACAAGCGGTTGATTGTATCCAGTCAATATCTGTTTTGTATCCAATGGCTGCAATAGCCCCCGTTTTTTCAAGGAAGGAATTAATTCTGCGTTTATCTATATTTAAGGTTGAGCATGACCCAAAATAAATAATTTTACCCTTGCACTTATCTCCTAAAAAGTCAGCTAATTCTTTAAGAGAATATTTGTCTTTATGTGTTATAAAAATATTACTTGGATCACCATGAAAGGCTAAATATAAAATGGGGTACTTTTCATTTACTGATTTATTTTTCCACTTATCAAGAAAATATTCAAGTTCTGATTTGGTAGCACAGTCATGATAAATATAATTGCAATAACCTCTCTTTTCCAATAAATCTAAAATGGGAAGTACAGTAGATTGGTCTTGAATATTATGATGATCCCAAAGTCCTTCAATACAATAAATGCCTTTCTTCTTAATTTTTCTTGCCATTGTATAGTGATTGTTAAGTGTCTTTGAAATTGATTGTCAACTCCTTGATACACAAACAAAATTATTGGAATATGGCTATAAAAAAAGATTAAAAAAACTAATGCAATGCATAAAATATTTTATTGAATTAAAATCTCTTTCAGGTTTTTGCTTTTAATTTTTTTAATCGCCGACTCGATCGATTTTTCAGGTTCTATGATATTATATTCACCCCAAAAATCAACATCTGAAGCATTGGGAATTTTATCAGACATAATAACGTAAGGACTCAATTTTTGATTGTTAATTTGCGGCTTACTCGATTGATTTTCCCAGTTTGTATTCACTAGTTCAAAAGTGGTCGTATAATTGGTGTTAAAAATCCTTTTATCCCAATTTAATTTAAAGGTAACATCTCCGCGAGAGTAGGAAAAAACCCATTTATTATTTTGTTGACGGTAATCCACCTGATAGCTAACTTCAGTTGGATAAATTACCACTCCATTTGGCTTTTTACGTGTAAAAATTAGCCCTGCTTTGATTCTGTTTTCAACATTAAGCTGAAAGTTGGCACTTATGATTGCTAAACTTTTTGCATCTACAAATAATTTACCGCTATAAAGAGGATCAGGATCTTCGATAGTTGATTTTTGTTTAAAAGAGATGATGAACACCTGCCTATCATTAATTTGGGTAACATCCTCAAAGCTGAAATTATAAAAATCAAATACATTTTCTGAAAAAATATTAGTTGGATCTTTAACTATATCAATAAATAAGGCAGAAAAAACACCTCCTTCTAACTTAAAATTGACAGTATCTAATTTAGCGTAATCCGCATTTTTCCTGCCTTTTAAAATAGTAACCTGGTCTTGCACAACTGATGAAAATGGCATTTTTTGTATGCCGACAATAGATTCTAAAACAGAGACATAATTACGTCTTTTTTTAATTGATTCTCTGTAGAATCCAACCATTTGAATAGTGCTATCTCCATAATTTTTAGAACGATTATTAAGCACATTCGTAAATATTTTATTCGCATCCATCACATTTACAACCACTTCTTTCAGTAGAAAATTGGCAGGTTCTAAATACAATAAATTTTTATCTTCTTTCAAGTCTTTAATTGAGACAACTTTATCTTTATAGCCTAAAAATGAAATAACAAGATTTGCGTCCTGTCTATCTAAAGGGATTTTAATTAAAAATTTACCTTCACTATTACTAATGGTAGAAATGTTTGAACCAGAAACGGAGATGGTTGCAAAAGTTAATTCATTCTTTGTTTTACTATCTAAAATTGTTCCCTTAAAATATTTGAAAGCACTTGAATCAGCATTGTTAATTGAATTTGTTTGTGCTTCTGATTTAATTATAAACAGAAAAAGGAAAAACAATCCCATAATGCATTTAAGATACAATAGGTAAGATTTCGTCTTATTCATACAAATAAAGATTTAATGATATTAAATGAACACACTAATAAAGTTAATCAATTAATAAGAATACAAATAGTTCTTTAGGCAGGAATCGCAATAAATAATTAAGGGTCCTGGATTTTACTATTCGTTCATTTTCTATTGGAGGCTCATTAGCATATATTCTCTAATTGACATCCTAATAGTTCATCCTACTCAAAGCCACAAATTGTTGAAGTTTTCTTGAGAAAATCTGCCTATTGCTTTAAACCAAATTACGATAAACGGAAAATGGCCGATTTGACTTTTATCATACCCCTTGCTCCCCATCCAGCATCATTTCTATTGGCTTCTCAGCATGGACAGTTCGTTTTTGGCATTAACACTAGTTTCAACATAATGAATAATGATCGACTCAACTTGAGCAATTGGCTTCCCTACTGGTAGCCTTATAGTTATTTTCACTCTTAAATTTGATATTATTTTTTTAAATTAGTCAAATGCTAAGAACTTATCAATTCATAAATTAAATGGTATAATATGGAAAAAATAACAATAATCAAATCACTTGATGAAAATGTAATTCAATTCAATGAGCTCGTAAACAATTTAAATAAAGAGGAATTTGAAACAAATATAGATGGAAGATGGTCT
>JACCDH010992695.1_pt1 | contig 19624 bp, 21 predicted proteins | sample 7442481 | NCBI WGS metagenome assembly JACCDH01 (sample SAMN15323433, study PRJNA562643) | freshwater metagenome | isolation source: river surface water | place: USA:Blue River Watershed | collected 2017-08-15 | reverse complement strand
GGCAATCGGCCAAATGTATCTAGGTGGCCAAGGCGTTGAGAGGAATATTGAGAAGGCGATTCAACATCTTGAGCTGAGCGCGGCCATGGGGGAGGTGTATTCGCAATACAACCTCGCGCTGCTTCTTAGGGGCATGGACAATGGCCCTGTTGATGAGCAGAAGTCCGCGTACTGGCTGACTCAGGCTGCCGAGCAAAACTTTGGTGCGGCGCAGGTGGATTTGGCGATCAACTATCTCAAGGGCTCGGGCGTAGAAACCGATTACGCGGAGGCGTACAAGTGGGCTATGTTGAGCGCAACTAGTGACGATGAGCGTGGTGACAAGATTCGCGCGTATTGCGAGGAGACTCTTCAAGAAGAAGACCTGGCCGATGGACGCTCGAGAGCGGAGGCATTCCTTCTGTCACGTGGTGATCCCCGGGCCCTTTGAACGCCTCGGATCCGTAAATCCGAAGGACGGGGGTATCACCGGAGAAGCTCGATTCTCTGCTCTCTGTAGCTCAGAAACGACCCTGAGCCTGCCCTGTGAATTGCCCCTGATTTGGGGTGGAAGAGAAGTTCGGAAGGATGCGGAAAGTTGCGGTTGGCGAGTAGGGGAGGGCAGGCGCACGCATCTTTCCGTAACTTTCCGCAGGACCGTAACGGCTGTTAGTAGGCTTACACTTGCACGGAATTGAACCCAGGTCCGCACCCACCACCATTCACTAGGGGACTGAATTTTCTCAGTCCCCTTTTTCTTGCCCGCAAGCCCCAGTGGTTGCGCCTGCTAGGGCATCGTCTTGCGGATCCGGCCTGCCCCGGTCGGTTATTTTCGCCCAGCCGAGGGGTCGGTTTTTTCTCACGTTTCTCAGTATCCCTTGGGGACTGGCATTGGGCTATGTACCTGATTTATATGGTATTTTGGTCCCTAGTTGAACCATACTAATGGGTGCCGATTGATAAAGAAAACCAGACGGGCCGTGGTCTTTGTGACTTCGATGGGCACCTTTAGGCTGCGCGCGGTCATTCGACGTTGGCAATATGAATGGTTGCTTTTACGATCTGCAGGGTTTCATCGTTCTCGGCTGGTTGCTCGGTTATGAAAGTTTCTCGGCCGTTATCATCTATTTGGGGTAGTAAGGAGCGGCTGCGAAGTATGCTGATCGCTGGTCACAATCCACGCTACGGAACGAGCCATCTGATCGCATGACCGGCCAAAAGACCCGGAACAACCACTACGTCCCGCAGTGGTACCAGCGCGGTTTTCTCGCCGCAGGCCAGTCACGCCTGTTTCATCTTAATTTGGATCCGGATCGGAAGACGTTGCCCGATGGCCGGCACGTGCCGCTCACGGCATTGCACGAACGGGGCGCTAAAAAGTGCTTTGTTGAGTACGACCTCTACACCACGCACTTCGGCCCGATCGTTAACGACGACGTTGAAAGGCGCCTGTTCGGTGTTATCGACGATCAGGGGGCCAAGGCCGTCCGCGCCTTCGCGCTTGGCAACCACTCCGACGTGCACGATTCATTCCAAGACTTCTTCGAACACATGGCCGCGCAGAAGCTGCGCACGCCCAAGGGACTGGACTGGATCCGTTCGTGCTACGGTGAGCTCAGCCAGGTCGATCTGATGGTCGAGATGCAGGCCTTGCGCCTAATGCACTGCACTATGTGGGCCGAGGGCGTCAGGGAGATAGTCTCGGCTGCGGACTCGGACGTAAAGTTCATAGTGACGGACCACCCGGTGACGGTCTATAACGCGGCGGTTGCCCCCGCGTCTCCCGACTGCGCCTATCCGCTAGATCCGAAAGTGGCGGCGTTGGGTACGCAGACCGTGTTTGCTCTGGACGCCAATACTTGCTTAATCTTCACACACTTGGAGTATGCCAAGCAGCCGGACGGGCAAAACCTGATGCGGCTGCGCACCAACGCCCGGCACCTGAGCGCGGGCATGACGCGCACGGACAACTTCATTCGCGACCGTCGCCTGAGCCGGGATGACGTGATCGCCATTAACCATCTGCTCAAGTCGCGGGCGAGGCGCTACATCGCTGCCGCCGACAAGGCTTGGCTCTACCCGGAGCGGCAATTCAGCGGCACGTGGACACAGATAGCCAAGGTGCTGCTGCCCAAGGATGATCTGTGGCGCTTCGGCGGCGAGATCTATGTCGGCTACAAGGACGGCACCTCCGGCTACTGGGACGAGCATGGCCGCACCTCCAAAGCCCACGAATTCCTTACCCGCAAGTCCCCCCGCAAGAATATTGGGGCCAACGACTTCTGTGGCTGTGGCAGCGCCTATGCCTACAAGGACTGCTGCCAGCTGCTGCCGGCCGCCGAACGCCCGTCTTGGGAGGTCTATGGTCTGCGCGAGCGCAACCTGATGTTTTGCAACGCTGTTCAGGACATTCTCGGCTTGTTTGATGGGGCATCTTGGGAGGACGTTCGTCGCACATTGAGCGACGATCAGGTCCAGCGCATTAATGGCGTTTTCTCGTCCCTTTGGCCCGAGGACACGGACCTAGCTGCGCTGCTGCCGCGACGCAACCCGAAGGTGTTGCGCTCGGTTTACATCGGCATCGCCGATCCGCGCACCGTTGAGGCGGCGGTACTGGGCTGGCTTCCGTACATCGATGAGATCGTGCTCGTGAACCCGTTCTTCCTGGGCACGCGCATGAAGCCCGAATTCAGCCCCATCGAGTCGCCCACCGGCCACAAGATGCAGACGCTCAAGAATGTCATGCTGCTACTGGCGCTGGAGCCTTTCATCCGCGCAGGGGTCGTTCATCTGGTGCCCGACCCTGGTGAGATCAACGCGCCTCTCGGCCAGCATGTCCGGGAAGTGCTGGCGCGGCGCACCGCAGGCTGGAAGCCGCCCCGGGGTGGGCTGCACCGCTTCCTGCAGCTCGGAAAAGAGGACACCCTCCGCATCGTCTGGATGCTGCCTGAGGCGTCCCAGCGGCGTTACATCGCCCAGCACATGCCAGACGCCGACGCCGCAATGACTGACCGACTAATCGCGTACTTCAAGCGTCAAGCCCAGGCCGACCCCTACACGCTGCTGCAGCCGCTTCCTGTGGGCGAGGGTGGCGCGCAGTATCTGATGCTCAAGGGGCTGAATCTTGAAGCGGCGCTGTACCTGGCATCGCTGACCGGTTCGATCATTCATGTCGACACGCAGGCGCACTGGGAACAGTTACTTACGGATGCACAGCCCGCTGGCGCGCCGTCGCAGCGCGCTTGGGAACCCGTGCGACAGGCCTTGGGCGAGATCTCGTTCCCGGTGGAGCTCAACGCGCGCCGGGTGGCCGAGCGGCTGGTCAGCAGCGATCGTCCACCGATCCGGTTGCTGCTTCGGCGGCTGGCCGACGCTGTTTCGATGCCAGGTAGCGGACCCGCCCCCACCGCGCTCGCCAAGCAGCTGCGCCAGGCGCGTGGCAAGGTCGAACGGGCAGAAAAATGCGCAGGCGACAGCATCCTGCTCCATGCGCGCCTTGAGCTACACGTACCGCCGGCGGGATTCCGCCGTCACGAGGTGCAGCGGCTGCTCGTAATGTTCGCCGGTACGACCAAGCTGCGGTCAGTTCCGTATGCCCTGCGACTCGTGTTCGATGAGTCGCAGGATGCCAGGGAAGACGTCTCGGATTTGTAGGCCACGACTCCTTACTGTGCAAGACCAGTCCATTCGGCCGAACCATTGGACTGCGGCTCTCGCTGCTCACCGGTTCTTTGGCAGGAAAACGTCGCCCCAGCTACCTCACCACCGCTGCCTCAATTGAGCCACCACGGTTTGCTGCTCGTGCCAGTTGATCGGCAGAGGGTGGCTAAAGAACCACTTGGCCGTCAGTTCAGCCGGCTGCCTACCGGCCATGATGTCGTCAACGATGTACGGATCCAGCAGCGTCAGCCGCAGCAGCTCATTCACTGTGCTCGCATCCAGCCCCTCCTTGCGGGCGATGTCGCTGCCGCTCTCAACCAGTCCTTTATCCATCAGCTTTTGCCAATAGAGGGCTCGGGCCAGGGCGGTGAGCAGGACGTTGTTGGGTAGGTTCGGGATTTGTGCCAGCTTGGCCGCTTCTTCCTCTGGCCGAATCACGACCGCCTTGCCGCCACGCTTTTTAAAGCGTATCGGAATAAAAGTCGAGGGCGGGGGAAAGTCCGGTAGTTGCACGGGTGTGTCGGTGGAGCGCTGTTTTTTCATGCGAACTCCATCTCGTTCATTTCTCGTGCCGTCGTGCCCGGCGTGAGCTCACCGATGAATGCACCCCATGCCTCGTAGCGCCAGTCCAGGGTGATGCCTTTGGGGTGAACGGTCACGCGCTTGAGTAGGCTGCGCACGATGTCCCTTTTGACATCGGGAAAGAGCTGATTCCAGACAGCGGCCGTGCGCTGAAACAGCGTGACCACCACCTCTGGCTCGCTCAGCTCTGGGTTGACCGATCGAATGTGCTGCCAATAGCGGTGCACCATCTGCCCGGTGCGCAGCACCTCAAATACCTGCTCCATAACCGCCGTTTCCACCGTGCCTGCAGCCAAGTTGCCCGTGGAGCCCATGCCGGCGCCCATGTTGTGATTCTTATTGACCACGTAATACCGGTAGGCCTGGCCCCCGTGCTTGTGGGTGGTCGTGGGCAGGTACAGCTCGCCTAGCTCGGTGTAAAGCATTCCGCGCAGCAAATGGTCGCTGGCCATGCCGTGGGACTGGCGGTGGCGTTTTTTGGGGTCCACCGCCATGATGGCCTGTACCTTGTCCCAAACGGATTGGTCCACGATGGGCGGATGCTCGCCTTTGTAGTGGGCCCCCTTGTGGTTGAGCATGCCCAGGTACATGCGGTTGTGCAGGATTTTGTAAATGGTCTGCTTGGAAAGAAGGGCTCCACGTTTGCTACGGATGCCTTCGTCGGCCAGCTTCTTAACCATATGCGTGGTCGAGTGCGTCTCCAAAAACGAGTCGTAGATCCACCGAACGGTCTCGGCTTCCTTGGGTTCGATGATCAACTTGCGGTTGAGCACGACGTAGCCCAGCGGAACGGGGCCTCCCATCCACATGCCTTTTCGCTTGGAGGCGGTGATCTTGTCGCGGATGCGCTCGCTGGTGACCTCGCGCTCGAACTGGGCAAATGACAGCAGCACGTTGAGCATCAAGCGCCCCATCGAGGTCGCTGAATTGATCTGTTGCGTCACCGAGCTGAAGCTGACCTTGTGCTTGTCAAAGAGGTCGACCATCCTGGCAAAGTCAGCCAGTGAGCGCGACAGCCGGTCGATCTTGTAGACCACGATGATGTCGACCTTGCCGGCCTTGATGTCATCGAGCAGGCGCTTCAACCCCGGGCGCTCCATGTTGCCGCCGGAAAAGCCAGGGTCTTCATAGACGTCTGGCACCAAGCTCCAGCCCTCGGCTTTCTGGCTTGCCACGAATGCCGCCCCAGCTTCGCGCTGGGCATCGATCGAGTTGAACGTCTGGTCCAGTCGTTCGTCAGAGGACACGCGGCAGTAAACCGCGCAGCGCTTGGGTGTGATTTTTTCTGTAGCTTGGCTCATGACTGTGTTTTCTTTCTGAGATGAAAGAACGACGCGCCTGACCAGTTGGTGCCTGAAATCATGCGAGCGATGCCCGACAGACTCTTGAAGACCCTGCCGTCAATCTCGTAGCGGCCATCGGCCAAGACGGTGACCCGGTATTCCTGGCCGTCGTATTCACGCAGCAAGACGGTGCCCGGTAGCAGCGCATTGGCTTTGCGCGGTCCAGAGCGGATTTTGGAAAGACGTTCGCCAAATTCGGTCAGCAAGCTTCGGGTGGTAATTGGCAAACCACCAAAAACCGCCTCTTGGATGCGGTATGCCAGCCGGGACTCGAGGAACTTGCGGTTGGGGTGGGTGGGTCGACTCTGAAAGTGCTGATCCCACAGCTTCCAAAGCTCTGCCATGGGCAGCTCTGGAAGGGCGGCAATCTGCTGGCTGACCTGCAGGGTTTTGGTGACGGATCGCACCGGGTGGTTATCTCGGTTTTTCATCTTTGGGCTCCATGAGGTTGAGAGTGGTTTGTATTCACGCTCTGGTGGCCAACGATGTCCAGGAACTCGTCTAGGTCAGTCGCATAAAGCCGACTGCTGTGGGCTTGGGCAATGCTGCGCCGCTGCTCGGCGACGGCCTGCCCAATGTGCGCTGCGATTTGCTGCAGGCTCAGGTGATTGCTTTTGGTGGGATGCCTTGGGGGCTGGGTTCGAAGGGGAGAGGTTTCGGGATTCATGGTGGGCACAGGTGACTGAGTCAAACACCATCGAATCGTAAAAACGACCTGTCTCAAAGGTAACGTGTTTTAGCGGGCCAAAGGGGGACATCGGTGTCCAAACCCCCATCAATCAAGGCTTGATGACGTCGGATGTAAGCAGCACATGGCCTGGCGCGCTGGTTTTGACAGATTTTTCAAATACTGTACATTCATCCAGTACAAGTGACATTTGGTAACTGTTTTCCATGGCAATGGTGCCGTGGTGTTGGGGTAAGGACCCCCAATCATTGAAGGAATAAGAACAAGGAGACCGCCGGTGAGCAAGCCACTGACTTACGCAGACATCTTGTTGAGTCTGCCCGTCGACGAGACGCTCAAAACTTTTTTGGAACGCCACGCACTGCCCCTGCCGCCTGGCTGGGAGTGGAGCGACAACACAGGCACCTCACGGCGACTTATCCGGCTGGTGCAAAGCCACCCCGACACAGTCTTGCGCGACCGCATTGTGGCCGGGCTCCATGCCAGCGCCTTGCTGGCACACCCCTTGGGTAAACAGGCCATGTTTCAGGCCGCTCATGGGCGAGCTGCGGATTTGATGGGGCTCATTGCTTGCAAGAGCGACTTGCACCGGGCCTTTTGGCTTTACGTGCACCACCCCGATTTGTTTGAAGCCGCCGCCGAGATCGAATACCTCGACCACCACGAACAGCAAGCCCAGCAGCACGACCTGGGCATCAGCCGACCTGTCTTGCGAGATGAGGCGGCGCTGGCAGCTTTTGCGGAAGCCATCAAGGGCTTCTACCAGCGCGAGTTGGGCTGCGGCGAGGTGTGCGTGGTCAACCTGCTCGAGCGGGCCCGGGGTACCCAGCTGATCTCCGTTCACGCAAAGGACCTGGCTACTGCCCGCCTGGAATTCGAAGGCACCCAGCTGCAGCGGCGCGTCGGCAGTCCCAATATCCACTTGGCTCTGGAGTATTCGCCGGTCACAGGTGTGGCGCGAACCATCATCCGGGGTGGTTTCCGGTACCACGCCATGCTCTGTGATGCGTTCGCCCGCCATTTGCTGGGCACCAATACCGATGTGCAGCGAATCTTGGCGCCCAGGTTGGATTTGTCGTCGTTGCGCTTGGGGCTGAATGTCCCACAGGCGCTCGAAGACGGATTTGTGGCCATGCAGGTCAAGAACGTGGTGGTCGTCAGCGAATGCGGCCGACTCAAGATGGAGTGCGTGGCCAGTGCGGTGACCGACCAGCGCTGCGTGACCGAGCTGCTCAGAGACTGTTTCGGCGCTGACAACCCGCTCACCCGTGGCTGGTCCATTCAGGCCGCCACGCTCAATTTTTACCTTCCTCCGGAGCCAGGACGCATCCGCTGCTCGGTCGTGAGCGTGGAAGTCACCAGCCGTGGTCGGCTCAATCTGCACAAGTTCGATGAAAAGTTGCGCGTTCAGCTCGAAGGCTATTTGGTGCAACTGGGAATTCTGCAGGACCAGCAGGTGCTCAAACCCAGCGCAAGCATGACCCTACCGGGCAGGACGTCGCACAGCGATCTGTTTGGTTGAGGTCGGCTAAGGTGACCATGGACTCCACCCTTAACCATCGCGCCATGGGCCTGGCCAGCTTGCTGTTCTCTCGTGGAGGCCTCTTCATGGAAAACACCTTGACCCGCACTCAACGGGAGAGCCTGAGCCTGTTGCAGCAGGTCAAAGCCGTCTCGCCTGGGCCCGTACAGGCGTTAGATGCGCTGTGCGACTACTGCGGTTTGCACCGTGGGCGCGTATTTCGCAGCCATGATGGGCTGATCCTGCAGTGTCCAGAATGCGGCCCCACACCACTGGAACCGGCAAGCCTGCGCAGTTGGCGACTGGACGAGCAATGGCTCATTCGCAAGCTGCGTGGCGCGCTCAGCATTGATGCCAGTGCCCCAGTCACCCCTGTGGCTGAGGGTGTGTGGGACATCGGCACGCACAAGCGCAGACCGGTGGTGCTGGGGCGCAGGATCGATAGCGTGACGTCGCAGGCGCTCAAGATCTTCCACGGTCATGAACCGCGTCGCAACTGCTGGGTGATCACGCCGGGTCCGATTGGGCTGGTGCCCGTGGAGCCGCTGGCGGGAACCGCCACTTGGTGGCATTTGGAAGATCGTTTTGCCATTCATGGCTTGGCGCTGCGATATGTGGCACTTGATGCAGAGCAGGTTGATCGTGTTCAAGAGCCCGGCGCAGCGTATGCGGTCCATGGCCCGTTCACCGCTGACTTCGCCATGGCGATGTTGGACGACTGGCCGCACGGTCCGATCCGCTTGTCGGGCGCCCAGAGCCGATTGTTCGCCGTGCTGTGGAAACACCGCCATCAAGCCCAGACCGCAGAGCTTCTCATGCGTGAGGCCGGCTTGGCCAGCGACCGCCCGTTGGACCTTTTCAAGATCAAAGCGGCCAACCGGGGCGATCCGGCCTACGAGGGTCCGTTGCATGCCTACCAGCGCCTGGTGGTTCGTCAGCGACGGCTTGGGCTGTACCAACTGGCTTGGACGGATTGAGTGGCATGGTCGGATCATCTAACATTGAATTTGACTTCTAACAATTTTAATGTTAGAGTTATTTTCTATGTTAGAAAGACCTCTGCCCCAGAGAACCGTCCAGTACCTCAACCAGGTTCTTGGCGAGGGGGCGGTGTGCCTGCACCCCAGTCCCCAGGCAGCTGAGCTACCGTACTTCGTGCAAGACGCCTACGACATCATGACTGGTGGCGTACATGGGCATCAGATCACCTTGGCCTGCCTCAAGCACGCCAAACCCATACCGGTTAAGCAAATTGAGCTAGGTACGCAGCGCATCCGTGAGGCATTTCCATCCCCACTGATTGTCGCCATGCCGGGCCTTAGCCCGGGTGAGCGCAAGCAGCTGATTCAACGCGACATTGCCTTTGTCGTGCCTGGCAAGCAACTGTTTGCGCCAAAGCTGGGCATGATTTTGAGTGAGCAGTTTGCAGCGCCCACTCTCCAGCGGCATTCGCAAAATCTGAGCCCATCAACCCAAGCCTTGCTGATTTGGTTCCTGCTGCACCACCCCGTGGACGAGATCTGGCATCCCTTTGACGATGCTGCTGCCATGGGGTACGCCGCCATGACTGCCACGCGTGCGATCCGCGAACTGGTGGAGTTCGAGCTTTTGGACTTGTTGCAGCAAGGCCGCTCCAAATATCTGCAACTCAAGGCCAGCCGCCGTGAGCTGTGGGATCAGGCCAAGCCGTATCTGCGCACGCCCGTGCAAAAAACTTTGTGGACTTTCGATGCCGACATCTTGAACCTGCCGGGGGCCATGATCTCTGGCGAGGATGCATTGGCTCGCTTGACCATGATCAACGAACCACGGCAGCGCGTGGTTGCTATTGCGTCGACTGCCGTTGCACAAGCTCGGCAGCGAGGTGTCTTCTTCGAGCCCGGTGAAGTGGCTGATGGGTTAGCCGTTCAGGTTTGGCGGTATGTGCCGGCCATGCAGGTTAAGACAAACGTGGTTGACCCGCTTTCTTTGTGGGTCAGTCTCAAAGACAGCGCCGACGATCGGATTCAAATGGCCCTGGATGAGTTAGAGGAGCAGTTTCCATGGTGAGAGGGCTGTTGGTCTTTCAGGCCTGGTTCAAGGATTTCGAGGATCAGTACGTCTTGATCGGCGGGACCGCAGCCAAGATCACTATGGCCCAAGAGGGGCTTGAGTTTCGCGGCACCAAGGATCTGGACATCATCCTGCATATTGAAATGCTCACGCCGGAATTTGGCCGGCAGTTCTGGGCTTTTGTGCAGGCGGGTGGGTATCAGCTACAAGAGGGTTAAACTCAAAAAAAGCCTTGTCTGTACCGATTCCAAAAACCGCTGGACGATGACTTCCCCTACATGCTGGAGTTGTTTTCGCGTGTGCCAGATGAGGTGAGCTTCGCACCTTCCGGCCATCTGACGCCCATCCCTTTCGACGAACAGATCTCTAGCTTGTCCGCTATCTTGCTGGACGAGGATTACTACCAATTCGTGCTCAATGGTCGCCGCAACAAGGACGGTCTTCCCTCATGGGTGGGCGAGGACAGGCTGATTCCCTTAAAGGCTATCGCATGGATGGAGATGACGCTGCGCGCGGCACAAGGCGAGGTCATTGACTCCAGAAAAATCAACAAGCATCTGGCCGACCTGGTTCAGTTGTCATCACTGCTCAGACCGGGCGTCACCCTTGAAGTACCTTTCAAGGTGCAGGCAGACATGCAGCGGTTTGTAAAGCGTGTTGCAGATTTGGATCCGAAAAAATACGCAATTGCGCTGGAGCGTATTTCCGCTGCTTACGGTTTGGCAAAAGCCTAAATCTGAACGGTGCTTACTTGGTCGGTCCGACGGTACTGTTGCCGGGCCGTGTCTCGTTCCACATTTTTACCAATAAGGGTCTGCTGCGCTCGTACCACCAGCGCACCAGCTGCTGATTTTTACCGTCCATTTGTCCTTTGAGCAGGGTGCAGTTCTCGATGGTGAAAGCCGCATCGATGTCCGGCCCAGCTATGTGAAAGTGTGGCGGCGCGTGGTCACCAGCATAGATGTGAATTTTTAGGGACTGGATGCGGTCCACCAGATGGCGAACGTTGTACAGCGTGCCATCCTCCCAGATGGAATACCCACCGTCCAATATCTCAAGCAAGACCGTCGATGCGGCCTCCAAGGATTGCGCCTCTCGGATTGACTGATCCAGTCTGACATTGGGATTGGGTTCGAACATGCTGCTTTATACGACGGCGGTCATGGGAATTTACCTGGGCTCGGTCGCCCCATTGGATATCGCCCCAGCTCCATCGGGCAAACATTCGAATCAAAGAACTGGCTATACCAGCCCCAGTTCTTCAATCTCCCCCTTATCAGTTCCGAGGTGATTTTTTGCAATAGCAGCGTTGTCCCTCTACTCACTGAAAGGAGTGAACATGCTGCTCACAACACCAGCTCCCGGAGCGTCTCAGCCGCTTCATGTCATTGCCGCCACCCAGGCCACGCTGCCTGACAAGGTGGTGCTCACCGAGGCCGACCTGGCTTCGCGCTGGGGCATGAGCCCCAAGACCCTGCAGCGTTGGCGCATGGAAGGCCGTGGCCCGCACTACCTCAAGCTGGGCAAGCGGGTCAGTTATCCCGTCAAAGCTGTCATTGCTTTCGAAAACGGCGTCCAGCACGTCTCCACCTCACAAAAGGCCAACGGCTGAAAGGACCTCGCACCATGAACCACCTTCAATTGCACGAGGCAGCCCTGCCTGACCTCTCAGAAAACCAGATCAGCCGCCTGGCCAAAGACGAGCTTGCGCATTTCAGCCTGGCCGTGGAGCAGCTGCAGCACTGGAGCGAGCAGATGCGCCAACGCATCAACCGGGCCATGGAAATTCGTTATGCCGAACACATCCGGCAAGCGGATGTGATGAGGCAGGGCGAGGCCCAGCGGCTTCGGATCGATGACGGCGATTTGCAGATCGAGATGAGCCAGGGCGTGGAAGTCACTTGGGATCAAAAGCACCTGGCCGAGATTGCCGATCGGATGGTGGCGGCCGGTGACCGCGTCCAAGACTTCATGCGGGTAGAGCTGTCTGTCACCGAGGCTGACTACGCCCGCTGGCACCCAATGCTCAAGGCCGCGTTTGAGCCAGCTCGCCAAGCGCGCATCTCCGAGCTCCAGTTCCGCATCCGCTGGGCCGGCGAGAACCAGCTTGCAAGCCCACTGTGAAGCCCCGTGATCACTAGCCACACCCACTGAACACTGAACCGAGATCCATTCATGAACCACGATTCTTATCACTCACATGCCCAGACACCTGACGGCGGCGTCAACTGGAGCGACTTTAACGACGCCGATGCCCAGCAGGGCGGCTTTGATCTCATCCCCAAAGGCACCGAGGCGGTGGTGCGCATGTCCATCAAACCCGGCGGCTATGACGATCCGAACATGGGCTGGACCGGCGGCTACGCCACCGCCTCCGAAGAGACTGGCGCCGTGTTTCTGTCCTGCGAGTTCGTACTGCTCAGCAGCCCCTATGCCAAACGCAAGGTCTGGAGCAACGTGGGCTTGCACTCCAACAAGGGACCGACCTGGGGGCAGATGGGGCGCAGCTTCATCAAGGCCGTCCTCAACAGTTCGCGAGGGATTCACCCTGATGACCATTCGCCTGAGGCCTTACGGGCACGCCAGATCCGAGGCTTTGCCGAGCTCGATGGCGTGGAGTTCGCGGCACGGATCGGCGTCGAGAAAGACTCCAAGGGCGCGCTGCGCAACCTCATTCGCCTGGTGATCGAGCCAGACAACAAAAGCTATTCCGAGTTGATGGCACATAAAGCTCAGCGCGATGGCGGGCCAAGTGGCTCTGGTGGCTCTGGTGGCTCTGGTGGTACGGGTGGGACAGGAGGGGCGGGCGGCGCACCCGCGATGGCTGCGCCTATGGCCACCCAAGGCGCAACTCATGGCGCCACCGCTTATTCCAGCCGTGTGCCCAACCCTCACACCACCCAAGGACCGCCAGCATGGGCGCAGTGACAAAGCATGGCCATTAAGTGCTGGATTTGCAGCCGCCAGGCCAAAGGCTACGGCCATGTGGATACCCGCTATCGGATTGGACACCCCAGGCGGTACCCGATCGACTGGGTGTTTTGCTCCCGGCGGTGTCAGGCGTGTTTCCACAAACTGTATGTGCAGGCCGTCAAGGCCTTGGAAAGCGGTCATGGTCCCGAGGAGGGCGACGTGATTGATGCGACCGAAGCCGAAATCTCTGCCATGCACCGATGCCTCAAGCCCTTGGGCGAGGCAGCACATGCGATCGGCATGAACAAGCCGCTGGGTCAATACAGCCGGGACGAAGCCTTGCAACTGATCGGCGCGGTGATCACCACCTACGTGGAGGTGATGGCCCAGGAGCATGAACGCACCAAGTACCCACCGGTGCGGATGAACCTGGCGCCTGCCGCTGATAGGCCTACCACCGGCTTAACCACCCCAGGGTAAAGCCGCCCCCCTTCTTTCATCAACCAATGCGGACCGCTGCCCAGCGGTCTGCAGGGAGAACCTTTGTCATGAATTTAGACATTTCACTGGCTGAGCACGCCAGTGCCCAACGCGCGGACACGTTCTTGAACGCGCAGCAAGCCGCGGCTGCGCTCAACCTGCCGCTGTATTTCTTCGTCAACACCTACAAGCGCCAAGCACTCGGCATCCCGTTTTACAGCATCAACCGCCTGGTGAGGTATCGGCTCGACGAGTTGCACCGCTGGCAGGTGGGCAAGGCGGCTCAGTTGGCCAGGGAGCAGTGGCAGCAGACACACGATGCGGCCCGCCCAGAGACAGTGGGAGGCTTTGCGCATGCTTGATTTCAACGATGCGGCATCGCCCGCGTTCAGAAAAGCCAGCCCTGATCCCGCCCAGCTGGCCCAAGAAAAATCCGAGATCCGTGAGGCTCTGGTCGCACGCTTGCCAGTGCTGGTTATGCAAATCTGGCCAGCGGGCAAACGGCGGCACAACAAGCTCCTGATCGGTGATGTGGCCGGTGGCCCCGGCGACAGCCTGGAGCTGCTGCTCACCGGCCCCAAGGCAGGCTTGTGGACTGATCGTGCCACGGGTGACGGCGGTGACGTCTTTGACCTGGTGGCCCGCTATCACGGCCTTGATGTGCATGGCCAATTTGCTCAGGTCATGCAAAAGGCCCGCGACTGGCTCGGTCGTGTGGCCTCTATCCCGGCTGCCACGGTCGCGGCCATGGCAGCTGCCGAAAAATCCAAAGCTCCGCCAGTGGATGAGCTGGGCCCGGCCAAAGCCAAATGGGACTACCAAGATGCCAGCGGCAAGCTCATCGCAGTGGTCTACCGCTATGACCCGCAGCCCGGTCACAAGGAGTTTCGGCCGTGGGACGTGCGCCGTCGCAAGATGGCGCCACCCGATCCGCGGCCCCTGTACAACCAGCCCGGCCTGCTCAAGGCCGAGCAGGTGGTGCTGGTTGAGGGTGAGAAATGTGCCCAAACCTTGATTGACCTGGGAGTGTGCGCGACCACCGCCATGCATGGCGCCAACGCGCCGGTGGACAAGACCGATTGGACGCCGCTTTCGGGCAAGCACGTTCTCATCTGGCCCGACCGCGACAAACCGGGCTGGCAGTATGCCGACCACGCCTCCCAGGCCATTCTCAAAGCTGGAGCGATCAGCTGCACGATTTTGCAGCCTCCCACAGAAAAACCCGAGGGCTGGGATGTGGCGGATGCCGTGCACGATGGCTTTGACATCGCTGGCTTTTTGGCTGTGGGTGAGCGCCTGCCTGTCGTGCGTCAGGTCGACCACGACGACATGCCCACCCCCATTGAGGGCATTGACTACGCCACCGAGGACGGCTTGGCGCTGGCGTTCTCACACGAGTTTGCCGAGGACTGGCGCTACTGCGCGCCCTGGGGCAAGTGGCTGGTGTGGAACGGCGTGCGCTGGAACGTGGACAAGGCTTTGTACGTGCAGCACCTGTGCCGCAAGGTCGCGCGCGTGGGCTCGCTCTTTGCCGAAGGACCAAAGCAAAAGTCTAGGCTCGCCAGCGCGGGCACCATGTCGGCCATCGAGCGCATCGTGCGTTCAGAACCCCGGCACAGCGCTACGGTGGAGGAGTGGGATGCCAATCCTTGGCTCTTGAACACCCCAGGCGGCATCGTCGACCTTAAAACTGGCATGCGTGGCCCCCACAACCGGGAGCGCCGCATGACCAAGGTCACCACGGCCACGCCCCAGGGGTTGTGCCCGGTGTGGCGCAATTTTCTGGTCAATGTCACGGGAGGCGACGAGGAGTTGCAGCACTACCTGCAACGGGTGGTGGGATATTGCCTCACGGGTGACATCAGCACCCACGCCTTATTTTTCCTCTACGGAACAGGGGCCAATGGCAAGTCGGTGTTTGTCAACGTGGTCTCTACCGTCTTGGGCGACTACGCGGCCAACGCGCCCATGGACACCTTCATGGAAACGCGCACGGACCGTCACCCGACAGACCTGGCGGGTTTGCGTGGCGCGCGCTTTGTCTCGGCCACAGAAACCGAGCAGGGCAGGCGCTGGAACGAATCGAAGATCAAGGCCATCACGGGTGGGGATGACATCACGGCGCGCCTGATGCACCAGGATTTTTTCACGTACCGGCCGCAGTTCAAGTTGCTCATTGCCGGCAACCACAAACCTGCGATCCGCAACATCGACGAGGCCATGAGACGGCGCATGCACCTGATCCCTTTCACGATCACGGTGCCGGCTGACAAGCGCGATCCGCTCTTGAGCGACAAGCTCCTGGCCGAGCGGGATGGGATTTTGGCTTGGGCGCTGGAGGGCTGTTTGCTTTGGCAGGCCCAGGGCTTGAAGCAGCCGCAATCGGTTGTGCAGGCCACCGAGGAGTACTTCGAGGCCGAGGACGCCATGGGTCGCTGGGTGGCCGAGCGCTGCAACCAGGGCTCCAACTACAAGGCGCTCACCGCCACGCTCTTTAATGACTGGAAGCAGTGGGCCGAGATGAGCGGGGAGTATGTGGGCACCCAGCGCCGCTTCTCGGACGCCTTGCTCGCCAGACGGTTCGAGAAATGGCGCAACCCCATGGGCGTACGCGGCTACGTCGGCTTGGACTTGAAGCAGCCCACCGCCATGCCTGCCCGCATCTATCCCTACAACGACGAATGAGTGAGACACCCCCATGAACATGCCATTGAATCTTGGCCGTCTGACGCAACTGACGGTTCAAAACAGTAGTCCTCTACGCGGGCGTGCGTACGCGCATATAGAAGCCTTGTGCTTTGCTGCGTCGACTGCGTCAGCACCCTGGGCCAAACCACTGAGCTCATTGCCTGTGTTCAAGCCGGCAGCAGCCGGCTTGAACGGATCGGCGGCGCATCCACACAGGGTTAATCCGAGCAAAGGAGGCCGCGCATGAAATGCCCTGAGCCTCGTTACCCTTCGCCCTTGGGGCGCATGCAGGCCACGCCTATGGATGCGGAAGCGACCAAGCGCCAAGGTTGGCGCGAACAGCACATCCTGGTTGTCACACCAGAGGACAGGCGCCTGAGTCTTTTCGAACGTCAGCTGATCCTCAGCATTGGCGAACGGCTCTATGGTTCTCCCCCAGCGCAGCGTCCCCACGGTCAACATCCCATGCGGGGAGGGGACCATGGTTGAACTCTGGACCTTAGAAGCCGTGGCTGACCGGTTCACGGAGGCAGCCCGAACAGCCAGGCGCTTACCCCGAGTTGCTGTCCAAGGCTATGTCAGTGCCTGGCCTGTGATCGTGCGCAGCGAGCTCGAAGGCTATCCGGACCGAGACAAGCTCTATCGGCTTCCACCGCCTTCGCCCAAGGATGTCGAGCTCATGCTCGAGGTCATGCACTGGGTGCAGGTGCTGGAAGTCGATGAGCGGCTGTTGGTGTGGATGCGCGCCAAGCGCTACGACTGGCAGGAAATCAGCAGGCGCTTTGCCTGTGACCGGACGACAGCCTGGCGGCGCTGGAAGCGCGACATGCAAGTCATCACTGATCGGCTCAACCAGGTGCGTTGATCACAGCCTGAACCGGGCGAGCCGCGCGCGCCTCGAGCGAATTAGCGTGTTTTAAATCGCGTGCGCGGCGCTACTCGAATCGCAGGGTAAATGCGCGGGCTTGAGGCCCTTTTGACCCGTGCAACATTTCGGCGATTCGGGTCTACATTTACGGCTATGGTGAGGCCTTGAACGCACCGCACTGAGTGCACTAAGCGATCAAGGCCTTGGACGAGGCTCCCAGTCCCGCTACACCAAGCACCGGCTCACGAAATCAACGGGTCCTTCCTGGCCGCGATGCTATGCGGGGGGCAACAGCGCGAGATTTCGCTACCGATAGCCTCGAAATCCGGGTACGCGTACGCACCGGGTACGCACAGCCAACCAGCACCGCTACAGCCGGCTCAAGGCCAGTACTGTCCCGCCATTGTTCACAGACCCGAAATGCAACAACCACAGATTCGAATGGTCGCCATTGACGCGCTCATTCCCTACGCACGTAACGCCCGCACCCACAGCGACGCTCAAGTGGCCCAGATTGCCGCCTCCATCGTGGAATACGGCTGGACCAATCCCGTCCTCACAGACGGAGACAAGGGTGTCATCGCTGGCCATGGGCGATTGATGGCGGCAAGAAAGCTGGGTGTTAAAGAGGTACCCGTCATCGAGCTGGCGCACCTGACCCCTGAGCAAAAGAAGGCTTATATCCTGGCCGACAACCGCATCGCAGAAAACGCCGGCTGGGATCAGGAGCTCCTGAAATTGGAGCTCGCGGAGCTGCAGTCGCTGGACTACGACCTCTCGCTCATTGGCTTTAGTCAGGAGGAGCTGGACGGATTTTTTGATGACGTTGAAGAAGGCGGTGGTTTGACCGAGGATGACGCCATCCCAGAGACACCCGTAGACCCTGTTTCCAGACCTGGGGATTTGTGGATCCTGGGCAACCACCGCCTGATTTGCGGAGACGCCACGGTATCTGCGGATGTGCAAACTCTGATGGGTGGCCAGCTGGCCGACATGGCCTTTACCGATCCCCCCTACAACGTCGACTACGGCAACAGCGCCAAGGACAAGCTGCGCGGCAAAGACAGGCGCATCATGAACGACGCCTTGGGCGACGGCTTTTATCAATTTCTGCATGACGCCTGTCAGAACCTGCTGGCTGTGACCAAGGGCGCCTGCTATGTGTGCATGAGCTCATCGGAGTTGCACACCTTGCAAAAGGCCTGGCTCGACGCGGGGGGCAAATGGTCCACGTTTGTGATTTGGGCCAAGAACGCTTTTACGCTTGGGCGCGCGGATTACCAGCGACAGTACGAGCCCATCCTGTACGGGTGGAAACAGGGCTCAGACCACTTTTGGTGTGGAGACCGTGACCAGTCGGATGTTTGGTTTTACAACAAGCCGCGCGTCAACGATTTGCACCCCACCATGAAACCTGTGGAGTTGGTCGAGCGTGCACTCAAGAATTCATCCAAGAGCAGAGACACGGTGATTGACTTGTTCGGCGGCTCTGGCACCACGCTCATCGCTTGCGAAAAACTCAACCGCCACGCCTGCCTGATGGAGCTCGATGCCAGATACGTGGATGTGATCATCCAGCGATGGCAGGGCTACAGCGGTAAAGAGGCTGTGCGCCAAAGTGATGGCTTGACCCTGGAGGCTGCCAGGCGGCAGAAAGCATCACAGGGTCAAACATCGCCTGCCGCGCCTTCGACGACGCTGCAGTGAATCACAAAGCCCACCAGATGCGGTGTGCCCATGGGGATGTCATAGCGTTGATGGGCGGTTCGCCCAATTCGCCAGGTCATCCAATGCGTGACGGCTTGCTCAATGGCCGCGGTCAGATCCAGGCCTTGATGTCGAGCGTCGTTGACCGAATCGGCAAAGTGCCGACCGAAGCGGCTGTCCAAGAACACCCGCACATCATGGGCGTCTTCATTCGTGGCACGGCAGATGGCCTGCATCGCCAGCGGCCAGGCCAGGCAGGCGTAGCCGCCCATCGTGCCCCAAAAGCCAAAGGACTCGTTTTGGGACGCAGGCAGGGCGGTGGTTAAGGCTGGTGCTGGTGCTGTTACTGGTGCTAAATCGGTAGCGGTCATGGCAGGCTCCTTATGTCATTGGGTTTTTTGATGGCTCTATGAACGCTCTGTAAGGGCGAGAAGTAAAGCGTTCATCAAAAAACTTTTTTCATCCCAAACGGCCCACAAAGCGGGCGTAGTCGGATCCAGATGGATCCACATACAGGTAGGGTCTGCCAGGGGTGTGTATTTCCACGCACAGGCGGGCCTCACCCACGTAGCCGCCCTTGCCCGAGAGCCAATCGCGCGATTTCATGAAATTCATGGCGAAGGCATCGAACTCTTCAGGGCTCATCTGTCGGGTTTCGGTGATGTAAACCAGGTCGTTGCCTGTGGGGCACATGTCGCCCAGGTCGGCAGGTTTTCGGGCAAAGGGCAGTCGGATGCCCAGGACTTCAACCTGGAGGGACTTGCCGTCCATCTCTACGGTCAGCGGCATACGTTCGATGGTCAAGGTCATTGATCTTGTGTTCATGGTGGATCTCCTGTGGTTGAGGGGTGTTCTTTAAGGGGTGTTCTTTAGGCAATGCGGTAACGCCGCTCTTGTCCCTCGGCCTTTTCGGACGTCACCGTCAAGCCAAGCTTCTTTTTGAGGCTGCCAGCCATGAAGCCGCGAATGGTGTGCGGTTTATGCCGACATCGGCATAAGCAGCATTACGCCGATGTCCTGGTTATGCCGACCTGCGTCGGAAATCCGGCCTGTGTAGCGGAAAGAGTTGCGATGAAGTCGGCATAAAAAAAATGTCACGCGCATGATGAGAGCCCCTATTTCAAGGAGTTCTCATGTCGATC
>JACCDH010626269.1_pt1 | contig 19634 bp, 19 predicted proteins | sample 7442481 | NCBI WGS metagenome assembly JACCDH01 (sample SAMN15323433, study PRJNA562643) | freshwater metagenome | isolation source: river surface water | place: USA:Blue River Watershed | collected 2017-08-15 | reverse complement strand
GCCTAAAGATAACATCTAAGAAATCTCATCTAGGATGCTTCCGATTTAATATTTCATTTTACTAATTTTGCAACAACAGATAGCTAATACACTAAATAAAAAGTAATATTATGGGATTTTTTTCAGCAATAATAGGCAATGCAGGCTCAGTAAGTCAAGAAACTTTAGTGAAAGATTATGGTAAATTATTAATCGAGGGAGAAGAAATAGAATTGGGTTTCAAACTCATTCGCGATGTGTTTATCTTCACAACCAAGCGTTTGATTTTGATTGAAAAACAGGGTTTAACTGCCAGCAAGATTGAATACAAATCCATCACTTATAAAAGTATCTCTAGATTTAGCATCGAAACTGCTGGTACTTTCGACTTGGAAGCGGAACTTAAAATTTGGGTTTCCAGCGAAACTCATCCAAGTATTGTAAAACAATTTAATAAGTCGGTAAATGTCTATGATGTTCATATGGTCTTGGCAACTCACGTTTTGGGGTAGACTTTTATCCTATTAATTTTGCCTTATTCGAAGCATTTTACAAATGATTGTAAATATTCTTACCAATTTCAGCAGCGTATTTACTCGATATTTTTATAAAAGATAGAGAGTCAATGTGTGCAGTCTCGTCTGCAACGTCTGAAATGGTTCGAATAATACTGAATAGAATTTCATATACATAACAAACTTGAGCTACGTATTTATATAACCGTGATTTGAATACTAATTGTATTTTAATTCAATTTGTGGGTTATTTGAATAACTTAAAACTGCTAATAAAAGTAATTGATAATCATTATGTCTATACTCTTCAAGATTCATTTTGTTGTCTTTAGAATGATTATTGTTAACTCCTCGTTTCAGACCGAAGTCAAAATTGCTTCAATTTTATCCAATTCCGATTTTGTTAAATTGATATTCTCCAACGCATCGATATTGTTTTGTAATTGTCCCACTGAACTCGAACCAATCAAGACCGAGGTAATTCTATTGTCTTTGAGCAACCAAGCCAATGCCATTTGTGCCAAAGATTGGTTTCTACTTTGAGCGATGTCAGTCAAGGCAACGATTATCTTCATTTTTTCTTCAGTAATATCTTCTAATTGCAAAAATCCATTTGGGTTTGAAGCTCTAGAATTTTCAGGAATTCCATTTAGGTATTTGTCAGTCAAAAGTCCTTGTGCCAATGGCGAAAAGGCGATGCAACCAATTCCGTTATTGCCTAAAACATCCAGCAAACCTTCTTCGGGAGTGCGAACAAACATCGAATATTTTACTTGATGAATTAAACAAGGCGTTCCCAATTGTTTTAGAATCGCCGCAGCTTCGGAGGTTTGTTTTGGAGGATAATTTGAAATTCCTGCATACAAAGCTTTCCCACTTCGAACAGCAAAATCCAAAGCAGTCATAGTCTCTTCCAAAGGCGTTTCTGGGTCAAAACGGTGCGAATAAAAAATATCCACGTAGTCTAATTTCATTCGTTTCAAACTTTGATCCAAACTCGACAATAAATATTTGCGGGAACCCCAATCACCATAAGGCCCATCCCACATTGTGTAACCAGCCTTGGTCGAAATCACAATTTCATCACGAAGATTTCCTTGAAAATTATTTTTGAGGATTTTACCAAAATTAGTTTCCGCCGAACCTGGAACCGGACCGTAATTATTTGCCAAATCAAAATGGGTGATTCCTTTGTCGAAAGCAACTTTGGCAATTTTTTCAGCATTTTCGAATGAATCCACCGAACCGAAATTATGCCATAATCCCAAGGAAATTTGCGGTAATTTTAAGCCACTATTTCCACATCTATTATATTCCATTTTTCTAATTTAAAATGATATAAAACACGAATTTCACGAATTTACACCTTAATTAATGCAAACCCGTGAAATCATAATTTCTTTTTTATTTCAACTCAAAACCACTTTGCAAACCTTTGTCAGAGCTTCCTCCAACCATAATTTTGAAAGTTCCCGGTTCTACTATATAATTTCCATCATTGTCATAAAAACCAAGCTCTCTGTCAGTCAAAGTCATCGTAACGGTTTTTGTTTCTCCTTTTTTCAATTCGATTAATTCAAAACCTTTCAACTCTTTTACGGGTCTTGCTAAACTGCCAAATTCATCGTGAATGTACAGTTGAACTACTTCTTTTCCGTCATAATTTCCAGAATTAGTCACCTCAACTGAAACTTTTACAGCCTCACCTTTGGAGAGGGTCGTTTTGTTAATTTTTAAATTTTTATAGTCGAAAGTCGTGTAACTTAATCCAAATCCAAAAGGAAATTGTGGTGTATTTTCTACATCAGTATAATGGGACCAAAATACATTATTCGCATCATTAGTAGGTCTTCCTGTGCTATAATTATTGTAATAAATTGGACATTGACCTACGTTTCTTGGGAAAGACATTGGCAGTTTTCCACTGGGGTTATAATCTCCGTATAACACTTGAGCAACGGCATTTCCAGTTTGGGTTCCCAGTTGCCAAGCTTCAACAATAGCAGGAATGTTTTTAGAAGCCCAAGGCAAAGCCAACGGTCTTCCATTATTTAAAACCAAAACAACATTAGAGTTAACTTTATAAATCTCTTCCAATAATTCCTGTTGCAATCCAGGTAAATCAAGATTAGTCCTGCTTCGAGATTCTCCAGATTGATAACCATTCTCCCCTAAAACCATAACAACAACATCAGCAATTGCTGCCACTTTTTTAGCTGCCTCAAAACCACTTCTATCTGTTGTATTAAAAACCAATTCGTCAATAAAAGTGTTTTTACCAATTGTTAAATCAGCTCCTTTTTCATAGGTCAGTTTATTGTCTTTGTATTGTTGCATTCCTTCTAAAACAGAAACAGCTGAGTTGTCATCGGCTGCCAATCTCCAGCTTCCTAATGGACTGCTTTTGTCATTGGCCAAAGCCCCAATTAAGGCAATTTTTTGTCCAGACTTTTTTAGCGGAAGTAAATTCTTATCGTTTTTCAACAAAACAATAGATTTTTTTGCCATATCCAAAACTCCGTCGTTGTTGGCTTTGCTCCCAATTATAGCTTTTTCTCTGGCTTCGTCACAGTATTTATATGGATCGTCAAATAGACCTAATTCGAATTTTACACGTAGAATTCTACGAGTAGCATCGTCAATCAAAGATTCATTTACTTTTCCGTCCTTAACAAGTTGAACTAAATTATTAACATAATTATAAGATTCCATATCCATATCCGAGCCCGCTATTACAGCTTTTTCAGATGCTTCTTTTCCATCTTTAGAATACCCATGGATGACCATTTCTTTAATGGATCCCCAATCGGTAACTACAAATCCATCAAATTTCCATTTTCCTTTTAGAATATCTCTTTGCAAAAAGCTACTTCCAGTTGCTGGAATGCCATTTAGAATATTAAAGGAATTCATAAACGTACGAATCCCTGCATCATTAGCTGCTTGGAATGGGGGAAAAACAATATTGTACAAGGTGGAATTTCCTATATCAACAGTATTATAATCTCTTCCCGCTTCTGCAAAACCGTAAGCAGCAAAATGTTTGGCACAAGCCGCAACGGTATTTACTTTCGACAAATCGGCTTTTGTATCTCCCTGAAAACCTTTTACTCTAGCTGTGGCAATTTTGCTTCCAAGGAAAGGATCCTCTCCAGCACCTTCCATCACTCTCCCCCAACGGGCATCTCTATAAATATCGACCATAGGAGCAAATGTCCAGTTGATTCCCGCTGCCGATGCTTCGTCTGCAGCAATTTGAGCTGATTTTTTTATCGATTCCATATCCCAACTCGCCGCTTCTGCTAATGGAATTGGGCTTAGCGTTTTATATCCATGTATCAAATCAAATCCGATGATTAACGGAATTCCCAAACGCGTTTCCTCTACGGCAATCTTCTGTACTGCCTTAACTTGTTTTACACCACGAACATTAAGCATAGAGCCCACCCAGCCGTCACGCAAATGTTTGTATTTCAACTCGGCATTCCCTCCTTTTGGTGCAGGACCAGTAACATCCCAAAAACCGTTGTATTGGTTCATTTGCCCAACTTTTTCCTCGATTGTCATCTGTTTTATCAACAAATCAATTCGTTCTTCTGTTGATTTTGTTTTGTCTAAATGTGGTTTTTTTTGCGCATTTATGGAACCAAATGCAATTAGATAGAAGATACCAGAGAAAATTAAATTTTTATTAGTCATAGTCTTAAATATTAATTACGAAATTGTAAAATATATTAATTGTTCAGTGATGAATGAAGAAGCAGGTAAATTGGCTTTATTGAAAAGATTTGACTGGTCAGCATTTTTCCAAAAATAACACAAATTTATAGGGTTTCTTATTTTATCAGATTGCAAAATAACACTTTTTTTTATGCTTCACATTGGCTAAAGCTAAATTAGCCAAACTAATTCCTACCGATTTTTTATCCTTTGGATGAATGTTGTCTATAGGCGAAATAACACAGGATACAACAATTCCAGTATTTAATACTTCTTTCAGCACATTTAGTTGGGCATCTCGAATGATGGCGCCTCCAAAATGATTTCTCCATATTTATAGGGAGCAATTTGCACATAATAAAACGGAAAAACAAATTTTCATAATTTTCTCTATAAAGTAATTAGTGAAGAGAAGGTTTTGTTATAAACTGGAGAACACACATTAGTTTGGCATTGAAACCAAATCACGCCCGCAATTTTGAATCCTGTCAAAGGATAAATCATTCATTGAAAGCACGTCTCGGTTGGTTTGAACTATAAAATTCTTCTCTTCTTGTTTTGGCCAATTCCAATAAAAAGACATTTTTTGAATCACTTTTTCGGGTGTCCAAATCTCCTCTGGAGTTCCTCTCCAATTGGAGGAGATTAAACTAATAGCCCATTTTTCATATCATCTTGCAATCATTTGGCAAAAAAATATCCTACAGAACTGAAATATTTCATCGTTTCTGGTGTGCATTCTGTCCAATTTCGAGAAAGATTATTTTAGGAGTTGTAGTAGTTAACTTCGGAACCGTGAAAAATCCGATATTGAGATTTGTAACGTTTTTTAACAACTTCATCACCCTTATCCATTGGCTGAAGCCGTTCACAAAATGTCAGAAAAAAAAAAAAAAAAACAAATGCGATACTATTATTTTTCGTTTAACCTTTTGGGGTAATTCAATTTTATTTTTTTTTTAGGCTTTTCACTTTTTTAGAGCAAAAAAATAGCTATGTGACCCGAGACCAAGGTCGAACTGGAGAAGCATAACCAAAAAATGGTCTATCTATCTATTTTTCTAAGTTTTTATGAGTTAAATTTATAAATTTCTTTAATAATTTGAAATTTATATAAATCTAACTAACGAACATATTTATTCTCTTAGAAAGCCAGTTTTTCAACTCTATAAGGGACAATGCTGTTCATTCCCATGATAATTGCTTCGAGATTCAAAGGAATCAAGTGATGGTATCTTTCAGAGATGGATTTTTTTAAGCCTTCAATTACATTTTCTATCTTTATTACAGGTTTTTCTTTTAAAAAACCTCCTAAAATCAACATATTAAAGATTTTTTTATTCCCCATTTCGGAGGCTAATTTTGTGCCTTCTATCTGGAAAATTTTGATGTCGGTTCTTGTAGGATGATGCGTAATTCCGTTGGGATCATATATCAAAATGCCACCCGGTTTTACAGATTCCTCAAATTTATCCATCGATTGTTGGTTCAATATAATAGCAGTATCTACTATTTTCAAATAAGGTGAACAAATTCTTTCGTCGCTTATAATTACAGTCACATTTGCTGTACCACCTCTCATTTCTGGTCCATAAGAAGGCAACCAACTCACTTCTTGCTCTTGCATAATTCCAGAATAGGCCAATATTTTACCCATTGACAATACTCCTTGCCCCCCAAAACCTGCGATAATTATTTCTTCAGTCATCATTTATAGTTTTAATTTACCCTCTACTTTTATATCTCCAAGAGGAAAATAAGGAAACATATTTTCTTCCATCCAAATATTGGCCTCATTAGGAGTCATTTTCCAACCTGAATTACAATTAGAAAGAATTTCAATAAAGGAAAGTCCTTTTTTTAATCGGGTATTTTCGAATGCTTGTTTGATCGCTATTTTGGCTTTTCGAACGTGTTTATGAGTATGAAGAGCGTGACGACTTACTGAATAAACTCCGGGAAGATTGGCTATTAATTCGGTTATTTTTAATGTCGAACCCATAGAAGCAATTTCTCTTCCGTAAGGGGAAGTCGAAGATTTCATTCCTTCTAAAGTAGTTGGTGCCATTTGGCCACCGGTCATTCCATAAATACCATTATTGATAAAAAAGATGATCATATTTTCACCTCTATTACAAGCGTGAATCGTTTCGGCTGTACCAATTGCGGCTAAATCCCCATCACCTTGATAGGTGAAAACATACTTTTCTGGCCAAGTTCTCACAATGGCTGTTGCTACTGCTGGAGCTCGTCCGTGAGCGGCTTGTGTCATATCAATATTCATAAAATCATAAGCCAAAACAGAACAACCAACTGGTGCCACACCAATAGTATTCTCGGAAATTCCCAATTCATCAATGACTTCCATAATCAAATTATTGGCAGTTCCGTGACCACAACCCGGACAATACGACAAAGCATTTCCTGTCATTAATTGTGATTTACAGAATACTTGATTCTCTAGTTTTATGATGTCTAAAACTTCCATTGTTGATGATTTTTTGTTCTAAAGCTGCTACAATTTCTTCTGGAGTGTGAATAATTCCTCCAGTTCTTCCAAAGTGTTCTACTGGTACTTTGTGTTTAACCGAAAGTCTTACATCTTCTACCATTTGACCCGCATTGAGCTCTACACTTAAAATTCCTTTGACTTGATTGGCCAATTCAAATAGTTCATTTTTTGGAAAAGGGAATAATGTTATTGGTCTCAATAACCCCACTTTTATTCCTTTGTCTCTAGCCAATTCAACTGCTTTTTGTGAAATTCTGGCACTCGAACCGTAAGCCACTAAAAGATACTCAGCGTCTTCGCAATCTATTTTTTCAAATCGCAAATCTTCTTGTTCCATTTGCTCATATTTCTTTTGCAATCTATGCACTCTGGCTTCCATTTTTTCAGATTGCAAATCTAGCGAAGTTATAATATTACGTTCTCTTCCTTTTCTACCAGTCACTGCCCAATCTCCGTTTTTTTCGATTAATTCCGCATCGGTCCATCTCGGTTTTTGGTCTTTCAGAATTACTTTTTCCATCATTTGACCAATCAAACCATCCGAAAGAATCAAAACTGGTGCTCGATATTTAAAGGCAACATCAAAAGCATCTTCTACAAAATCTGCCATTTCCTGAACGGATGCCGGGGCTAAAACATAGAGTTTATAATCGCCGTGTCCTCCTCCTTTTACGGATTGAAAATAATCGGCTTGAGAAGGTTGTATCGTTCCTAAACCTGGACCACCACGAACTACGTTTACGATGACAGCTGGCAATTCGGCTCCAGCCAAATAAGAAATCCCCTCCAGTTTTAAGGATATCCCCGGACTTGAAGATGATGTTAATGCTTTCTTGCCTGTACTTGCCGCTCCATAAACCATGTTAATGGCTGCTAATTCGCTTTCAGCTTGTAAAACGACCATTCCTGTTGTGTTTTCTGGACGTTCGGTCATTAAATATTCTATAATTTCTGTTTGTGGTGTAATTGGATAACCAAAATAAGCATCAACACCAGCTCTAATTGCAGCCTCGGCTAATGCTTCGTTTCCTTTCATCAATTTTAATTCTGACATTATTTTAAAGGTATAAATGGTTATGAAGTAACTTTCACTCTATAAACCGTAATGGCTCTGTCTGGGCAAACTGTCCCACAATTAGTACAACCATTGCAATCTTCTGGGTTTTTCATATAGGCATAATGGTAGCCTTTTCGGTTGACCTCAGTCGACATGCCAATCACATTTTCCTGACAAACTGGAATACAGACTTCGCAACCTTTGCATACTTGAGTATCTACAACTATCGCCCCCCTTACTTTTGCCATTTTAATAAATTTATATATGATTATAGTATTATAATTTTATTATTCTCAAAGTTACGGCTTGTCTATTGCAATAAAAATGATAAATATCATATTTAGCGCATTTCAATACTTAAAAGTAGGAAAAATAATTGCACTAAAAAACCCACTAAATTCAACATTTAGTGGGTTTCCTTTTTAAGTCAATCTGTTAACAAGATTCAGAATACTTACAAATTATTTAGCATTAACTATGTTCTGTAAATTCTTTTTAAACTCTGCACTTTTTTGGGCTGAAATAGTATAAATCACTTCTTTAGTTCCAGTATTCACGATTATTTGCTTTAAATCATGATCTAATGCAAGTTTTGGTGGACTATTCATCTTTAATGTACAAGCTCCATCAAAATAACCGTCACTTTCAATAGTTTCAATTTCAGAAACTTTTGTGCCATCGCTAAAAACGGCCGAAATTGTCATTTGGGTATTTAATGCTGTAGTATAAAAACCATCCATTACCAACATAACATGATAAGTATTTTTCAACTCTGGACCTTTAAATTCGTGTCTTGAGATGTTATACTTTATCCCTTTGCCAAAAGTGGAAATTTATTGGTACAATCCAAATCAAAACTCGTTACATCTCCAGCTTCATTGACTGTAGTAATTATTTTTGTTACTTGTGAGTTGGAAACTAAAGTTGTTAGCAGCTATGCAATTGATAATGCAAGTTTCCTCATTACTTTTTGTTTTTATTTATTTCCCTTTTCAAAATCGGCAATAAATTGAGCCAATCCAATATCCGTTAATGGATGTTTCATTAACCCTGAAATAGCCGAAAGTGGTCCTGTTATAACATCGGCACCAATTTTTGCACAGTTTACAATGTGCATAGTATGACGAACCGAAGCGGCAAGAATTTGTGTTTCGTACCCGTAATTATCATAAATCAATCGGATTTCTTCTATTAGAGACAAACCGTCTGTAGAAACATCGTCTAAACGACCAATAAACGGAGAAACATAAGTAGCACCAGCTTTGGCAGCTAATAAAGCCTGACCTGCAGAAAAAACCAATGTTACATTAGTTCGTATTCCTTTATCAGAAAAATATTTGGCAGCCATTACTCCTTCTTTGGTCATTGGCAATTTCACCACAATTTGCTCGTGTAAATCAACCAATTCTTCTCCTTCTCTTACCATTCCTTCAAAATCCAAAGCATTTACTTCGGCACTTACATCTCCATCTACAAGGTTGCAAATGTCAACATAATGTTTCAAAATATTGTTTTTCCCGGTAATTCCCTCCTTTGCCATCAAGGATGGATTGGTGGTAACGCCATCTATTACGCCTAATGCTTGTGCTTCCTTAATCTGTGCTAAATTTGCTGTGTCAATAAAAAATTTCATATAATTATATTTATTTGTGTGTTTAATTATTTTGGGCGTGCCCCAAGGGTCAGGCTATTCGCTACAAGTCCTCGCAAAGTTCCGCTATCGCTTCACTTTACTGTGGGCTTTTCACTTCTATCCTTCACGCAAAAATCGATACCAATTTACAACTTATAATGATTCATCAGCATTTTTTCATAGACTTTATCAGGAAGAATTCGCTTCAAAACAATCGAGAATTTCTGCATAAAAGCACCCACTTTATAATGAACTCCTGGGTTTGGATTTTGAATGATTTTATAAACCGCTTCTGCCATTTCATTCGGATTACTGCCACTATCCACGTGTTCGTCCATCAATTTCAAAGTATTTCCGTAAGGAATTTCGTAAGCCGAATTCTTGATTAAAGGCGCATGAAAACGTCCGGATGCAATATTCGTAGCAAAATCGCCTGGAGCCACATTTGTAATCTGAATTCCCATAGATTTCACCTCCATTCGTAAAGCTTCGGTAATTAATTCTAGAGCTCCTTTCGAAGCCGAATAAACACTTCGATACGGCAAACCCATATAAGCCGCAATGGAAGTGATATTGATAATCAGTCCTGATTTTTGGGAACGCATTTGGGGCAAAACCGCTTTTATCACTTCGATGGGTCCAAAGAAATTGGTCTCAAAATTATTTCTAATTTCAGTGGTCGGAATTTCTTCCAAAGGTCCTGTAATTCCAACGCCAGCATTGTTAATAACAATATCGAGTCGTCCTGAAGTGGAAATGATTTTGGCCACTGCCGCTTGAATAGAATCTATATTTCGAACATCTAAAGAAACCAATGGAAAAACAGAATTCGAAACCCGTTCTGGATTCCGGCTGGTTCCATAAACAACAAATCCCTTGTGGTGCAAAAATTCGCCAATAGATTTTCCTATTCCTGATGAACCGCCTGTGATTAGAACTATTTTACTCATTTTTGAATTTAGATTGGGGTAAAAATAAAAAAATCTTCCCTAGGAAGACTAATTTTTGCATAAAATAAAAAAATGGCAAGCGACCTACATCGCACCGCTCAACCGCTTACCCTTGCTATGTTCCCATCCTGGGGGATTCTGCAGGAGCTGGTCGTGTAGGACTTGCCGATGCAAAGATACACTCTTTTTATATTTTTGCAAGGACTTTGCTTCTATAAAATATCGTTGTATATTGCCTCATCAAAAATGAATTTTATGAAAAAATATAACTTCCTATTTATCATTATATTAGGAATTGCTTTGACCAGCTGTGGAGGTACAAAAAAAGGTGAAAATTCTATTTTTACTTTTGATGATTCGAAATTTTCAGCACAATATCAGTCACAAGAGACTTTAAAACTAGGAATTTTGAATCCAAATTCAAAAGCCGTTGATAGTGTTGAATACTATAATAACGATGTGAAAATTGGTTCCAAAAAAGGACTTGAAAAACTTACTTTCGAATTAAAAAACCAAAAATTAGGCTATCAAAACCTCAAAGCAGTTGTCTATTTTGAAGGCGAAAATTCCGTGGCTACAACACGAATTGAATTGGTTTCGAATGTAACACCTAAAGCATTAAAATATACTATTGTAAATACATATCCTCACGATACTGCCTCATTTACCGAAGGTTTAGAGTTTTACAAAGACACTTTGTATGAAAGCACAGGCCTAAACGGTAAATCCTACATGAGAAAATACGATTATAAAACAGGAAAGATATTCAAACAAATTGACCTTGATCCCCAGTATTTTGGGGAAGGAATTACCATTATCAACAATAAAATATTTCAACTGACTTGGCAAAATAAAACCGGTTTTATTTATAATGCAGACACCTGGAAGTTAGAAAAAACTTTCGCTTACGACAAAGACATTGAAGGTTGGGGAATGACCAATGACGGGAAATACATCTACCAAACTGACAAAACCGAAAAAATTTGGAGAATGAATCTAGCAACTCAAAAAATGATTGATTATGTCAATGTTTATTCAGGTAATTTGAAGATAAAAGCTATCAATGAACTTGAATGGATAAATGGCAAAATCTATACTAATGTTTGGGAAAAAGAAGCAATTGCTGTTGTTGATCCTAAGACTGGTTCAGTTGAAGGAATATTGGATATGTCGGGTTTACGAAAATTTATTTCCGCTGGACCAACAGATTACTTAAACGGAATTGCCTATAACCCTAAAACCAAAACCATTTTTGTAACCGGTAAAAACTGGGACAAAATGTTCGAAATAACAGTTTCAGAATAATTTCACTCCAAATGAAAACGCTAATCATCAACATCAAGGAATTGCTTCAAGTTCGAGATTCCTCGGTTTTGAAGGTTTCAGGTGAAGAAATGGCTGTTCTTCCATCCATTAAAAATGGGTATTTGTTAATCGAAAATGAATTAATTGCCGATTTTGGTTCAATGGATGATTTACCAGAAGATATAAATCCTGAAAAATGTATTGATGTTGATGGAAAAATAGTCCTTCCCTGTTGGTGTGATTCACATACTCATATTGTTTATGCCGGGAATCGAGAACAAGAATTTGTCGATAGAATCAACGGACTTTCCTATGAAGAAATCGCCAAGCGAGGTTGAGGCATATTAAATTCGGCTAAAATACTCAACGAAACTTCCGAAGAAGAAATTTACAACCAATCCAAACTTCGACTCGAAGAAGTTATTCGATTAGGAACTGGTGCAGTCGAAATAAAATCGGGTAACGGACTTACTGTCGAGGGAGAGTTGAAAATGCTTCGGATAATCAAAAAATTATCTCAAAATTATCCCATAACCATAAAAGCTACTTTTCTTGGTGCTCACGCTTTCCCATTGGAATATGCGGCAAACAGGAAAGGTTACATCAATTTAATAATCAACGAAATGCTTCCTGAAATTGCAAAAAATAATTGGGCTGACTTTGTAGATGTATTTTGCGAAACAGGTTATTTTACAGTTGCCGAAACGGAACAAATTATGGAAGCGGGAATTCATTTTGGTTTAAAACCAAAAATTCATGTGAATCAATTCAACTCCATTGGAGGAATTCAAGCAGGAATTAAATACAAAGCGCTGTCTTTAGATCATTTGGAAATCATGAATCCCGAAGATATTGAAGCTTTAAAAAATAATGAAACGATGCCGGTAGCTTTACCCTCTTGCTCCTTTTTCTTGAGAATACCGTATACTCCTGCCCGTGAAATGATTGCAAAAGGCTTACCATTGGCACTCGCCACCGATTATAATCCTGGTACATCTCCTTCTGGAAATATGAATTTTGTGGTTTCTACAGCTTGTATCCAAATGAAAATGTCACCAGAAGAAGCCATAAACGCTGCAACGATAAATGGAGCTTATACCATGGGACTTTCAAAAACCCACGGAAGCATTACCATTGGAAAAAAAGCCAATCTTATTATCACAAAACCTATTTCGTCCTATTACCAATTGCCTTATGCTTATGGCAGTAACCTGATAGATTCTGTAATTATAGAAGGTGAAGTTTTTGCATAAAAAAAGAGGAACAAAATGCTCCTCTTTATATTGTAATCTTTAACGTTTATTTCAAAGTAAAACTTGTTTTAGAAACCAATTCGCTTTTGTCGAAAACATTTACAAAATATGTTCCTTTTGCAAAATCTTTTCCAGGCAAATCTTCCGAAACATTAACTGTTTTATTTTCGTATTTTACTTTAGAAATAAAACTATACGTTAATGATTTTTCTCCAAGATTCACAGTTTGTTTGTCACCAAGAACATTATTTTTACTATCAATAACTTGAACATAATACTCTTTATCTCCCGATTTAGCAATTTGATTTTCGGCAATAGTAAAGCTAATTTTTAAAACATCTACTCGGCCAGATCTTTCTGTTTCTACTTGTTTCCCAGAACTTTTTACTTTGTAAGCAGCTGTTTTCATATTTAAAACAGTTAATTTTGAACCTTTCTCAACTGTTTTTGTCAAATCCTCGTTTTGACCTACTAGAACTTCATTGTACTTTTTTTGTTCTCCTAAAACAACCACTGTACTATCGCGCTGGTTCGTTAGAGTTGTATTTTGTTTTTTTAAGGTTTCGTTCTCGGCCATCAAAACCTTCATGTTTTTTTGTAATTTGGCAACTTCTGATTTGTATTTAGATACATCACCTTTAGATTTATCTATATCATTCATCAAACTAACTACTTTGTTTCTCTCTATAACTAATTCTTCTGACATCGAAGTATTTTCAGCAATAGCAGCATCATAATTAGCTTTTAAAGCTTCCAAATCTTTCATAACTGTTTCTTTTTCAGTTAAAGTTGTCGTCAACACAGTTTGCACTTGCTTTGCTTCTGAAGAAATTTTATAGATATAAAATAAACTCCCTACTAATAAGAGTGCTAAAATTCCAATAATTACTTTTAGACTTTTGTTTGAATTGTTTTGTTGATCTTCCATTATATTTGTATTTATGTTTATAAAAATTAATTAAACAAATTTAATAATAAACTATGACCTAATAACTGATATTGATCATTTATATTATATTTGGTGATAATTTTTTATTATGGAAAAACTGATACCCTTTAGGTTAAATGACCTTGCAAAAGTTACAAACCATCGTAGTGGAGAAATAAAATTTGGCGAAAAAATGTTGACTGTTCCTAAAGGCACTGAACCTTCCCAATTTTTAAAAACTTGTGAAGCTAAGTATGTACTTTTCGGGATTCCAGAAGACATTGGTGTAAGAGCCAATTTTGGAAGACCCGGAACAGCTTCGGCTTGGGATTGTGCTATTGCAAGTATTGCCAATATTCAACACAACCGTTTTTGCAAAGGCAATCAAATATTGGTTTTGGGAAAACTGGATGTCAATGACGAAATGAAAGAAGTGAAAAATTTAGATTTTCATGACATCGATGATCGTTCAAAATTGAATCAATTGGTAGAAAAAATCGATAAAGAAGTATCCCATATTATTTTTAATATTATCAAAGCAGGAAAAACTCCAATTGTTGTTGGTGGCGGTCATAATAATTCATATGGAAATATAAAAGGAACAGCCCTTGCCAAAGGGAAACCAATAAACGCTGTAAATTTTGATGCTCAAACCGATTTTAGAATTTTAGAGGGCCGTCATAGCGGAAACGGTTTTTCTTATGCTTATGAGGAAGGGTTTCTAAAAAAGTATTTTATTTTTGGTTTACACGAAAATTATACCTCCAAAAGTGTTTTAGATTTTTTGAAAAAAATTGAGGATCGTGTTCGCTATAACACTTACGATAGTATCAATATCCGAAAGGAAAAGAGTTTCAATCAAGAACTTTTTCAAGCAATAGAATTCATTCAAAATGATTTTTATGGAATAGAAATTGATTTAGATGCAATACCAAATATTGCCAGCAGCGCTATGACTCTAAGCGGTTTTTCTATTGAAGAATTACGACAGTTTGTTTCTTATTTTGGTAAGAATAAAAATGCTACTTATCTTCATATTTGTGAAGGTGCTCCCGATTTGTGCTATGACAAAAACAATCATTTAATAGGTAAACTCATTGGCTATTTGGTTACCGATTTTATAAAATCGAACAATACTATTGAACTTTTATAATCCTAGAATCTTGTTTTGATTATCCGAAAATCTAAGGGCATTCGCTTTTAAACATAAAAGCGCAGTAAAGTAAAAAGAACACCTAAGATTTGCAAATTTTAAAAAGAGAATAGCCTCATTTGTTTGGAAAAATTAAATAATGAGTCTAGTTTCATCAATTTTAATATTTTGAAAATATGCTAATCTGCGGTTGATATTTTTAAAAACTTTTATCCTTACCAAAATCACCAATCAATTTCCATCAAAAATAATAAACCTATCTTTGCAATGTTATCTATGTACTAATTACTAGATATTTAATACAAAAAATATGTTATTCGAAGATTTATCACTTTCAAAAAGTATTCAAAGAGCCGTATTTGAAGAAGGCTATGCACAAACCACTCCAATTCAAGAACAAGCTATTCCTTTAGTTTTAGCGGGTAGAGATTTAATTGGTTGTGCCCAAACTGGAACAGGAAAAACGGCCGCATTTGCCATCCCCATCATACATCAATTGCACCGAATTGTAGGTTCATCAAAAAAAGCTAAAGAAATTCGTGCGCTAATTGTCACTCCTACTCGAGAATTAGCAGTTCAAATTGGCCAAAGTTTTGATACTTATGCAAAATACACAAATTTGACCCAACTCACCATTTTTGGCGGAGTTTCCCAAGTTCCTCAAGTAGATACTCTTCGCAAAGGAATCGATGTTTTGGTTGCAACACCCGGAAGATTACTGGATTTGCACAAACAAGGGTTTATCAATTTCGACCATTTACATACATTAGTTCTTGACGAAGCAGACCAAATGCTGGATATGGGATTTATAAACGATGTCAAAAAAATTGTAAAGCTTACACCAAAAAACAGACAAACTTTGTTATTTTCGGCAACAATGCCAATGGCTATCCGAGAATTAGCTGAAATGTTTTTGAAAGATCCTGAAAAAGTAGAAGTTTCTCCCGTTTCATCCACAGCCGAAAATGTAGAACAGCACGTTTATTTTGTCGAAAAAGGCGAAAAAAGAAACTTGTTGTATTATTTGATAAAAAATCAAAACTTGTCGGATGTACTGGTTTTTTCAAGAACCAAACACGGTGCAGATAATGTGGTGAAAGCTTTACGCAAAAAGGACATTCCAGCGGAAGCCATTCATGGTGACAAATCACAAAATGCAAGACAAAGAGTCTTAGATGCTTTCAAAAACAAAGAAGTTGGCGTACTTGTAGCCACCGATATTGCAGCTCGTGGCATCGATATAGACCAATTACCTTATGTAATTAATTTTGATTTACCAAATATCCCAGAAACCTACGTTCACAGAATAGGAAGAACCGGACGTGCCGGAAATGAAGGAATTGCGATTTCATTTTGTGGCAAAGACGAACATCAATATTGGAAGTACATACAAAAATTGATTAAAGTCGATGTGAAAACCATAATTGATCATCCCTATCCATGGCATTCAGGAAGTTCAGAAACGGCTCCCGAACTAAAAGAAAAAAATTCAAACAGAAGTGGAGGAGCTCATAAATCAAGAAAATCTAATACTTCAAAACAGAACAAAAAACGTTGGTATTAAGACCCATTCCTTATCTTTTTTGAACTTATAAAAAAACACCTTTAGTCCTAAACTATAAGGTGTTTATTATTAATACCTATTATTAGTAATCTTCTTATTATCAGATTATTAACTGTTAAATTTTTGTTAGGCCGAAGATAATTTTTTTGAAAAATCACTAACTTTATGTGTGAAAATTAAAAACAATTTAAATTAAATAATATGAAAACTTTAGTTAAAAAAGACGGTTTATTTCCGTCATTAGAAAACAAAGCCATCAATAATTTTTTTGATGATTTTATAACAAAAGATTTATTTGATTGGACCGATAGAAATTTTGCAGCTTTGGGTAGTAATTTACCTTCTGTAAATTTGAAAGAAACAGATACTAAAATTGAAGTTGAATTAGCCGCTCCAGGAATGAAAAAAGAAGACTTCAAAGTAGAAATCGACAATGACATTCTAATGATTTCATCTGAAAAAGAGGATAAAAAAGAAGAAATTAACAAAAAAGAAAACTATATCCGAAGAGAATTCAATTATCAAACTTTTAGCAGAACTTTTAGTTTGCCTGAAACTATAGATGAAAATAAAATAGAAGCAACTTATAAAGATGGTATTCTTCACGTAGTTGTTGGTAAAAAGGAAGGTGTACAAAAAAGAACTTTAAAATCTATTCCTATTAAATAAATTATTAAGTTTATTCACCAAAAAAAATGCTGTCAATAGACAGCATTTTTTGATTTTTTTAATTGATTATTAATTACTTGAAATAATTTCATAGACTCAAAAGGTTTTATTATAATATCATTCATACCAGCTTCAATGGCTTCCTCAGTAATTTCATCTTTGGCGAAAGCCGTCAAAGCAATGATAGGCGTTTGTATTCCTTTGAGACGAATTTTTCTTGTGGTTTCGAAACCACTCATCAAAGGCATATTAATATCCATCAAAATAACATCAAAAGTTTCTTTTTCTAAAACATCCAAAGCTTGAAATCCATCATCTACTATAAAACAACTGCAATTGTTTTTTTCGATTATTTTCTTGGTAATGGTCTGATTTATTTTGTTGTCTTCAACAACCAAGAACTTAAATATTTGACCCGAACTTAAATCAACTTTAATATTATCAATTATTTCCTTTGTTTTTAAAGGATTATATTCAAAAGCTATAATAAAAATAAATGTAGTACCTACGCCCACTTGGCTTTCTAAAGTAATTTCGCTATTGAAAAGCCCTAACAATCGCTTAACTATGGCTAAACCAAGTCCAGTTCCTTGATAATCATTTTCATTTCTACCAAGTTGAACAAATTTTTCAAAAATTTTGATTTGATCTGTAGCTTCAATACCAACGCCATTATCTGATATTTGAAACTCTATATGATATGAACTATTGTCAATTTTTACCAAATTTGCGCTGATAATTACTTCTCCATTTTTAGTGAATTTTAATGCATTACTTATTAAATTCATTAATACTTGAGCTAGCCTTAATTTGTCTCCAATTAAATATTCGGGAATTGCTGGATCAATTTTTGTAACTATCTTATTATTATGACTTTGAGCTATAAAAGAAAGTGCGTTTTTTACTAAATTTATCTCATCCGAAACATTAAAAGTTAAATTTTCAAGAACGATTCTGTTTTCTTCAATTTTATTAATTTGTAAAATATCATTAACTAATGATAATAAATAACGTGCAGAAAATTTAAGCGAATTCAAATGGGGGCTTTTTGCCAATTCTTTGTGCTCATCCAATAACAAATTTGTTATTCCAATAACTCCATATAAAGGTGTTCTCAACTCATGACTTATTGTAGAAACAAATTGTGTTTTTGCCAAAGATGCCTCTTCTGCCCTATCTTTAGCAATTATCAATTCTTCATTAGCAATGGTGAGATCGTGATTTGATTTTTTCTTGAAATTATAATTTTTATAAAGTGAAAGTAATAATAACAACAAAACTATAAATACTACAATAAACAAAACAACAATCACACGAGATTTTTGAATATTTTGGGCTTGAAACTTTTTCTCCCTTTCAATTCTACCAATCTCTCGCTTATATTCATCCATTTGAAGATTAATGCCTGCTATATTAGCTTTCTTAAGTAATTCTTCATTATAAATGTCTTCAGTAATTTTATCATACATCACTAAGTTTTCATAGGCTTTTTTATAATCTCCTTTTTTAACTAAAAACTTAGAATATTCTTGGTGTGAAAAAGATAAATCATTCTTTACCCCATTTTTTTTACCAAGGCTAATAGCTTTCAAAAAATAGGATTCTGCTTTTTCATCCAATCCAATATGACTAGAATACATACCATTAAGCATATTTAAAACTGTTATCGTGGTTTCATCTCCAGATTTTGAATGGTATTTATTGACATATTCTAAATAAGGAAACCCATTTTCGAATTGACCAATATCGAAATAAGCCCAAGAAATGTTTAGTTTTGTAAATACCATTTGACTGGTATCAGCTGCTTTTTGACTATATTCTATGGATTTTTTATAGTGTTTTATACCGTTTTGATATTGTTTTTTTTCAAAACAATACACATTACCCAAATTATTATTTATATAATTCTTAATATTATCATTATTCGTCTTATTAGCATAAGTTAATCCCTTTTTATAAAATAAAATTGCTTTATCATATTCCGACAATTGATCGAAATTGGCTGCAATTATGTTATAAGAAACCGCAATTAAATAATTATCTTTAATAATTAAAGCCTTATACAAACTCAATCTTGCAGTTTCTAAAGATTTTTCGAATTTTTCTGAATGTAGATATTTTAATGCAAGATTAGCTGTTTTACTTATTTCAAGCTTTGAAGGAATTTTAGTTTGTGCAAATGAAATAATACTGAAAGAATTCAGCCAAATAATAAGCACGAATAACACCCGAATTTTGAACATAAATAATTTCATTATTTCAAATATACATCATATTTTTATATATAACCATATAACACGAGATTTTTATAAGTTATTCCTTAACATTGTTGTCCGATAAAAACTTGAAAAGCTACTATTTATAAGCTTTTCAACTGATTTACTTGTTTTTTAGTG
>JACCDH010317302.1_pt1 | contig 19634 bp, 14 predicted proteins | sample 7442481 | NCBI WGS metagenome assembly JACCDH01 (sample SAMN15323433, study PRJNA562643) | freshwater metagenome | isolation source: river surface water | place: USA:Blue River Watershed | collected 2017-08-15 | reverse complement strand
GGCCACTTTGATGGCGTCTGGCATCATTTTTAAAAATGCCTCGAGTTTTGGGAGGTTGTTCCGGTCATCGATCACGTCACCTGATAGCAAAATCAAATCGGGTTTCAGTGCCTTGAGGTGATTCAAGGTGGCTTCTTCCGTTGTACCCATATGCTCGATACATCTTCCGAGGCGTTCAATTTGATGATCAGCGTTGCGCAATCCAAGATTGAAATTTCACAAGCATTAATCAAACTCTATGGCTTGGCGCTGCCAGATCACTGGGGACCGGTAACCCCGTTTTGTGGTGGGTGCAGTGTGCATTGGGGTGACCATAAATTGACTCCGCGTAAGTTGCGGCCGTTCGTGGGAAGGATTGATCGTTTTTCGAAACGTTTAGAACAATCGAGCGTCCTTTTAAGTTTGCCAAGGGATCAAGCCAACTTGGCATTTATTGTTTCTGACGATCTCACTCGAATTTTTACTGATCGGCGAACAAGTCTGATGATGCTTTTGCAAAAGACGCGTCCTCATACATTGCTGGTTCCTCAAACTTTAAGTGAGACTCTTACAGAAGCAGTCATAACTCAGATGGCCGCATTTAGAAGCGATTGCTTCGTCGATCGCTTTGATCCCCGCGATCCAACAAACTTGCGTGGATCCTCTGGGGAGCTAAGGTTTGTTCTCTGGTTAGAGTCGACGATTACACCTGAAGCGGCTGCTGCACTTCAAACCTCTTCATCTTCTTTAACGGTGGTGTTTATTTCTGGCCAACTCCCTGATCCCAATAGACCTGACCGGCGTTGGGCCTCAGTTGTTGCACATTCCGACGAGGAAACGGTTTTGCGGAAACTTCTTTCATGAGCTTACTAAACATAACAAACGACGGGTTGCCCAATATCTTGGTAGTCTTACATGCCACGGTCTTGCGCTCATCAAAACCTATTCCCGAAGGGGATCTCCTTGAAATCGTTTCTCCTTCAGCAATTGTTGAAGATGAAGGCCAAATGGCCCGCAGTACCTTGAATCGCTGGACAGAACTTGGATTGTTTGTCCGTGAAGATGGGATGATTTCCGTCAAAGAAAAGTTGTCCAATCGGCGCGCCACTTCGCTTGAAATTTTGCCTTTCACTCGGCGCATGGCATGCCGTCAGGCGTTGTCTGAAGAGAATAATCCTGATTTATGGGCAAGTCAGAGCGCTCGCTCTGCTGATCTCACGAGGTCTTTGGCTTGGATGCTTTCTCAGGACGTGTACAGAGCTTCTTTTTCACAGTTTGAAACGCAGGAGTCACAACAAATTCTCGACCCTGAACGTCTTCTCATGCGGAATTCAACCCGCCGTACAGGCCTGCAATACTGGGCCCCGTTTTTAGGGTTTAGTCGCCATCCTTATACAGCTATTGATCCTACTGTGGCAATACGTGATGCTTTGCCTGAAGTTTTAGGACCAGGTGAAGGATTGCCTGCTCCGCAGTTCGTGGAGCGTTTAGGTACCGTACTACCCGTATTGGATGGCGGTCGTTGGCAGCAAGAAGTTTTGAAATACGTCGATCCTCTTGCCTTGCCTCGGCGCCAAGCTGGACAAATCTCTACTGCCTTATCGCGTGGACTCTTGAGCCTCTGGGATAGCGGCGAGTTGCAACTCCAACAAAAGGCTGATCTTGGCAATTCAATTACTCTCACAGGTGCTGGTGGCGCACGAAGCGATCTGACCTTTCAATGGATTGCACGTCCCCAGGAGGTGAAGGCATGAGTTCCTTGGAGCAGTATTGGCCCTCTCTAGAGCATTCAACTGAATGCCTTCGAACCGAAGCTGAAACGGTTGATGAAGCATTACTACTTGCCGTCCATGAGCCTACCACTTTACTGCGTAGGGCAGCTCAGACAAGTGCAGAAGTTGCAGCAGACGAAGTTGCATTACTAACCGAGTTAATGAGGCCCGTTACAGATGGAAGTGCCGTTGTTATTGCAATAACGGGAGCCTCTGGTGTGGGCAAATCCCACATGGTTCGCTGGCTTCGCGCTCAGTTAGAGCGTCATCCACGAAGGCAAGATTTGGTCGTGGTTTCGATTCCAAAGACAGCGAGTTTGCGTCGTGTGGTCGAATTAATCCTAGAACCGCTTGCCAGCGAAGAGTATGAAGCCCTTAAGCGTGAGTTGGCAAGATCGTCTGAGCAGTTGACTCCTTCGACAGCTTCCGAATTGCTAGCTGCAGCTTTGGGAGAGGGACTTAAAGAGTATCGGGATAGGACTGCCGAAATAGTGCAAGCTGCGCCGAATGAAAACAGCTCACTCCGGCCGCATGTTGCAGTGGCAGAGCACGCGCGGAGTTTGATTCAAGCGCCTGAAGTACGGGAAATGTGGCTTAGCAAAGTACTTCAGCGAATTGTCGGAGCCAGCTTAGGAGGGGCATCAAACCCGTCTGATCGCCAATTCAGTGCAGAAGACTTGACCCCTCCGCAGCATGCAGTGGGACAAGAATTGCCGCAGAGAGTGCAGATGGCATTGGCTTTTTTGGGGAATGCCAATGGTCGTTTTCGCATTACCGCTGCTGATATTTTGCAAGAAGTTCTTGATGGTGCCCTACGTACAGTCTTCCGGGTCACAGAGGCTCTTCAGCAAAAGTCCATACAGGACGTTGTTGATGATATCCGCCGGCAGTTGCTCAAAGATGACAAGGAATTGGTGCTACTTATTGAAGATCTGGCCGCGTTATCTGGTATTCAGCAACCACTTTTGGACATCATGATTGCTGAGAGCGATGAGCATGGAAAACGTGTCCGAGCACCTATTCGTACTGCTGTTGCTGTGACAGATGGTTTCCTGGCAGGGCGTCAGACTGTTCTGACGCGAGCCAAAGAACAGTGGGTAGTACCTAGCGAGGGTCTTGCTGAGGATGCAATTCTTAATAAGTTGATTGATCTAACCGGTCGGTACCTAAATGCGGCTCGTTGGGGAGTGAAGCACCTCAAATTGGAATTCGCGCAATCTAGTCATTCAAACAGCAACCTATACGCCTGGGTGCCAAAGTTTGATCATCCTCTGGATGCATCAGACGCGGAAAGTCTTGACTCATTTGGACAGAGTCGTCAGGGTTATTCGTTGTTCCCCTTTAATGCAAATGCTATCCGAGGTCTTGCTATTTCTGCAATGAAGCAAGGTGGAGTTTGGAATTACAACCCACGAGCCTTCATTAACGAAGTTTTGCGTAAAACTTTGTCTGAACGTCCAGCTTTTCTCTCCAAGCAATTTCCTCCAATTGGCTTTAAGTCACCACACTTGGTTGCTGAGGTTCGAACTCAATTGCAGCGTAAAGGTTACACACAAGATCAAGCACAAAAGTTGGAGGTGGCTCTGCATTTTTGGGCCGGTAGTCCAAACAGCCTTGCTGTGCCGACAGTTCCTAGGGCTGTATTTGAGACGTTTTCATTGCCTTGGCCTTTCGGGGCGGGCAGTGCTGCAGTTGCTGCACCTTCGCCGGTTGCTCCTCCTCCAACTACAGTTACAGTCTCAACCCCAGACCACACTGGACCTCAACTTGAAAGGCCAATCGGCCCAATCACACCGCCGTCCAAAGCAGACGCGGTTCCCCAAGCCCCAGATATCGCCGCATACGGTAGCGCACTTGAGGCATGGACACCGTCTAATCGTTTGCCCAACACTCATGCGAGGGAGACTCGAAATCTATTAGCCCAAGCTCTCGATGAAAGAATGGACTTGGGAAATTTCTGCTTGAAGGGGCAAAAGGTAGAAGCTAGTTGGTTTTGGCTGCCACCAATGACCACGGTTGGTAACCCGACGAATGGACTAGTCGTCCAGTTGGTTGCCCCTGATCAACCAATTCCGCCTGTAGTTGTGGCAGGCTTAAAAGCCTTGGCTAGATGGGAAAAAAACGGAAAATCCTGGCTTTATTCGAACGCTGAGACAGACTATTCATCTGCTAACGCACTTCTAGATGCGTTAGAAAATCAAGTCTTGCAAGCCCTTGCTTCTGAAGCCGAACGAGATGCAGGCATGGCTGCGAGAGCCTTGCATATTCAAAGTCTCTTGCTGGGGTTGAGTAGTCGAGGTCAGCCAGAAAGCCCTACCTTAAAGGAATTGGTCGGTGTTAGTCCAGATGAGTCAATCTTCAGCGACACACGAGTAACGGGTTCCATCGCACAATCATTGGTGTCAAGAAATAGAGCCGTTTCTGCTCGCATTGAGTTACAGGATCGGCTTAAACAATTGATTGGTTGCTTTCAAGGTTCAAGCGGGGGGAAAGTACTTGCTATTGATGTTGACCGACTGAGACGAGCATGGAAGACTGATTTACCTCTGCGCTGGAGTTTTGGATTAAAAGGGCGAGGCATCAGCGAAGCTGCAACAGACGTTCTTGAGCGAGTTTCAAGCGGAAACCTACCTTCGTTAGTCAATAACCTAGAAAGTACGGTGCAGGTATTGCTGCCGAAAGCCAGTGCGGCCTTTAGTGATGACCATTCCCGTGTTGCTTGGCGTGACGAAATGCTAGGTCTTTTGCAGGAGGCTAAGCAATTGGCCGTGTGGCCTGCAGGTCAAAGCGAATCAGAAATACGAGGTGTTATAGATCGTTTGTCACAGGAAAACATCGAATCGGTGATTCAAAAACTGAGAAAGATGAGTCTTCCCTCCTCAGAAGATCCTGCACCAGTGCGGCTGGCAGGGTTGAGCGGTGTCTCCCTGCCGCGCCTTAGTCAATTGGCTTGTGATGTAGAAGATTTATCACGGTTCTTTGCTGACTTGAATCGGATCATTGAGAGTCAAACTCGCTCTGTTGAAAATGAGCAGGCACTCGGGCAGAGAGAAGCACTGATCAAGAGCATGAAATGGGATCGCTGATGACAACTCTGATTCAATCTTGCAGTCAACTTCGCGCCGGCCTGCAAAAGGTTAAGGTAGCTAATCAGACGCGCCAGGAGATTTCCGCATTACAGCAACGAATGCGCGAGTGGGGTCAACATGCAAGCACTCGGCAGAGTCTGCTGGACAAGACCCAAATTGTCGATCCTTCGTTGTTGCAACGAGAAGAAATTTATCAGGCTGACCAGAGCGTTCTCGCCCTTGTTGAGCAATCAAGACAATTATTGGAAAAGGGTGGCAACGTACAGGACTTAGCAACGGACAGTCTTTGGACTCGGCTCAACAATGCTGCTGAATCTTCGAATCAGCGCTTGCGAGATGCTGCCCGAGAGCAGTGGCGTCAATTCATTGAAAGCCTTGGTCATATTGACTCATCGGCGGTTCTAGAAAGTCGCATGCTGAAAACGCCGTCAAACGAAGCAATTTTGGCAAAGTACAAAGAGCATTATGGGAAGTTTCAGTCGGCCCTTCGTGTTGAATTGCCTACAACTGCTTCGGCCAGAGAAGATCTAACCGCCGCCGTAACTGCGTTGCGGGAATTGCGAGATCAATTAAAAGGCAATGCCCCTGATGCAGTTCGTGTTTTTCTAAAGGCGATCGAAAATGGAGGTGCAGCCTTGGAATTACTGACTCCTGATGTCCTTCAATGGATTCGTGATAACGATGATCCCAATCGCTTTGTGATCAAGCCTAGGAATTCTCAGTCATGGCGCTAACTCCGGATCTCCAACTAGCCGAATTTGCGCTTGATGAGATTGAAACCCTAGAGGCGCGTTGTCTAGTATGGGGGTTGGTCGACAACGCTCTTAGTCAAGAAGAAGTTACTTCTGCTTTGGAGCGTGTTTTAGATACGCCAAAAGCTCAACAGGCCAAATCCCATCCTGAGTGCAACATTCAGACTACCCGTGATCTTCGTACATTTCTTGTTGAGCACAAGATGCTGTTTGAGGTCCCATTTGTGGCTGATCATGAGCCCCGTTGGCGAACACGGATGGCTGAGGGAGTTCGACTTATTGCCCAGCTCCGACAGATGTTTTCAAAGCATGATAACAACAAATGGGCCGAGGCCGCAACTTTAGTTGCAGACTACCGTTTCCTACGCCGATCCAGACGTTATCCCCGTCGAGATTTGAAAGCAGCCACAGTCCAGGCATCTTTCGGTGATTTGGTCCGATCGCCATACCTACTTGAAGCGCTGAATACATGGCTTAGCCATATGGATAAATCTGATGGGCTTGCTCGCTTTCAGGTTAAGTCCGCAGAACGCATCCTTGCTGGTTTGGAAGCTAGGGTGTGTACAGGCACATTGGTTTCTGCTGGTACAGGAAGTGGCAAGACCTTAGCGTTTTATTTGCCAGCATTGTCGTGGTTGGCTGCTCAAAGGGTCCAATCGCCAAATGCAAGAGGTGTAAGGGTGCTTGCTCTATACCCGCGTAACGAGTTGCTGAAAGACCAACTTGCAGAGGTTTACAACCAATGTCGAAAATTTGATTCTTGGATTGCCCGACAAGGCGGCCGTCCTCTGAGAGTGGGAGTCCTATATGGCGACACCCCCACTAAAGCATCTAAGGCGCTTGATAAGCGCAGTTGGACTCATCATCCAATGGGTAAGAAAACGCCGTTCTTCAGTTGTCCGGAAGACAGCCAACACGGAGAAATGGTGTTGAGTCGTGAGGATGCCAATCAAGATCGCGATCGATTGATCTGTCCTCATTGCAGTGCAGTTGTCGATATTCATACTCTGGCGTTCACCCGTGAAAGCATAAAGGCGGATCCTCCAGATATTCTTTTCACTTCAGTGGAAATGTTGAATCGCCACTTGCCAAGTAGCGATTTGCGACATGTTTTCGGAGTAGGGCCTGGCGCAGAGCGGGCCCCTGATTTAATTTTGTTGGACGAGGTTCATCTTTATGCTGGAAGTTACGGCGCTCAGGTCGCATATCTTCTTCGACGCTGGTGGGCTGCAAGTGGTCGCCGTTCAAGTTTTGTAGGCTTGTCAGCCACCATTGCGGATGGTCAAACATTCTTCGCTCATCTAACTGGCATGCACAAAGGTGTGGTCGAGGAAATCAAACCGTTGGAGGATGAGATCGTCGAAGAGGGTGCAGAGTACATGCTGGCACTGCGTGGCGATCCAGTTTCTCAAACAGCGTTGCTTTCCACTTCGATTCAGACGTTGATGTTGAGCGCTCGTTTATTGGATCCACCAGGTACCTTTGATCGTAAAAAGATGCCTTTTTTTGGGTGGCGAGCTTTTGCATTCACTGATCAATTAGATGCTACAAACCGATTGTTCAAAGACTTGCTTGATGCAGAGGGTCGTTATCCCAATGGAGGGGCACCAAATTTAAATAGGCATCCTGACGGTGGGCTAGCACGATTGCGGAGGGGGACACTCCCAATAAGTGGTACAGCACGGTTTTACGCTGGGCAAGACTGGAGCATTCCTGAAGCAATCGGACATGATCTCAAATACCGTTTAGGGGTAGGCCGGACTACAGCTTTGGACAGTGGAGTCAGTGGCAACTCGGAGGTAATTGTGGCCACCTCATCTCTAGAGGTGGGTTTCGATGACCCAGCTGTTGGGGTCGTTGTTCAGCACAAAGCACCTCGTGACATTGCGTCCTTCTTGCAACGAAAGGGCCGAGCCGGACGTACTCGACACATGCGTCCTTGGACCATAGTTGTGTTAACGGATTACGGACGGGACAGACTCGCATATCAAGCCTACGATCAATTGTTTGATCCTGATCTGCCTGCTCGTCAACTGCCGATGGCTAACCGCTACGTTCAACGCATGCAAGCTGTGTATGCCTTGCTGGATTTGTTGGGTGACTGGACATGCCGTGACAATCCGCCACTTTCGGTGTGGCGAGATTTGTCAAATCCAAATATTGAAACTACACCACCAGGATGGAATCCTGCTGCATTTGCAGCAGTTAGGCGGTTAGTCGACCAGGTACAACTACCGCTTACCGCGCAAGCATGGCAATCACTTCGAACACAGGCACGCGACTTAGGGCCAAATGGCTACACGTCTGCAATCAAATTCGCAGGTGTCAATTGGCTCAATAAGCGACTTCAGCACCAAAGGGTTGTTAAGTTGCTTGTGGAAATATTGGAAAATCCGGCACGAGCCGAGCGACTTGCTAGAGACCTTGCAGACCGGTTGGCGCTCGGGATAGACGACTTGAACGTACTGATGTGGAGTCAGCCTCGTCCACTCATGCTGGGGGCCATACCTACCGCTGTTCGTCGTCTTGCATCTGGATGGCGAGCACTTGGTCGTTTAGGTGAAGATCACCAAGCCGGCCACCCACTTCCAGATTTCATTCCAGCAAGTCTTTTTGATGATCTTAGTCTCCCTGAAATGCGTATTGATCTGTCTGCTCAACAGGGGGATTTGGAAGATCAATACTTGCCCGTTCAGCAGGGCCTTGGAGAGTTTGCTCCAGGCAAAGTCTCCAGGCGTTATGACGACGCTTTATGGCTTGGTGTGGAAGCCGAAGTGCTTTCAGGGTATTTCAACAGCGGAGCCAGTGAGATTACAGAGGATGTTGAATTACTAAGCTGGTTTTCCCTTGATCCCAAGCGTAATTTTGTCGTTCCTGATGGAGAGGTGCTTACGACCTTTAAAGCATTTCGTCCACAAATTGCTCATCTGCAGCGAGTACCTCGTGGAGGAAAAGGCATACCCGAATTAAGTGACACATCAAATGCGCAGTTGAATTGGCATTCCTTTCTGCAAGCCCCGCACAATGGAATTACTTTCGTGACACCAAGTCATGTTGGTATTAGCCGCTTGATCAAGCAGGTCGTTCTCTATACACATGCCGAGCAGGCACATGCTGAAGTTAGGCGCTATGCCGTTGGGTCCCGTGCTGAATTACGGATGCGTTCTGGTAATGTCAGCGAAAGAGTCTCGGTCGATTGGCAATTTCGACATGAAGGCAAGCCGAGCGGAGTCGGATTTGAAATAGATGTTGACGCATTAGTCTTGGTGCTTAACTTGCCCACTGACTTGAGTGCTGCAGTTGATTGGAGTGATTCGCACCGTATTCGGGCCACAAGAGCTGCGCGATATAACTGGGAAGCTCGTGAAAACAATATTTTCTGTGATGTCGTCCCTAATCCGTTTCTAAGGGGATGGATTGCCCAAATTTTCCAAATTGCCGCTCTGCAAGTTTCTGTGGCGCACTCCATAGATCTACGGAAAGCACTGGACCTTATTGCTGATGGAACCTACTTGGACGTACTGCTTGCAGTTCTTCAGACGGTTTTTCAAGTACCGGAGGTAGATAACGGTGAAGAAGGTTCAGACAAATTGCGTCAAAAACTCATTGACGCGTTGAGGTCGAGCGATGTCCGTAATGCTGTTCGAGTAGCAGCACGGGTGCTTGTTGATCCCATCGACTCGGAGTGGAACGACTGGTTAGCGCTCTCCATGAGGGCTACGATCGGTGCTGCCTGCTTAGATGCAATACAGCAAGCTTGCCCACAAATTGACCCCGACGGATTGATTGTCGACATTGTGGTTCGTCGCGACGATGGCAGCGAACCAACAGAGCCTGAGATTTGGATTTCTGAGGTGAATCCAGGTGGAAACGGTTTGATTGAGAGTGTGGCGGAATTGCTGACCAGTAGACCTGATAGCCTGTATCGGCATATCGAGGCTGCTTTGGGTCCAAGGGATTTCGAATGGACCAATGCTCAAATGCGCCAAATGGTCCAATGGCTTGGTGGCGATAAGTCTGATGGTGAGGTCATTCAGGCGGTAACTATGGTCCGTCAAGCGATGAGTTCTGCTGAAACGACTCAGCACTTTGCATCCCTTCGAACGATGCTTGTTAATCGTGGCCAATCTGTATTCCATGGTTACAGCGTTGCGCTGAGCATGCGGCTGTTGCGTCCTGACAGTCCCACAGAATTAGATCGATTGCTTGCAACAATCCACGAACGTTGGGATAACTTGGAAGCAATGCATGGCGTTGAAGTTGATGTCCGGGTTCTCTGCGCATTGTTTAGCGCAGACGACAGATTGGATCAAGCATTTGAAACTTCAGGTCACCAACTACCTGCAGAAAATCGACAGGCTTGGCGTTTCGGGGTACTGATGGGTTTGCTTTGGCCCCAGGGGCATGCTCTCAGAGCGGTTTCCATGCCATGGTCTAATCGATTTTCACCGTTCAACATCGATACCGAGCGACTGTTGCTTTCGCAGTGGCTAACACCACGTCCTGATCCGATAGATCCCTCCCAACCAGATTGGGAAGAACAAGTTCGCGAAAGACTCCTCACCAGATCAAAAGCAGTCATCTCGGTGCAAGCTGATCTTGCTGGTTCATTGTTGCCTAAGGTTGTCGCTGCTCTGGCAACAGAACCAGTGCAATTTGAATACCTTAATGTCTTTGCACAACTTACAGAAATCAAGCGATTTGGTGATCGAATCGAGTGGACATTCTCGATCCCGGATGAGTTATGACAAACGTACGATACATCTTCAAGTCGGCAACTACCGCACCGAGTGCTGCCAGAGACGTTTTGGCAATGGTCTTGGCCGAGGAACTCTTACTACCAAGTAAAACGGTCTATTTGGCCGCGCCTTGGGTTACGGACATTGTGATCTTTGACAACACAACAGGTAGCTATGAGGGACTGAATCCTGAATGGAGTCGTAGGGAAATTAGGCTGCTTGACGTGTTGGTTGCAATAGTAGCCAACAATACTCGACTGGACATTAGAGTGCGCCCAGATCCGCACAACAAGCCTTTTGGAAAGAGATTGTCTACTGCCCTTGCTGATATCGGACTCCAAGAGTCCTGTGTTTGGTCAGAAATTCCAGACTTCCACACAAAAGGTCTGTTGACGGATCGTGTTTGGATTGGTGGTTCTATGAACTTCACAGAAAGAGGCATTGGATTGAACGCAGAGTCTCTGACAATAGATTTCAACCCTCAAAAAGTTGCCAGTATCCGCCTCGAATTTGCAAGCCATGGCACAACTAACTAGCCAATCCATCAACTCGGAATCTGCAACTGCTAAGGCGGTGCTCGATCGGTTTTTTTCTAACTCTAATGTTTTTGGCAATCCCAATTCGGGTCTTGTGTCTGAAACAAAAATTGCCATACCTAAGGAGTTGCTTTTTTCGATAAGCAGGTACTCCAAGGGCATTTTCGATCGTCCGCTTCTTCTGCCATTTAAAAGTTCTGATGATGAACGAACTTGTTGGATGGCCTGTGCCCATGATGTTTTGAGTTCGCGCGGCCTGCGGGATGAAATGGTTGCCTTTGTGGGGCCAAGTTTCGGTGAGTTTCAAATCGATGGAGCAATTCTTTCGGATCTACAAGAGATGGCTAAATCCATCCTGATTCAGGCGGGTCTGCACGTTACTTGTTTTTTTGCCATTTCAGCTAAATTTGAACCACGAGTCACAAGCAGTTGGCAAAGATATTGGCAACTCTTGGATCAGCGTCCTGAAAGACCACGGCAGGAACTTAGAACTTTTCATCAGTTGAGGGCTGCATTTGATCGAGCCTTAGTTGCGCGAAACGAAAAAGATGCTGTGTCTGCAATGGTGGCTCTGCGGGATCAGCATGGTCTCAGTGCAGAAAATCGTGCATTTCTTGAGATCAGATTGCATGCATCTTTGGGGCGTTGGGATCGAATTCTGGCTCATCCTCAATGGGACGATTTACTCAAAGTGCGTCTCCCCCCAGAGACTTATGGTGACATTTGGGACGCACTTTACGAGACTTACCTTGGGCCCCTAGAGTTGCGCGGAGTTGCAACTGAGCTGATAGCAGCGTTTGTTCAAGACGTCCGTATCGTTGCATCTTCACTTCTCAAGGGCCGGGGGCGCAGTCGCCGACCTGCTGCCTTGAAGGGGTTTTTGCTTCACGAGCTTTCGACAGCAAATCCTTCTGCTCAATTGTGCGAGTCACTGCTCAAAGACCTGGGAGAGCATGCATTTGGACCGGTATCTGGAGCCATTGCTTCAATGGTTCACGCATTACAGCCAAAGTCTGGACTGGAACAAGCCATCCAAGAGATGGAGTTAGAACGGTACGAGCAAGGCCTGGCACTATTACTTCCACTGAAAGACTCATTAGAGGTTCTTCAAGCAATACTGCGTTGTGTCAAAGAGATTGGTAATCCCCACCAAGCTCGAATAGCGCTGGATCGCCTGATGTGTGCAAGCAGTGATTTGGCCGAGAAAGTGCGTCTGTCGCGGCCTCGACTTTTGTTAGATGTTGAGAAACTGGCCACACAGGACATAAGTGAACCAGTGCTGCCAGAGGCGCAAACAGAACTGACATCTAATCAAGCAGATGACATGCTTGTGTACTGGCGAGAATTGGTTCAGTCCTCTCAATCTGATTCTTTACTGGTTCAGCCCAATTTTGTCCAATCGTTGATATCGACCATAGAAGACGTTGCTCTGGATTCTTCACCTTTGTTTGAATCGTTACTGCCAATTTGGTTCGATTGGTTGATCATTCGTAGTCATGCTTCAAGTGCACTGATTAAGGTCTACCTTGGATTCGTTGAATCTTTGCATGTTAGAGACCGAGCAGGTGAGAGCGAACGCGAGATGATTCGGTTGGCTACGAGACATGCGCTTATTGCTGGGTTAACACCAGGCGAATACAAGAGTCTGATAGAGCGATTGACGAATATTTTTCCAGACTCTCCATCGCCCCGCGAAATTAGTTGGGCGCTGGACTTGTCTGATTTGCTAATTATTCAACCCTGCAGAGATGAAGAGATCCGTTTGCGATGGATAACCAGAGTGTTAACGGCAGCATCCAATACTCTTACAAGGTTGTCGGAAGCAGATAAGTGTCTCCTTGAATTTCTTGCTCAAGAAGCAAACTTCTCAATCCCATCCAGAACTTCGTTCAATGATGAGAGTACGACGGGATTGAAGGTTGCGATTGAAAACCGGATTTTTCTTTACAGTCTTGACGCACAAGCAATCAAGCGTGCCGCTAGGGTACTTGAAACAATTTTCCCGAGTGCAAAAATTGATGTCAACTCAGACGAGACATGTACTACTCGCCTTAGATCCGGTAGTCGAAATGCTGACTGGGTTGTATTTGTCTCCGGGGTTGCAACACATCAAGCGTTTTACTGCATCAAGGCCGGCATGAGACCAGACGCTGAACTTTTGCAAGTGGAGGGAACTGGTACCACGCGCATCGTTGAACGAGTAATTTTGCAAAGCCAGAGTTCAAGTGCCTTGTAGTGTTTTTTTGCTTGGTATTTCCCAGCCCATGGCCATCGAAAAATCACATCATTGACAACGCAGAATGCATTTGTCGCCGCTTGCTCGTCGTTCGACCATCACTGAACTCAAATTCGGAAAACTGGTGGTCATTTGATTTCGAATAAACACAGTCAAGTTCTCAAGAGTTGCTGGGCCGAGTCCTTCGACTTCATCAAGAAATCTGTGATCTAACAGTGAGCGTACTCTATCAATTTCCTTGCGCAGTAGAGCAAGGTCAACAATCATGCCGGAGGCAACATCTGGGGACCCAGAAACCGTCACTTCTGCTTCATAAGTGTGACCGTGAATTCTGAGACTGCCTTCGGCCTCATATGAACGGTGCAGGGTATGCGCAGCATCGAAGTAGAAGCGTTGGCTAAGGTCGAAGGTGTCTTTGCTTTGATTCATCGGATATCCAAAATTTTGTGTGTCTGAACTGAAAGTCGCCATTCAGGATTACTTTGGCAATAATCAATGGCTTTCAAGGTGTTTTGTTTCTGCAGCAAGCCATCCATTGGTTGCAGCAAGTAGTATTCAAAGCCGTTCAGAGAAATGTCTTGGGGAAGAAGTCCTGGTTGGGGGTAGACCAATTTGAGTTCATGGCCGTTTTTTTGAACCCAATCAGATCCGGCTTTTGGACTGACACAGATCCAATCGATACCACTTGGCGCGACCACGCTACCGTTTGTTTCTACAGCAATTTCAAAACCTTGAGCGTGGAGAGCATCAACAAGTTGGTCGTTAACCTGCAATAGAGGTTCACCCCCCGTTAAGACGACATATTTCTGCCCCTTACCTTGCGGCCACTGCTGATTGATGATGTCAGCCAATGCAGTTGCTTCTGCGAATTTCCCACCCAACGTTCCATCGGTACCCACAAAGTCTGTGTCACAGAACTTGCAGATTGCTTTATCACGGTCCTCTTCTCGACCAGTCCACAGATTGCATCCGGCGAATCTACAAAAGACGGCAGGCCTACCAGCCCTTAAACCTTCACCTTGCAGCGTATAAAAAATTTCTTTAACACTGTAGGTCATGATTTCTGGCCTTTAGCGAAATTTTCATATCCGATTCTGCGTAAATCGCAAGCTGGGCATGAACCACATCCGTAGCCCCAAGCCTGTCTTTTTGTGCGGTCGCCCAAATAGCATGTGTGAGTATCTTCCTTTATCAAATCAAGCAGAACGCTGCCACCAAGATTTTTGGCCATCCTCCAAGTCGCGGCTTTATCGATCCACATCAAAGGCGTTTCCAACACTATCCGGGTGTCTAGTCCAAGACTGATCGCCACTTGCAATGCTTTTATGGTGTCATCACGGCAATCAGGATATCCAGAGTAGTCGGTTTCACACATTCCCCCAACAATTACCTTTAGATTTCTTCTATACGCAACCGTCGCGGCAAAAGTTAAGAATAGAAGGTTGCGCCCAGGAACAAAGGTGTTCGGCAACCCAGATGATTGCATCTGAATTGCCTTTTCTTGAGTCAGGGCCGTATCGCTGATTTGTCCTAGTAGGCTCAGGTCCATAACGTGGTCATCGCCTAGTTTCGTTGACCAATCAGGGAACGTTTGCCGTATCTTGGAAATAAATTTTTTCCTGCACTCCAACTCAACCGAATGTCTCTGGCCGTAGTTGAAACCGATGGTTTCAACCCTTGAGTATTTGTCCAGTGCCCATGCGAGACATGTTGCAGAGTCTTGGCCACCAGAGAACAAGACTAGGGCTGATGATTTGAATTCATCCATGTTTCAAACTCTCTTTGATTTGCGGATAGCTTTTTTGGTGACTTTGACCAGGTACTTGGAAAGGAGGTAAACGTCTGAGGGTGTGTTTTGAATCCCGTTCCAAGGCCGGGTGTCAAAGTCTTCAAGGTCCCAAGTCCCACTTGTCCAGGCTGTGTATGGCTTGATTAATTCCAAACCTTCTGCAAACTCTTCCTCACTCGTCGCACCGTTTGTGCTGTAAAGAATTTCCATCACATACCCTAGGGCGACAAGTCCTGCACCATGTTTCAGGCGTGAAGTTCGCGGGACCATACCAACCCATTCGGGTTTGAAGACGCGAATCACAGCTGTAAAAAAATTGTTGATCAAGTCGTATGACTTTTGTTCAAAGTCTTCTTCTTTGATCATCTCGCGAAGAGCCCCATCAGACGCGGAATTCATGATGAATTTCTGCATAGCAGTGTCACTGAGTACACCTGCAGGATTGGTGTGCTGCCTGATTTCACCCCAGAGGCTCGAACCAGGTGTGAAGTTCAATCTGTCAACCATCTTCGCAGCAAAGGACCTTACTGTGAAACGCTCAGGAAGGCCTTCGACGGTTGGTAGCAGTTCGTAGATGAGGGTCTTGGGAAGTGGCCGGGTATTGTTAATCAAGATGAATTGCTGACGCAATTCGTTGTAGTCCTTGCATACCAACGCTGATACAAAAACTTGAAAGTCAGGTTTATCTATCCCTGAAAGAGCAGTGAGGCGTTGCTGTCCATCCACGATAAAACCTGGCTTACTTTCAGTAGCATCGATCGTGACTTCCAAAATTCCATCGCCGAGATCCTGAATTTGTACCCCATCAATGAATGCAACGATTACTGCGTTTGGAAGCAGGGCATCATCTCGTCGAAGATAGTCGCGAATTTCTTTGATATGTGTCGAAATCTGATGTCGTTGGAAACCTTTTAGTTGGCCGTCTTCCCCGCGTCCAACACGCTCAATTTCAGAGAAATCTAGGACGTCTTTAGGTTTGGCTGCGAATGAGAAAACATAGTGATCATCGGTCTGATGAGCGCGAACTGCTTTGAATTTGTAAATCGTCATATTTATTGGTTCAGTGTTTTGTGCACGTGTTGGTGATAGACGTGAAGGTTATGAAACCCACGGCGTTTGTTGCGATTGCTTGATCGAAAAATAATCACTTCGACGCCAACTTTTCTGCAAATGTCGCAATCACATTGCTTCCAAGGCATATCCTTGATTGTTCTTGCCACCAGAATTTCGGTCTTTTTGAGTTCTTTTTCTTGAGTGGCCAGGTCCGTACCTTCTCCTCGAAGCAGAAATTGGTGGTACTCCATCACAGCGCTCAGTGCATCCTGTCCAGAAGCTGTTCCTGCATCTAGACCTCTTACGGTTGTGAGGGCAATCTTTTCTTTTTTCATCAGTACATCAGGGTTGAACAAACCCTTCTTGATACCCCTTACTAGCCTTGTGTTTTCAATGGATTGAGGGATCCGTATAGCTGCGTAGTAATCGATTCCGCCACCTGCTTTTGGCAAAAAGTAATTTGACTTTTGATCTTTAAACGCCCTGATCAGTGGCGATGTGGAATCGAAACTGGTGATGCCGTAATCAAGGAACTGATGGATGTGATCTGCTTTCGCAAACCCGAGTAGATGAATATTGGTCTCTGGCTTGATCGCTGACCGCAGATGCTTTAGGACCTCATGAATCGCTTCAACCTTTAATGGAACCAGACCCCCAATGGCGAGGTAGCGGTAGCCCATCATTTCGAGTGTTCTTGCTGACTCGGCCATGCTCTTCGGAGACCATCCCTGCACGGCGCCCATGGGTTCAAATGGAAAGTCCTCCGCTTTTACAAGATTCAGAAAAGTTTCTGCATTTTGCTGAGTGATCTTGTAACGATTCAATGTCGATTCAGCAATTTGTGATGCTGGAGGGTTTGACAAATCACAGTCAAAAATAATGTGATCAGGAGAAACTCCATGAGTAAACCCCGCCTCGTCGTAGAACTCAACAACTTCCGCTGGTTTGTAGGCTGGATACTCATGTTCGACATATGCAAAGGCCCCACAGTCACCCATAAGCATAGATTTTGCGAACTTTGGTCCGCCGTATCTGAGAAATCTTCGGGCTCCATCTCTAAGGAAGCGTTGTTCTTCTGCGGTGGAATATCGGACTTTTGACGAGGCCACTCCTTCAGCTTGCCTGAGTGCACTCATTGAGACGAGAAGGCCATCGTAGGGCGCAGGATTCATCATTTCATGCGCATACATGTCATCCCAATACTTTCTTCGTCCGGGTGATGGTCTGTCTTCTATGAAGTTGTACTCAGGATCGACATAGTCCTGGGTGTCTGAATAGAGGAATTTCATTTATTTGAATTGGAATAGGTTCGGATCAGGACGTCCTGAAGCTTCTTGATGTCTTTGGGAGTGTTCTGAATTTCATTCCATGGTGTAGCTATCAAATCCCACGTTCCGGAGGTCCATCTGCAATATGGGGCAATCCGTTCCAGTTCGCGTTTTATGGATTTGTAGTCTTCATCAACTCCCGAGAGTCGTGCATAGATTCTGTCCATGAGAACTCCCATTGCCAGAACTCCAGTCGAGTGCATCAAACGACTTTTTCTTGGATCTTTGCCCCACGCGTCCGGGAATACATCGCGCACTGCGGACCAAAATGTGCAAAGAACGCGATACATCCCTTCTAAGTCCATTCCATCTTTTCCATTTGCGGATCTGAACTGTGACAGCGCACCGAGTGGGTTATTTAGACTATTTCTGATCATGGTGATCACTGCGGTGTCGGTGATCACAGAACTGTTGTTGTTTTTTTCATCCGAGACCCGTTTGATCAACCGGTACAGAGGTGAGGACTTGTCTTGGTTCAGTAGGTTGCATAACTCCGATGGCACCTTGCGTGAACTCAGATCCCTCGGCAGGATCATCCCGTTCGTTTCAGGCAGCAGTTCATTGATCAACCTGACTGGCAAGGGTTTTGCTTTGTTGACCAATATGAATTGCTCTCTTTGAACTTCAATGCTGTTGGAGACGAATCCAATTACTGGAACTGGGATGTTTTGGTTTTTTACTTGCGAAAGAGCAATAGAGCGCTGCTGGCCATCAACAATCCAAGCGACTCTGTTGCCTTCGTTGTGGATTGGAATAGTGAGCGTGCCAGACTCCGCAATGCTCTCATCACCAGTGGGCTTGGTTCCTCTTGATGCTTTGAAAGCTACCTCTGGTGACATGGCGAGGATGATGGCGTTCGGAAAAAGAACATTTCCATGATTGAGGTAGTCCATGATTCCTTTAACGTGATTCTTTATCTCCGTTCTCTGGAATCCTTTTAAGCTTTCTGTGTCTGATCGCTCTATGCGACTGATGTCCGCAACGCGAATGATGTCTCCGCCCTTCACAAAAAAAGCATAGACCGTAAGCCCATCGCCTTGCTGTGTTCGTAGTGCTCGTATAACAATTTCGCTACTAGGTGAATTTTGTTTCATTGCAGTCTCATCATTTGGAAATTTCTAATTTCACTTGATTCCAAAGCGCACCAAAACGCTTCTGTTCGCAAGCCACGAGGGCAACATCTCTCAGATAACGATGTAAAGACTCGCGTTTCCCAAGATAACTGGTCCAGTTTTTTGATATCAATTCTTTGATCTCTTCATCATTTAGTTTTTCTCTCTTCGGTAGCGTGGGCTTTGCATGAGAGCTCAAAAAATGCAGGACATCCTTTTTGACTTCGTTGATGGATTTGTTCTGGAAATCAACTTCGTTAACCAGATGTTTTAAGGCTCTTTGTGGGAAGTCGTTTCGCGTCCCTCGGTATGCATCTGCACCATCTAAGCGCTCGTCATAAGGAAGGCATCTCGGTTGCAATTCCTTATCAATGACTTTTTGTCCAGCTGTTGATGTGATGATGAACAACTTTTCAATTGCCTCCTTCGGGAGCATCAATAATTCAGTTGAAATCATCTCCAGATAGGTAGAGGGCAGGGCAAGGATCAAGCCTTTGGAGTGCTTTGTGATCTGGAAAATTGGGTAAGGTTTGCCCAATTTCATGTTGAGGTTTGCCCACCATTCATCAGAGGTCTTTCCTGATGATTGGAGCCAATTCGAAATCGATCCACTCCCCTGGGATACTGTTAGGTTGTAGTTGGGAATTCTGTCTTTCGCGTGAACCAAGCCTAGACCTGCGGAAATTACATACAACTCGGCTCCCATGAGTTCAGTTGCACCAAGCGCTTCGGTGAATGTTCTGCCACCGTACGTGTCCTCCACGGTCGCCAAATCACTAGCGCTCAATATTTTTTTCACCCAGGCTGTGCTGAACTCTTCTAGAGACCGATAGCCCATGGAAGGAGAAATCGAAGGCCCAGTTCGTCGCTTGATACTGCTGCAGTTTGTTACAACATGCCAACTCATGGGCTTTGACGCTGCTTGTGTCATGTTGATGTGCAGTTATTTGGTGTGGTCTTGAACTTTTCTTTGAATAACTGCATCATAACTGCAAAGTTACCTCGGGAATACTGTAATTCATGGCATTCGTAAGGGATTACAATTCCTCTTAACGCGGACCAACCCCTCAACATCCCCCCGACATGAACACTGCCTTGACTAGTCCAAATGCTCTTGCCTCATCTGCAGCTGTGATTGAAGCGGCTGACAGTTTTTCCGCCATCGCTGAGTCGTTACACCATAGCCTTCGCGCAATGTCGGATCAGTTAAGTGTCCCCACTGAGAAGGCCTATGCATTGATAACTGAGG
>JACCDH011699339.1_pt1 | contig 19636 bp, 13 predicted proteins | sample 7442481 | NCBI WGS metagenome assembly JACCDH01 (sample SAMN15323433, study PRJNA562643) | freshwater metagenome | isolation source: river surface water | place: USA:Blue River Watershed | collected 2017-08-15 | reverse complement strand
CCGCCGCTGCCGCTGCTTTCATGGTCTTTCTCCAACCTTTCATCCTGGCTCAATCTACCCTGGTTTTGCCAGAAATTCCGCTGTTCTTCGCCACAGCTCTTGCTCTCTATTTCTACCTCAAAGATCGCTACTGGCTCACCTGCCTCGCTATGATTCTGGCCCTGCAAATCAAAGAATCGGCCTTAATTCTGCCTTTTGCTTTTTACCTGACACACCTAATTATTTGTAAACGCTTAAGACAGAAACATAAGTTTCAACTGATCATTTTACCTGTTCTCAGCTTTATACTATTTATCTTTATTCAGAAGATTCAAAGGGACTATTACTTCTATCCTTTACATACCTCTCTATTAACGCGGGATGCCTATTACCTTAAACTTCGCTGGAGCGAGTTCAGCGACTTCCTTTTCTGGGAACAGGGACATTATGTTTTACTGCTGGCATGGATCATCCTACTGCCTGCTTTGCATACCTTTAAATCCATCAAGTGGCGACAAAATGCGCTGGTATTGCCTGTGATTTTTCTTGGTGGCGTGGCCTTCTCTGTACTCAATTACTACCTCTCACGTTACACCATCTTCTTTATGGTGCCGCTGTATTGCTTCATCATCATCAGTGTAGCAAAACCTGATGCAAGTTTTAAATATGCACCCTATTTGCTCATCATTATTGGTACCCTAACAGCGCTCTTTCATCTAAATGGTGGTTCGGAGTTTAAAGACACAGATTTCTCCTACACCAACCATGTCAACAATCTTCAAAGCACGGTCAGCCACCTGGATGAACCGATATTTAAAGGTCGCACCATACGCATGGACTTCCCGCTGGCGGCCTGTTACTGGGGTGATAAAAATGGCTATAAAAGAGTGGCTGACTACAGTATTGTGTATGACAAAAGTGCGTATGCCGAATTTGCTGTCTTTACCTACCCAGGGAACATAAGTGATACCATGACTTTGCCACACAATGCTCGTCTGATTAAAGAGATTAAAAATGCAACAGCCTATTCCAGAATCTATCGCTTACTGGAAGAGAAAGACTATCAGTGATTACTGCTTAATAAATAAACGACGAATCTCTGATGTTTCACTGCTTACGCTTAAAATATACTGACCTGATGCAAGGTCTTTTGTTGAGATTCTTAAGGGAGTATTAGCCGAAATTGCAGACTGATATACAACGACTCCTCGGATATCAGTGATAGTCATATGTCCGTCTTCTGGTACCTGAACATTTAACACTTCACTGACAGGATTTGGATACATCAATAGCCAATCACGAATATCCGCTGTGCCCGTTACCTGGTAATTAAGTCTGTATTTTACTGAATCTTTATAGGTACACGGACCATTAGTCAAACTAAAATAGGCCGTATAGCTACCGCTGTCCTGTATCATCACACGGGTATTGGTGAAATAATCAGATCCTTTACCGTTGCCAAATTGCCATTTGCCCTTTTGCTTACTTGTGTCAAGGTACGTCCCGCCAGTAATACTAAAATCAACATAGTACTTTCCGAAAATTTTATGGACTACCGCCTTTGGTTGAAAGATAGGTTTTGCAGCTATCATAACATATTGTGAATCTGAAGAAACACAGGAGGTAAATGGATTAGCATAGGTAAATTTCATTTTATAAGGACCGTCAACGGGTTTTGTAAGGGTTATTTTCGAAGGGTTTAAATGCCACCCCGAAACGCCCGGTCCTGTCCATTTACCTACTTTTCCAGCTGGTACTGTATTCTGTAAAAGCACCATCGTATCGCTGGCGCAAACAGTGTCAGGGACATCAATCCTAACCACTGGTAAACCATTGACCGTTATGTAAATACTATCGCTGGCTGCGCAGACATTTGGATCTACACTGCACTTTAACATATACTGACCCGAGCCTGTCTTTGGATAAAACTGATTGTTCTTGACAGAACTGTCCAGCTTCAGTTTGACATTGGGATTTGTACGGTCTCTGGAGCCTGCATACTCTACGCACGACCAGGTATTACCTGCCAGTTTTGAACCACTGTATTTCTCTGCTACAAAACTATCCAGATCTATTGGACCGCCATTGATACAAGCTTTAGGCAAATTAGAAATATAGGCCTGTCCGTATCGCTTAACATAAACACTAGCTGTATCACAGGTCTGGCAACCAGAAACGGCATTTTTAAAACAATACTCTATCACATACTGTCCCACATCCTGTGTATCCTCGGCCGTACCCGTGTTTAAATCATACGAAACCGGAAATGTTGGTCTCATAGATATTATCGAATTCTTATCTAAACTAGATGTTGATGGCACAGAAAGACATCTGTAAGATTCAATGCCTCCTGTTTTAACAAAAGGTTTTACCACCATAGAGTTTAATGAAAATGGCGCATTTTTGATACATACATCCATATCCTGTAATTCAACAACCGGATTAGGGTAATATCGGATTGGACGACACTGACTGACATAGCAACCTTTTGGATCTCTATAATCAAAACAAATAGTATCTCGGGCGCCAGTTGATGGAATTTGTGCATTAGTAATGTAGTTACAAAATGTCAGGAAATATGGGTCGCTGGCATTACTGCCTCCTGAAATCCATGGATTGCTTTTCTTCTGATAATACCTCAAGCTCGAATCTTTAATCGTTGGATCATAACCAGCCGAACCAATCGCAATATAATTGCCGGTTAATGGGTAAGGACAATCTTTATAACATAAGGATGGAATGCCTTTGTAGGCTATGGTCGGCAATAAATTAATTTTTAAATTAAAAGTGTCTAAGTCGATATAAGTGACCCCATTTTTAATTCTTGTAACTTTTAATTCAAACTGCTCAGTACTACCACTGGTAATCTTTAGTTTTAAATCAAAAGTATTAGATACCACCTGATTGAAGCTGATTCTGCGCCACTGATAAGCGCCTGTGTCGCCACTCGGAAGACCGGTACCAATAGCCTTAATAGTATCAAACAGACAAATTTCCTGATCGGCTCCGGCATTAGCTGTTACTTGCGCTTTTGAATAATTTACTGCTACCAGTAAAATAATGAAGGTAAGGATTTTTTTCATAATCAGATGTTTTTATAATTGAAACGGCATTTAATTTGTCGCTAATATACTCATGTATTGGTCGTTTTACCAACTAGTATTAAAAGATGACACTTTAAAGACGAAAACAAAAACGAAAAGGTGACTTCATTTTTTAAAAAATATATTCACCCCTATAGAAATCGGTATGAAACTATGAGGTTTTAAGCTTGCGACCTTTATTAAATACAAGTCGACCGAAATTTTTGCCTTTGCGAAGCTCTTTTTGCTCTTCTTCTGGCAAAGAGGCAATGTGCTGGCATTCCTCACTGCAGCAATTGCTGTACTTCTCGCGGCAACTTGGACATTGAATAAACAATAAATTACAAGCAACATTGTGACAATTGGTATGGGTATCACAAGTCTCGCCACATTGGTGACACTTAGAAATAACCTCCGTAGAAATATGTTCACCTAAGCGTTCATCGAATACAAAGTTCTTACCGTGAAATTTATTTTTAAGTCCTTTTTCTTTAATCTGATTGGCGTAGTGAATAATGCCACCTTCCAGCTGATATACTTCTTTAAACCCTCTGTAAAGCATATAGGCACTGGCCTTTTCGCAACGAATACCACCAGTGCAATACATCACTACTGGCTTATCTTTCTTATCTGCTAGCTGTTCGGCAACAATTGGTAATTGCTCTCTGAAACTCAACACATCTGGTAAAATAGCATTTTCAAAATGCCCAACTTCACTCTCGTAATGGTTGCGCATATCTACGATAATCACATCATCGCGTTCAGTAATTTCATTGAATTCCTCGGCTTTTAAATGTTTGCCTATTCTGGTAACATCAAAATCCGGATCTTCTATACCATCAGCCACTATCTTCTTTCTGACCTTAATACTAAGTTTGAAAAAAGACTTGCCATTGTCCTCTACTGCAATATTTAAACGATTGCCTTTTAAGAAATCAATACTTTCTAAATGTTCTTTGAAAGCTTCCAGATTTTCGGTAGGTACAGACAGCTGAGCATTGATGCCCTCATCTGCTACATAAATGCGCCCTAAAACACCCAAAGCATCCCACTTGATGTACAGATTGTCTCTGAAAGCTTGAGGATCCTGAATGTAATGGTACTTGTAAAAAGAAATGGTAGTGCGGGGAGTTGTATCTTCCTCGATCTTCTTTTTTAGAATTTCTCTATTGACTCTATTATGTAAAACCACCTTGCAAAGGTACGCTTTTGGGGATTTTTATAAAAATGATGAAAATCAGCCGACTGCTAAGTGGCTTATTTCTTCTTCTTTACCGTTAAATCAATGATCTCAACACCTGGGTAATTGGCTGCATTAAACTCGAAATTGGTGTCTGCAATCGTTGTATTTGGTGTTTGAGTGGTTACAGTATAGGTTTGTTTATTGCCCGCTTTGAAAGATACCTTCAAGCTCTGAACTGTCTTGGCTGTTTTGTCAACTTCCAGGTTCATCAGAAAATAAGGTTTGCTTTTATCTGTAGGGGTCAGTTTCACTTTTTCAATCTCGGTGGTGCCTTTCTTGTAAGAACCATCGCTGGCATACAAAAAGCCTTTTTCCCAAATGGTGAAAATCTTAGATGGATTAACGCCATTCCCTGAATTAGGGTTGTAGGTTTCTTTCTGACACTCGTTTAATTCTTTGGTGTAGGTCCATATAAATTTGCCATTGCAAAAGATCTCCTGACCGCTAAACACCAGTTTAAAACTGCTGGCTTTGGTCCACAATGTGCCCTTTTCTGTTTTCTTGGCGGCTTTGGCATCAGCAGGTTCGGTTAATACCGTAAAGTCTGCTTTTAATGTTTTATAAGCTTTGTATTTTTTTGATACATCCTTAAGTAATTTGTTGGTGGTTTTGTCACTCTCAGACTCCTTCTTATCTGCTTGCATAAAGGATAAGCCTAAAGAAGAAATCAATACTAAGGATACTAAAAATGTTTTGTTCATTTAACTGGATTTTTTACTTTTTAAAAAGGGTGCAAAAATAGCGATTATTTGTTATATAAATTATCCAAAAACTGTTCCAAAGCTATTTCGTCTGGAATCAACACTTTTCTGGCCTTTGCGCCCTCAAATGGACCAACGATACCGGCTTGTTCCAGCTGGTCTACCAATCGTCCCGCTCTGTTATATCCCAATTTAAGTTTACGTTGTATCAATGAAGTACTGCCTTGTTGTGTCATCACCAATAATCTGGCAGCCTCTTCAAACAGGGCATCGCGTTCGTTCGGATCGAAGTCTTCTTTTGCTCCCGCCTCATCATCGCCTCTAAATTCAGGCAACTCAAATGCGCCTGCATAGCCTCTCTGATTGCCAATAAACTCGGTGACGCGCTCTACCTCTGGGGTATCCACAAAAGGACACTGCAACCTGATCAGGTCGTTGCCCGTGCTGTACAGCATGTCGCCGCGACCGATTAACTGGTCGGCGCCATTGCTATCCAAAATGGTTCTGGAGTCGATTTTAGACGTTACTCTAAACGCCAGACGAGCCGGGAAGTTGGCTTTAATGGTACCTGTAATAATGTTCACCGATGGACGCTGTGTGGCCAATATCACGTGAATACCAACCGCACGGGCCAACTGTGCCAAACGGGCTATCGGTGTCTCTACCTCTCTGCCCGCTGTCATCATCAAATCTGCTACCTCGTCTATCACGACCACTATGTATGGCAGGAATCTGTGACCTTCGGTAGGCAGTAATTTTCTTTCTTTAAACTTGGTGTTGTACTCGATGATGTTACGTTTACCTGCCGATTTCAACAACTCGTATCGGTCGTCCATCTCCATACAAAGCGAATTCAAGGTATTACACACCAGCTTGGTATCGGTAATAATAGCATCGCCATCGCCTGGCAGTTTGGCCAGATAATGACGCTCTATCTTGTTGTATAAAGTTAACTCTACTTTCTTTGGATCTACCAACACAAACTTCAACTCAGATGGATGCTTCTTGTAAAGCAATGAAACAATCAGCGTGTTTAATCCCACCGACTTACCCTGACCGGTAGCACCGGCACATAATAAGTGCGGCATCTTACTCAAATCGGCCAGATAAATCTCGTTGGAAATGGTCTTACCCAATATCACCGGCAATTCGAAATTGCATTCCTGGAATTTCTTACTGGCCACCATCTGACGCATGGACACCATCTCTGGCTTTTTGTTAGGTACCTCGATACCAATGGTACCTCTGCCCGGAATTGGTGCAATGATACGTATGCCCAAGGCCGCCAAACTTAAAGCTATATCGTCTTCCAAGTTCTTGATGCGCGATATCTTCACCCCTGGCGCCGGTACAATCTCGTACAAGGTAACGGTTGGACCGATATTGGCTTTGATTTCAGAAATATTGATGTTGTAGTTTTTAAGGGTCTCTACAATTAGGTTCTTGCTCGTCTCTAACTCAGTGCGATCGATTTCAGCTTTGGCAATCTCATAATCCTGTAACAAATCTAAAGTTGGCATCTGATATCCTGCCAGGTCGAGGGTAGGATCGTACAAATCATCCAGACCGGCGGCTACGGCTTTTTCGCTGATGTTATTGACTACCGGTGTTGTTTGCACTTCTTCTTCCTGAGGCGCTTCTATCTTAAGTTCAAAATCATCCGTCGCAATTGGCTTAGTAACTTTTGCAGGTGTTACCGGAACTTCGAAACTGATTGGTGCTACAGGCGCTTCATCGTCAAGCTCAACAGCCACAATGCCATCCTCATCATCTGCCACCATCATCTCCTCTTCTATTTCATGCTCATCGTTGAGGGTAATCACATCGATGCCTTCTAATTCATCACCGGTGATATTGGCGCCTGTCTCTTCAGTAGTTTTAATCGAATTGACCATGGCTGCACGCATCTCTTCAGCTTCTTTGGCATGATCAGAAAAATCCACTCGAACATCATCGCCTGCCTGAGCTTCGCTGCTAAAACGCTTGAATCTGAAATCGACATTGTACACCACAATCATGAAAATGGCGGCGTATAACAGTAAAAACAATACCACACCGGCATAGCCCATCAGACTTTTAATCCACATGAATCCGTAGTATCCAAAGCCTCCACCCATAAAGATATTGCTCTGATGAAAGATAAAGCCCATCAAGATGGACGACCATACCACGATAAAAAACGTATACCTCAAAATCTTCACGATGGGATACATCTGCCAGTTGAACAATAACTTGGTACCGAAAGTAAAGAAGGTAAACAACAAAATGAATGACGAAACACCAAACCACTTATGAATGAACAAATGTCCAAACCAGGCACCGAAAAATCCCATCATATTGGCAGTGCCTCTTGGGTTATGCACCGAATACCAGTTCCAACTACTGCTTTGTAAGATGTCCTGATCGGTTTCAAATCCCCATAAATTGATGATGTGCGATGTAAATGCCAGAAATAAAAACAAGGAAAATAAAATGAAAAAGGCACCCGCAATTCTGCGCGTACGCTCGTCTTTTATCCAGGCAAAACGCCCGCCTTTCGTCGACTTCTTAACTTCTTTGTCTTCTGCCTGAAAGTCGTCCGCTGCATTCCTGAAACTGTTTCCTTTTTTTCCGGCCATAATATTGCTTCTCGCAAATGTAAAACGCACCCGCCACAATACTTAGTATGCGCGGCAAATAAAATCCACACGAATCTTGTATTGTTTACATAAGTGGAATCAGCCAAATTCGGGAATCTGTGCGCCAAAAAGAAATCGTGCCACTCCGTTAGAAATTATTGCAGTTTCACACGCTTAATTTTGGAGGACTTAATTTTCATTCTACCTTTGTGTTGCCAATATGACAAAACTAAAACTATTGATACCTCTTGCCCTGCTGCTACTGCTGTTCAACGCCTGTGGGGTTATCACCAAAGCCCGCTATGGCAATGGCCTAAAACTCAATTTAGAATTCGGACGCTTGGCCAAAAACCATCCAACAATCACCCAAAAAATTTCGCACAAAAAACAAACCATTTGCCCTGTTAAATTACTTCATAAAGACAGCCAATATTTAGTCTTTAACTCAAACCTCTTCAGTTCCAAAAACTTGACAATGAAACAGTCAGAAAAAACACTGGATTATCCATCTAATATTTGTCCAGATTCTAATAATACCCTCCCTTCCAGTTACAAAAAATCAAGTCTTTTAAAAGCATTAATTTTCCAGACAAAACTTGATCGTCCAGGCAAGGTTGAAACAAGTTCCAAATTGCCCATAGAGCCTAATACCAAATGGGCGGCAGTGCTGTTCTATGGTGCTATTATTACCAATGCAATCATCCTATCTCTTGGAATCAAGGTGGCTTCAATAGTCTTTCTGCCAATTGCTATTGCCTATGTTTTAGGCTTTATTTTAGCAGTAGTGGGTTTGCGAAGAATACATGATAGTGGCAATGCATTCAGAGGTAAAAAATTAGCCAAAAGTATTGTAATTATCTTTCTATCAATAATGGCCTACTTCTTACTGGTTATGGGTATTCTGGCTTTGTTCTTTGATAAATTATAAGTTGCCTATCATAGCCAGAAAATCATCCTCACTTAAGATCGGAATGTTCAATTGTTTGGCTTTTTCTAACTTCGCCGGACCCATGTTTTCGCCCGCTACCACATAATCGGTTTTGCTGCTGATACTGCCGGCATTCTTACCGCCGTTAACTTCTACCAATTCTTTGATCTCGTCTCTGCTAAACTTACTGAAAACACCGGAGATCACCACGATCTTGCCATTCAATACATCAGATACTTTTTCCTTCTCTTTTTCTGTATTCTCAAACTGTAAACCTGCTGCCTTCAACCGCTCTATCTGCTCGATCTGCCTTGGATCTGAAAAATATTCGGTGATGGATATCGCTATCCTGTCGCCAATCTCATCCACCTTCAATAAATCCTCGTAAGATGCCGCCATCAATTGCTCTATCGTTTTAAATGCTACTGACAATTTCTTGGCCACTGTCTCACCTACATAACGGATACCTAAAGCAAACAAGACTCTGGCGTATGGAATGGCCGTAGAGGCCTTAATGCCGTCGATTAAGTTCTGCGCCGATTTCTCTGCCATGCGGTCCAGACTCAAAACTTCCTCAAACTTCAAATCATACAAATCAGCGATATTTCTAATCAATCCATGCTTGTACAACATCTCTACCGTCTCGTCGCCCATGCCATAGATGTCCATGGCTTTTCTATGAATAAAATGCTGAATCTTGCCTGTCACTTGAGTGGGACAAGACAATTCGTTCGGGCAATAATGCTGAGCTTCTCCGGGTTTGCGAATCAAGGCTGTGCCGCAATCCGGACAAGTGTCAATGTAAACATGTGCTTGTAAAGATGGATCGCGCTGTGACAAATCTACGCCAGTTATTTTGGGAATAATCTCTCCGCCTTTTTCTACAAACACATAATCGCCTTCTCTGACATCTAAACGTTCAATTTCATTGGCGTTGTGTAATGAGGCACGCTTCACTGTGGTGCCCAATAAAAATACTGGCTCAAGATTGGCAACCGGTGTGATGGCGCCAGTTCTGCCCACCTGATAGGTGATCTCTTTTAGCTTGGTGAGCGCTGCTTCTGTCTTGAATTTATAAGCAATGGCCCAACGCGGTGATTTGGCGGTAAAACCTAACTCTTCACGCTGATGGTAATCGTTGATTTTTATCACTACGCCATCGATATCGTAACTCAATTGCTTGCGTTGCTCATCCCATTGTTGAATGAACTGAAATACTTCTTCAATACTGCCGCATTTTCTGCTGGCATCACTCACCGGCAAACCCCAGGCCTTCAATTTATCTAAACTCTCGAAATGGGTTTTTACCAAACCAGAATTTTCTATCAATTGGTATAAGAAAATATCCAATGGTTTTTTGGCCACTTCGGCACTGTCTTGTTGCTTTAAAATGCCTGCCGCCAGGTTGCGCGGATTGGCGTATAAATCTTCGCCCGCTTCCTCACGCTCAGCATTGATGCGCTCAAATGCCGGGCGGTGCATGAAGATCTCACCACGGACTTCCAATGTTTCAGGAAAATCGCCATGAAGACGGGTCTTCAATGCTTTTATGGTTTTCACATTATCTGTCACCACATCGCCTTTAACACCATCTCCTCTGGTAACGGCTCTAATCAATTTACCCTGACCATAGTGCAAACTGATGGACAAACCATCAAACTTTAATTCACACACATACTCATAATCGCGGTGACCAAGTTGTTTGTATACCCGTTCATCGAATTCTTTCAATTCTTCTTCGCTATAAGTATTGCCCAAACTCAACATCGGATACTGATGGGTAAACGACTCAAATTGCTTGTTAACAGCACCTCCCACTTTTTGTGTTGGCGAATCAGGGTCAGCATACTCAGGATGGGCCTGCTCAAGTGCCATGAGCTCTTCCAGCAACTTGTCAAATTCAAAATCGCTGATACTGGGTTTGGCTAATACATAATACTGATAGTTATGCTCGGTAAGGGTCTTTCTGAGTTGTTCAATTTTGGCTTTGATATCCATGGTGAAATTAGGTATCAAAAATAATCATATTCTTTCCAATTGCATCTAAAATCCTTTTATTTTGAAACATGGTTCAACTCGAAAAATCCTGGCTGAAAATCTTGCAACACGAATTTGAAAAGCCCTACATGCAAACGCTGAAAGCTTTCCTTGTTCAGGAAAAACAAGCCGGAAAAACCATTTATCCGCCTTCTGATCAGATTTTCGCTGCCTTCGATTTGACGCCCTTTGACAAAGTAAAAGTTGTGATCATAGGGCAAGATCCCTACCACGGAGAAGCTCAGGCACATGGCCTCTCATTCTCTGTCAACAAAGGCATCGCCATTCCGCCTTCTCTCCGCAATATTTACAAAGAACTGGTGTCTGATCTTGGCATCCAAATGCCCTCACATGGTTACCTCAAACACTGGGCCGACCAAGGTGTTCTGCTCCTCAATGCCACCCTCACTGTTAGGGCCAACGAGGCAGGTTCACATCAGAAAAAAGGCTGGGAAAATTTTACCGATGAGGTCATCAAACAACTCAATGCCCAACGCAATGACCTGGTATTCCTGCTCTGGGGCAATTTTGCAAGAAGCAAAAAATCCTTCATCAACAGACATAAAATTCTGGAAGCAGCCCACCCTTCTCCCCTCTCTGCTCATAATGGATTCTTTAATTGTAAACACTTTTCTCAAACCAATGCCTTCCTTGTTGAAAAAGGACTTAGTCCTATTGATTGGCAAATCATATAAATGCCGTAGTTTTGCCTTAAATTAGTGCAGCACATGTCTTCCGGACCGGTTATACACCTTGAACAAGCAGATATCTTTCAGGAAAAAAACCTGGTATTACATCAGGTAAACCTTTCTCTGAACAAAGGCGAATTTGCCTACCTGATAGGTAAAACCGGCAGCGGAAAAAGCTCGCTGCTCAAAACCCTCTATGGCGAACTAAAACTGGAATTAGGTAAAGGGCAGGTAGCTGGTTTCGACCTCCTCAAACTTAAACGCAGACAAGTACCTAAGCTGAGAAGACGCCTAGGTATCATCTTTCAGGATTTCCAACTCCTCACCGACAGAAACGCCAAAGATAATCTCTTGTTTGTACTCAAAGCCACGGGGTGGACCAATAAAATGGAGATGTTTAAACGCGTAGGTGAAGTGTTGCAAATCGTTGGTCTGGAAACCAAAGATTACAAAATGCCTCACCAACTCAGTGGTGGCGAACAACAACGTCTTGTCATCGCCAGAGCGCTGCTCAACAAACCTGAAATTATTCTGGCCGACGAACCTACCGGTAACCTCGATCCTGAAATCTCTAACGATATCACCAACCTGTTGCAAACCATCGCGGTCGAAGAAGGTACCGCTGTTCTGATGGCTACCCACGAACACCGCCTCCTCGATAAATTCCCTGCTCGCGTGATTAAAGTGGAACAAAACAAGGTGACCGACGACCTCTCTTTTGTGAAGCAATCGGAATAATATTTATCTAATCGCTACTTTTTCTTTTTGAATGTGACAGTGGGCTAAAATCTGCTGCACTAACTTCGTTTACTATGAACGAAGAACTCTTTCAACTCATTTGGGCACATGGTCTGTTTGACATGGACCAACTCTATACCACCACGGGTTTACCCGTCAGCATCATTAACCGCGGCATGCAAAACCATGATGCGGGACCAGACTTCCTGAATGCACGAATTATGATTGATGGTACACTCTGGTTCGGTCAGGTTGAACTGCACACCGACGCCCGCCATTGGCAAGTCCATAAACACCACCTTGATAAAACTTATAACTCCTGTATCCTTCATGTCGTCTTAGAAGATGGTCCCGATTGCTTTCGCGAAGACGGCAGTATTCTCCCTTGCCTGGTCATCAAAGACCTCATCCGCTCTGGCATAAGCGAACAATACGAATTCCTCAAATTTAGCAGTGCCAAAATTCCCTGCCAACATGCCTTGCCCTACACCAATTATATCACTGTACGCCAGGCCATGGACCAGGCCTTGGTGATGCGTCTGGAAAGAAAAAGTGAATGGGTGTATGAGTGGCTCGGCATCTCTAACGGCGACTGGCATACGGTGTTTCTGGCGGCGCTGGCACGCAGTTTTGGATTCGGCACCAATGGTCAGGCTTTCGAACTCCTGGCCCTCAACCTGCCCATGACAGAAATCTGTAAATCTGAAAATAACCTGCATAAAATTACCGCTATTCTATTGGGTGTGGCAGGCTTTCTCGATGAGGCACCGAAAGATGTGATGCACGCGAAGCTGCAACAAGAATGGGAATTCCAAAAACACAAACTCAATCTCTCATCTCTCGATAAATCCATCTTTATATTTATGCGCATGCGCCCAGGTAATTTTCCAAGCATCCGACTGGCTCAACTCGCTGGTCTCTTACAAAATTTCCAGGCACTCATGAATGGTCTCATGGGCGCTCTGGCTATTCCCACCATGCTGAAACTAATGGATACCACCCTGCCCGAATACTGGCAAACCCACTACCAACTCGGTAAAGAAGGTAAACACCACCAATCACGTCTATCAATGAGTGCCAGACATACCATTCTTATCAATGCGCTCGTGCCCTTTTTATTTGTATACGGTAAATATACCGGCGATGAAAATTACAGTGTCAGGGCCCTCGACCTCCTACAAAAACTACCACCTGAAGACAACAGAATTGTGCGCGACTGGCTGGAACTGGGCATAGAAGCCAGCTCGGCTTTCGATACACAAGCCCTCATAGAATTAAAGAAAAATCGCTGTGATAAACGCGCCTGCACCAACTGCCCTATCGGCATCAGCCTGCTAACAAAAAAATAAATTGGTCAACTTTATTGACGATTATTAGACGAGTTTTTGCAATTCCTGTAACTTCATGAAGGCATCTATTGGGGTCATCGCGTTCATCTCGATTGATCTGAGCTGACGGTGCAATTCCTCGAGCTTTGGATCGTTAACCCCAAACATGGTTAACTGATATTGCGGTACCTTGATATGCTTTAATGTCTCGCGACCGCTTATAGACGCTCTGTCTTTCTCCAATTCTCCCAATATCTCCTCGGCGCGTTGCAATACCGTCAATGGTACACCAGCCATTCGGGCCACATGGATACCAAAACTGTGCTCGCTACCACCTTTTACCAGCTTTCTTAAGAAGATCACTTTGTCTTTGCTCTCTCTCACAGAAATGTGATAATTAACAATACCAGAAATATTCTTCTCTAACTCATTTAACTCGTGGTAGTGCGTCGCAAAGATGGTTTTCGGACCATCAGGATGCTTGCCCAAAAACTCGGCGATGGCCCATGCCAAGGATACACCATCAAACGTACTGGTACCTCTGCCTATTTCGTCTAACAAGATTAAACTGCGCGCCGAAATATTGTTCAAAATGCCCGCCGTTTCTATCATCTCCACCATAAAGGTACTCTCGCCCCCTGAGATATTATCGCTGGCGCCTACTCTGGTATAGATTCTGTCTACCAAACCAAATTCCGCATAATCAGCCGCTACATAAGAACCAATCTGTCCCATCAATACCGCTAAGGCAGTCTGCCTCAATACCGCACTCTTACCACTCATATTCGGACCGGTAAGAATCACTATGCGTTGCTCGGATTTATTGAGCTCGATATCATTTGGAATATAGGCATCGTCTATACTTAATTGCTTTTCTATCACCGGATGCCTGCAACTTTTTAACTGTAAGTCGTAACCCTCGTTAATCTGCGGTCTGGTATATCGGTTGACACGCGCAATGGTGGCAAAACTTAACAAACAATCCAATCGCGCCAATAGCTGACTGTCCATCTGAACTGCCGTGATATAAGCACTCATGTCCTGCAATAAAGTATTGTAAATTCTGGTTTCGATTTCCAAAATTCTACCTTCTGCACTCAGAATCTTGTCTTCATACATCTTCAACTCCTGAGTGATATAACGCTCGGCATTGGTTAATGTCTGTTTTCTGATCCAGTCTTCAGGTACTTTGTCTTTATGCGTATTGGTAACTTCCAAATAGTAACCAAACACATTGTTGAAGGCAATCTTCAATGATGGAATGCCTGTTCTGTCACTCTCTCGTTTTTGAATCTCCAGCAATTTCTCTTTGCCCGAAAACTGTAAACCTCTTAACTCATCCAACTCCTCATCCACGCCATCATTAATAACACCACCCTTATTGATGAGCAATGGCGTATCGGCTTTTAACTCGCGAATAATTCGGTCGGTTAAAGTATCACAGGCATCTAACTGATGGGCATATATTTGCATCTCTGCTCCCGGTAAGGCGCCACAAATTTGCTTCACCTCTGCCACACAAGCTAAGGCTTTTGCCAATTGCAAAACCTCTCTTGGGTTGGCGCGCAACAGGGATATCTTCGATATGATACGCTCCATATCTCCACACTGCTTCAGCGACTCAGACAATTGCTCTGATGCCTCATGATGCTGCATCAACACATCGACAGTATTCAACCTGGCATTGATTTCATGCAGCTCTTTCAATGGCAATACCACCCACTTCTTGATCAATCTGCTGCCCATAGGCGTTAAGGTATGATCCAGAACGTCAGAGAGGGTGCGACCGCCCGGATGAGATGGGTATAAAATCTCTAAATTGCGAATCGTAAACTGATCAAACCACACATACTTGTCTTCATCAATTCTGCTGATGGTATTGATGTGCTTGATATTGGTTTGCTGATTATGCTCCAGATAATACAATGAACTACCCGCTGCTACAATAGCGGCACGGAGATGCCCGATACCAAAGCCTTTTAGGGTGCTGGTACCAAAATGGTTCAGTAATTTCTCTTCTGCAAAATCGTATTGAAATACCCAGTCTTCTAAGGCAAACTGGTAAAATTTATCGCCTGTTAATTGTTTGAATGTGTTAAGCTGTGGCTTGCTGATGATGATCTCTGAAGGCTTGAAACTGTTGAGCAGCTTCTCGATATAATCGTGCGTGCCCTCTGCCACCATAAACTCACCGGTAGAGATATCCAAAAAAGCACAACCTGCAGCACCATCCTGAAAAAATACAGAAGCCAGAAAGTTGCTGCTGCCCGACTCTAATACCTTGTCATTAAATACAACGCCAGGTGTTACCAACTCTGTAACACCGCGCTTGACAATGCCTTTGGCCATCTTAGGGTCTTCCAACTGATCGCATATCGCCACTCTATGTCCGGCTCTCACAAGTTTGGGCAAATAGGTATCCAGTGAATGGTGCGGGAATCCGGCTAACTCTGTTTCGTTCGGACTGCCGGCTCCGCGCTTTGTCAGGACTATACCCAATACTTTGGAGGCCGTCACTGCATCCTCACCAAATGTTTCATAAAAATCGCCAACTCTAAACAATAGCAAGGCCCCAGGGTACTTTTGTTTGAACCCTACATATTGTTTCATCAATGGTGTTTGATTATCCGTTATCTTTGCACACATACTTCCGCAGTTTTTAAAAGCCTTTATTAGACCCCTGAATTACCTCAATTAAATGTTCCGCAAGTTAAGCACACACCAACTAAACCGATTAACATTTTATCAATACAAACACCCCGTCGCAGTAGTGCTTGACAATGTCAGAAGCATGAACAATATCGGTAGTATTTTTAGAAGCAGTGATTGCTTCGGAGTGGAAAAATTATACTTATGCGGGATTTCAGGAACACCGCCTCACCGAGAGATCCACAAAACAGCTCTGGGTGCCGAAAACGCGGTACCTTGGGAGTATGCACCCACCACGGTTGAGGTCTGCCAAAGCCTCAAAGCCAAAGGCTATAAACTCATGGCCATAGAACAGGTCGAAAACAGCATCCCTCTGGGTAGTTTTAAATTAGAAGCCGATCAAGCTTATGCCCTCATTCTGGGTAATGAAGTAGATGGTGTAAGTCAGGAGGTACTCGACCTATGCGATGTGTGCATAGAGATTCCACAATTTGGCACCAAACACTCTTTCAATGTGTCTGTCTGTGCCGGCATTGTGCTTTGGGAACTCCTCAATAAATAATTATTTTTGGTTCAAGGGCGCGTTTAATTCAAACACCGCCCCTGCCATGATGGCAAAATTAAAATGTGGCACCGCATCTGTAATCTCGGCCGCATTGATGCCCTGATAGCCTGCCATCTGCAACTGAAACTTCAATTTCTCGCCGCCAAATCTGAAACTTAATGCATGCTCCAGCAACATGTAAGAGGGCTTACTGTTGTAGCGCGCAAGGTCGGCCGACCAAAAATTGGGATTGTCTAACTTAGCATTGTAAAATCGTATCTGACTGAATCGCGCTGAATACCCGACGGCAAACATGTTATCGCTGGAACGGTAGCCAAAAGTTGGCATTATGCCTATGCGCTGAAAACGGCCGTTGAAAAAGGTGTTATCCTGACCAGTCACGGTATTTCTGAAAGTACCATTACCATAATCACCAAACACTTCAAACCTGAAATTTTCGCTCTGCTCCTGATTGATATAATAACCCACGCCCAAATTCAACATATTGCCGCGGTATTTGAAACTGTTCATACCTCCGGTGTCCGAACCAAAATTCTGTGCCGCTGTGGCAAGTCCTGCATAAGCCGCCACATTCTTGGTTAGCGCCGCACCTGCTGTTATATCTGCTTTGTTAAACATGTTGGTGGATGCGTCAAAGTACAAGTCACCGGCATTTCTGAACAATGGCACAGGATGTCTGTTTGGCGTGTAAAATCTGGCTCTGCAACCACTCATCAGCAATCCTAAAACGACTACTATCCCAAAGATTTGTATGTACTTGTTTGTCATAATGGATGGAATTATTGTACGAAGTTACAACCTAATGGGCGATATTTCCTAAGCTTATCTCCTAATGGATAATGACTTTAATTAGCCTCTCCGTCTAAGAAACTCGACTATCTGCATAAATTGGTTTGACAGTTTGAAGGCTTTCACCGAATTTGCCTTATGATTCCTTTCATGGCATCATTTTTGGAAAAACACTATTCAACATGAGGTATATTCTTACACCAATCCTACTCTTCGCCCTCTCGGCCACTGCTCAGAAAGTAGACTGGCAGCTGCAGGTCGATCAGGAACAAAACCGTATCGATATTGTCGATGGCGATCTGGATGGCAAAGTAAACATTGGCAACGACAAACAAAATGCCCTGGCTACTGATATCTACTTCACCAGGGTAGATAGAATACAAAATCAAATCAAATTGATGGAGGCAAGCAAAAGCATTCAATATGCCCGCGCTTTATTTGAATACCTCCGAAAGATTGAAAAACATCAGATTGTTCACCTCTCTTCTCAGCTACGTTCTATGGAGTTGGCCGAGACTTTAGTGGCTTCTAAATCGGATACCAAAGAACTTGAGATGCTTAAAAATGATCTTAAAAACGGTCTCACTGTTTCCGATTTTATCAACCTTAAACCTTACGCCAAAAACTTTTGGATCTACGCCGCCGGTTTCTATCCTACGGATGTCCTTAACATCTTCCGCAACCTGGCTTATACACCACTCGGCAATGATGTCATGCTGGCCCTTGCTCGTATCGATCCGGGCGCCATCAAACAGTACTTTGGCACCAATCACATCATCGACAGAGCGATTAAAAACTCTAAAGATTCTATCGCCATCCTGCTGTATACCATTTACCGCCAATATGGTACTCAGTCTAAATCCTTTGCGCTCTTAGAACTCATCACTAAGGATAAAATGAGTTTAGAGAAGGCCGAAACCATCTCTAAAAATCCTGTACAATTCTATAAAACCCTCATCGATTTGCGCAAGCGCAACAATATCCTGGCCGACTATACGGTCGAAAAAGAATTGGAGATGATGAGCATGGAGAAAGTAGTAGAAATTAACCTGCGCCACGAAGAAAAAGATACTGTCAGATTTGAACCCATTCAATCTAATAACGCTGCAGAAATCTATACCTCCATCGTCTATTGTCAGCAAGAAATTTTCACCTCTTCTTTCCTGGGTATGTACAAACGTATGATGGCGAAACGGAAAGATAAGTCGGGCTACAACTTCCTCAAATCTGTCAACTTTAACCGCTTCCGTATCTTCCTAAAACAATGTGCCGGTTACAACAAACTGGATGATTTCTTTGCTACCATGAACGACTCGCAATCGAATGCCTTGATCAGTCAGTTTGCCGGTGGTTTATACAACTACGGCGGCAACCTCTCTCCGGCAGTTGACGTGGCCGACACCTATGGCAGTCTGGAAAACGAGAAAATAAAATGGATTTTCACCGCTACCATAGAAAAAGAGCTTCGCAATTGTATCCTAAGCAATAACGAGCATGGTATCAAAATTTATGGTTTGCTTTTAAAACTCACTGGTGGAACGCCTGAAACTTTTAAAACCAACTACGATTTTAATATCCCGAGTATCGACAGAATTTCGAGTGCCGAACTCTTTCCGGACAGCCTGCACGTGCAACAACATTTCTTTTTTGATGATGAAGATGGAGAAGCGGCTTTTAACTCTTGGGTAAACCTCTACCCTGCCAGTATTTACAAGAAAGAAGACAAGGGAACTTATGTGGTGTTTAAAACCATTAAAGGCAAAAAGATGGAGATTTATGCCAACAAACCACATGATGAAATTGAAGGCAGAAAAGCCTTAACAGCTTACTTCGAAAAGGTCAACCGTTTCCCCGATCTCATCGTGCACCGCGGTCATAGTTACTATATAGACAACACACTTGACAATATGACCAATAGCAATAAAGTGGCGATTCTTGGCAGTTGTGGCGGCTACCAGAACATCAGCAAGGCCATGGAGAATGCGTATGATGTCCAAATCATCAGTACCAAACAGGTGGGTACCATGGCCGTCAATACAGTATTGATTCAGGAAATTACCGAGACCATTCGCGCCGGAAAAGATCTAATATGGCCGGATGTTTGGAAACAAATCAGCATCAAACTCAAAAACAATCCGCAGTTTAAAGACTATATTCCGCCTTACAAAAACCTGGGTGCCCGCTTTATCAAAGCTTACAATGAACTCTAGGAATACTAACAAATCTGTAACCCAGATGGAAGTTGAATCCTGGCTCAACATTCAATGACCGGCCTCCGCTTTCGTTGTG
>JACCDH011021726.1_pt1 | contig 19636 bp, 20 predicted proteins | sample 7442481 | NCBI WGS metagenome assembly JACCDH01 (sample SAMN15323433, study PRJNA562643) | freshwater metagenome | isolation source: river surface water | place: USA:Blue River Watershed | collected 2017-08-15 | reverse complement strand
GCATGGAACGCTTTGCGCCCGTGGTGCAAGCGGCGCTGGCGGCGGGCATCGCGGTGCGCGGGGCCATGAGCTGCACCGTGGGTTGTCCTTACGAAGGCGAAGTTTCATCGGCCAGCGTGGCCCATCTGGCGGGTTTGATGAAACAGATCGGCGTGCAGCGTGTGGACGTGGCCGACACCATTGGCACGGGCACACCCCTCAAGGTGCAGCGCGCCATCGAGGCCACGCTGCAGCACTTCGACATCGACCACATCTGCGGCCACTTTCACGACACCTACGGTCAGGCGCTGGCCAACACCTTGGCCGCTTTGCAGATGGGCGTGTGGAACTTCCAGTCGTCGGTGGCGGGTCTGGGCGGTTGCCCTTATGCCAAGGGCGCCACGGGCAACGTGGCCACCGAAGACGTGGTGTACATGCTGCACGGCATGGGCATTGCCACCGGCATTGACCTCAACAAGCTGGTGGATGCGGGGGTGTTCATCAGCGATTTTCTGGGCCGCAAACCCAACTCCAACGTGGCCAAGGCCATCCTCAACAAGCGGGCGGGTTGAACCATGTGTGGTGCTGAGCTGCATGCACTGCCCGAGGGGGTGCAACGCGTCGCCAGGGTTTTGCAGGATGCGCATCACCCCCATGCGCCAGTGATGCTCGACGGTGCGGCCCGCACCGCCCAAGAGGCGGCTAACAGCCTGGGCGTGCAGCTGGGGCAAATTGCCAAGAGCGTGATCTTCAAGCGCAAGGAAGATGGTGTGGCGGTGTTGGTGGTGGCCTCGGGCGACCGCCGCGTGGACGAGAAAAAGGTCTCGGCCTTGGTGGGCAAAATTGGCCGCGCCGATGCCGATTTTGTAAAGACCCAGACCGGTTTCACCATCGGTGGCGTATCACCCGTGGCGCACCTGCACCCGCCAGTGACTTTGCTGGATCAGGATTTGTGGCGTTTCGAAGAGATCTGGGCCGCTGCCGGTCATCCGCACGGCGTTTTTCGCCTGGGCCCCCAAGACCTGCCGAGACTGACCGGAGCCAGTGCGGCCGATGTGGTGCAGGACAGCCCCGATGCCAAAGTGCAGACAGCCGATTCGCACAAGGTCATGGCCAAGGAAGTCCCATGAGTGTGCACACCAAGTTGCTGGCCCAACGCGCTGTGCAGGTGTTGGCCGAGCCTGTGCCCCATGTGCCATCGCCCTGTGTATCGGTGTGTGTGATGGACCCCCAGACCGACTTGTGTGCTGGCTGCTGGCGCAGCCTGGAAGAGATCGGTGCCTGGAGCCGCATGCCCGATGAAACCAAGCGCCAGGTTTGGCGACGCATCCAGCAGCGCATGAAGGGCACGGACGGCGTGGCCTGACCTGGCCACCCGATCAGGCCAAGGCCAGTTTGGCCGACCTTGTGCTGTGGTGTGGGCCGTGTTTAAGACGCTGCCACAGCGCTGCGGTCCACCACGATCAACACGTTGCAGGGGGATTCCTCCACCAGCGATTTGGCGGTGGAGCCGCTCCACCAGCGGCGCAGCAGGTTGGGCTCGTGCTTGTGACCGACCACGATCAGGTCTGCACCTGCGCGTTCGGCAAAGTCCGAGAGCTCGCGGATCACCTCACCCTTGAGCACCTCGCCTTGGACCGTGTAACCCATGGCTTGCAGGGTTCGCACGCCCAGTGCCAGTTGCTCTTTCAGGGTTTCCATGAGAGGGCCATTGTCGGCCGATGTGTAGTAGCCCATCTCCATCGAGCCCACATCCAGCGGGTTGGGGGCCACTGCCACCAAGGTCAGGCGGGGTTGGCCCCAGTGGGCCAGCTCCTTGAGTTCCAGCAGGGCCTTTTGGCCGCTGCCCGAACCGTCATAAGCCAAAATGATGTCCTTGTACATGGAGTCTCCTTGGGGCCCAGGTGGCGTCACTCTGGCCCGGTGTGGGCAGTGCGGTCACCTGTTCATGCCGATTCATTCTACGGACAAGACCGTCGGCGCAAGTTGGTGTTGACCCTATAGACTTGGGCCCAGCACAAGGCGTTGAGCGAGACACCACACGCAGACAGGCACCCATGAAAACCATTCATTTTTATATCGATTTCATTTCACCGTACGCATGGCTCGGTTTTGATGCCTTGCCCCGGGCGTTGGAGGGCATCAGCCACCGCATGGTGCACAAGCCTGTGCTGTTTGCAGCCATGCTCAAACACCATGGTCAACTCGGTCCGGCGGAAATCCCCAGCAAGCGCGACTGGACCTACCGGCAGGTGCTGTGGCTGGCCCGCCAGCAGGGCACGCCCCTGCAGCTGCCCGCCATGCACCCCTTTAACCCGTTGGGCTTGTTGCGCTTGGCCACCGCGTGTGATGCCGACGGCACGCCCAACCGTTATGTGTGTGAAAAAATCTTTCGACATGTTTGGTGCACGGGCCAGTACGCGGCCGACCCTGAGCGACTGGCAGCCTTGACGGCGGAGCTGACCCCAGCGCTTGACACCCACAGCACCGCAGTGAAACAAGCTTTACAAACACACGCACAAGAGGCGATTGAGCAAGGGGTGTTTGGGGTGCCCAGCTGGGTGGTCGATGGCCGCGTGTTTTGGGGTCAAGATGCGCTGCCCATGCTGCGGGCCTATTTGCTGGGCGATGCCTGGTTTGATGGGCCCGACTGGCAAGCGCCTGGCCAGTGCGGAGTCGGCATCAGGCGTGCCTGATCCAGCTTTGTAGGCTGAAAATGAAAAACCCGATCACTTGACGTGATCGGGTGGGGTTTTGAAGTGATGCCAACAGGCCAGAAAATCTGGCCTGTGGATACCCATCAGTGAGCAGCGCTGCCTTGTGAGGTGGTGCCGTCAAAGCTGGGGAAACGGACGTTCTCGACCATGTCCTGCACTTCCTTTTCGGGCTCTTTGGTCAGCAGCGACACGATGATGATCACCGCGAAGCCGACGGGCACACCAAAGATACGAGCCGAGATGGGGGCAATGTCCCACCAGGTGTTGGCCTTCAGGATTTCGGGGGTCAGTGAACCCTCATGGAACAAGCCGTACATCCAGGGATGGGTTTTGACCATGTAGTAGAACGAAATGGCCAAGCCCGACACCATGCTCAGCGAGGCGCCATTCGCGAACTCAAGCTGATCCGATACGGGAAGTTCACAGACCGATCCTTGGCGGCTTCCCTTCAAGGACCGAGACATCCACCTCATCGTCGGCCCCAACGAGGCCGGCAAGTCAACCATGCGTACAGCCATCGGGGATTGGCTCTTTGACATTCCTATACGCTCACCCATGGCCTTTCTGCACCCGATGCCCGAGTTGCGCATCGGTGGCGCGATTGAACGGCGGGGCGCTGGATCAGCAGAGCCAGAACTGCTCGCGTCCGACCGTACCAAAGGTAACAAGAACACGCTTCGCACCCCCGAGGATGAGCCCCTGCCGGACGGCGTCCTGCAATCGTGGCTTGGCAGCCTCCAAGCGCAGGCGTTCAACCGGATGTATGCCCTGGACCACACGACTCTTGTCGAAGGTGGTGCCGGGATCTTGTCGGCCTCTGACGACATAGGCCGTATGCTTTTTCAGTCGGCGTCGGGCGTTGAGCACTTGGGCAGCCACCCAAAAGCCCACAGGCCAAGGCCCCAGGTGCAGATCCGAGTGCGCCGACAGCACCGGTGCCGCCGAGATCACCAGCCACAAGGCCAGGCAAATCCAGGTCAGCAGGCGGACTTTGCGTCGAAACTGGGGGAGGGGCGGGGAGGCCATGGAGGTCCAGGAGGCGGTTGCGTCAAGCATACCGGACTTGACGCTCCGCAGGCCCATTTCTGTCCGAGCAGACAAAGAAAAAGGCCCACCTCGAAGGGTGGGCCTTGCGCATCAGACCACCGCCTTGGCGGAGGTCATGCGGTGGTTAAGCCACGTTCACTTCTCACCCACCAGGCTGGGGTAGCGCACGTGCTCCACCAGTTCCTGGATCTCGCGGCGCGGTGCTGCGGTCAGCAGGCTCACGATGATGATCAGGGCAAAGCCCAGTGGCACGCCAAAGACGCCGGCCGAGATCGGCTGGATGCCCCACCACAGTTCGATGGGCGAGGTCACGCCGAAGATGCCGCGCAGCCAAGGTTGGGTAGTGACCATGTAGTAGAAGGTCACGCCTAGGCCACCGACCATGCCGATCACCGCCCCCCACTTGGTCGCCCGCTTCCAGAAGATGCCCAAAGTGAGCGCCGGGAAGAAGGCCGCTGCGGCAAACGAGAAGGCCGCAGAGACTAGGAACAGGATGTCGGCCGGCTTTTGCGCCGCCACGTACGCGGCAGCCAGAGCCACCACCAGCAGCAGGACCTTGGAGATCATCACCCGGCGGGCCGTCGGTGCGTTCGGGTCGATCATCTTGTAGTACAGGTCGTGCGAGAGCGCGTTGGCGATCGTCAGCAGCAGGCCGTCGGCAGTCGACAGCGCGGCGGCGAGGCCACCTGCAGCCACCATGCCGGAGATCACATAGGGCAGGCCACCGATTTCCGGTGTGGCCAGCACGATGATGTCACCGCCGATGCGCATTTCGCCGAGCTGCAAGATGCCGTCTTTGTTGACGTCGGTCACAGACAGAAGGGTCGGGTCAACGGTGGCCCACTGCGACACCCAGGCCGGTAACTTGTCAAACGGTGTGCCCACCAGCACGGTGAAGACCTCGTACTTGACGAGCACCGCCAGGGCAGGCGCCGTGAAGTACAGCAGGAAGATGAAGAACAGCGACCAAGTCACCGAGCTGCGGGCCTCCTTCACAGAAGGCGTAGTGTAGTAACGCATCAGGATGTGCGGCAGTGCGGCGGTACCCACCATCAGGCAGAACACCAGGGCCAGGAAGTTGCGACGTGAGGTGTCGTAAGCGTCCTTGGCCTTCTGGTCACCATTAGGGTCGCCGGCGAACTGGTTGGCATGGCGCGGCATGCCGCCCAGCGGCCTGGCGCGTGCTTCGTTGGCAGCTTTGGCCTTGGTCCAGGCGTCCTTGGCGGCAGCCTCGTCTTTGGGCAGGGCGGCCAGGGCCTTCTCGGCAGCAGCCAGATCGGAAGCGGGTGCGTTGGCGGCCTTGAGGTCTTCGATCTTCTTGGTGGCGGTGGCCTTGTCGGCTTCCAGCGCGGTCTTCACGTCCTTGAGCTTCTCGCCCAGTTCGTCGGCACGTTGCTTGAAGATGGCAATGACTTCCTTCTCCTTCGGATCGTCGATCAGGGCTTTTTCCTTCTCGGTCACTTTCTGCAGCTGGAAACCATAAATGGCCTGGGGAATCGGCACGCCGGTCTGCTTGACCGACAGCCACACCACCGGGATCATGTAAGCAACGATCAGGATGATGTACTGGGCCACTTGGGTCCAGGTGACGGCGCGCATGCCGCCCAGGAAGGAGCACACCAAGATGCCGCCCAGGCCCAGGAAGATGCCCAGTTCAAAGGCCACGCCGGTCAGACGGGTGGTGATCAGGCCGACGCCGTAGATCTGTGCCACCACATAGGTGAAGGAGCACAAAATGGCGGCCAGAATACCGATCAGACGCGGCAGGTTGCCGTCATAGCGGGCCCCCAGGAAGTCGGGAATGGTGAATTGCCCAAATTTGCGCAGGTAGGGCGCCAGGAACAGGGCCACCAGACAGTAGCCGCCGGTCCAGCCCATGATGAAGGCCAAGCCGCCGTAGCCGGTCAGATAGAGCGTACCGGCCATGCCGATGAAGGAGGCCGCGCTCATCCAGTCAGCGCCGGTGGCCATGCCGTTGTACAAGGCAGGCACGCGGCGGCCGGCCACATAGTATTCGGCGGCGTCGTTGGTGCGGCTCATCACGCCAATGCCGGCGTACAGGAGCACAGTGGCGGCCAGGAACAGATAGCCGATCCAGTTACGGGGCAGGCCCATTTGCTCCAGGATGGCTAGTGCCACCACGAAGATGGCAAAACCACCGGTGTACCAGGCGTACACCTTGTTGAGCTGCTTGCGGAAAGCGGCGTTACTCGATGCGGCAAACATGCCGCCATCGCCCTCAGGGGTCATTCCAGCCATGATTATTCCTCCTCGGCTTCAGCTACGCCATGCTCTTGGTCGAGCTGGTTCATGTAGCGGGCATAAAACCAGATGATCACCACGTAGACGATCAGCGACCCTTGGGCGGCCACCCAGAAACTGAAGGGCCAGCCAAAGAACGTAAAACTCAAGTCGCGCGCAAAAAAGGTCACGACGAAAGTCACCACGAACCAGACGGCCATGAGGACCGCCGTGATGTTCAGGTTTTTTTGCCAATACTGGCGATGCGATTCAGTCAATTGCATGAAGCTTGTCTCCTCTGTTCTGACCGGGGGTCGATTTGCCTGCGATCCGATGGAATGACTGCCCTCATTCCAACTTGCAACCGGATCGAAACTAAACCGGGCTCGCTTTCGCGTTGATCCCGGTTTCGCGCGCCAGTTCGGCGGCGACCTTGGGCTCAAACCCTTGCAGGTGGCGAATGATCTTCGCCGCCTCCTCGGGCTCCTGGCGCTTGACATGAATCCGGGCCAGTTCGCACCAACCGTGGGGACTCATGGGTTGCAATTGAGTGTTGCGCCTGAGCGCGCTGATGGCATCGTCCAGCCGCGACTGGCGCATCAGAACCAGCCCCAGTCCAAACCAGGCCCGGTCCAGTTGATCGTCGAGCTCGACCGCATGGCGAAAGCTCGCTTCGGCCGCATCGATTTGTCCGTCGGCTTCGAGCAAGAAGCCTTGGTTGAAAAAGCTGGCCGCACTGGCCCCGGGCAGGGCGGTCAGGCGCGCGTAGTCTTGCAGGGCACCCGATGCGTCGCCCAACTCGGCGCGCAGGTGGGCTCGGCTAGCCAGTGCGTAGGCGTCTTGCGCATGTTTGCTCAGCATCCGGTCAAAGCACTCGAGCGCGGCTTGACGACGACCCAGAAGAATCAGGCCGATGGCCTGCCATTTCAGGCTGAAGCAGGTCCAGCTGAATTTCATCGGCACATCTCCATCCCGACGCTGACACAGTGCTCGATCTTGGCCAGGGTGACCGCAATGTAGAGCACCGAGGTCACAAAGAAAGCCACCCAGCCGTGGTGGCGCGGATCTATGCGGGCCGGGGAGATCAGTCTGGCCATTGCCATCCAGGGCCGATTGAGGATCTGAAAGAGTTGGTAAAAGAGATTGGTGTCGCGCTTTTGTCCCGCCAGAATGAACAGCAGGGCCTGACCCAGCATGGCCAAAAGCCCAATGTAGATAAGCAGTTGTGAAATGTTCAAAAGCAGAAACAAGGTAGACATTCTTTCAATTCAAGACGGACTATTGAGAAGCTGACTGACTCATTTCTTACAAAATACAAAAACTCCCATTGATCTAGGGCAAATCCGGATGAATTCACCCGTGATAGGCATGGCCAGCGGGATGTGCTGGTCCAGGATCAGTTTGGGGCTGATCTTGCGTGTGAGCCAAAGCGCTGGTTTGGAGGCCACATCCAGCAATTGCCAAAACACATTGTTGTCTCGGTTGGAGCCCGCCAGCAATCCCAGCAAGAAACGCCCAACAATGAACATGAGTGAAAGTTCAATCAGACTTTTGGCAATGACAATGGCAAGCAACATAGGACTTTTTTGATGTGGATCAAGACAATTTTTCGGATTCTATGAATCGACTTCTTGTCCACCTAATCGGCTTTAAATCCCTAAAAAAATGGGCAAATTCAGTTCTTTGTCGAGCATGGGTAACCCTTCATTCGGAGAGCGAGAGCTACCTGACGTCTGCCTTACATTTTTCGGTGTTTGGTTTGAATTTGCATCGGTGAAATTCAAGGGAAAACACCGATAAAAAGGGGCCTTTTGGGGGATGATTTCACTCACCCACTGCGTCCAAAACGCAGAAGTGCGGCACACGAAGCTGCGCGGTTTTGCTGGGGTGGGGGTGCCCAGTTTGGGTGGGCACAAGGGGGGGTCACCAGCCTTTGGGAATGTCTCTGCCTGCCGCAGCCTCTTGCGCTTCCCAGCGGTTCATCAGCCAGGCGTAAACGACCACGATGCCGATGAACAGCAGGATGGAGCCTTGCGCTGCCATCCAGAAATACAAAGGCCAACCCCACACCATCACCGACAAATCGCGTGCGAAAAAGCTGGGGCCAAAGCTCACCAACAGCCAGACCAGCAACAGGACCGTCGTCAGAATGCGTTTCTTGTGAATGAAGGCCATGGCATCACGCCCCGTTAAATTTTGACGAAGTCTTCACCCAGCCATTGCGCCGCCTTCTCCGCAATCATGAGCGTCGGGCTGTTGGTGTTGCCGCTGGTGATGGTGGGCATGACCCCGGCATCCACCACACGCAAGCTTGCGATGCCACGCACCTGCAAGCGGCCATTGACCACCGCCATGGGGTCGTCTTCGCGCCCCATGCGGGTGGTGCCCACCGGGTGGAAGATGGTGCTGGCGATGTCCCCGGCCAGTTTGGCCAGTTCTTCGTCGGTTTGGTACTGCACGCCGGGCTTGAATTCTTCGGGCTGGAACGGCTTCATGGCCTCTTGCGACATGATGCGGCGCGTCACGCGCAAGCTGTCGGCGGCGACCTTGCGGTCTTCGGCGGTGGCCAGGTAGTTGGGTGCAATCGCGGGCGCGTCCTCAAAACAGGGACTGGTGATGTTCACCGTGCCCCGACTCGTCGGATTGAGGTTGCACACACTGGCCGTGATGGCCGGGAAGCTGTGCAGCGGCTCGCCAAAGGCGTCCAGACTCAAAGGCTGAACGTGGTATTGGATGTTGGCGTGAGGCTGCGACGGATCGCTCTTGGTGAACGCGCCCAGCTGACTCGGTGCCATGCTCATGGGGCCTGTGCGTTTCATGGCGTATTCCATGCCGATCATGGCCTTGCCCCACAGGCTGTTGGCCAAGGTGTTCAGGGTTTTGGCCTCTTTGACCTTGTAGACCGAGCGGATCTACAAATGGTCTTGCAGGTTGGCCCCAACGCCGGGCAGCTCGTGTTTCACTTCAACGCCAGCACCTTGCAACAGCGCTGCAGGCCCGATGCCCGAGAGCTGCAAAATTTGCGCAGAGCCGATGCTGCCCGCGCTCAAAATGACTTCTTGTGTGGCCTTGACTTCGACCATCTCCAGCCCTGTCCAGACTTGCGCACCTGTGCACCGCTTATCGCCATTGGCCTGGGTCTCAATCAAGAGCTGGCTCACCTGGGCTTTGTTCCACAACTCAAAGTTAGGGCGTGAATAGCAGGTGGGCCGTAAGAAGGCCTTGGCCGTGTTCCAGCGCCAGCCGCTGCGCTGGTTCACATCGAAGTAAGCCACGCCTTCGTTGTTGCCCCGGTTGAAGTCGTCGGTGGCCGGTATGCCTGCTTGCTGTGCTGCTTGCGAAAACGCGTCCAACACATCCCAATGCAGACGCTGCTTTTCGATGCGCCATTCGCCACCCGTGTTGCGTCCACGCAAGGTGTGCAGGTAACTGCCCTTGGGCAAATCGTTGGGGGCGAGCAGCTCGGATTTGGCCCCTTTGGCCCCGTGAAATTCGTTGGCGCCGTTGTAGTGGTCTTCGTGCAATTTGAAGTACGGCAAGGTTTGCTCCCATCGCCACGCATCGTTGCCCGTGATCTGTGCCCACTGGTCGTAGTCTCGCGACTGGCCACGCATGTAAATCATGCCGTTGATGCTGGAGCAACCGCCCAACACCTTGCCGCGGGGGTAACGCAGGCTGCGACCGTTCAGGCCCTCTGTGGGTTCGGTCTGGTACATCCAGTCGGTGCGCGGGTTGCCAATGCAGTACAGATAGCCCACAGGAATGTGGATCCAGTGGTAATCGTCTTTCTTGCCCGCTTCGATCAACAGCACCCGCTTGCTGGCATCGGCACTCAGGCGGTTGGCCAGCAGGCATCCTGCCGTACCACCGCCAACGATGATGTAGTCAAAGGTGTTGTTGTTCATGCCCAGCACAGCCCATTTGTCATGGCCCAAGAATAGAGAGAAAACCGAGACGTAACTTCTAAGTGTTTTACCTTGTTCGGCCTATTTAAATTCATATTCAGTGGTGTTCATCAGAAAGCCGTAAGGATGGCGCCTCAAAGTCCGTCTACCGATGTGGTCTTTGACCGCAGCGTGTGTCGGTCCAGCTGAATTTTCTGCTGGAAGTCATAACGATCATGAGAGGTATTACATGAAGGAAGACAACAGTCAAGCCTACTGGAAAGCCACCATCAAACTGCTCACCAACATCCTGATTGTCTGGTTTGTGGTGTCTTTTGGTGCCGGTATCCTGTTCGCTGAACAGCTGAACAATTTCAAATTGGGCGGCTACCCCGTGGGCTTCTGGTTCGCCCAGCAAGGCTCTATTTACATTTTCATCATTCAGATTTTCTATTACGCCAAGCGTATGAACGAAATCGATCGTGAATTCGACGTTCACGAAGAATAAAAGAGGCTGAATATGGATTTACAAACAACCATTTACCTGGTGGTCGGTCTCAGCTTCTCGCTGTACATCGGTATCGCCATCTGGGCTCGCGCGGGTTCGACCAGCGAGTTTTATGCTGCCGGTGGCAACATTGGCCCCAAAATGAACGGCATGGCCACCGCCGCCGACTGGATGTCAGCGGCGTCCTTCATCTCCATGGCGGGCTTGATTGCCAACATGGGTTACGGCGGTGCGCTGTTCCTGATGGGCTGGACCGGCGGCTACGTGTTGCTGGCCATGCTGCTGGCACCCTACCTGCGCAAGTTCGGCAAGTTCACCGTGCCTCAGTTCATTGGTGACCGCTTCTATTCGAAGGCGGCTTCCACTGTGGCGGTGATCTGCTTGTTGACTGCATCGACCACTTACATCATCGGTCAAATGACCGGTGTGGGCGTGGCCTTCTCGCGCTTCCTGAATGTGTCCAGCGACACAGGTATCTACATTGGCCAAGCCATTGTGTTCCTGTACGCTGTGTTCGGTGGCATGAAGGGCATCACTTATACCCAAGTGGCTCAGTACATCGTGCTGATTTTTGCGTACACCATTCCTGCGATCTTCATCTCCTTGCAATTGACCGGCAACTTCCTGCCTCAATTGGGTCTGGGTGGTACGTTCTCTGGCACTGACATGAGCTTGTTGGCCAAGCTGGACAGCGTTGTGACCGACCTGGGCTTTGGCAAGTACACGACATCTGTTCCAGGCAGCACACTCAATATGTTTGTGTACACCCTGTCACTCATGATCGGTACCGCGGGTCTGCCCCACGTCATCATGCGATTCTTCACTGTGCCTTCGGTGAAAGACGCTCGCAGCTCCGCTGGCTGGGCTCTGGTGTTCATCGCCATCCTGTACACCACGGCTCCCGCTGTGGCTGCCATGGCCAAACTGAACCTGCACGCCACGGTCAACACCGCCGTCAAGGCGGGTGGTGACCTGTACGCCCCTGAAGCCAGCATCAAGGCCGAAGAGCGTCCAGACTGGATGAAGCGCTGGGAAAAAACCGGCCTCTTGAAGTTCGAAGACAAGAACGGTGACGGCCGTATCCAGTACTACAACGACAAGACCAAGAACGAAGCTGTCAAAGGCAAAGCAGAAGCTGCTGGCTGGAAGGGCAACGAGTTGACCGTCAACGCCGACATCATGGTGATGGCCAACCCTGAAATCGCCTTGCTGCCCAACTGGGTGATTGCTTTGGTGGCTGCAGGTGGCTTGGCGGCTGCGCTGTCGACCGCTGCGGGCTTGTTGATGGCCATTTCTTCCGCCGTGTCGCATGACCTGGTGAAGAACGTGTTCATGCCCGACATCAGTGAAAAAGGCGAATTGTTGGCAGGCAAGATTGCCATGGCGGTGGCCATTGTGATCTCTGGCTATCTGGGTCTGAACCCACCAGGCTTTGCAGCCGGTACGGTGGCGCTGGCCTTCGGTATCGCCGCATCCTCCCTGTTCCCTGTCATCATGATGGGCATCTTCTCCAAGAAGATGAACAAGGAAGGTGCTATTGCCGGTATGTTGGCAGGCCTGTTCGTGACTTTGTTCTATGTGTTCGCTCACAAAGGCATCTTCTTCGTCAAGGGCACTGAATTTATCAACATGATCGGTGGTGCCAACAGCTTCTTCGGCATCACGCCAGAAGCCTTCGGTGCAGTCGGCGCATTGGTGAACTTCATCGTGGCCCTGATTGTGGTCAAGATGACCCAAGAGCCACCATCACACATCCAAGCCATGGTGGAAGCGGTTCGCGTCCCACGTGGTTCCGGTCAAGTGACGGGCGCTCACTAAAACCCGACGCTGCAACCTGGTGTTGCAGCCCGGGCCTCTGCTTTGGCAGGGGTGAGACAATCCAAGCCCTGCGGGTGTCATGCCAGCAGGGCTTTTTATATGGAAACGGGCAGCAACCGCCCGGGAGTGAATTGAAATGATTTTCGACGTCAGTGTGGCGATCAACTGGATCTTGTACCTGGCCTTGTTTCCCATGGCGTTTTTCTGGTGGCGTCGGGCTTATCGCATTCTGGTCAAGCGAGATTTCTCGGAGGTGGCTTTGCGTCGGGGCGAGTCTCCCCCCAACCCCGAAAAGTTTGCGCCTTATGAATTGGTGATCAACATGATCGCGGGCACCATTGCCGTGGGTGTGATTGTTTTTGTGGCCATGGGCCGTCTTGACTATGACAGCTGGACCGCCTTGGCTGGCAGCACCATTTGGTGCAAGTTTTTTGCGAGCTTCGTTTTAGGGCGACACGCCAACCCGAATTTGGGCAAGAAAAAGCCCTGAAACTCACCTCTGTTGGAGGCTGACTGGCTGTTGCGCGTGAGCCTTTGGCATATGCGTCACGGCAAATGCCCGTGCGTCAGTCGATGGTCAGTGTTGGCAGCACAATGCGGTGACAAACGCAGTGGCGCACAACGGACTTCGCCCGGATTCTGCGCCCACCCCCACAGGAGACTGCCATGTTCAAAAGCCTGGGAGCCCAACGCTTGTTGGCGCTATTTCTGGTTGGTTGCGGATTGCTCAACTTTCCTCTGCTGGCCTTGTGGAGCCAGGATGTCACCGTCTGGGGTCTTCCTTTGTTCCCCCTGGCTTTGTTCGCCATATGGGCCCTGTTGATCGCAGCCCTGGCCTGGATGATGGAGCGCTCTGACCGCTGGCAGGAGGACGGCGAATGATCTCGTCCGCCCTGGTGGTGGGCATTTCCTTTGGCTATTTGCTGCTGCTCTTTGGCGTGGCCTATTGGGCTGACCGGCGTGCGGCGCTGGGCCGCTCGGTCATTGACAACGCCTGGATGTATGCGCTGTCCATGGCGGTGTATTGCACCGCCTGGACCTACTTTGGCAGCGTCGGCCGCGCGGCCTCGGGCGGGGTGTGGTTTTTGCCCATTTATTTTGGGCCGACCTTGGCCATGCTGTTGGGTTGGATGGTGTTGCGCAAAATGAACCGCATCGCCAAGGCCTACCGCATCACCTCGATCGCCGACTTCATTGGCAGCCGTTACGGCAAAAGTCCGGTGCTGGCCGGTCTGGTCACGCTGATTGCGGTGGTGGGCATCGTGCCCTACATCGCGCTGCAGCTCAAGGCCGTGGCCGCCGGTTATGCGGTGCTGACCAGCATCGACATGCGCGGCCTCACGCCCAATGTGCACTGGACACAAGACACGGCCTTTTATGTGGCCATGGTGTTGGCCGGGTTCACCATGGTGTTTGGCGCGCGGCACCTGGACAGCACTGAGCGCCACGAGGGTATGGTGGCGGCCATTGCGTTCGAGTCGGTCATCAAGCTGGTGGCCTTTTTGGCGGTGGGGGGCTTTGTGGTGTGGGGCTTGTTCGATGGCCTGGGCGATGTGTTTGACCGCGCCTCAGCGGTGCCAGAGACACAAAAGTTGCTCGGCATCGATTTGGGCGGCTCGGGCGTGTGGGCGCAGTGGTTTGCGCTGACCTTGTTGTCCATGCTCTCGGTCTTGATGCTGCCCCGGCAGTTTCAGGTCATGGTGGTCGAGAACGTGCGCGAGTCTCACCTGCGCCGAGCGCTGTGGGTGTTTCCGCTGTACATGCTGCTGATCAACCTGTTTGTTCTGCCGATCGCGCTGGGAGGATTGCTGTACTTTGAGACGGGCAACATGAACCCCGAAAACTTTGTGCTCTCGCTGCCCTTGGCCGATGGCCAGCACGCGCTGGCCATGCTGGCTTTCATTGGCGGCTTGTCGGCCGCCACCGGCATGGTGATTGTGGAGACCATCGCGGTGTCGACCATGGTGAGCAACGAGCTGGTGCTGCCCCTGGTGCTGCGTTGGCGCAAGCAACAACTGGCCGCGGCAGGTGATGTCACGCGCATGCTGCTGGGCATCCGGCGGGCCGCCATTTTGGGTGTGCTGGTCTTGGGCTATGTGTACTACCACCTGGCGGGCGAGGCCTATGCGCTGGTCAGCATTGGCTTGATCAGTTTCGCGGCGGTGGCGCAGTTTGCCCCGGCACTGCTCGGCGGCATTTTCTGGAAAGGGGGCACCAAGCTGGGGGCGCTGGTGGGCCTGAGCGCGGGCTTTGCCATGTGGATTTACACCCTGATGCTGCCCTCGATTGCCAAGTCGGGCTGGCTGAGCGCCGACTTTTTGCAGCTGGGGTTGTTGGGCCAGGCCTGGCTGCGGCCCGAGCAGTTTTTGGGCCTGACGGGGTTGGACCCGCTCACACATTCGCTGTTCTGGAGCCTGCTGGTCAATGCCGGGGGTTATGTGCTGGTGTCGCTGTGGCGTGCGCCATCGGGGGCCGAGGCCAGCCAGGCTTTGCTGTTTGTGGATGTGTTCGAGCGCACGCACCAGGCCTCGCCAGTGTTTTGGCGTGGTCGTGCCCAGGTGTCTGATTTGGCGCAATTGTGCGAGCGTTTTCTGGGTCGCAACAAGGCCGAGCAGATGCTGCAAACCTATGCACGGCAAATGGGCCTGGCTTCGGCCCAAGCGCTCACACCTGATGCGCGGCTGGTGCAGTTTGTCGAGATGCAGCTGGCGGGGGCTGTGGGCAGCGCCTCGGCCCGTGTGCTGGTGGCATCCGTCGCGCAAGAAGAAGCGCTGACCCCCGAGGATGTGTTGAGCATTCTGGACGAAGCCTCCCAACTGCGCAGTTACTCGCGTGAACTGGAGGAAAAATCGCAGTCTTTGCAGCTGGCCACGAACGAGCTGCGCCGCGCCAACGAGCAGCTCAAAAGCCTGGACTTGCTCAAAGACGATTTCATGAGTTCGGTCACGCACGAGCTGCGCACACCGTTGACCTCGATCCGAGCTCTGGCCGAGCTGATGCGCGACGACCCCGACATGGAAGCAGCGCAGCGCCAGCAGTTCATCGGCATCATCGTGTCCGAGACCGAGCGTCTGTCGCGCCTGGTGAATCAGGTACTGGACATGGCCAAAATCGAGTCGGGCCATGCCGAATGGGTGATCTCCCCTGTGGACCTGGAAAGTCTGATTCGTCGCGCGGTGGTAACCACGGGCGAGCTGTTCCACGAAAAGCAGATCACGGTGACCTTGGCGCTGACCCCCAACTTGCCCACTGTGCAGGCTGACGAAGACCGCTTGATGCAGGTGATGATGAACCTGCTGTCGAACGCTGCCAAATTTGTACCCGTGCCGGGTGGACGGGTACAGGTGGGGTTGCAGGCCGACGTTCAGGCGGGTCTGAAGGGTCTGACGGTGAGCGTACAGGACAATGGCCCGGGCGTGCCAACCGAGCAACAGGCCTTGATTTTTGAAAAATTCCGGCAAGGCGGTGCGGCCGACCACCGGCCTCAGGGTACTGGCCTTGGGCTGCCGATCAGTCGCGACATCGTGGCACATTTTGGTGGCCGTCTGTGGCTCGATTCAAAGCAGGGGCAAGGGGCTCGTTTTTCATTTTTTCTGCCCTGGATCATGCCGAGTACGGCCCCAGAACCGCACAATGCTTGAAGACAGGAGACAAGATGCCCTACAAGATTTTGATTGCCGATGACGAACCCAACATCGTTATTTCGCTGGATTTCCTGATGCGTCGCGAGGGCTATGAGGTGCACCTGGCCCGCGACGGGCAAGAGGCCATTGAGGCCATCGAGCAGCACCGCCCGGCGTTGGTGTTGCTCGATGTGATGATGCCGCGCAAAACCGGTTTTGAGGTGTGCGAACACGTGCGCGCACGCAGCGAACTCGACAGCACGCTGATCCTGATGCTGACCGCCAAAGGCCGCGAAACCGACATCGCCAAGGGTCTGGCGTTGGGGGCCAATGCCTACATGACCAAACCTTTCTCCACCCAGGAGCTGACCCGCAAAGTGGCTGAGATGCTGCAGGGGGCGGCATGAATTGGAAGCTGCAAGCCGCCTTGACGGTGGCGGTGGCTTTGGCCTTGGCTTTGTTGGGTGTGGGCATGGTGTGGGCCGTGCTCACACCCGAACAGGCCGTGCAGCTGGGTGCCCTGCTGGCGGGTGTCTGGCCAGTAACGCTGCTCGCGCTTTTGCCCCTGGTGGGGCTGTCCGTGTGGTTTTGGCGCGGGCACGATCGCCAACACGCTCAGGGCCCGGACCGCCTGCTGGAAAAGATCAAGCTGCTCGCCGCAGCGGAGCAAAGCCAGCAGATCGATGTGCGCTCAGAGTCGCCCGCACTGCAGCGCCTGGGCGAGGCCATCAACGCATTGGCTGCGCAGCGTGACCGATGGCGGGACGATGTGCAAACCCAAGTGGCCCAGGCCAGCCAGAGCATCCAGCAAGAGCGCAACCGCCTGGCCGCGCTGATGTCGGAACTGAGCCAAAGCGTGGTGGTGTGCAACCTCGACGGCCGGATTTTGTTGTTCAACCACCGGGCGCGGTTGCAGTTCAAGTTGATGGCGGGAGCCGCTTCGGTGGCGGGGGGTGTGGAGTGGGTGGGCATTGGTCGCTCGATTTATGCTGTGCTCGACCGCCCTTTGCTGGCGCATGCGCTGGAGAACATTCGCCAGCGCATGGCGCGCGGTGCCAGCGAGCCGTCCACCCAGTTTTTGACCAGCACCGCTTCGGGCCAGTTGCTGCGCGTGCACATGGCCCCTGTGCGCTCGGGCGCAGGCGCAGAGCCTGGGGCCGAGCCTGACAGCGCCGACATCCACGGCTTTGTGCTCATGCTGGACAACGTGACCCACAGCTTCGAGGAAGAAACTCGCCGCGATCAGCTGCTGCTGGGCCTGACCGAGGGCTCGCGGGCTTCGCTGGCCAATGTGCAGGCGGCTGTCGAGATGCTGGCCTTTGACGACCTGGAGCCCGAGATGCGCGAGAAGTTCTTGCGCGTGGTGCGCGAGGAAGTCGCCGCCATGGGCCAACGCATCACCGACCTGGTGGCCCGATCCACCGAAACCCTCAAGACCCGTTGGCCGCTTGAAGACATGCTGGGCGCGGACCTGGTGCTGGCCGCGCAGCAGCGCATCGCCACCCATTGCGGGCGCGACATGGCCGATGTGGTGCTGGACACGGTGGACCCGCAGGTTTGGCTCAAGGTCGACAGTTTTGGTGTGTTGCAGGTGCTGACCTACCTGGCCAGCCGTTTGTTTGACGAGTTCGAATTGCGTTTTGTGCAGCTGCGGCTGGCGCAGGCGGCCGACAAGGTGCATCTGGACCTGGTCTGGACCGGCCAGGCGATGAGCAGCGAAACCGTGATGAGCTGGGAGCTGGACCCGATGCACCTAGGCCAGGACCGCAGTCCCCTGACGGTGCGCGACGTGATGGATCGCCATGCTGGCGTGATGTGGTTCGAGCGTGAACGCACGCGCCACCAGGCCTTCTTCCGGTTGGTCTTGCCCCGGGCCGGGGCGCAGGAAGGCATCGAGGCCGGGCATGTGCTGAGCCAGGACAGCCGCCCCGAGTACTACGACTTTGACCTGTTCCAGATGTCGGAGTCGCACCACAGCCTGGACGACCGCCCACTCAAAAGCCTGACCTATACCGTGTTTGACACCGAGACCACGGGTCTGAACCCCTCACAAGGTGACGAGATCATCCAGATCGGGGCCACACGCATCGTCAATGGCCGCTTGCTGCGCCAGGACGCGTTCGAGCAGCTGATCGACCCGGGCCGCAGCATCCCGGCCGCGTCGATCCCGATCCATGGCATCAGTCCCGAGATGGTGCAGGGCCAGCCGCGCATCGCGCAGGTGCTGCCCACCTTCCATGCCTACGCCAGCGACACGGTGCTGGTGGCGCACAACGCCGCTTTTGACATGAAGTTTTTGCAGCTCAAGGAGCGCAGCACCGGCTTGCGCTTTGACCAGCCGGTGCTCGACACTTTGCTGCTGTCGGCCGTGATCCACCCGCACCAGGAATCGCACCGTCTGGAGGCGATTGCCGAGCGCATGAACATCACCGTGCTGGGGCGGCACACCGCCTTGGGCGACGCGATGGTCACGGCCGAAGTGTTTTTGCGCATGATTCCGCTCCTGGCCGAGATGGGCATCCACACCCTGGGCCAGGCCCGCGAGGCGGCGCAAAAGACCTATTACGCGCGTTTGAAGTATTGAGCCGACGGGGCCTTAAAACCGCCCCGACTGGTAGCGTTGGCCCAGCACGTCTTGCAAGGACTGAATGACCGAAAACGCATCGCGCAGGTGCCCGCGCTCGAAGTTCGACAGCTCCTGCAGGTGCAGGTAGTTGTCGGGCTCCAGACCTTGTTGCATGCGCTGGGTCTGGTGCGTGATGCGCTGGCTGGAGACGAACTCGAGTGCGTCGCGCAAATCGCGTGAGCCTTGCTCCGACAGCTCGCCCAGTTGGGCGGCTTTCTCGATACGGTCGCTGGTGTTGACCTCGTGCAGGCCTGCAGCCAGCGCGTAGATGCGCCCCAGGTCCACGATGGGCGCAATGGCCTGGTGTTTCAAGTCCACGGTGCCCGCGTGTTCGCCACTGCGGATCAGCGAAATCTGGCCAAACAGGTTGAGCGGTGGGCGTTGTTTTTGAGCGTTCCCCACCACATAGGCCAGAAACAGGCTTTGTTTGGGGGTGCGCTCCAGCACTTCCTGGCGCAAGCTGTGCAGCAGGGCGTGCTGGCCATGCACGGCCCGCAGGTCAAAAAACACCGAGGTCAGCATCAGGGCCTTGGGGTCCGGGGTGTTGATCCACTGCTGAAAGTACTGCCGCCAGGTGCGCAGGGGTTGGCGCCATTGGTCGGTCATGGCCATCATCTCGCCCGGGCAGTGGATGTAGCCGCAGGCCGCCAGGCCATCACACACCCGGTGGGCCAGGGCCTTGAAGTAGTTGCCGTGTTGGGCCGGGTCGTAGGCGTCATGGAGCACCATGCAGTTGTCCTGGTCCGATTTGGCGGTTTGCTCGCAGCGCCCTTGCGAGCCGGCCGCCACCCACACATAGTCCACAGGCGGTGGGCCGAGTTCGGCTTCGGCCAGGTGGATCAGGCGGCTGGTCAGTGCGTCGGTGATGGTGGTGATGACGTGGCCGGTGTTGTAGGCGCTGGTGTGCGCCGCGCTCAGGTTTTGTTGCAGGGTCTTGACCCGCTGGCTGATGGCCACCAGCCCGTCCAGGCTGGTTTGCTGGTGGATGTCGCTCGCCAGGTACACGGCTGAGGTGCTTTGTTGCTGGGTCAGGTCGGTGGCGGTCACCATGCCGGCGATGCGTTGTCCGTCCATGATGGGCACATGGTGGATGTTGTGCCGAGCCATCAGCAGCAAGGCTTCAAAAGCCGGGCTGCGCTGGTCCAGCGTCAGGGGCGCGAGGGTGGCGATGTCGGCGGCCGGGCGCGACAGGT